>FSXI01000260.1_pt1 | contig 21561 bp, 23 predicted proteins | sample 1638251 | NCBI WGS metagenome assembly FSXI01 (sample SAMEA3914788, study PRJEB12502) | metagenome | biome: forest; material: soil | place: Canada | collected 2011-07-03 | depth 0.1 m | reverse complement strand
GCCCCGCCCGCACCTCTACTCCCGATACCCATGTCCGATCCGGAGTTCGAAAGCCTGGTGGAGCGGTTCTACGAGCCGCTCTACCGCTTCGCGCTGAGTCTGGCCCGCAATGAGCACGAAGCCTGCGACCTGACCCAGCAGACTTTCATCATCTGGGCGAACAAGGGACACCAATTGCGCGAACCATCCAAAGTGAAAAGCTGGCTCTTCAGCACCCTCCACCGGGAATTCCTCGGAGGGAGGCGCCATGCCGCCCGCTTTCCCCAGCAGGAACTGGAGGCCTCCGATCACGAGCTCCCCCCCATCGAGCCGAACCTCGTCTCCGGCCTCGACGGCCAGGCCGTCCTCGCCGCCCTCCGCGAGATCGAGGAGTCCTACCGCGCCCCGCTCGCCCTCTTCTACCTCCGCGATCATTCCTATCAGGAAATCGCCGAGGTGCTGGAGATTCCCATCGGCACCGTCATGTCCCGGATCTCCCGGGGCAAGCAGGCCCTGCGCGGCCGCCTCCTCGAACGGAAGGGAGCCATGCAGCCATGAGCACGCCACCCGATCCTCTCCGCCGCGCAGGCGAATCGGAAGCCGACGCCCTCCTTTCGGAGAAGCTCCGCTCCCTCGCGCCGCCCACCGATTTGAAGGCCCGCATCCTGGCCGCGCGGCAAAGCGCGGCGGCGATCCCCCGGTCCGTGCCGATCCCCCACTTCCGCTCCCCCCGGCGCGGGCGCGGGCCGTGGGCGGTGACGTTGGCAGCCCTCGTCCTCGGCGTCGCCCTGCTGGCCTGGATCGTCCCCGTCGGAATGCGCCCCTCCTTCGCCGCCTATGAGAACGATCTCACCGGCCAGATCGTCAGCGGCGAGGTGACCCATCTTCAATTCACCTCCAATCAGGTCTCCCACCTCAAGGAATGGCTCGGCGATCACCAAGCCCCCTCGGCGATCGACGTTCCGGCGGGCGCGGAGCGGCTCCCCGGCCTCGGCTGCCGGACCTTCACCTGGAAGGGAAAGCCGGTTTCGCAGATCTGCTTCGCCCTGGAGGACGGCAAGATCGTCCACCTCTTCGTCATCGGGCAGGGAACCTGGCACTCCGCCCCGCCCGAGGGCCATCCCCAGTTCAGCCATCACGGCGAGTGGACGATGGCCAGCTGGCGGGAGGCGGGAGCGACCTACATCCTGGCGCGGGTCGGCGATCAGGCCGACCTGGAAAAGCTTTTCCTCTAAATCACCCCCCCAGGAACCCTCATGGATCGATTGACTGCTCTCTACGCCCGGTGGATCGCCCTGCTCGAATGGCTGCAGGCCCCCTTCCTCCTCGCCGTCCGGCTCTACTGGGGCGGCAACTTCGTCCTCACCGGATGGGGCAAGGTGACCCACCTCTCCAAGATCGCCGATTATTTCGCCAGCCTCGGCATTCCCTTCCCCCAGGCCAACGCCTGCGCCGCCGCCACCGTCGAGACCGTGGGCGGCTTCCTCCTCTTGATCGGCCTCGGCTCGCGGATCGTCACCGTCCCCCTCCTCTTCGTCCTCGGCGTCGCCTACGCCACCGCCGAGAGCGATTCCCTCCGCGCCATCTGGACCGATCCCGATAAATTCACCGCCGCCACCCCCTTCCTCTTCGCCCTCGCCTGCCTCGTCGTCCTCCTCTTCGGCCCGGGCCTCCTCTCGGTCGACGCCTGGATCGGATGCCGCCGGAAGAAAAAAGCGGAGGCCTTGCGTTGAACCGAGCGTGATCTTTTCCACCCCTTCGGGAATAAAGGGGGACGGCAGCCCTCTCACCCAAGACCGGCGAGTTCGCCCCTCCTCGAATGAGGCGGGAAAGGAGCGCCGGAAAAATAAACCGGACCCCGCTACAACAAACCCCATCATGAATCACACCCACAAAGCACTGATCGTCGGCGTCGCCCTCACCGGCCTCCTCGCCGGAGCCTCCAACCGCGTCCAGGCCGCCACCGCCAACGGCGCTTCCTCCTCCAGCGCGGCCTTCGTCAAGGCCGGCCTCCAGATCGCCGACGGCGACACCGATACCCACTCCTGCAAGGGACAGAACACCTGCAAGGGCAAAGGCGGCTGCAAGACCGGCGACAACGGCTGCAAGGGCAAGAACTCGTGCAAGGGCAAGGGCGGTTGCAAGACCACCGCGAGCTGATCCGCTTTTGATTCGTCTTTGATTCACCCGAGCGGGAAGGTCCGATCCCTTTCCGCTCCCCCCTTTTCCCATGCCCGCGAACGCGTTCAACGGATTCACCGATTACGGCATCGGCATCGGGCTCCGCGTCCCCCACTACCACCACATCCTCACCGAGAAGCCGACCGTCGATTGGTTCGAGATCATCTCGGAAAATTTCATGGTCGACGGGGGCCGCCCCCTGCAGGTCCTCGACCGGATCATGGAGCAATACCGCGTCGTCCAGCACGGCGTCTCGATGTACTTCGGCTCCGCCGACAAGACCGACCGCGAGCACCTCAGGAAACTCAAGGCGCTGGTCAAGCGGACCGGCACTCCCTGGCTCTCCGATCACCTCTGCTGGGGGAGCGTCGACGGGACCTACACCCACGATCTCCTCCCCGTTCCCTACACCCTCGCCTCGGCCCGGGCCACCGCCCGGAAGATCCGCGAGGTCCGCGATTTCGTCGAGGTCCCCATCGCCGTCGAGAACGTCAGCAGCTACGCCGAGTACCACGCCTCCGAGATGACCGAGTGGGAATTCCTCGCCGAAGTCGTCGAGCTGGCCGACTGCGGAATCCTCCTCGACGTGAACAACATCTACGTCTCCGCGCAAAACCACTCCTTCAATCCCTACGCCTACATCGACCATCTCCCGGCCCACCGGGTCGCCCAGTTCCACATCGCGGGCCATTCGAAGTTCGAGAAATACATCCTCGATACCCACGACCATCCGGTCCTCGATCCGGTCTGGAAACTCTACGACCACGCCATTCGCCGCACCGGCCCGACCGCCACCCTCCTCGAATGGGACGACCGCATCCCCTCCTTCGACGAAGTCCACAACGAGGCGCTCAAGGCCAAGGACTATTGGCACGGTCTTCACGAAGCAACCGAGGCGACCAAGCCTCAGCCCCAGGCGAAAGCGTGAAGCAAAAGCCGGCCCGCTCCCCGCAGTCGCCGCCCGACGCCCGCACCCACGCGGGCCTGCGGCAATTCCAGCGCGCCGTCGCCGCCTCGGTGATGCGCCCGCAGGGGACCGCCGCCGGGACCGCCGTCCGCCTGATCAAGCCGAACCCCCGGCTCACCGCCCACGAACGGCTCGACATCTACCACCAGCAATATTGGCTCCGCCTCCTCGGCTCGCTGCGGGAGGATTTCCCCGCCCTGGCGGCGGCCCTGGGCGAGGCCAGGTTCGAGCGGCTCGCCCGCGCCTACCTCGCCGCCCATCCCTCCCGCTCCTTCACCCTGCGCAACCTGGGCCGCCGGCTCGAAGCCTTCCTCCTCCGTCCCGCCCATCGCCGCCTGACCGCGCCCCACACCGCCCTCGCCGCCGATCTCGCCCGCTTCGAATGGGCCCAGGTCGTCGCCTTCGACGAGGCAGAGATTCCTCCCATCACCGCCGAGCAATTGGCCGGGGCCGATCCCGCCCGGCTCCGCCTCCGGCTCCAGCCCTACCTCTCGGTCCTCCGCTTCGCCCACCCCGTCGACCACTTCGTCCTCGCCCTCCAGCGCGAGGACCGCAACCGGACCGAGGCGAGCCAGGCGATGGCCGCCGGAAAAAAGAAAAGCCGCTCTCTCAAGAAAACGCCGGTCAAACCCGTCCTCCCCCCACCCGCCGCCACCTTCCTGGCGATCCACCGGGTCGATACCCTCCTCTTCACCAAACCCCTCCCCGTCGAAGCCTTCCGTCTCCTGAGGGCCCTGGCCGATGGCAAGAGCGTCGCCCGCGCCTGCGCCCTGGCCTTCACCGTCCCGAAGGGCCGGAAGCTTCCCGACGAGGAGGTGCTCCGCCGCGGCGCGCTTCTCCAGGAATGGTTCACCACCTGGGCGGAGCTGGGGTGGTTCGGACCGCGCTGAATCGGATTGTGGCACGGCTCGAAAAAGGCGCAGCTTGAGCCATGACTGCGGCTGAAATCTTCGATGGACTGGTGCCCGGAGCCAGCAACGATTTCGCCCTGGCGGTCCGGCTCTGCCAAAAGACCGGCCCCTACTGCCTGATCGAGGGCATGGCCGTGAACTGTTATGCCGAAGCCTCGGTCACCTTCGACGGCGATTTCGTGGTCAAACTCGAAAATCTCGATTCCCTTCGCGTGGAACTCGCGGCGCTCGGCTTCGTGATCAAGGAATTTCCCTACACCGTCAATGCCCGGCTGCCCGGCAGCAAGTTCGCGATCCAGTTCAGCAAATCGTCTTTTTTCGCCGATTTTCCCGATCGGGCCGTGCCGAAAATCCTCTACGGGGAAACCGTCATGGTGGCCTCGCTCCCCGATCTCATCGCCTCGAAGTTGAAGAGTTCGCAGGACCCGACCCGACGCGCCTCGAAGAAGCTCAAGGACCTCACCGACTTGGCCCGGATCGCCGAGGCCTATCCCGAATATCTCCCCCTGATGCCCACAGCCATCCGCAAGGAAGTCGGCTCCCAGCTTTCGGACATCCCGGAATATCCCAGCGCCCTGCCGCAGACGGAAGACCCGAAGTAATCGGTCTGGGAGGGGTCTAGGGGAGGAACTCCTCCTACGTCCGTGTCTCGATCACGATCTGCTTCAGCCGCCCCGCCCCCTCGACGCTGCGGGTGCGCACGTCGGGATCGTCCTTGAAGGCCTGATGGATCGTCCACCGCTCGTAGGCGTTCATCGGGGGCAAGGTCTCGGGGGTGCCGCTCCGCTTCACCCGCTCGGCCCGTTCGCGCACTTCGGTGAGGAAATCCTGCTGCTCCTTCTGCCGGTGCCCCTCGACGTCGACGATCACGCGGCTGCCGGGGCCGTTCTCCGCGGCGCCCTCGATCGTCCGGTTGAGCAAGTATTGCAGGTCTTCGAGCGTCCGCCCCTCCCGCCCGATCAGGCGGGCCGGATCGCGGGTGCGGATGTTCAGGACGAGGTGGTCGTCGTTGCGGATCTCCTCGATCTCGAAGACGAAACCGAGGTGCCCGAGCATCAGCTCGAGAATCTCGCGAGGGGTCAGGCCCTCTCCCTGGATTCCGGAGGACATGGCCCCATCATCCATAAGCCGCCGTTTTTTGGCTACCGTTTTTTCTTTTTGATCCGCTGGAGCACCGGCACCGGCTTCCGCAGGTTGCGCCAGGTCTGGAATCCGGTGACCAGATTGTTCACCGTCCAGTAGAGCGCCAGGGCGGAGGCGAACTTGTAGCAGATGAAGAGCATCATCAGAGGCATGAACTGCATCACCTTCATCTGCGGGTTGTCGCTGGCCTGCGGCGTGATCTTCATCAGGCCGAACTGGGTCAGCGCCATCACGATCGGCAGCGGGTTGATGGGAACGCCGAAAAGATGCCCGATGGTGTCCGGCTGGACGAGGTCGTGGACCCAGAACCACGACTGGTGCTGGAACTGGCCCGCGCTCTGCAGCATGGTGTAGAAGCCGAAGAAGATCGGGATCTGGATCAGCATCGGCAGGCAGCCGCCCACCGGGTTGACCCCGTATTCCTTGTAGAGCCGCATGGTCTCGGCCTGGAGCTTCTGAGGGTCGTCCTTGTGCTTCTCGGCGAGTTCCTTCTGCTTGGGCGCGACCGCCTGCATCTGCTTCATGCTCCGGTTGGCCGCCGACTGCAGCGGCCAGAAGATCCCCTTGAGGATCAGCGTGAGGAGGATGATCACCCAGCCGTAGTTGGGAACATAGCGGTGCATCCATTCCATCACCCGGGAAAGCGGGACGGCGACCCAGCCCCACATCCCGTATTGCATGAGCTTCTCCTCGCCCTGCCCCAGATCCTTGAGCAGCGCGTGGTCCTTGGGGCCCGCGTAGAGGGTGTAGTTCTCGGCCCGGGTCTCGCCGGCCGCGAGGGCGACGGCGTCGAAGCGGGCGCTGGCCTCGATGCCCGGCAGGGGGATCGCATCGGTGGCGGTGCGGGTCACCACCGCCTGGATCGGGTTGGTGGTCGGCGGCACCAGGACGAGGGTGAAGAAGCGGTTCTTGACCGCGCCCCAGAGGATCGGGGTGGTCGGGCTCGCCTTCAGGTCGTAGGCGGGATGGCCGCCGAAGAGGCCGAGCGTCGGCGCGGAGAAGGGCAATTCGGGCGCGACGATGCCGCCGTACTTCCCGTTCGTCCCGGACCAATTGGCGGAAACATACGACGCCTGATCCGTCTTATAGAGCGCCTGGGCGGTGCCGATCTCCAGCTGGTAGGCGGGGAGGGTGGCGGGCTGGGCGGCGGGATTGATGAGGCGCTGCTCGAGGAGGATGTGATAACCGGCGTCGAGCGAATAGGTCCGCTCGATGCGGACGCCGCCGGGGAGCGTGCGCAGGAAGGTGACGCGGTCGGGAGCGGAATCCTTCCCCTTGTTCACCTCGTAGGCGGCGGCGGGAGAACTCTCCCAGCCGCTGACGGCGAAGATCGGCAGCGGAGGCGCATGATCGAAGGCGACACCGTTGTTGAGGACGACCGGAGCGCCGCCCTTGGCCAGGGCATGCTGCTTGAGCTCGACCTGGACGATGCCCGCGCCGTGCGAGGTGAGGGTGACGCGGATCTGGTCGTTCTCGAGGACGGGCCGCACCTCGGGAGCTTCCGGCGTGGCCGGAGCCGCCGGAACGGAGGCGAGGGCGAGGGTGGGAGTCGCTCCGACGATGGGGGCGGCCGTGGCGGCGACGGGAGCGGGCGGCACGTAGGGCTTGGCCGGCCAGCGGTGCTGGGCGTAAAAGGACCAGCCGATGGCGAGCAGGATGCAGACGCCGACGGCGATCCAGTCGTTGCGATTCGGTGCGGGAGTTTCTTCTTTCATAAAGGGGAGGGGGAACGTTGAGGGACGGGAACAGGGTCGGGGCCGGTGCCGCCCCAGGGATGGCAGCGGAGGATGCGCCGGGCGCCCAGCGCCGAGCCGCGCAGCGCGCCGTGGGCGCGGACCGCCTCCTGCCAATAGTGGGAGCAGGTGGGGGTGTAGCGGCAGCAGCCGTCGAAGCCGAAGAGCAGCTTCACCGGCCCGAGGAGGAGCCGGTAGCCGTCGATCGCGCCGCAGATCGCCCGCTCGGAGAGCGAAGTGCTAGTGCCGCCAGGATTATTTGGAAGCGTGGCTGCGGGCATAGAGTTCTTTCATCTGCGTGACCAGAGAGCCGAAATCCAAGGCGGTCGCGGGCCCTTTGGCGAGCCAGATCAATCGCCGGGCCGTTTCCGGGGCGAAGTGGAGGCGGTATCCCTCGCGCAGGCGGCGGCGGAGGCGGTTGCGGAGGACGGCGTCGCCGAGCCGCTTCGGGGTGAGGAAGGCGACCTCCCCGGGCTGGGGCCCGCGCGGGGCCGCGACGGCGGGAAGGGTGAGGAGGGTCAGATAACGGTTCGAAAAACGCCGCCCGCCCTGAAAGGCGGCATCGAAGTAACGCCGCCCGCGCAGGATGCGCGCGCGCGGAAGGGTGAAGGGAAGCTTGGCCCCGGCCTGGGAATCAGGCTCGGCCTCGGGCTCAGGCTGAGGGCCGGAGCCCTCGGGATCAGGCCTGGGTGTGGCGGGCAAACTTTTTGTCCGCGCCGACGGGCACGAGACGAACGCGGCCCTTGCGGCGGCGGCGGTTCAGGATCGCCCGGCCATTCTTAGTGCGCGTCCGGGCCAAAAATCCGTACTGGCGGGTGCGCCGTTTCTTCGATGGCTGGTAGGTCCGTTTCATAAAAATTCTCGATTGGGCCGGTCAGATTGACAGATCGGTCCGGGTTGACAAGCCCATTTTATCGATCGATCCGTCCCCATTGCAAGGATTGCCGCCAAATCAACCGGAACCCCAGCCAGACCAGAAAGACACACCCCAGCAACGCCTTCAGCCAGAGATGGGTCCAGGGATGGATCGGATTGCTGTAGCTGTCGCAGCCGAGGGAAAGCAAAAAGGCGATCGAGGGCCAGCCTCTCCCGCGCAGGAATCCCTCCGCCATGAAGGGCAGCGCCGCCGTGGCCAGGATGACGTAGGAATTGCTCTCGGTCCGGGGATTGAAAAGCATCAGGTAGGTCGAGCTGAGCGCGACGATCCAGAAGGCAGCCGAGGCGGCATCGACCTTCCGCGCCCGCCAGCCGAGCCCGAGCGTGACCAACGCCATGACGATCCCAATGGCCTGCGTCACCCGGGAGGGGAGCGGCGCGCCGGTGAAGGTCCAGATCATCCCGCTGAAATCGCAGAAGCCGTGCTCCATCGGCTCGCTGGCGATGGCCAGCTTTTGAAAGCAGAGATCGTATTGATGGAGGACATAGCCCCAATGGAAATCGAGGAACGGAATCGCCAGGAACCCGACCAACCCGAGCGCCAGCCGGAGCCGCATCGGCGGATAGAGCGCGCCGATCAGGAGGATCGGGACCAGCGCCACCGGCTTCAGTACCATGCAGACGATCAGGAGGACAGCGGCGAGATTCCAGCGCGACCGGTCGAGCGCGAGCGCCGTCCAGAGGAAGCAGGCCGCCAGGTCGAGATTGGTCTGCCCGTTGCGGGCACTGGCGAACGAGCTCGGGATCACCAAGGCGCTCAGGAGCAGAAACCAGGGCACGCCCTTTCGGAGCGGCAGTGTCCGCGCCAACGCCGCGATCGTTCCCGCCAACAACCCGATGCCGATCAACCGCCAGACCACCTCCCCCATGGCAAAGGGCATCCAAAGGATCGGCACGAAGGCGATGGCCGACTGCGGCAGGTAGAGAAATCCGTGGATGCTGCCGAGATCGTAAAGATCGGCGTGATGAACCCAATCCTCGGCGGCATCGCGGTAGGCGGTGACGGTGTGCTGGTGGGGATGGGCCAGGACGACGGCGGAGAGGATCAGCGCGTAGAGGAGCCAAAGCGTCCTTCCGCTGATATTGAACCTGAGGAGGGAAGTCCCCTTGTTATTCTTGATATTGAACGCCAGCCCGAATTCGGGAGCGCGCTTTTTTTCCCCCTCGTCCTGGTTCACCCCGCTCACGGTCAATTCCCCTTCAACGCCGCCACCGTCGCGTCGAGCTCGCTCTCGGTATTATAGAAATGGGGCGAGAACCGGAGATAGGCCTGCTGGTCGAGGCCCCAGCGGAGCGAGGCGGTGATCTTCCGCTTCTGCAGCGCGGCGAAGAGGGGCGCCAGGTCGGTCCCCGGCTTGTGGATCGTGACGATGCCGCTCTTGGCCCCCTCGGGGAAGCGGTCGGAGAGGACGGTGAATCCCGCCTCGCGGAAGATCCCGGCGGCGTGGGCGTGGAGCTGGAGGAGGCGGGTCTGAATATTGTCGAGACCGAGCGCCAGGAGCATCTCCATCGAGGCCCGCATCCCGAAGATGCCGAGCGCGTTGTAGGCCCCGCACTCGTAGCGCCGGGCGTGGTCGGGGAACTCGATGGTGGTCTGGGCGACGAAATTGGGCGAGACCACGTTGAGCGAGCCGAGCAGCGCCGGACGGAGCTCGGCGAAGCGGCTCTCCTTCACATAGAGGATGCCCGCGCCGAGCGGCCCGAGCAGCCACTTGTGCGAATCGGCGGCGAGGAAATCGAAGTGCTGGCAGTCGAGCCGGGTGGCGCCGAGCGATTGGATGCCGTCGACGCAGAAGAGGACGCCGCGCTCCTTCAACGCCGTGCCGATGGCGGCGACATCGAGCCGGTAGCCGGTGAGGAAATGGCAGGAGGCGAGCGCCACCAGCTTGGTCTTCGGCGTCACCGCCGCCAGCACCAGCTCCGGGGTGAGCGCGCCGGGGAACTCCGGCTGGAGGCCGACGGTCTTCACCCCATGATTCGCCAGGTTGAGCCACGGATAGACGTTGGAGGGATAGTCGCCGGGGTAGTAGACCACCTCGTCGCCCGGCGCCCAGGAGAGCCCCGCCGCCACCATGTTCAGGCCGAGCGCGGTCGGGCCGATCAGGGCGATCTCGGAGGGCTTCGCGCCGATCAATTGGGCAGCCACGTCGCGGGTGGCGTTGAGCTCGCGCATGGTCTCGCCGGTCTCCTGGTTGTCGCTCATGGCGCGGTGCGCCTCGAACTGCACCTTCTCGGCGGCGACGCGCGGCAGCGGCGCGACTCCGGCGTGGGCCAGGAAGATCCCGCTCTTGGTGACGGGGAAGAGGGTCTGCCGCGCCGCCTCGTCGGGAACGAGCTGTTGTTGAACGACGGCCATGAGATTGGTTGGTGCGCCTTGAACCTAGCGCGCCGGGCTCAGCGACTTCGGCATCGCCGCCCGCAACTCCGCGATCAGCGCCGGGAAGACGCCGAGCGCATAGTCGATCTCCGCGTCGGTGGTGAGATGGCTCAGCGAGAGCCGGATGGTGGAACGAGCCTGGGCGGGCGAGAGCCCCATCGCGGTGAGGACGTGGGAGGGCGCCAGCGAGCCGGTGGTGCAGGCGGAGCCCGAGGAGGCGGCGATGCCGTGCCGGTTCAGCCCGATCAGGATCGCCTCGGCCTCGACCCCCTCGAACCAGAGGCTCGAGGTGTTGGGCAGCCGCTCGGTGCGGTGGCCGTTGAGATGGGTGCCGGGGATGAGGCGGGCCAGCTCGTTCTCCAGCCGGTCGCGGCGGGCCCGGGTGAGAGTCTGCTCGTCGATCAGGTTCTCGGCGGCCAGCTCGGCGGCGCGGCCCAGGCCGACGATGTAGGGGACGTTCTCGGTCCCGGCGCGGCGCTCCCGCTCCTGCGAGCCGCCGATCAGGAAGGGCGCGTACTTCGTCCCCTGGCGGATGTAGAGGACGCCGATCCCCTTGGGCGCATGCAGCTTGTGGCCCGAGAGGGCGAGGAAATCGGCCCCCACCTTCTGCAGATCGATCGGCACCTTGCCGGGAACCTGGACCGCGTCGGTGTGGAAGAGGACGCCTTTCTTTTTGCAAATCGAGGCGATCTCCTCGACCGGGAAGAGAACCCCGGTCTCGTTGTTCGCCCACATCGCGCTGACGATGGCGGTGTCGTCGTGGATGGCGTCGGCCACCTCGGCGGGATCGAGGGTGCCGTCGTTCCGCACCGGCAGCCAGGTGATCGAGTAACCCTGATGCTCCAGCGCCTCGCCGAAATGGTGGATCGCCGAATGCTCCACCTGGGTGGTGACGATGTGCTTCTTCCCGGTGGTGCGGAGCGCCGACCAGATCGCGGTGTTATCGGACTCGGTGCCGCAACTGGTGAAGACGATCTCGCGCGGATCGCAATGGATCAGCGCGGCGATCCGTTCGCGCGCCTGGGTGACGGCGGCGCCGGAATGCTTCGCCAGATCGTAGGAGCTGGAGGGATTCCCGTAGTGCTCGGTCAGGAACGGCACCATCGCCTCGAAGACCTCGGGAGCGACCGCCGTGGTCGCGTTATTGTCGAGATAAACGGTGCGGGGAACGGGAGCACTCATGGGGGGTGCAATCGTAAGATCGGCCCCCCGGAATGACAAGCCCGTTTCAGGGCCCGCTCAGCCCCGCCGCACGCGCCGATCCCGCCCGAACAGCCGCCGCAACCCCAGCCGGGGCACCTCGAGCAACGCCTCCAGCGCGATCCGGTGCGACATCTTCGAGGTACCCGCGTGCCGGTCCTCGAAAACGATCGGCACCTCGCCCAGGCGGAAACCCTTCCGCCAGGCCAGGAAGATCCCCTCGATCTGGAACGCATATCCGGTCGAGCGGATCGCGCCGAGATCGATCTCCTCCAGGACCTCGCGGCGGAAGCCCTTGAACCCGCTGGTCGGATCGGTCGCGGGCAGACCGGTGAGGAGGCGGACGTATTGGGCGGCGCCCAAGCTCAACAGGAGGCGCGAGATCGGCCAATTGAGGATGCGGACCCCGCCGAGGTAGCGGGAGCCGACCACCAGATCGTCCCCGGCCAGCAGCCGCCGCCGCATCCGCGCGATCTCCTTGGGATCGTGGGAGAGGTCGGCGTCCATCTCGAAGATATAGTGGTAATCCCGCGCCAGCGCCCAGCGGAACCCCTCGATATAGGCCGTGCCCAGGCCGAGCTTCCCCGCCCGCTCGATCAGGAAGAGCCGCTTGCCGAACTCGGGATGGGAGCGGAGCCAGGAAGCCGTGCCGTCGTGCGGGGAATCGTTGACGATCAGGAGATCCCCCTCCGGCTCGGCGGCGAAGAAGCGGGCCAGCAGCTCGGGCAGATTGGCGAGCTCCTGATAGGTCGGGACAATGGCGATAAGGCGCTCCTCGATCATACGGAAGGGGTTATCTATGCCTGAAATTCAAAGGGCCGCAAGCGGCTCCCCCCGCGATCTTTCCCGCTGCATCGCCTCCAGCCGGTCGACCACCCGGACGGAGAACGGCCCCCAGGCCAGCTCCGCCCGCACCCTCCCGCTGGCGGCCCGGCCCCAGGCCTGCCGCCGCTCCGCCGGTTCCCCGAGCCAGCCCGCCACCTCCCCCGCGAAGCTCTCCGGGTCCATCTCCGAGAAGCGGATGATCGGGTCCCCCTGCCAATAGCGCATCGTCCCCCGCAGGGGCGTGCAGACCATGGGGATGCCCATGGCGGCATACTCCACCGTCTTGGCCACCATGGTGCCGTGCGCCCCGGAAGAGGGGGCATAGGGGACGATGCCGACGGCGGCCTCGGCGATCTGCTCCGCGACCCGGGCGTAGGGAACGAACCCGGTCTCCTCGATCAGACCGTCCGGAACCCGTCCCCGCACCCTCCGGCGGAGCTCCCGCAACGCCTCGGTACGGGGCCCGACGAACCGGAAGCGCGCATCGGGACGGCGGCGGTGAATCCCGACGACCGCTTCCGCCGCGAAGGCGCCGAGATGATGGCGGTCGAGCGAGCCGTGCATCACCACCAACGGCGGGACCGACGTCCGGAAAACGGGCTGGAAGAGATCGGCGTCGTAACCGTAATAGATCGGCACCAGCCGCTCGCGGGGATAGCCGGTCTCCGCCACCCGGTCGGCCAGCTCGTCGGAGATGGTGAAGACCCCGTCGACCCGGTAGCGGCGGGCCAGGGAGAGCTCGAACGCCTTGAGCCGGGCCGTCAGCGCCGCCGGGGCCAGATGCCTCGGCCAGCTGTCGAAATAACCGGTGAGATAATCGAGCAGATTCAGCGCCGTGGCGCACCCCAGCGAACGCCCCAAGCGTCCCGCCGCCACCGCCGCGATCGAGTGCTGGGCCAGAAGGAGGTCCCATTTCACCCCGGGCGCCGAGCGCCGGACCAGCCGCTCCAGGAAAAACGGATAGGCCAGGTATTTCAGGCTGCGGAGCGCAGTGGTCCGCCCCATCGGCCAAGTAGTGAAGGGATGGATCGCGATCCCGAACTCCGCCGCCACTTCGGCCACATCCGCCGTCTGCGGGGCGAAGACGTGGACCGCGTGCCCGCGCCGGACCAGCTCCCGCACCAGGTAGACCGCCTGCGAGGAACCCCCGCCGCTGGGCGGATAGAACGGCTCGTGCGTCAAAATGCCGATATTCATCCGAAGAGAAGAAAACGATTCACCCGCAAAGAGAGGCCTTCATTCTCTTTGACTCCGACAGTTAGCAAATGCTTTGGTAAGCGCAATGACAACAGAGCGTAGGACCCCTCGATCGTTGGTCACCGGCGGCGCCGGATTCATCGGCTCCCATGTTTGCGGGGAGCTATTGAACATGGGGCACGCGGTCACGGTCCTCGACGATCTCTCGGGCGGATTCCCGGAAAACGTCCCCTCCGGCGCCGATTTCGTCAAAGGCTCGGTCGACGATCCCGCGCTGGCGCGCAAGCTCTTCGCCAAGCACCGCTTCGATTACGTCTTCCACCTGGCCGCCTACGCCGCCGAGGGCCTGAGCCATTTCATCAAGACCTTCAACTACTCCAACAACCTGCTGGGCAGCGTCAACCTGATCAACGCCGCCGTCAACGCCGGGACGGTGCGCTGCTTCGTCTTCACCTCCTCGATCGCCGTCTATGGCCGCAACCAGGTGCCGATGCGGGAGGACCGCGCGCCCCGGCCCGAGGATCCCTACGGCATCGCCAAGTACGCCGTCGAGCTCGACCTCCGCCAGGCCCGCGAGATGTTCGGCCTCAACCACGTCATCTTCCGGCCCCACAACGTCTACGGCGAGCGCCAGAACCTCGACGATCCCTACCGCAACGTCATCGGCATCTTCATGAACCAGATCCGCCGGGGCTCTCCCATGACCCTCTTCGGCGACGGCAGCCAGACCCGGGCCTTCAGCCATATCCGCGACGTCGCCCCCGCCATCGCCCGCAGCGTCGAGCGCCCGCAGGCCTACAACCAGATCTTCAACATCGGCGCGGACCGGCCCTATTCGGTGCGGGACCTCGCGCGCGCCGTCGCCCAGGCGATGGGGGTCAAGCCCCGGCTGGCCCGCCTGCCCGCGCGCCACGAGGTGGCGGACGCCTATGCCTCCCACGCCCGCGCCCGCCGGGTCTTCGGGGATCTCATGCCGGGCATCCCGCTCGAAGAGGGTTTGGCGCAGATGGCCGCCTGGGCCCGGACCATCGAGCCGCGCCCGCCGCGATGCTTTGAGAACATCGAGGTGGAGAAGAATCTCCCGGCCTCCTGGGCGGCGCTGACGCGGAAGAAGCGGTAGGCCTTTCCTTCCGCGATCCCGGGCTCCTACGGGAGAGCCGTCGGGCGCTCTTTCCGACGCAGCACGATCCACGCACCCAGCGCCAGCACCCAGCCCAACCCGGCCACCACGATCACCGCGTTATACCACCACGGCTGGCGGAAGCGGAACGTCACCGCCGCGCCGTCGTGGGGAGCGTGGGCCGCCAGATAACAGCCGAGCGCGCGGTAGACCGGCAGGGGCTGGCCGTCGGCCTCGGCGGTCCAATCGGGATGGTACGATTCCGGGACGATCACCCAGGGCTGGCCCGGAGGGGTCGGCGCGACCCGGATCGTCTGGTAATCGGCCTCGCGCGGCTGGAGCAGCGGGAGGGGAGAACTCTTCGCGCCGGAAGTCCCGGCGGGAGCGGAGAAGGCCGCCCCGTCGAGGCCGGGCGCGATCGTCCAGACGTCCTGGGCGAGGCCCTGGAGGGCCGGGCCCGGATCGGCCGAGGGGACGAACCGGACTCGCCCCGTCGCCAACGCCGGAGCGCCCGGCGGGGAACAGCGGAGGACGGTGAAGTCGGCGGTCTCGAAGGCCACCGGAAAGAGACTGCGGAGGAGATTCTGGAAATTGCCCGCCGTCGAGGGATCGGTCCGGTCGATCAGGATGAAGCCGACCCCGGCGGCCCGCAGGCTCTGGACGAAGCCTTCCGGCGTCTGCATCTTCGCGGCCGCGTCGTTGAGATCGCGGGTCCACTTCATCTGATAATAGCTGGTGGCCGCCTCGTTGTTGAGAGGCCGTCCGGTCAGCTGGGGGAGCTGCAGGTAGAAGTAACGGCCCGAAACCGCCATGACGCTGCCGGGGTCTTCCGATTTCCGGATGAAATCGGCGCTCTGCAGGAATTGCGGATAGACATCCTGCGGCAATTCCCCGGTCCAAAAGGAGGCGTGGTAGCCCGCGAAATCGAAAAACAGGAACGCCACCGCCGCCCACCCGGCCAGGGGATGGAAGCGCGCCGGCAGGCGGGCCGGGAGAAGCGAGCGGACCACCGCCCGCAGCGCCAGCGCCCCGGCGATCGCCAGGCAAAAGCTGCCGCTGACGCTCCAGGCGGAATCGGGGGCGCGCAGCTGGCTGTACAAGGGGACCCGCTCGAAGATCTGAAAGAGCGGGAGGAAGAGGTAGGCCGCCGCCACACAGAGGAGGACCAGCCCCCTGCGGCTCCAGCTCCGGGCCAGCCGGACCACGACCGCCACCTGGAAGGCCAGCGCCAGCCACAGCAGGGTAACCGACCAGTTCGGCAGGTCGGCCCCGTAATGGAGGATCTGCATCTGCGCGCTCCAGATCGGGGCGGGCCCGTAGGAGACCCAGCCGAAGAACAGCGCCAGCGCGAGGAAGAACCGGCAGAAACCGCCCTCCCGGGTCTGCAGCCAACCCCGCAGCGGGCCGGGCTCCCGGAGCGCCAATCCCAGGACGGCGATCCAGACCAGGCCGAAGTAAAAGGCCGCGCCCGAGACATGGAGGGGCGGGGGCGCGTGGCCCAGGATCCATCCCCCCCGGTCGAACCAGGAAAGGGCGGTCTTGAGCGTGAAGGTGTCCTGCCACTCGGCCATCGGATCGTGGGCGAAGAGCGTCATCCATCCCTGTTCCCGCATCAGCGGGAGGATCGGCAGCACCGCCAGGAAGAAGGTCGCCAGGGCCCCCCAACCGCAGGCGAGGAGGAAGCGGTCGCGCCCCTCGGGCCGGGAGAAATAGAGCCAAAGGGCGTAAAAGGCCAAGGCGGGCAGGAAGAGGGAGGCCACCTTGGTGGTGGTCAGGATCATCGCGGAGAGGATCAGGGCCAGGAGCAGCCCGTTGAGGAGCCATTTTTTCACTCCCTCCTCCTGCCGCAAGCGCAGGAGCCGGTGGAACAGCAGGGGAGGGAAGACGAAGGCCATCGCCGTGCTGAGATGCTCCACCTGCGCCAGCCGGATCGAGAACTCGGGGCAGAGGATGTAAAAGGCCCCGGCCCAGGCGGCGGTGAGGGCGCAGCCGGTCAGCTCCGCCACGAACGCATACATCCCCAATCCGCTCAGGACCAGGGCGAGGAGGCCGACGATCTTATACCCGGCGATCGGGCCGAAACAGATCCGGCCCAGCTCGAGGAAGAGGCTGTCGAAGGCGGTCGCCCAGACCGGGGCCAGGCTGTGGCCCGCCAGATAGTTCGGCGTCCACCAGGCGATCCCGTGGACCGAACGGCACCCCTGCTCGAAATCGAGGGTCTTGGCCAGCGGCAGGAAGAGCTCCTCGGAACTCGGCCCCTGCTGCAGCCAGCCCCAGCCCGCCCAGGCCGCGAACCCGAGGACGACGGCGAGGAGGATCGCGAAGGGGGAGCGCAAAAAGGCCGGTCTCATGAAAAGCGCGGGAACGGTTCCGGAAATCGGGGACGCCCGTCAGGCCAAAGGCTTGGGGTCTTCGCCGAAGGGGAGCTCGGGGGCGAGGTCGAGGAGGGGATGGGGCGGCTCGGGCCGCTGCGGCTGCCCGGAGGCGACGATCTTGTCGATATCGACATGGGTCTCGACCAGCTGCTGGATCAGCGAGATCTTCTCGCGGTCGGCGGCCTCGGTCTTCACCGTCATCCGGGTGATCCGGGTGGCGGCGGTGTAGCTGTCGCACTTGCAGGCGATGTAGGGGAGATCGTACTGGCAGATGAAGCGGAGGACGCCGGGGCTGGGGAGGACGCCGTCGACCAGCACCACTCCGGCCAGATTGGGTTTCTTTTCCGTCCGATAGGCCTGGGTGGCGGTGAGGATCATGTCCTCGCGGTCGCCCGAGGTGATCAGGAGGCTGTGCGGCTCGAGGTACTTGCCCACCTGGTAGGACGACATCGCCCCGATCACCACCTTGCCGACCCGCCGCCGCTTGTGCTCGCTGCCGGCCAGGAACTCGCCGTCGAGCTGCTGGCAGACCTGATGGAGCGTCGGCTTGCGCAGCTCCTGGTTGAAGGGGATGGCGCCCAACAGCGGCAGGCCGAGCCGGGCCAGCCCCTGCTCGACGTAGGGGAGGAGATCGAGCTTCGAGGGAAGGATCTTGTTCAACACCACGCCGATCACCTTGACGCCGAATTTCTCGAAGAGGGCCAGGTTCATGGCGATCTCGTCGATCGGCCTCCCGATGCCGCCCTGGCTCACCATGATGACGTTCGCGCCCAGCAGCTTCGCCACCGCCGCGTTGGAGAGCTCGAAGACGCTGCCGACGCCCGCGTGGCCGGTCCCCTCGATGATGACGAAGTCCTTCTCCCAGGCCGCCTCGTCGAAGGCCGATTGCACCCGGGCGTTGAGCTCGTCGACGTTGCGCCGCTGGAGGAACTTGCGGGTGAAATCGGGCTCGACCGCGATCGGGCTCATCGCCCGGAGCGGGGTCCGCACCCGGTAGGTGTCGTTCATCAGCACCGAGTCCTCGTCGATCTTCAATCCCTCCACCTCGACGAAGCGCTGCCCCACCGGCTTGATGTAGCCGATGTTGGGGAACCGCTTCTGCAGCGCGGCGAAGAGGCCGAGCGAGGTCGTCGTCTTCCCGTCGTCCTGGCGGGTCGCCGCCACGAAGATGCGCGGCGTGTTGACGTTCTTCAGTGGGGCGGGCACGTCGGCAGGGCGGGCTGGGGGCTCTTCCGTCAGGCGGCGGCCGCCTCGGGAGCGGAGGCGTAGCGGGCGCCCTGCTCGGGATAGAGATTGCGGTAGGCGATCGCCTGGAGCGCCACGATGGCGGCGACGCCGAGGATGTCCCGGGTGGTGGCGCCGCGCGAGACCTCGGCGGCGGGCTTGTCCAGGCCGAGGAGGAGCTGGCCGAAGGCGTCGGCCCGCGCCAGCCGCTCGATCAGCTTGGCGGCGATGTTGCCGCTGGCCAGGTCGGGGAAGATGAGGACGTTGGCCCGTCCGGCCACGGTCCCCTGCAGCCCTTTGAACTGGGCCACCTCGGGCACCAGCGCCGCGTCGGCCTGGAGCTCGCCGTCGATCTCGATGTCGAGGTTCTGCTCGATGAAATGCTGCTTGGCCAATGCCGTCGCCGCCACCAGCCGCTCGACCTCCTCGGTGTGGGCGCTCCCCTTCGTCGAATAGGAGAGCATCGCCACCCGGGGGGTGTGGCCGGTGAGCTGGCGCATCAGCTTGCCCGTCTCGATGGCGATCCCGGCCAGCTGCTCGGTGTTCGGCTTGGGGATGACGGCGCAATCGGCCAGGCAGAGGACTCCCTCCTCGCCGTAGGGCGATTTCGGCACCTCCAGCACCATGCAGCCGCAGATCGATTTCACCCCGGGGAGCGGCTTGATGATCTGGAAAAGGGGACGGAGCAGGCTGCCCGAGGTCGATTGCAGGCCGCCGACCAAGCCGTCGGCCTGGCCGTGCTGGATCATCAGGGCGGCGAAGTAATTCGGGTTCATCACCACCCGGAGCGCCTCGGCCTGGGCCATCGACTTGTAGCGGGGGAGGGTGGTCAGGTACTTGAGGAAGACAGGGACGTCGTCGGCCTCCCGGGGATTGATCAGGAGGATGCGGTGGAGGGAGACGTTGTTCTCCTTCGCCATCAGGGCGATCTCGGTCCGGTCGCCCAGCAGGATGGCCACGCCCAACTTGTTGAAGACGAATTCCTCCGCCGCCTTGAGGACGCGCAGCTCGTTGCCGTCGGGAAAGACGATCCGCTTGGGATGACGTTGCACTTTCCCGAAGACCGATTCCAATAAGTTCATTGCTCCGGCGACTGTACAGGGTTCCGGCGGAGGGAACGAGGCATTTTTGAAACGGTTGCCGGGCAAAACGCCCGAAATCGCGCAAAATCACGCGAACTCGTTCATCCAGAATGGCATATATTGTGATCGCTAAATTCGAGAAAATTGGTGGAATGGTGGCATAATCGGTGCTTTATTGTGGCGCGGGGTTTGGAACGCGTCGCATGGGGACCTTGAGGGGGCGAAAAACCTCCCAAGCGCCACCAGGGCAACGATCTACCTGGACCGGATCGGCGAGAGACGCGGACAAACCCGAACGAACTTTAGGAATACAGAGGAGACATTATGGCCTTGGTCAAAATCGAAGCAGTCATCAAACCGTTCAAGCTCGAAGAAGTGAAGGAAGCCCTCACCGAGCTCGGCATCGCCGGACTCACCGTCACCGAGGTCAAGGGCTTCGGCCGCCAGAAGGGCCATACCGAGATCTATCGCGGCAGCGAATACACCGTCGACTTCCTCCCCAAGGTGAAGGTCGAGGTCGTGATCGGCTCCGATCTCTCCGAGAAGGCCATCGCCGCCATCATCCGCGCCGCCAAGACCGGCAAGATCGGCGACGGCAAGATCTTCGTCTCCCCCCTGGAGAACGCCATCCGCATCCGCACCGAAGAGAGCGGCGAGAAGGCGGTTTAAAGGCGATCTTAAGAGCGGCTTTCAGCCGATCACAGCGCTCCGATGGGAGCCGGGAAGCGTCCGTCTTTCCGGCTCCTCTGCGGTGCTTCCCATTTGCCGTTGCCTTTCGCGCCATCCTGTCCTCTTCCTTGAGCCCCCGAGTCCCCGACATCGGCCTGTACACCGAGTCGATCGACCATTTCATCGAAACCCTCGCCGTCGGGTTGGCGGAGGAAGGACGCTGCACCGTCCATCTGATCAGCGTCGAGCGCCCCCGCCCCCCCGCCTCGGACGATCCCAAGGGCCGCTTGCGGCTCGCCCTGCGCCCGGAAATCCGGCTGCACAGCCTGCGGTCAGCCCCGATCCCGCTCGATTTCCTCTTCGTCCACCTCACCGATTATGCCTTCGTCTCCCGGAAACTCCTTTCCTGGGCGCGGCGGGCGCGGCGATGGGGCATCATGACTGAGAACCATTATCGAGGCAGCCGCCTCTCCCGCCTGAAGGAAGTCGTCCGCGGCCTCCCCTACAGCCTGCTCGCCGATCGGGCCGTCTTCCAGGCGGGGCCGCGGGCGCCCGCCCCCTTCCGCGTCCGTCATCGCCTCCACTACGCCCCCACCGCCCATCCCCAATTCCTCTACGGCGGAGGGCTGCAGCGGAAGATGTTCTCCGAAGTCGCCGCAGCCGACCCGCGCCGCTGGCGGCTAGCCTTCTTCGGCAATCTCGCGCCCGCCGCGCGGACCGCGATCCTGCGGCGCGTGCAGGCGGCGCTGGCAGCCCGGGGCATCGGTCCCGCCGCCGCCCCGACGGAAACCCCGACTGGCATCCCCGTCCTCTGGATGGAATACGGCGAAGGGGCAAGCGGGCGGGGCGTCGATCCGGACGAATACATCGACCTGATGACGCAAAGCGACTTTGCCCTTTCCCCTCCCGGCTATAATGTCTGGACCCACCGGACCGCCGAGGCCGTCCTGCGCGGGGTGATTCCGATCATGGAACGTCCGGAAGAGGATAACATCGGCCTGATCGACGGCGAGAGCTGCATCGAGGTCCATGCCGGAGGCTGGGAGGAAGCCGTCGCCCGCTCCCTCGCGATGACCCCGGAACAGATCCTGGCGATGCGCCAGGCGGTGCTGGAAAAATGCCGCCCCCAGCTCCTCTTCCCCGCCTACACCCGGCGGATCTTCGACGGAATGATGCCGGAGCGAAGCCGATCCTGAACCGAGCCCTTTCCCGCAATGCCGGCGGCGGGGAATCCGGCCCGTACTTGCTCCATACGTGTCGCCTCTCCGCCCAGCGCACGCTTCCGGCAACGATGCATTGACCACCCCGGCCCCTCCTTTCAGAATCCCCCGATGCCCATCGTTTACGACGCCCGCAGCCGCACCTTCCTTCTCCACACCCCGGCCAGCACCTATGCCGTCGGCGTCGGGCCGCTGGGCAGGTTGCTCCATTATTATTGGGGCGCCCGGCTCCGCGACGGCAGCGGCAAGTTCCAGAGCCTGATCCCGCGCGGCGACCGCGCCTTCAGCCCCAATCCCGACCCGCAGGACCGCACCCTCAGCTTCGACACCCTCCTCCTCGAATATCCGACCTTCGGCCGGGGCGACTTCCGCTCGCCCGCGCTCGAGGTCGTCTTCGCCGACGGCAGCCGCGTCGTCGATCT
>FSXI01000352.1_pt1 | contig 22799 bp, 19 predicted proteins | sample 1638251 | NCBI WGS metagenome assembly FSXI01 (sample SAMEA3914788, study PRJEB12502) | metagenome | biome: forest; material: soil | place: Canada | collected 2011-07-03 | depth 0.1 m | reverse complement strand
CTATGGGGACTACCTGACGGCTCTGGAAGGAGAAGATTACCGGGAAAAGGTCTTTGCCTATATCGATCGGGAGGATTCTCCCAGATCATTGCCCTTTCAACTCGATCTGCTGAAGGCTTCCGGGTTTTCGCATTACGATGTGCTCCATCGAAACAGCGTTTTTGCCTGCTATTTCGGAGTGAAATAGGGCGGACAGAGGGGATTTGAACCTATATTTACGGCTGCATTTCCTTGCGTGAGATTGCAGCAAAGCGTTGATTCATTGCATGTTATAAGCTGTTTCCAAAAATAGGCCAAAGCAAGGAAGTATTGCCGACGCATGCATTACTACGAAGAGCGAGTCAATAACTCAGAGTGACGCCAAGGCTGCCGCGGGAGCTGTTGCCGCTGCGGAAGAGAGAATCGCATCACGTTTGGTGGGTTAGGAGCTTGCGCGGTCCTGGCGCTCGGGGAAATTGCCGCTTGGTCCTTGAGGGCCATGATGGAGGGCCATCTGGATGACTTCGGCGATGTGGAGGGCGCGGCGGTCGGTGGTCTGGGAGATTTGTTCGCGGCAACTGAAGCCGTCAGCGACGATCAGGGTGTCCTTACTTGCTTGGCGGACCCTGGGTAGGAGGGCCTGTTCGCCAATTTTTAGCGAAATGTCGTAGTGTTCCTTTTCGAAGCCGAAGGCTCCGGCCATGCCGCAGCAACCGGTCTCGGGGGTTTCGATCTCCAGGCCGAGTTTACGCAGGAGGGCCTCCTCATCGGTCATCTTCATGAGGGCCTTGTGATGGCAATGGCCGTGGACCACGGCCTTACGGTCGAGCTTGGGCCATACGAAATCCTTGGCTTCCTTGTTGAGAAATTCGCTGAGGAGGAATGATTGCTTGCTGAGTCGCATGGCGTCTTGGTCGTTCGGGAAGAGGTTCTTCAGTTCGTCCCGGAAGACGGAAATACAGCTCGGTTCGAGGCCAACCAGGGGGGTTCCGGCACGGATATCGTCCCGTAGAGTCTCAATGATCTGGCGCAACAACCGTTCGGCCTGGGTAAGCATGCCCCAGTCGTAGAGAGGTCGGCCGCAGCAGAGCGGCTTCGCCGGGACGACGACCTGATATCCTGCCGCCTCCAGGACTTCGACGGCGGCCTTGGCGGTCTCCGGAAGGAGGTGGTTGTTGAAGGTGTCGGCCCAGAGGATGACGCGGGACCTGTCTTGATTTTGCGGCGGCCGTTTGGCGAACCAGCTCTTGAAGGTCTCCTTGGCGAAAAGAGGCATCTTCCGCTCTTGAGCGACGCCGCCGAGGAATTTCACCAAATTACTGAAAGGCGGGGTACGGGAGAAGAAGTTCACCAGACCCGGGAGGTGCGAGGCGAGGCGGGCCCACCAGTAGATCAGGCCCATGGCGTAGGCGGAGCGAGGACGGAGGCGGCCCTGGTAATAATGGGAGAGGAACTCGGCCTTGTAGGTGGCCATGTCGACGTTGACAGGGCACTCGCCCTTGCAGCCCTTGCAGGCCAGGCAGAGGTCGAGCGCGTCCTTGACGCTTTCCTCGCGCCAGCCGTTTTTGCCGGTGGTCTCGCCGCGCAGCATTTCGAAGAGGAGGTGGGCGCGGCCCCGGGTGGAATCCTTTTCCTCGCGGGTGGCCTGGAAGCTGGGGCACATGGTCCCCCCCTTGAGCTGACGGCAGTTGCCGACGCCGACGCAGCGGAGCGTGGCGTGGGCGAAACTGCCGTGGTCGTCGGGGAACCGGAAATAGGTCTTCGGTTCCCAGGGATTGTAGGAGGTGCCGAGGCGCAGATTGGAGAGGATCGGGTAGGCGTCGATCTTCTTGCCCGGGTTCATCTTGTTTTGGGGATCCCAAATGGCCTTGAATTCGCGGAAGGCTTCGACCAATTCCTCGCCGAACATTTTGGGGAGGAGTTCGCCGCGACACTGGCCGTCTCCGTGCTCGCCGGAGAGGGAACCTCCGTAGCCGACCACTAGGTCGGCGGCCTCGTCGAGGAAGGCACGATAGGTCTTGAGCCCCTTATCGGTCAGGAGGTCGAAGGGAATGCGGCAGTGAATGCATCCTTGGCCGAAGTGACCGTAGACCGAGGCGTCGTAGCCGAACTTATGGAAGAGCTTCTTCAGGTCTCGGAGGTAGGGGCCGACCTTTTCCGGCGGGACCGCCGAGTCCTCCCAGCCGGGGAAGGTCAGAGCCTGACCGGGGATGAAGGCGGTGGCACCGAGGCCGCTTTCGCGGATTTCCCAGACTTCCTGTTCCTCCTTCTTGTCGTCGTAGAACTTCATGGTCGGCGCGTCCGGGTGGGCCCGGAGGGCGGCCATCATCTTCTTCGCCTTGGCGTCGGCCTCTTCACGGCTTTCGCCTCCGAATTCGACCAGTAGCCAGCCCTTGCCTTCCGGCAGGAGTTTCAGATCGCCGGTATGCAACCCCTTCTTCTTCATATAGCCGACCAACATCTCGTCGATTCCCTCGAGGCCGATGGGGTGATGCTTCATCACTTCGGGAGCATGGTCGCCGGCGCTGAAGACATCGGGGTAGCCGAGGACGACGAGGGTACGGGCCTTGGGCTCGGGGATGAGCTTGAGGGTCGCCTCCAGGATAGTGACGCAGGTGCCCTCGGTTCCGACCAGGGCGCGGGCGACGTTGAAGCCGTTCTCCGGAAGGAGTTGGGGCAGGTTGTAGCCGGAGACGCGGCGCGGAATGTTGGGAAATTTCCGGCGGATCAGATCGGCGTATTTGTCCCGCAGGGTGCGAAGCCTTCCGTAGATCTCGCCCCGGCGTCCTCCCCCGGCGATGATTTGCTCCAATTCGGCTTCGGAGGTAGGGCCGACTTTCATCCGGACACCGTCGTAGGTGAGGATTTCGAGTTCCTCAGTGTTATCGGCCACCAAGGCGCCGGTGCCCGCCTCGACGGCCATAACGGAGTGGGTGCCGCAGGAATCGTTGCCAAGCATTCCGCCCAGGGTGCAGTGGGAATGGGTGGCGGGATCGGGACCGAAGGTGAGGCCCTGTTTCTTAGCGGTGTCGCGGAGGGTGTCGAGGATGCACCCCGGCTGGACGCGGGCCAAGCGGCGAGCGGCATCGATCTCAAGGACTTGGTTATAATACTTCGAATTGTCGATGATGACGGCGATGTTGCAGCACTGTCCGGCGAGACTGGTACCGCAGCCGCGCGAGGTGATCGGCGCTCCGTAGGCATGGCAGAGCCGGACGGTCTCAGCCACGTCTTCTTTATCGCGCGGGATGACGACGCCGATGGGAGTCTGGCGATAGTTGGAACCGTCGGTGGCGTAAAGGGCGCGGCCGCCATCGTCGAAACGGACCTCGCCGCGCAGGGACTGGCGCAAAGCTTCGGGAAGCGTCCGCTTCAGTTCATCGGGACGCGAGGCGGATTCCGGCATCGACTGGATTTGATGCATATTCAGACCTAATGAACAAAGGCGGCGACGACATCCTTGAAGGTCTGACGGATGATGCCCAATTCCTCGGGATCTCCCTTGAAGAGGGCCTTGGCATAGGATTCGGCCTGCTTGAGGGTGATATGGGGCGGCAGGGTGGGAACGTCGGGATCGGTATAGGCTTCCAGGATGACGGGGCAGTCGGCGGCCAAGGCCTCGTCCCAGGCGGGGCCGATCTGCTCTGGCTTATCGACCCGGATGCCCTTGAGGCCACATAGCTCGGCATATTGGGCGTAGGGAAAGTCGGGCAACGCCTGGGAGGCGACAAAGCGGGGATCGCCCGACATGGCGCGCTGTTCCCAGGTGACTTGGTTCAGGTCGCGATTGTTCAATACCAGGACGATCAGGCGGGGATCGCTCCATTCCTTCCAATACTTGCCGATGGTGATGAGGCCGTTGTTGCCGAGCATCTGCATGGCACCGTCGCCGACCAAGGCAATGGCCACGCGGTCGGGGAAGGCAAACTTGGCGGCGATGGCGTAGGGAACGCCGGGGCACATGGTGGCGAGATTGCCGGAGAGCGAGGCCATCATGCCGCGGCGGATCCGGAGATCGCGCGCAAACCAGTTGGCGGCGGAACCGGAATCGCTGCTCAGGATGCAATTGTCGGGCAGGCGCGGGGAAAGCTCCCAAAAGACGCGCTGGGGATTGATCGGGTTGGCGTCCTGCATGGCCCGGGCCTCCAGCACCTGCCACCACTCCTTGACCTCTTTTTCGAGGTGCTGCCGCCAACTACGGTCTTCCTTGCGCTGGAGCAGGGGGATCAGAGCGCGGAGGGTCTGGGCGCTGTCTCCCATCAGGCTCACCTCCATGGGATAGCGCAGGCTGAGCATCTTGCCGTCGAGATCGATCTGCACTCCCCGGGCCTGGCCCTCCTTGGGAAGGAATTCCGAATAGGGGAAGCTGGAGCCGACCATGAGGAGGGTATCGCACTCGGTCATCATTTCCCAACTCGGCTTGGTCCCGAGAAGGCCGATGGAGCCGGTGACGAAAGGCAGGGCGTCCGGCAACACCGCCTTGCCCAGGAGCGCCTTGGCCACGCCCGCCCCGAGCAGGTCGGCGATTTCCAATACTTCCTCGGCAGCATGGAGAGCGCCTGCGCCGACCAGCATGGCGACTTTCTTGCCCGCGTTGAGGACATCGGCGGCGCGGCGCAGATCGACCTCCTCCGGCACGATTCTGGGACGGGCGAAATCGATGCCCGAGTGAATCGTCCCGTGGGCGCGCGGAGGCGTCTCGACCGCGTCGAGTTCCTGTACATCGTTGGGAACAATGATGCAGGTGACCGTGCGCTCGACCCGGGCGATGCGGATGGCCCGGTCGATCAGGTGCCGGATTTGTGCCGGATCCGAAGCCATCTGGACATACTCATGGGCCACGTCCTTGAAGAGCGAGACCAGATCGACTTCCTGCTGATAATGGCCTCCCAGCGCAGCGCGAGCCGCCTGACCGACGATGGCGACCACCGGCTGGTGATCCGCTTTGGCGTCATAGAGGCCGTTGAGAAGGTGGATCGCGCCCGGACCGGAGGTGGCCATGCAGATGCCGACTTCGCCAGTGAACTTGGCGTGCGCGCAAGCCATGAAGGCGGCCATTTCCTCGTGGCGGACCTGGACGAAATCGATCAGGCCCTTGGACCGCCCAAAGGCTCCCATGATCCCGTTGATGCCGTCGCCAGGATAGCCGTAAATGCGGCGGACGCCCCATTCAGAAAGACGCTTGAGGAGGAAATCGCTGACAGTCATAGGAGGATGGGGTTGGGGGTTAAGAGTTCGGACTGGCGAAAATTAATCCCGGGGTGCCGGTCCTCCAATGGGGGCGATTCGGTCCATTCCTCCCGGGGTTTCCCTGATGGCGGCTTGATATTCCTGTTGTACCTTGCCGAGTGGATACGCCGAAGATCGAGCGGTGCGAGATTTCCGCCTACCGGATTCCGACAGATGAAATCGAGTCCGATGGGACCTTGACCTGGAAGGCGACGACGCTGGTGCTGGTCCGGCTGGAAGCCGATGGAATCGAGGGCCTTGGCTTCACCTATTCGGATGTGGCGGCAGCCCATTTGATCCAGGGCATCCTCGCCCCATTGCTGAAGAAGGAGAAGTCCTTCGATATCGCCACCATTTGGGAGAGGGGGCGGCGGGCGCTGCGCAATGTCGGTTATCCTGGCGTCGGCGCCGCTGCCCTCTCGGCGCTCGACACCGCGCTCTGGGATCTCAAGGCGAAAGCGCTGCATCTGCCGCTGGTCTCACTCTTCGGCCAAGCCCGTCCCTCAATCGCGGCCTACGGGAGCGGCGGCTTCACTTCCTATTCCCTGGAGCAGTTGCGGGCACAGGCTGCGGGATGGTCCCGCAGTGGACTGAAGCAGGTAAAGATCAAGGTGGGACGCGCCCCACAGGACGATCCGGCAAGAATTCGGGCGGTGCGCGAGGCGATGGGGTCCGAGATGGAGATTTTCTTCGATGCCAATGGGGCGCTGCATCCCACGCAAGCGCTTCGATTGGCCGAGATTTTTCACGATCTCGGAGTCACTTGGTTCGAGGAACCGGTCTCTTCCGATGATTTGGAAGGCCTCCGCTTGATCCGGAAGAAGGTGCCCCCGGGGATCGATATCGCGGCGGGCGAGTATGGATGGGATGCGGCTTATTTTTCGCGGATGCTGGCGGCGCAGGCGGTCGATGTCCTCCAAGCGGATGCGACCCGCTGCGGCGGCTATACCGGCTTTTTGCAGGCGGATGCGCTGGCTCAGGCCCACGGCACCCCTCTTTCCTCGCATTGCGCCCCGGCGTTTCATTTGCCGGTCTGCTGCGCGGCGCAGGCGATCCGGCACATGGAATTTTTCCACGATCATGTGCGGATCGAGCGGATGCTTTTCGACGGCGTGGCGGAGCTGCGGGAAGGCCGGCTATTTCCCGACTTGGATCGTCCGGGCCATGGCCTGAAACTACGGGACAGCGATGCCCGAAGGTTCCTGATCTATCGGGAAACTGTCATTTGACAGGGCGGGAGCCGCGACGAAGTTAACCGCAGGATGTACGATGTGATGGAACAGGCTCCGGGCGGTCCCGGAGCGCCGCCCCACTGGTTTTCCAGCCGCAAGGACGGGGTGGGGACGGCGTGCAATCCGGGAGGGCGCATCTGGTTCACTATCGGCGAGGGCATCGTCAACGAGGTCTATTATCCCCGGATCGACCGGGCGTGCATCCGCGACCTGGAACTGGTGGTTACCGACGGCGGCTCATTCGTCTCCGGGGAACGGACCGGCACCGCTTCCGAGACCTGCTGGCTTCGGGAGGGTGTTCCCGCCTTCTCGATCGTCAATACCGAGCCGGGAGGCCGCTACCGATTGCGCAAAGAAGTGCTGGTCGATCCGATTCGCAACGCCCTCCTACAACGAGTCCGTTTTGAGGCGTTCCAAGGGGAAAAGGCCGACTACCGGATTTTCGCGCTGCTCAATCCCCACCTCGACAATGACCGCGAGCCGAACCGGGCGCGCTGGGGGGAGTACAAGGGAATGCCGCTCCTGCTGGCCAGCGCAGGTGGGGAATATCTCGCCTTCGCCTGCTCGGGGGGATGGCGGCGTCGATCAGTGGGATTCGTCGGCGTTTCGGACGGCTGGCACGATCTTGCGCGCCATGGGCGGATGACCCACGAATATCGGGAGGCTCGGGAGGGGAATGTAGCCTTGACCGGGGAGATCGATTTTACGGACGGTGATTTCGTGCTCGCGATCGGATTCGGACGTTCCTGGAACGAGGCGGCCCATCAGGCGCGGGCCGCATTGCAGGGAGACTTCGACCAGGCGCTGGAGCGTTATACCCGTGAATGGGAAGCTTGGCAAAAAAGGTTGCTGCCGCTCGATCGCAAGCGGCCCGATGGCCTGAATTCCTACCGGACCAGCATGGCGGCCCTGCGCAGCCATCAATCGGCGGGCATTGCCGGAGGCGTCGTCGCCAGCCTTTCCGTGCCGTGGGGGTGCCGCGAGACCAAGAAAGATGCCGGAGGCTATCATCTGGTGTGGCCCCGGGATGCCTGCCAGGTGGGAGAGGCCTTTATCGCCGCAGGAGCGCACCAGGAGGCGGTGGCGATCCTCGATTATCTCGCGGCCAACCAGGAGGCCGATGGCCATTGGCTTCAGGATATGTGGATCGATGGGCAGGTCCATCAGCAAAAACTCCAGTTGGACGAGGTAGCCGCGCCGATCCTGCTCTATGATCTGGCCTTGCGGAATGGGACGCTGGAGGCGGCCGCCGCGAGACGTCTGTGGCCGATGGTGCGGGATGCCACCGGTTTCGTGGCGCGTCACGGACCGGCGACGCAGCAGGACCGCTGGGAGCGCAACGGCGGCCTGGCTTCCTATACGGTCGCGATCGCTGTGGCTGCGCTCTGCACGGCGGCGGGTCTGGCGCAGGCGAACGGGGAACTGCAATTGGGCGATTATTTGATCGATACCGCCGATGCCTGGAACGGACAGATCGAAAACTGGGTTTACTGCCAAGGCGAGGTGGCCCGCGCGGCGGGAGCCACAGGTCATTATTGCCGGGTCGTCCCGGTTTCGGCGGAGGGACGGCCGGAATTCGACGCTTTCTACGATCTTAAGAACAGCCTGAGCGCTCCCCGGGTCCGGGCGCGGGAGGTGGGCAGCCCGGATGCACTAGCGTTGGTCTTTTTCGGCCTACGGGCGGCGACCGATCCGCGTATTCTGGAAACGTTGAAGGTGATCGACACCTTGCGGACCGAAACCCCCTCCGGCCCGGTCTGGCATCGATATCACGGCGACGGTTATGGCGAGAACGAGGACGGCAGTCCCTACCGGGACAAAGGCATTGGCCGGAGCTGGCCTCTCTTCACCGCCGAACGGGCCCAGTATGAATTGATGGCAGGCCGCCCTGAGGAAGCACGACGGCTGCTGGACAATCTTGAGAGCTTTTCAAGCAAAAGCGGATTGATTCCCGAACAAGTATGGGATGCTGATGCGATCCCGGATAAAAACCTGTTTCCCGGGCGTCCCAGCGGCTCTGCCCGTCCTCTGGCATGGGCGCACGCGGAACATGTCAAACTGATCCGCTCGCTGCGCGATGGACACTCATTTGCGCTGCCTCCGCAGGTCTACGAACGTTACGCCGTAGCCGGAACGCCGCCCCGGCACACGCCTTGGCGTTTCGACATGCAAACCTCGTTCTTCATCCCCTCCACTCTCCTGCGCATCGAGACGCGGGCTCCTGCGCGGATTCGCTGGGCGGACCCCGGATGGAAGGAGATCCGGGAGACGGAGACGATCGATACCGGCGTTGGAATCCATTATGCGGATCTCGATCCGGGATCTCACGAGGGCTTGGCCTTTACCTTTTATTGGCCGGAATCGAATCGATGGGAGGGAAGCGATTTCCGGGTCGGAGCGATGCAGGGTGAGATACCCCTCGTCCCATGACCGATCATCATGAACCATCTGAACAGGATCCCGCGCCGGAGCCGCCGCGGCGACAACTTTTCAAACCGATCCATGACCGGCTGCTCCGCTCCGCCGTGCTCGTGCTCCTGGCCGGCTTGGGGGTGGTGGGCGGCTATCTCTGGATGGGAAGGTACACGTGGGGCTGGGAGCGACTGGCCGAGACGCCGGAGCAACCGATCCCTTTCAGCCATCGGCATCACGCCGGGGAATTGGGCATCGATTGCCGTTATTGCCATACCGGAGCGGAGACCTCTCCCTTCGCCGGGCTCCCCTCCACCCAAACCTGCATGACCTGCCATTCCCAAATCTGGAAGGATGCCCCGGTGCTGGCGGCGCTCCGCGCCAGCGCCGCCTCAGGACGGCCCATCGCCTGGCGGCGGGTGACCGACCTGCCCGATTTCGTCTATTTCAACCACAGCGCTCATGTCTCGCGAGGCGTGGCCTGCATCACTTGCCACGGTGATGTGGACCAGATGCCGAAAACCTATGAGGCGCACAATATCAATATGGGGATGTGCCTCCAATGCCACCGACATCCCGAGGTGAATCTGGTGCCGCCCTCGCGGGTGACCGATCCGTTCATGGCGCGACATTGGCCGGAGCCGGGCGACTCGCCGATCAGTCCTCTCGATCCGGTGCAGAAGGCGCGCCTTACCAATTGTTCGACCTGTCATCGATGAATCCCTCCCCTCAAAACCGACGAATCTGGCGGAGCCTGGAAGATTGGGCCGCCGCGCCCGATTTCGAGCGGAGGCTGGCCGATGAGTTTCCGCAGGGGGCATCAGCCTGGGAACCGGGACTTTCGCGGCGGCGGTTCCTCGAATTATTGGCCTCCTCATTTGCCCTGGCGGGGCTTTCCGGGTGCGTGCGGCCACCGGATGAAAAGATCCTGCCCTATGTGGAGCAGCCGGAGAAATTGATTCCGGGAGTGCCGCTCCATTATGCGACGACCCTGCGGGTCCGAGGTTTCCCGCGTGGGGTGGTGGTGACGCAACAGGAAGGACGACCGACCCATATCGAGGGAAACCGTCTCCATCCGATGAGCGAGGGGGCGACCGATATCTGGACCACGGCGGCGATCCTCGATCTCTACGATCCCGACCGGGCGCAGGCGGTCCTGCATGAGAACTCGATTACGACCTGGGATCAGTTTCAAGAGGCCATGACGGCATGGCGGGCAGCGGCCTCGGCTAGCGGCGGGCGAGGATTCTGTTTGTTGACGCCTCCTCTTGATTCTCCCGCCGTGGAGGCGCAAGTGGCCCGGCTGCTGGCGATGTTTCCTCAGGCGCGTCATTATCAACAGGATCCCCTGGGAACGGCCTCCCCTCCCCTCGGAGAGGATGGGATTCCGTTGCGGGAAAGGTTGAATTTGGCCGATGCCGATGTGATTTTTTCGCTGGAGTCCGATTTTCTGTTCGATCGGCCTGACTCGCTCGCCTTGACCCGAGCCTTTGCCCGCCGCCGCCGGAGCGAGGCCTGCAACCGCCTCTATGTCGCGGAGTCTTGCCCCAGTGTAACGGGAGCGCGGGCCGACCATCGCTTTTCCGTTTCTCCAGCTGATGGAATCGCATTGGCAACGAGTCTGCTGAAGGTATTGCAGGGAGGAACGCCCGATGCGCGCTGGCCTTGGCTCGCCGCCCTGGCGGACGATCTGAGAAGCCATGCGGGACGCGGAGCTGTGCTGGGAGGACCTTCGCTCCCCGGCGCGGCAAGAGGGACGCTCCACGAAGTGAATCGATTGTTGGGCAATCTGGGAAAGACGATCTCCTATCATCGCTCCGGATCGGTCCTTCCCAAACCCGGCTCCCTCGATGAGCTGACGGCACAAATACGGGCCAATGGGGTGGAAACCTTGCTGATCCTGGGCGGCAATCCCGTTTATACGGCACCGATCGATTTTGATTTCGGCACATTGCTACGGCGGGTACCGATGGCGCTGCATCACACTCTCTATGCCAACGAAACTTCCGCTGCCTGCGCCTGGGTGCTGCCCGCCGCTCACGACCTCGAAAGCTGGGGCGATGCCCGCGCCGACGACGGCACCGAATCGATCCGGCAACCGTTGATCGCGCCGCTCTATGAGGGACGTAGCGAGTTGGAGGTGATTTCGTTCCTGGTCGATTCCACAGGCCGGGAAGGCCATGCCCTGCTCCGCGAGACGCGCGGTTCGGGAAAGCTGCCGCCGGAGGCTTTCGAGGACTCCTGGCATCGTTGGCTGCGCGACGGAGTGGTGGCGGGAATGCCGGTTTCAGCGCCAGTCGCGGAGGTGCGCTTCACCGGCGAGGGAGGAATGCCGGATGCCGCCCTTTGGCTCAATTTTCGTCCCGATCCCTCGGTCTGGGACGGAGCGCAAGCCAATAATGCCTGGCTTCAGGAAATGCCGGACCCCATCACCAAGCTGACCTGGGACAATGCCGTGCTGATCGCGCCTGCCACGGCCGTTCAACACGGTTTGAACGATGGGGATGTGGTGGCCTTACAGTCCGGCGGAATCAGGTTGGAGACCCCAGTGCTGATCGTTCCGGGCCATGCGGAGGGCGGAGTGACGCTGCGGCTCGGTTACGGAAGAACGGCGGCGGGACGGGTGGGGAACGGAGTCGGCGTGAATGCCTATGCGCTGCGACGCGGCGGAAGCTCCTGGATCGCGCCGCTGCAGAGTCTGGAGAAGATAGGGAAGCGGCATTCCTTCGCCATCACCCAACAGCATCAACAGATGGAAGACCGGGATCTGGTCCGCATTTCCGATGCCAATCATCCTCCGACTCCGGTTTTGGTTTCGCCTGCGCCTGCCTCGCTCTACCCTGAGGTTCCCTACCTGGGCCGCGCCTGGGCGATGACGATCGATCTCGGAACCTGCATCGGTTGCAACGCCTGCATGATCGCCTGCCAGAGCGAGAACAATATCCCGGTGGTCGGCAAGGAACAGGTGGCGAAGGGCCGGGAGATGCATTGGATCCGCGTCGACCGTTATTACCAGGGACCGCCCGAGGCACCGGAGACCCATTTTCAACCTGTCCCCTGCATGCATTGTGAGAAAGCCCCCTGTGAGGTGGTCTGTCCTGTCGGCGCCACACTGCACAGCGACGAGGGACTGAACGAGATGGTCTATAACCGCTGCGTCGGCACCCGCTACTGTTCGAATAACTGCCCCTACAAGGTGCGGCGTTTCAATTTTCTCGAGTTCAATGCCAAGATCGCGGAGAGCGAAAAACTCCATCTCAATCCCAACGTCACGGTCCGTTCGCGCGGGGTGATGGAAAAGTGCACCTATTGCGTGCAACGGATTGAGACGGCCCGGATCGCCGCCGACCGGGAGCAACAACCGTTCACTGGACAGGGCATCATCACCGCTTGCCAATCGGCGTGTCCCGCCGAAGCCATCGTCTTCGGCGATTTGAGCGATCCGCAAAGCGCGGTTTCCCAAAACCGAAAACGGGCGGGGCATTATGCGCTGCTGGAGGAACTCGATACCCGTCCACGCACCACCTACCTCAGCAAGTTGGTGAACCCAAACCCGGCGCTGCCCTCGCCCGCATGAAACCGGACCTTTCCCTCGGCGAACGGCTCGATGACCTGGGCGGGGCGATCAGCGCTCCCGTACTGCGGCGCGGCTTTCCCCGCTGGTGGCTGCTCGGATTCGGCGGGGCCTTCTGCCTGCTGATGCTTTTCAATTTCGCGATTACCTGGCTCTTCGTGCGCGGTGTCGGCATCTGGGGGATCAACATTCCCACCGCCTGGGGTTTTGCCATCGTCAATTTCGTCTGGTGGATCGGCATCGGCCATGCGGGGACCTTCATCTCGGCGATCCTGCTGCTGCTCAACCAGGAGTGGCGGACCAGCATCAACCGCTTCACCGAGGCGATGACGCTCTTCGCGGTGGCCTGCGCCGGGCTCTTTCCGATTCTTCATCTGGGGCGACCCTGGGTCTTTTACTGGCTGCTACCCTATCCGAACGAGATGTCGCTCTGGCCGCAGTTCCGCAGCCCGCTGCTCTGGGATGTCTTCGCGGTCAGCACCTACGCCACGGTTTCGCTCTTGTTCTGGTATCTCGGGCTGATTCCCGACCTCGGTTCGCTGCGTGACCGGGCGCCGCACCGCTGGCAACGGGTGGCGTATGGGCTGCTGGCGCTGGGGTGGCGGGGATCGATGCGGCATTGGGAACGGTACCATCAGCTCTATCTATTGATGGCCGGGCTGGCCACGGCCCTGGTGGTCTCGGTCCACAGCATCGTCAGCCTCGATTTCGCGGTCTCGGTCGTGCCCGGCTGGCATTCGACGATTTTTCCTCCCTATTTCGTTTCCGGGGCAATCTTCTCCGGCTTCGCCATGGTGGTGACGCTGCTGGTGCCACTGCGGGCTCTCTTCGGATGGGAGCGATTCTTCACCGATCGGCATTTCGACAACATGGGAAAGGTGATGCTGGCCACCGGACTGATCGTGGCCCATGGCTATTTCATGGAGAGTTTCACCGCTTATTTCAGCGGCGACCGATATGAAATCGCGATGATGAACCACCGGATGTCCGGTTCCTTTGCGCCGTTGTATTGGACACTGATCGCCTGCAATGTGGTGATCCCGCAGGCCCTCTGGTGGCGGTCAGTGCGGCGCAATCTGCCGCTGCTCTTCGTCATCGCACTGGTGGTCAATGTGGGGATGTGGCTGGAGCGGTATGTCATCGTGACCACCTCGCTGCAAAAGGATTTCCTTCCCTCCGCCTGGCATTTCTATGAGGGGACATTCTGGGATTGGGCCACCTTAGCGGGAAGCTTCGGCCTCTTTCTGTCCCTTCTTTTTCTCTTCATCCGTCTGTTGCCCGCCGTTTCGATGCATGAGAGCGCGGAACAGGCTCACCGGAAGCCCAAGTCATGACCGACGCTTCCCTCGATTTGCCGCTCTATGGCGTGATCGCCGAGTTCGCCGAACCGGAGGCGGCCATACGGGCTGCGCGAGAGGCTCGGGACGGCGGCTTCGCGCGCATGGAGGCCTATGGCCCCTTCCCGGTGCCGGAATTGGCCGAGGCGATCGGCTTTCGCGAATACCGGATGGGCCCGTGTGTCCTGGCGGGAGGAATCCTCGGCGGGATCTCCGGCTATGCGCTCCAATATTATGCCACCGTGATCGCCTATCCGCACAATGTCGGGGGACGGCCCTTGAATAGCTGGCCCGCGTTCGTTCCGGCGACCTTCGAGACCACGATCCTGGGAGCGGTCTTGGTGGGGCTGCTTTCGTTCTTCGTCTTGAGCCGGTTGCCCCGCTATTCCCATCCCGTTTTCACGGCGCCTCATTTCGAACGGGCCACGCGGGATCGCTTTTTTCTTTGTCTTCGGGTTTCCCATACGGAGGGAACGGTGTTTTCCACGTCCGAGGCGGAGCGCCTGCTGCACTCTTGCGGCGCCCTCTCGGTGAATCCGGTCTTTGAGGAGGAAAAGCAATGAAGCGTCTTGTGTTCGCTTTCATCGCGGTCTCCGTTTTCGCCGGGTGCAATCGCGGCATGGAGCAACAGCCCTATCGCCGTCCCCTGACTGGTAGCCCTCTCTTCCAGAATGGCAGCGCCTCGCGGCCTTTGGTCCCGGACACCGTGGCGCGGGAAGATCCGGCGGTGCTGGGGACCGCCGAGACGGGGATGGAGCGTGGCAGGCTGGTTCCGGAGATTCCGGTGCCGATCACTACGGCGCTGCTGGCTCGCGGACGGGAGCAATACGGCATCTATTGCGCGGTCTGTCATGGCGAGGGGGGAGATGGGGACGGCATCATCGTGCAACGCGGCTTTCCCCCGCCACCCTCCTTCCACAGTGATCGCCTGCGCCAGGCTCCGGCGGGCCATTTTTTCGATGTCATCACGCACGGCTATGGGGTGATGTACCCGTATGCAGATCGGGTGGATCCGGCGGATCGATGGGCGATCACGGCTTATGTCCGCGCCTTGCAGGTCGGCCGCCATACGCCAGCCGCCGCGCTTCCGCCGGAATTGCATCCCCAACCTGAAGCCATGCCGGCCAGCGGAGGAATCGCACCGTGAATATTTCATCATTCCTAATCGGCCCGAGACGACGTCAAGGCGGAGTCTTGGCGCTGACCGCGTTGGGGGGCTTCGTGCTATTGGGAACCTGGCTGGCACCGCGCGGTCTTTTCCAGGGATATTGGTATGGCCTGATGTTTTGGACCGAGCTTTCGATTGGTTGCCTGATCGTGGCGCTGCTGCAATTCCTCACGGGCGGGCTCTGGGGTCGAGTGGCTTTCCCTTTCCTGCGGGTGGGGATTTCCGGCCTCTATGGGTTGATCCCGCTTTTTGTTCCGCCGCTCCTGGCATTGCGCGTCATCTTTCCGTGGGCGACGGCGGCAACAGAATCGCCTCGCGCGTGGCTCAATCCGACCGGCTTTGTTTTACGTGCGATTTTCTATCTGGCGGCGTTGGTGGCGATTGCCGCCTGGACGCGCAATCGGATCGGGCAGGGCGATCCCGCCGCGAAGTGGGCCGGCCCGCTCCTGGCGGCGGTGATCCTGCTGCTGAGCCTGGCGAGCTGCGATTGGATGATGTCATTGCAGCTCGATTTCTACTCGAGCCTCTATCCCTTTCTCTATTTCAGCGGGGCCATGGTCGCGGTCTTCTCGCTGCTCTGCGCGGTGTCGGCCCGGTTGCGGGTTCAGGGAGATTGGCCGGAGTGTCCCGAGGTGCTCCATGACCTCGGCAAGCTGCTCTTCGCGGCAGTCCTTTTCTGGGGTTATCTGGTGTTCTCGCAATTCATCATCGTCTGGAGCGGGAATCTGCCCCGCGAGGCGGCATGGTATGTCGCCCGCACCAGCCAAGGCTGGCTTCCCTTCACTCTCGCGGTGCTGACATTTCATTTCGCGATTCCCTTCTGTCTGCTGCTTTCGCAAAGGCTGAAGAAAGATCCGCTACGGCTGGGCCTGGTGGCTGGCGCGCTTTTCCTGGTTCATTTTGCCGAGGTTTGGTGGATGACGAGGCCGCGCCTCAGCCATGGCTTCCACGTCGATCTCTTGGGGCTGCTGGCCGCGCTATTGATCGGCGCGTGGTGGGTCTGGAGCGTGGGTGCTTTCTTTCCGGAGGCTATCGCGGTCTCCCGTAACATTCTGCGAAACGAGGGGAACCGCGATGAGTGACGACCCCCGGATGCCGGAAGAGCCCTCGCCGATTCGAGTCCGTCCTTTCGTGATCGGCGCTACGCTGTTTTTGATTCTGCTGTTGGCCGTCTTCGCCGTGGCGTGGGGCTTGACCGACTTTTGGAGCCAGCGTCCGATGCCCGCCGTTCCCATCACCGCTCCGCAGGCCGATCCGCGTTGGTCCAAGACGACACCTCAACTCCAAGCCGATCCCGCCGCTGAAGGCGCCTCGTTGCGCGTTGCCCAGGAGGAACGCCTTCAGGAGTGCCGCTGGACCGACTCCTCCCACGCCTTCGTCCAGATCTCCATCGCTCAAGCCATGGCGCTGTTGGCACGGAAGGCGGGGCAAGGGCGTTTGCGGGATGTGCTGCCCCAACCCGTGATCCAAACCACCGAGGAGCTGCATCAAGGTCAGGCGGCCCAACCGTCTCCCGGCGTTCCCACCGCCACAACCAGTTCCGCGCCATGAAGGTCTGGTTTCTCTTCATGGTACTAGGAGTCTGCGGCCTCGATCCGATGGCGGCCCGAGCGGCGGAGCCCTCGCAACTGATTCAACCGACTTCGCTTTCCCGCCAGGAACTGCTCGATATCGGCTTCCGGCAACGCCTCGGCGCTCAGGTTCCAATGGATCTGACCTTCACAGACTCGACAGGGAAACCGATCCAGTTGGGAACGTTGCTGGCGCGCAAGCCAACCGTTTTGGCACTGGTCTATTTCGATTGTCCCAACCTCTGCACCGTGGTTCTCAATGCGCTGGTACAATCGCTAGCCGATCTGCGCCGCTCGGCGGGCGACGGCTTCCAGGTGGTGGTGGTGAGCATCGATCCACGCGAGAAGCCCGCATTGGCGGCCGAGAAGAAGGCCTCTTATCTTCGCCTCTATGGCCGGGGCGAGCCCGCCCAACGGGAGGACGCGTGGCACTTCCTGGTAAGCGGTGTCGATCCCGATGCCGTGGAGCGTCTGGCCGCCGCCATCGGTTATCGCTACCGCTTCGACCCGCAAACCAATCAATATGCCCATGGCAGCGGCATCGTGATTCTTGATCCGGCGGGACGGGTTACCCAATATCTCCTGGGCATCGAGTTCCCTCCGCTGGCGATCGACAAGGCGGTACAGGATGCCCAGGCGCGACGAACCGGATCGCCGGTGGCCGATCTCCTGCTGCTTTGTTACCGCTATAATCCGCTGACCGGCCCCTATGGGAGTGTCATCGCCGTCTGTCTGAAGGCTGGAGGCGTGGGGATGGTCCTGGCGTTGGGGGGATTTATCGGCCTCCAGCTTTATCGGGAGAAACGACGCGAGGAGGGGTCACCCTCATGATGGCTCCGTTCTCTTGGTGGCCCCGGGCGGCCTCTTCCTATGCGGGAGAGGTTGACGTCCTTTTTCTCGCGTTGCTGGCGCTCTGCTTCCTGGTGGCGGCTTCGGTCTTCGGGACCATTCTCTTTTTCTGCATCCGTTACCGGGAGGGAAGCACGGTGCCGCGCACCGCCAGCCCCGATACCAAGACGTCGCTTGAGATCGCCTGGATGGCGGTTCCGCTGATCCTTTTCCTGGCCCTCTTCGCCTGGGCGGGGTGGCTCTTCCTGAAAATGTACACCCCTCCCCGCGACGCCACTCCCATCTATGTCACCGGCAAGCAATGGATGTGGAAGATCGAGTACCAGGACGGGCGTCGCGAGATCAATACCCTCCACGTGCCGCTCGATCAGGATATCGTCCTCACGATGACCTCGGAGGACGTGATCCATTCCTTTTTCGTCCCGGCCTTCCGGGTGAAGAAGGATGTCGTGCCGGGACGCTATACCCAGCTTTGGTTCCGTGCCACCCGGCCCGGTTCGTATCGCCTCTTTTGCTCGCAATATTGCGGCGCCGATCATGCCACCATGACCGGCTGGGTCGTGGTGATGGGGCCGTCCGATTATCAGGCGTGGCTGGAGGGAGCGGACGGAATTCCCCCCCTCTCCTCCGGTGGCGCCGCCTGCCCGAATTTGGCCTCCCAAGGAGGGCGCCTCTTCCATCAATTCGGTTGTGCGGGCTGCCACGATGTGAACTCGACGATCCGGGCGCCTCAATTGGAGGGCCTTTATGGCCGTCCGGTTCCGCTTTCGGATGGGACGGTGGTCACCGCCGATGATCAATATCTGCGCGATTCGATTCTGCTGCCCAACAAGCAGATTGTGGCGGGCTTCGCTCCAATCATGCCCACCTTTGAAGGCCGTCTTACCGAGGAGCAGGTTAACCAGTTGGTGGCCTATTTAAGATCGCTCCGCGACCAATCTCCGGCTCACGCAAGCCCCTCCCCCTCCACGCCATGAAACCGGCCCCCGACTTCCCCGACCGCGAGGAGAATTACCTGAATGCGGGCAGCACGCTTCGCTCCTGGCTGCTGACGCGGGATCACAAGCGAATCGCGATCCTCTACCTGCTTTCGATCAGCTTCTTCTTCGCCATCGGCGGTGCGGCCGCGTTGCTGATGCGGCTGAATCTCCTCAGTCCGGCGGGCGAGCTGGTGACCTCGGAAACCTACAACCGCCTTTTCACCCTTCACGGCGTCGTCATGGTCTGGTTTTTCCTCATCCCCTCGATCCCGAACGTGTTGGGGAATTTTCTCCTGCCGCTGATGATCGGGGCAAAGGATCTCGCCTTTCCCCGCCTGAACCTGGCGAGCTGGTATATCTACATGTTCGGAGGCGCGCTGGTGGTCGCCTCGGTGGTGTTGGGAGGAGCCGATACGGGCTGGACGTTCTATACGCCCTATTCGAGCACCTATTCGAATGGCTATGTCATTGTGATGGCGGCTGGAATCTTCATCAACGGCTTCTCTTCGATCCTCACCGGACTCAATTTCATCGTCACGGTCCATACCTTGCGGGTGCGCGGAATGCGGTGGTTCCGGCTGCCGCTCTTCGTCTGGGCGCTTTATGCGACCAGCCTCATCATGGTGCTGGCGACACCGGTCTTGGCGATCACTCTGTTCCTGATCGCGCTGGAACGATTGGGCGGCATCCCCATTTTCAATCCCAATGCCGGAGGCGATCCCCTGCTCTTCCAACATCTCTTCTGGTTCTACAGCCATCCGGCGGTCTACATCATGATTCTGCCAGGCATGGGGGTGGTCAGCGAGGTAGTGGCCTGCTTCAGCCGCCGCCGCATCTTCGGCTACAAATTCATCGCCTTTTCCAGCCTTGCCATCGCCCTGCTGGGGTTTGTGGTGTGGGGACACCATATGTTCGTCAGCGGCCAATCGCTCTATGCGGGAATGGTCTTTTCGTTGCTCAGTTTCCTGGTCTCGATTCCCTCGGCGGTGAAGGTCTTCAACTGGACGGCGACGTTCTACAATGGCCGGATCCGGTTCGATACCCCGCTGCTCTATATTCTCGGTTTCATCGGGCTCTTCACGGTGGGCGGGCTGACCGGGCTCTGCCTGGCTTCGCTGGCGGTCGATGCCCATGTCCACGATACTTATTTCGTGATCGCCCATTTCCACTACATCATGGTGGGGGGAATGGTGATGGCCTATTTCGCAGGCCTCCATTTCTGGTGGCCGAAAATTACGGGGCGGCTTTATCCGGAGCTGCCGGCGCGCTGGGCAGCGGTGATCATCTTCGTCGGATTCAACCTGACGTTCTTCCCGCAGTTCATCCTCGGCTACCTGGGAATGCCCCGCCGCTATCATATCTATCCGGTCGAGTTTCAGCCGCTCAACATCCTTTCGACGGCGGGGGCGGCGGTACTGGGGATCGGCTACCTGATGCCGGCGATTTACCTTCTTTGGTCGCTGCGCTACGGGCCGAAGGCGCCCTCAAATCCCTGGCGGGCCACCGGCTTGGAATGGCAGACTTCCTCGCCGCCTCCGGTCCATAATTTTCACGAGATCCCCACCGAGATCGGCGAGGCGTACGATTACGAGGCGATGGATGCTCCGTTGCTGCGAAAAATGGAGGAGCCGCGCCATGGCGATTGAGCCCGGTTCCCAGCATGAGCCCTTTTCCTCCCCCGGGCAGCAACGACGGGCGGCGTTGCTGGGGATTTGGATTTTCCTGGCTACGGAGGCCTTGTTTTTCGGCGGCCTCTTTGCGGGCTATGCGGTGTACCGCACCTGGTATGGCACGGACTTTCTCAGCGGCTCGTCCCATCTCGACGTGGTACTGGGCACGCTGAATACCGCAATCCTTCTCGTCAGCAGCTTCGTGATGGTGATCGCAGTCGAGGCGACCCGGCAGGGAAAGGGCCACCAGGCGGCGCGGGCGCTGGCGGGGGTGGCTCTCTTCGGCGCGGCCTTTCTCTGCATCAAGGGCTGGGAATGGCATGCCGTGGTGCACGATGGTTTCTGGCCGGGATTCCACTTCGTGTGGGCGGGCCACGCGCCTTATCCTGCCAAGATCTTCTTTGCCTTTTACTTCGCCATGACGGGGCTGCATGCGCTCCATCTCGTGATCGGCGTCCCGGCGCTCCTGCTTTTTGCGGCGGCTTCCCGCTGGAGCTTTCCCTTCCGGGCCACCCCGAACCAAATCGTGGTACTCGGCCTCTATTGGCATTTCGTCGATATCGTCTGGATCTTTCTCTTCCCATTGCTTTATCTCGCCCATCGCCACGCATGAAAGCGGCCTTTCTTTCCCTGCTCGGCCTGATGGGCCTTCTCACCCTGACGGTCTGTCTGGCCTATGTACCGCTCGGACCTGGCAATCTGATCCTGGCGCTGGGGATCTCGGGGACCAAGGCGCTCTTGATCGCCCTGGTCTTCATGGAACTGCGTCGGGAGGAGCCATTGGTCCGCCTCGCGGCAATGCTCGGGGTGGTCTGGCTGGGCATTCTGCTGATCCTTCTGCTGGTAGACTATGCCAGCCGCTTACCCGGCCTCCTATTGGGGAAATAGATGACTTGGATTATAGTTAAATATGAAACCTGAATATATCCCTCCGGCTCCCGTCACCGCCCGCGGCAAGGCTCCCGGCCTGCAATTCCGGTTGCTGAGTGGGACTGCCGAATGCCGCTCTTATGTCCTTGCTTTCGGCAAGGGGGACGAAGCTGCCTCCGGTCTGATCGAATTCGCCGAAAGGCAGAAACTGCGCGCCGCCCACTTTACTGGCATTGGTGCTTTCCGGGAGGCTCAACTCGCCTGGTTCGATCGAGAGAGAAAGCAATATCGCATGATTCCGGTGACCGAACCAGTTGAAGTCGTTTCATTGATCGGCAACATCGGAATAGAAAAGGATAAGCCGATCGTCCACGTCCACTGTGCCTTGGGCCGCCCCGACGGCTCCATGGTGGGAGGCCATCTTTTGAAAGGTTTGGTTTTTCCTACATTGGAAATTTACCTCACTGAAGAACAAGGAACTGTCGAGAAAATCCATGATTCGGAGACCGGCTTGGAACTGATGCACTTGGATTCATGAGTTCAAAAGCTTCCCCCCTCATCGGCAGAAGAAAAATCGCAATAAGCACCGAAGATTTTATGTCGCTTCAACTTGGATGGCCAGAGATTGCCTTGCGTCTTTTTCTCACCGTGCTGGCGGGTGTGCTGATCGGCGCCAATCGCGAAGGGCATGGCCGATCTGCGGGGCTGAGGACGACGATGCTGGTGTGCCTGGCGGCATCATTAAGCATGATTCAAGCGAATCTCCTGTTGGGAATGAGCGGAAAGACACCGGCTTCCTTTGCGGTGATGGATTTAATGCGTCTCCCCTTGGGAATTCTTTCCGGCATGGGATTCATCGGAGCGGGGGCCATCTTGAGAAAGGGCAACCTTGTTCTCGGCGTGACCACGGCATCGACTCTCTGGTTCTCGACGGTGATGGGGCTCTGCTTCGGAGGCGGCCAACTCGCCCTCGGACTCGTCGCGCTGCTTTTGGCACTGATTATTCTCGGTGGATTGAAAGTCTTGGAAACAAGATGGCATCAAACCCGCGAGGGAATCCTTTTGATGAAGGGCGACCCCCTAAATCTAACCGAAATCACTCGGAATATCACCGCAGCTCAAGGCACGGTTATGGAATGGACCGACTCCAGTTATGACCTAAACGGTCACCTCCGCTCACAATGCTGCCGGGTATCATGGTCCGTCGGCGATACGCGCAATCCTTTCCCGCCCTCCTTCCTTGAGCCCATTTCCCGCATCACGGGGATCGCGCAGGTAGAATGGAGACCTATTACAGCCTCATCTTAATATTACCCAAAGGGAGCCAATCTTGGCATGGATCTCTCTTAAGAAGCGGCGTATGAACCTCATGTCCAAGAGTCATATCCTTGAGAAGACGGAAGGGGACGCTATTCCGCGCCATGCACCAGCGGTCCCGCGAGGGGGCGTGCCGATAGCCCTCTTCCATGTCCTGAAATACCGCATCCCAGGTCCGCTCCGCCATCCCGACCGATTTCCCGGTCAGGTAGGCTGGCCATCGCCACGTTGTGGGTCGGTTGCTCCCAGGCTTGGTTGCAGGCTTGGAAGAGCCGCTGGGCGGTCGCCCGGTCCTTGGTGCGGAGGCTTTGCTGTTTTCCGCTGGTGCGGTCCTGGATGTAGAGCATCCGGCCCCGCTGGTAGAGCCAGTACCGATCGTTCACGACGCTTCTCCTCGTTGTTCAACGAGTATATTCGAGCGTCGGGGTTCTCCTTACCGAGGAGTGGCCGAGTTGGCCAGGATTCACGCGGGTAGCGTGGTTCTCTGGCAGTTCCTCTGGCAGTTTCGATGCCGGGCTTTTGTAAATTCCTTTACAAGAGCGACTTCAAAAGGGCGGACAGGGGGGGATTCGAACCCCCGAACGCTTTTAAGGCGTTACACGCTTTCCAGG
>FSXI01000052.1_pt1 | contig 23004 bp, 15 predicted proteins | sample 1638251 | NCBI WGS metagenome assembly FSXI01 (sample SAMEA3914788, study PRJEB12502) | metagenome | biome: forest; material: soil | place: Canada | collected 2011-07-03 | depth 0.1 m | reverse complement strand
GCGGGGTGGGGGCGGGGCCGTTGCCGAGGGGCTTGGAGGAGGCCGCAGGTTTGGCCGCCTGCGCCTGCCAGGAGGCATCCTCGGGATCGAGGGTGAAGACCAGGCGGCCTCCGCTCCGGACGAAGCCGAGGAGAGCCTTGGCGTCGGCTTCGCTGACGGTCTCCAGATCGAGCCGGGCGACGTTGAGGAAGAGGAGGGTGGTATCGCGGCCCGTTTCCAATTCGGAGAACGGGGCCACGTTGCGGGAGACGGCGATGCCGGGCATGCCCTCCAGCGCGGCGTAGAGCGCCTTGGCTCCCTGGGGATCGGTGCGATAGGTCGAGTAGGCGGGATAGCTGTCGCCCTTCCGGAAATGGGTCAGGAAGAGGGAGAGGAGCCCGGCCCCGAGGAGGAGGGCGAGCGCGGCGAGGCCGAAAAGGGGAAGCAAACGCCGGTTCATAACCGCTCCAGCAGTCCTTCCTGGTTGCGCCGGAAGTGGGAGATCCCCTCGGGATCGACGCGATGGAGGCCGTACCAGCTCTTCTCGAAGAGGGCGATGTTCTCGCGGAACAGGGCCGACATGCCGCTCTCCCGGCCCCCGCGCCGGTCGACCTCGCCGAGGTATTCGCGGTTCGACTTGCTCTTTCCGATCCGGATCACGTTTCGCTCGGCGAGGGCGGAGAGCATCGAAAAGTAGAGGGCGCGGAGGGCGAGCCGCAGCTCCCCCTTTTCCTGGAGTTCGAGGGCGAGCCGGGCCCAGGCGTCGACGGGAAGGTCGGTGGGCAGGACCGATTCGTCGCGCAGGTCGGGCGCGGGGGAAACCGTGGCCGCGAGGGGGACGGCGGCGGCGCTGGAGCGGCGGTTCTTCCGATAGATCGCCAGCAGCCAGAAAAGAAGGAGGCCGCAGGTTCCCGCCAGGACCACGACGATGTTCCGGACGAAGCGGAGGTCGCTGTTCTGATCGGGGGAAGTCTCGGGCTGGGGGTGGGGATGGAACCAGTGCTTGAGGAGCTCGAGGCACCATTCGAACCAGGCTTTGAGGAAATGGAGATGTTTCTGGCACCAATGGGCAGCCTCTTTGAGGAAGGGGATGAGGAAGCGGCCCCAACCGGCGTCCTGCAGATCGGGTTCTCCCGCCGATTCCCGCCAGGAAAATTCGGGAAGCTGGAGGGTGCGGCCGATCGATTGCTGGAGGGTATCGGGATCGATGGAGGGCGGAAGCGTTGCCGGAGGCTTCGGGACGGGGGCGGCTTCGGCGGAGGGAGGGGAAGTAGCGGTCTCTTGGTCTTGAGCGTGGGCGGAGAGAGGGAGCGCCAGGAAGGCCCAGCCGAGGAGCAGGAGGAGCGCGGGGGCGTTCCCCCGCTGTCCGGTGCGCAAGGCCGCCAGCAGGTCCTCGCCGCTCCGCCGGGAGCGGCCTTCGAAGCAGCGGAGGACGTAGGCGGCCTTCAGGAAAGGATCGAGGACGAGAAAGGAGAGGACTGAGACGATCAGGAGGAAGGTGGTGTTGAAAACGTGGATGCCGCCGACGGTGAAGACGGTCTCGACGCCGAGGAGCATGTGCAGGAGCTGGGGCAGGAGGAAGAGGGCCGCGCCGAGGTTGATCCAGACGATGGTCCCCAGCGGGCTCAACGGAAGCGCCAGGAGGAGGAGGATGGCGCCGAGCAGGAAGACCTTGGCCTCGCCGATCTGGGCGTAGGGCCAGATCAGGCTTCCGAAATAGACGCAGCCGAGCACCAGGCCGATGCCCATCGTCAGGACGAAGGGGCTCAGGAACCAGATGAGGAGGTGGTTCTGCCTCGGCCAGAGCAGGGCCTCCTCCCAGGCCGCGCGGACCAGGCGGGAGAGGCGGTCGCGGCCATCGCCGAGGACGGTGACGTTTTCATAGAAGGCATGGACCCAGCCGAAGGGGACCGTGGTCAGGGCGGCGAGGGGGAGGACGAAGAGCGCCGAGGGCTGGATGGCTCCCTGCAGGGCGAAGAGCCCGGCGATCCGGGCGAAGGTCCAGCGTGCCGGGGCGGCCTGGAGGAGTTCTTCCCGGAGCCGGAGGGCGTAGACGGACTGCCATCCCTTCATCCAGATATAGAGGAGGGTGAGCGCGAGGGCGGCGGCGGGGAGATGGTTCTTTCCGCCGCCGTGGAGATCACTCATCGCGGCCCAGAAATAGAGGAGGGCTAGGCAAAAGGGGACGGAGCCGAGAAAGTAGCAGAAGAGGGCGTCGGCGGGGGCGTTGCGGACCAGACGGACGGCATCGTCGGCCAGGGCGAGGGCGGAAGGTTCCGTCGGTTTGGCGCGGTTCATTGCCGGATCCAGAACGAGCCATTGTGGAACGGGGCGGGGACGGCGAGGAGGATCCGGCCCGTCAGGTAGAAGAAGAGCCAGAGGGCGGGCAGGCTGGAGAGAAGGAGGAAGGTGCCGAGCGTCCCCAGCCTCCACGCTTTCCGCCCTTCCGCCGTCTCCGCCTCTTTCCGGAGGCAGGCGGAGCAGAGGATCCGCCCGTCGTGTTCGGCGACGCATTCGCGGCAGTAGGTCTGCCGGCAGCCCGGGCAGCGGGCCGCCGCCTCGCGATCGGGATGATTGCGGCAGCGGAGATGGCCGATCGCGGTCATGGAATCCGGCGGCGGAAGGCGAGGGTGGCGGCGAGGCCGAAGAGGCCGATGACGAGCATTCCCGAGCCGTCGAAGATCAATGACCAGAAGTAGAAGGAATCCTTCAGCGGGGAGACATGGCTCATGGATAGCATCGACGATAGGAAAATATTGTTGAAGGGGTGGGCCGGGGGGGCGGGATGTTGGATGGCCCAGCGCATTCCCAGGACGAAGGACCAGAGGTAGGAAAGTCCGATCATGACGAAGGCAAACCAGGTCGAACGCTTCATTCCCGCGTGAAAGGGGCGGTGGGCCTGGCGAACCAACGCGATGATGCAGACGATGCTGTTGGCAATGCCGCCGCCCTGCCCCAGTAGGGTGAAGGCGGGCCCTTGCACCAGAAAGAGCAGTCCGTCCGAGAGGGTTCCGGCCAGGAAGAGGGAGAAGAGGAGGAGATGGATTCCCCCGCGATAAGGAGAGCCATCGGTCCAAGCCTCGGCGGGCCGGGGAGGGGGTTCCGCCATGGCGTCGAGGATTTGGGCCGGGTCGGCGCTGCCCTGCACGGCGGCGAGCCGGGACGCCAGCTCCTCGCGGAAGCGGAGCGCCATCTTTTGCCGCCCCAGGGCGGGGATCTCGGCGGTCTGGACGGCGGTCTGGAGGCGGGTCCGGCAGGTCGGCCCGCGGGAGGTGTTTTCCAGGGCGAGGACGGCGAAGAAAAGAGCCGGCAGCAGGAAGAACCCTCCCTGCCAATGCCAATGGAGCATCGTCGCGACGGCGAGGACGAGGAAGAGGGCGGCGCCGCCGATCCAGCAGGTGTTCCACATCGCCCGATCGGGAGTCGGCTCGATCGAGAGGGAGCGGATTTCGGAAAAGTAAAAGCGCCGGTATTCTTCCCAGAAGGGAACGACGAAGCCGTAACGGTTCAGGGAGAGGAGGTGGTCGTCGGTTTCCCAGAGGGTCGATTTGCCGGTGAGCAGGATGCCGGCGTGGGTCCGGCCGGAATAGGGCAGGCGGCGGTAAATGGAAGGAGCCTCGGTCATTGCGCTAGGGGTTTGGGATGGCGCGGATGCTGCAGGTTGTGGATCACCGCGTAGATGATGAGCCCGACGAAGGCCACCGCGAAGACGAGCTCCAGGCTGCCGAGGACGATGGCGGTGACGCCCATGGCGCGGCTGCGCGGAATCGGGCCGGGCTTCTGCCGGAGCGATTTGATCCCGAGAAAGAGGGCGGCCGGGGCCGAGAAGGGCGCCACGAAATAGAGGACCAGGGTGAAGGGCGCGAGCGCGCAGCCGAGGGCGATGCCGTCGTAGAGGATGTGGCTGGTCTCGATCTTCTTCAGCCTTCCCTTGGCCCGGTCGGCGTCGAAGCAGCGCGGGCAGAGGTGGGCCTCGCCGAGATCGAGGTCGCAGAGATCGCAGAGGAAGGCGCCGCAATCGTCGCAGGCGCGGATCGCCGGCTTGGCGGGATGGTGGAAACAGGTGGCTCCGGACTCGGCCAGGGGAGGCCCGGGCGGGGGTGGGGGCGAGGGAGGCCGGGCCGCCGCCGGAAAGAGGACGAAGGCGAAGTCCTTCCCGCAGGCCCGGCACCCGGCGCCGATTTCGGCGCTGCCGGGCGACGGCGCGGAGACGGCCATCGCCTCCTGACAACGGGGGCAGGAGAGGGTCGCGGCCATGGATGGAGGAGCCCCCGGGATCGGCGGGATTGGCGGTGCTGGCCCCTAGCTCTTGCGGACGACGCGGGTGCCGCAGATGCGGTCGTGGAGCGCCCGCTTTTCGTCGTCGAAGGCGATCATGATGTAGCCGATATAGAGTGTCAGCATGCTGACGAACTCGGCAAAGAACCGGCCGGCGGCCAGTCCGTAACCGAGGGGGGCGCCCCCGGCGCGGACGATCCGCAGGCCGCAGGCCATCTTGCCCGGGGTGGCGCCGAACCTGCCGACGAAGAAGACGTAATAGCCGATGGAAATCGAGATGTTGATGAAGAAGATGAGTCCTATTCCGGGCAACGCGGCGAAAGGATTGGGTCCGGCGGCCTGGGCCGCCTTGAGCGAATCCTTCATGAGAAACGTCCCCGCGATCTGGACGATCGTGCTCGGAACCACCAGGATCAGCCCGTCAATGATCTTCGCGCCGAACCGGATCCAAAATCCGGCGTAGCGGACGATGCCGGGGAGGGGGACGCCTTCCTTGATCTTCTGGAGATATTCGTTCTTATGTTCGGCGGAGACCCATTTGTCGCCGATCTGGATCGCCTCGTCCTTGGGAACGCTCTTGCCGCTGACCGAGCAGACGACGGTGGCCCCGGGGGCGGCGATGGTGCCGTAGGATTTCCATTCGCTCATGCCCTCGCGCCAGACCAGGGTCTCGGCAGTGATCCCGCCGTCCCGGAGAAGGCCCCGGAACGATTCTTCATCCACAGGACCGCTCTGCTGTCCCGCCCCATCAACATAATGCCAACCCATATCGTTCTCCCGGTTTAGAGTGTCCTTTGTATTTAGAGTTTGTATCCGCCAGGGCAAGCTCAATAGCAATCGGCCCTGGGAGGACGACGAGCCCGGTCCTTTCGCAAAAGATCGACACTTCCGGGGCGGCCGATAACTTGGTTGCAACTTTCCCTTATGCTCCAAGGCCGGCACATCGTCGTGGTCATGCCGGCGTATCAGGCGGCTCGCACGCTCGAGCAGACCCATCGGGAAGTAATCGCCCAGGAGATCGTCGATCTGGTCATCGTGGTCGACGATGCCAGCTCCGACCGCACCGCCCAGATCGCCCGGACGCTGGAGCGGACGCGGGTCGCCATCCATCCCGAGAACGGCGGCTATGGCCGGAACCAGAAGACCTGCTATCGCCTGGCGCTGGAGGCGGGGGCCGATATCGTCATCATGGTCCATCCCGATTATCAGTACAGCCCCGGCCTGATTCCGGCGATGGCGGTGCTGATCGCGGAGGGGCGGCACGCCTGCGTCCTCGGCTCGCGCATCCTGGGGGGAGGGGCCTTGCGGGGCGGCATGCCGCTCTGGAAATACCTGGCCAACCGTGCGCTGACCTGGTTCGAGAATCTCCTCCTGGGCGCCCGCCTCTCCGAATACCATACCGGGTATCGCGCCTTTTCCCGCGAGCTGCTGGAACGGCTGCCGCTCGAGTCGAATTCGGACGACTTCCTCTTCGACAACCAGGTCCTCGCCCAGATCCTCTGGCTGGGGGCCTCCATCGGCGAGCTGCCGTGTCCCGCCCGTTACTTTCCGGAGGCCTCCTCGATCGATTTCCCGCGCAGCCTGCGCTATGGATTCGGCTGCCTGGGGGTGGCGGTCCGCTTCCGGTTGGCCCGTTGGGGGTGGGGCACCCCTCCCGCATGAAAAGCCGGGCTCTCTTCACTCCCGCCGTCTGCCTCTTCCTGGCCGCCGCCGTCTTCCTGATCTACGGGCAGACTCTCGGCCATGAGTTCATCGACCTCGACGACGATACCTACATCGTCCGGAACCCCGAGGTGAACCGGGGATTGAGCTTCCAGGGGATCGGCTGGGCCTTCACCCATTGCTGGTCGTTCAACTGGCATCCGCTCACCTGGATCTCCCACATGGCCGATTGCCAGCTCTACGGGCTCCATCCCGGCGGTCCTCACCTGACCAATCTCCTCCTCCACGCCGCCGTCGCCATCCTTCTCTTCCTGGTCCTTCGGGAGATGACTGCCGCGCCATGGCGGAGCGCCTTCGTTGCCGCGCTCTTCGCGGTCCATCCCTTGCGGGTCGAATCGGTCGCCTGGGTGGCGGAGAGGAAGGACCTTCTCGGCGGGCTCTTCTTCATGCTCACCCTGGCCGCCTATCTTCGCTATGTCCGGCGTCCGCCGTCGTTGGGGAATTATTTGCTGGTACTGCTCTGTTTTGCTCTCGGGTTGATGTCGAAGCAGAGCATCGTCGCGCTTCCCTTTCTTTTGCTCCTGCTCGACGCTTGGCCGCTCGGGCGCTTTCCCCTCCGCCTATTTTTGATCGTTGAAAAATTGCCGTTGCTGGCGCTTTCCGCCGCCGCCTGCGCGGCCACGGTCATCGCCCAGCAGGGGATGATCGTTCCTCTGGGGAACCTGCCGCTTTCTGCTCGTCTGGGGAACGTCGTCGTTTCCTATGCCGCTTATCTCTCTCAGATGGTGTGGCCCTGGGGGCTCGAATTGATTTATCCGTGGAATGGCGGGCATGCCGTCGGGACGATCGTCGCGGCGTCTCTCTTGCTGCTCGGGGCCAGTGCCGGATGTTGGAGGGTGGGGAAGAAGTGGAACAGGCCTTATCTCCTCGTCGGCTGGGGGTGGTATCTGGGGATGCTGGTTCCGATGATCGGCTTGGTTCAGGTCGGCGTCGCCCAGCGGGCCGACCGCTACACCTATCTGCCGGAGATCGGTATCGCCATTCTCCTGACCTGGGGGATTGCCGATCTTTCCTTTTCGCTGGGTGCGCGTCGCCGCCCGGTCCTGGTTTGCGCTTCCGCCGTGGTGCTGGCGGCCCTTGCCCTGGTCTCCTTCCACCAGGTCTCCTATTGGCGGGACAGTGTCTCGCTTTGGAACCGCTCGCTGGCGGTGACGCCGGGCAACCTCTTCGCCGAGGACTATCTGGGGCGGGCTCTCTACCAGCAGGGCCGCCTCGATGAGGCGGTCCATCATCTGCAACGGGTCGATGCGGCCACTCCTGGCGATGCGGTGGTCAGCGGGACCCTCGGATGCGCCCTGCTGGAGGAGGGGCAACCGCAACAGGCGCTGCCCTATCTGCAACGGTCGGCCCGGATCGATCCGGCCAACCCCGCCGTTGGGAACTATCTGGCCGTCGCCCTCTATCAGACCGGGGAGATCGGCCAAGGGATCGCCCAGTGGCAACGGCTGCTCGTGATTCATCCGGAGGCGGTCGCCGCCCGTTATAACCTCGGCAAGGCCCTGCTGAAACAAGGTCGGGACGAGGAGGGGATCGTCCAACTGGAAGCGGTGCTGCAGAGCGATCCTTCCAATCTCCGCGCCCGCGATGCTCTGGCTGCGGCCCTCGCGGCCGGTCGCGAGAGCGAGCGCCTTTCCGGCGGCGGTCATCCCGATCCTCTTTTCCGGAAATAGGATCTTTACGACGGGACCGATCGCCCGCTACTTCGCTTTCGGCGAGACGCCGTTGGGGAGGGGGTTGCCGGGGATGGGGGTTCCGTCCTGGTCGGCGGGATGGGCGCGGAATTCGGCCAGGATTTCGGCGTCGGTCTTGCGGGGTTCCTTCCGGTCCTCGTATTCCTCGCCCTGCACGCCGAGATCGTTCAGCTTCGTCCGTAGCGTCGGGCGGGAGATGCCGAGCCAGCGGGCCGCCAGCGATTGATTGCCCGCGGAGAGCTGGATCGCCTGGCTCAGGAGCTCGGTCTCCGCTTCCCGGATGGTGTGGGCGTAGGCCGAGAAATGGGAATCGGCGGCGGCCCGTTCGAGGATTTGCCGGGCATATTCGCGAAAGGGCGCCGGCTTCTTCTTGTTCGACGGCGAGGGAGGGAGGAGGCTGCGGGCGATTTCCAGGGTGATGGCGTAGCCGCGCGAGGCGAGGATCGCCTGGCGGATGAACGACTGGAGCTGCCGGACGTTTCCCGGCCAATCGAGATCCTGGAGGTAGGCGACGGCTTCGGGCTGGACATGGGGTTGCCGGATGTTCAGGGCGAGCGAGTGGCCGGTCACGAAATGGGCGACCAGGGCCGGGATATCCTCGCGGCGCTCCCGCAACGGCGGAATCAGCAGGGTGGCGTCTCCCAGCCGGTAATAGAGGTCCTCCCGGAATTCGCGGCGGGGAATCGCTTCCTCCAGGTTGCGGTGGGTCGCCGCGAGGATGCGGACGTCGATGGGGATGGTCTCGTTGCTGCCCAGCCGCTGGATCACCCGCTCCTGAAGCGCGCGCAGCAGCTTCGATTGGGTGCCGGGGCTGAGTTCGCCGATCTCGTCGAGGAAGAGGGTGCCGTGATGGGCCTCCTCGAAGCGGCCGATCCGGCGGGTCTGCGCTCCGGTGAAGGCTCCTTTTTCATTCCCGAAGAGTTCGCTTTCGAGCAGGGTTTCGGGAATCGCGGCGCAGTTGACGGCGACGAAGGGCTTGTCGTTCCGGTCGCTGTGTTGGTAAAGGGCCTGGGCGACGAGTTCCTTGCCCGTGCCGGTCTCTCCCCGGATCAGCACTGTGACCGGGGTGGCGGCGATCCGCCCGATTTCCTTGAAAAGCTGCGTCATGTTGCGGCTCGATCCGACCAGGGCGGATCCCTCCTCTTCCGGCTCGCGCGGCTTCTCGATGGAAGGGAGGTCCGCCGAGGTGAAGAGGGCCTTCTTCACCACGTCGATCAATTCGAAAAAGCTGACCGGCTTGGTCAGGCAATCGTAGGCTCCCTGCCGCATCGCATTGATGGCGATCTCCGAGGACTTGGAGACGGTGATGAGGATCACCGGAAGGGAGGGCTTTTTCCGGTGGACTTCTTGGATGAGCTGAAGCCCGTCGATCCCTTCCATCCTGAAATCGGTGATGACGAGGTCGAAATCGCGTTCCAACGCCAATTTCAGGCCGGTGTTTCCATCCTGCGCCCAGACCGTCCGGTGCGGAATGGCCGGGCCGAGAATTTTTTGATAGATGGCCGCCACGCCCGGATCGTCTTCGACGATTAGAATTTCCCTAGTCATAGAACCCTCCGTTGACCGCAGTAAAGGCATAGGTAACCTTTCGTGTTACAAATGTATCATATCTGCAAAAAAGTAATACATCTAATTACGTTTATGAGTATTTACTGGTCGATGATTTACCAAAGGAAAGGCCTATCCATTGATCCGAATCAGCGGATTAATCGTTAAAGTTTATTTATGGTAAACGACTTGTGTCTTATTTTTTGACGCTGGCACGGCCTAAGCCAAGAGCTTGGTATGAAAAGATCATCTCTTCTGTCGCTCGCCTCTGTGTTGTTTCTGGCGATCAGCGGTTCGGCCCGGGCCGGTACGGTCCAGGATTTCGTCAATAATATTAAGCCCGCTTATGCAGGCAGTTATACGCAAGGCGATATCTACGCGCATGATCTCTACCGGCAACTGACCGAGCACGGGTTCAAGGCGGTTCTGATTTATTTCAATTGGGGCGAGCGGAGCAGCCGGGAGAATCAGGCTGCCTTCGTCGTCTATCAGGACGAGCAGGGCCGCTACTGGGGCAAGCAAAGCATTGGCTCCAGCAAGTGGGTCGCCGGCACGACTCCGCTGGCATGGACCCAGTCTTTTTACAACGACAAGGTCGTCTCGGTTTTTGCCGTCGCCCGGCCTGTCGAAACCATGGTCGCCGACCAATAGCCGCTTAATCGCTCCACTCCCATGTTCCACTCCTTTCGCCTCGCCGCGCGTCGTTGTCTCGCCGGTGCCTTGATTCCGGATTCGGGGTGGGAGTCGATGACCTGATCAACGCCGGTTCCCTGGTCAATCTGCCGATCACCGACTTCGCCCTCACCTCGGTGCCGGCCGGGTTCACCGAAAGCCTCTCCCTTCACGGGAACAGCCTCGATCCCAACGTGGCCGCCGTTCCCGGGCCGCCCATCGGCGGACAGCTGGCCGCGGGCAGCGGTTTGCTCGGCTGGTCAGCCTCGGCCGCTGGCGGAAGCAGCGAGGCTCCCTCGCGATCGATCGGTCCCGAGGCCACGCCCGCCACGGCCTTCCCTTCAGGACAACTCGGAGGGGAAAAGTCGTGGCGAAGAGAATTTCATAAAGTATCGCGGCGGTTATCCGATAGAAGAGAGAATCTAAAGTATTGTAAGTATGGGGTTTTCGTTGCAATAATCATGATCTTGAAATAAATACAAGATAGCGCCTAGATCGGAGTTGCCTACGGTTCGGTGCCTATCAAGCCTGAGCCCAGCGGTGGGAAAAATTCGATCTCCTCGGGAGCTTTGAATTGAGAAGGGAAGGGAAATGACGTCAGCAAAAACGCCGGGGATGGTTTCCTCCGGACAGCAAAAGGCCTCCGGCCTTTCCATCGGCGTCAAGATCGCCGTCGGCTACGGCTTGGCGCTGGGGGCGTTCCTCCTCATCGGCATCGTCTCCTACCGCAATATCGCGCAGCTGAACGCGGATGACGCCTGGGTGCGGCATACCCTCCTGGTGGAGCAGAAGCTCGACAGGATCACTCTCGGGATCGTCCGGGCCTCGAGCGCGACGCGGGCTTATATCATCACCGGCGATGCCGCTTCCATCGAGAAGATGCGGTCGTTCAAGCCCCAGATCATCAGCGATCTCCAGGCGCTGCGGGCCTTGACCGCCGATAATCCGGACGAGCAGACGCGTCTCGACACCCTCGATCCGCTCGTCGGGGAGCGCTTCGCCATCTTCGAGCAGTTGATCGCGATGCGCCAGGCGAACAAGAAGCCGGGCGATCCTGCCGTGACCGCCCTGGTTTTCCAGGGACAAGGAGAGGCCGATCAGTTCCGCAAGCTCATCGATGCCATGGGAAACGAGGAGCAGGAGCTCCTGCAGCGGCGCGAGGAGCAGACCCAAGCCGTCTCGAAAAGAACTTCCGGCACGCTCATCGGGGGAACCGTGGCCGCCTTTCTCCTGGTGCTGGCGGCGGCGGTGACCGTGGTCCGCGGCATCCTCGCCTCGCTCCGCAAGGTCAACGACGCCGCCACCCGGATCGGGGAGGGGAGCTACGGCCACCGCATCGAGGAGATCGGCGGCGACGAGGTGGGGCAGCTGGCCTTGGTCTTCAACCGGATGGCCGGGCAGGTGGAGCAGCGGCAAGCGGCCCTGGCCGAGCAGGAATGGCTCAAGGGCAGCCTGGGCCGCTTCGCCTCCCTTTTCCAGGGCCAGCGCGATCTCGCCGCCGTCTGCCGGGGATTGGTCTCCGAGATCGCCGAGGTCCTGGCCGTCCGCCACGCGGCGCTTTATCTGGCTGAGACCGCGTTGTCCACAGCCTCTCCCCGGCTCCGTTTCCAGGACGGTTACGCGGCGGTCGAGCCGCCGCGAATCATCGCCCCGGGCGAGGGCCTGATCGGCCAATGCTTCCTCGAAAAGAAAAACCTCTTCATCGACGACATTCCCGCCGGCTACGTCCGGATCGAGTCGGCGCTGGGCGCGGCGCCTCCCCGCTCGCTGGCCATCCTGCCCGCGCTCTTCGAGGGGGAGGTGAGGGGAGTCGCCGAACTGGCCTTTTTCCAGGCGCCGACGCCGATCCAGCGGGCCTTCCTTTCCCAGCTCTTCGACCACTTCGGCATGGTGCTGAACGCGATCGAATCGCACCGGCAGCTCCAGGAATCGGAACAGGAGCTGCAGCAGCAGCAGGAGGAACTCCGCCAGACCAACGAGGAGATGCAGCAGACCAACGCCGAGCTGGGGCTGGCCAATGCCGAGCTGGAGGAGCGCGCCGACCGGCTGGAGGAGCAGCGGATCGAGATGGAGTCCAAGAACCGGCAGATCGAGCTGGCCCAGGAAGCGCTCGAGCAAAAGGCCGAGCAGCTCGCCCAATCCTCCAAATACAAATCGGAATTCCTCGCCAGCATGTCCCACGAGCTGCGCACCCCGCTGAACAGCCTCCTGATCCTCTCGAAGATCCTGGCCGAGAATCCCGCCCGGAACCTCACCGCCAAGCAGGTCCAATATTCCGAGACCATCCATGCCTCCGGCACCGACCTGCTCGTGCTCATCGACGACATCCTCGACCTGGCCAAGATCGAATCGGGAACCGTCGAGGCGGAAATCGCCGAGCTCTCCTTCGTCGATCTGGCCAAGTTCGTCGAGGGGACCTTCCGCCATGTCGCCGAGAGCAAGGCGCTCGCCTTCGACGTGGAGCTCGATCCCCGCCTTCCGGCCTTCTTCCATACCGATGGACGCCGCCTCCAGCAGGTGATCAAGAACCTCCTCGCCAACGCCTTCAAATTCACCCTCCACGGCTCCGTCCGGCTCCGGATCGCGCCGGAGGCCGGTGGCCGGATCTCCTTCGCGGTCAGCGATACCGGCGTCGGCATCCCCGCCGAGAAACAGCAGGTCATCTTCGAGGCCTTTCAGCAGGCCGATGCCGGCACCTCCCGCAAGTACGGGGGCACCGGCCTCGGCCTCTCGATCAGCCGGGAGATCGCCCGCCTGCTGGGCGGCGCGCTCGACGTCGCCAGCGTCGTCGGCCAGGGGAGTACCTTCACCCTCCATCTGCCGACGGCCCCGGCCCGGGCTCCCGCCGCGTCGCGGAATCGGCCGGCCGCCGAGAGGGCTCTCCCGGAGGGAACCTCCGCTCCTCGGCCGGAGGAACCCGAGCCGGAAAAAGGCCTCGTCGCCGACGATCGCGCCAGCATCGGGTTGGGCGATTTCGTCCTCCTGGTGGTCGAGGACGACGACCACTTTTCCGGCCTGCTGGCCGACTTCGCCCGGGAAAAGGGGTTCAAGGTGGTGGTCACCCGCCGCGCCGAGAACGTCCTCTTCCTGGCCGAGAAGTTCCATCCCGCCGCCATCACCCTCGATCTCCGCCTCCCCGACCAGGAGGGCTGGATCGTCCTCGACCGGCTCAAGCACAACCCCTCCACCCGCCACATTCCGGTCCATGTCATCAGCGTCCGGGAGGAAAGGGAGCGGAGTCTCCGGCTGGGAGCCGTCTCCTGCCTGAAAAAGCCGGTTTCGCGCGAGGAGATCGACCGGTTGCTGACCCAGGCCCGCGATTTCATCAGCCGCCCGGTGCGGAATCTCCTCATCGTGGAGGACGATCTCCGCCAGCGGCAGAGCATCGTCGAGCTGATCGGCAACGGGGACGTCTCCGCCATTGCTGTCGGCACCGGCGCGGAGGCGCTCGACCTGCTGGAGGCCGCCCGCTTCGATTGCCTGGTGCTCGATCTCGGCCTGCCCGATATCAGCGGCTTCGAGCTGATCCGGAAGATCCAGGAGCAGCCCTGGGGCCGGGCCCTCCCGATCATCGTCTACACCGGCCGCGATCTCACCCGCGCCGAGGAGACCGAACTCCAGAAAGTCTCCGAGGCGATCATCATCAAGGACGTGAAATCGCCGGAACGGCTCCTCGACGAGACCGCCCTCTTCCTCCACCGCGTCCAGGGGCGGCTGCCGGAGGCGAAGCGCCGGATCATCGAGGAGGCGCGCAAGAGCGACTCGACGTTGGCGGGCCGCACCGTCCTCATCGTCGACGACGACCTCCGCAATATCTTCGCCGTCACCGCCGCCCTGGAACAATACAACATGCGGGTCCTCTACGCCGACAACGGCCAGGCGGCCCTCGCATTGCTGGAGAATACCCCGGAGATCGAGGGCGTCCTCATGGACGTGATGATGCCGGAGATGGACGGCTTCGAGGCGATGCGCCGCATCCGCGCCAACCCGGCCCATCGCAAACTTCCCATCCTGGCCATCACGGCCAAGGCGATGAAGGGGGACCGCGAGAAATGCCTGGAGGCGGGCGCCTCCGATTACGTCACCAAACCGATCGACATGGACCAGCTCCGCTCTCTGCTGCGGGTCTGGTTGTACAAATGAATCCCGTGAGCCCCATGAGCCGATGAGCCCAAGCCTCCTCCCATCGTCAGGACGGGAAGCCCTCGCCCTCGAAGAGGAGCCGGAGACTGTTTCCGAGGGCTCTTTTTCCGACGGGGAGCTACGCCGGTTCTTCGAGGCGGTCTTCGAGCGGCATGGCCTCGATTTTCGCCACTACGCCCTCGGCTATCTCCGCCGCCGGGTTCTCTGCGCCATGGCCGACCGGAAGTGCGGGAGCCTGACGGACTTGTTGGATCTGGTCCTGGCGGAGCCTGCCACCCTGGCTCTGGCCGCCCTGGTGCGAAACCTCACCATCCACACCACGGCGATGTTCCGCGATCCCGGCTTCTACCGGGCCCTGGGCGAGCACGTCGTTCCGGTGTTGCGCACCTATCCTTTCCTCCGCATCTGGGTCGCCGGCTGCTCGACGGGGGAGGAGGCCTATTCCCTCGCCATCCTCCTGCACGAGGCCGGGCTCTATTCCCGCTGCCGCCTCTACGCCACCGACGCCAGCGAGACTGTCCTGGCCCGGGCCAGGCAGCGCATCTTCCCCTATGCCTCCATGCGGGAATACGGCGAAAACTACCGGCAGGCCGGGGGGCGGGCCGATTTCTCCGGCTATTATGCCGACGACGGCCACTCGGCGATTCTTCGCTCCTTCCTGCAGGAACGGATCGTCTTTTCGCAGCACAATCTGGTCAGCGACGGCTCCTTCAACGAATTCCACCTCGTCCTCTGCCGGAACGTGCTGATCTATTTCGACCCGGAACTGCAGGCCCGCGCCCATCGGCTGATGCGGGAGAGCCTGGTTCGCTTCGGCTTCCTGGGGCTGGGCAAGGGAGAGAACCCGGACTACGCCGATCGCCGGGACCATTACAAGGAAGTCGCCCCCCGGGAGCGGCTCTATCGAAAAATCAACTGAAACTCGGAAGATCCCCATGAATGCGTCGGAGAAAATAAAGATCCTCATCGTCGACGACGAGCCCTCCAACATCCTCGCAATGGAGGCGATCCTCGAATGCCTGGGGCAGGAACTGGTCCACGCCGCCTCCGGCGCCGAGGCCCTGCGGCAGATGCTCAACAATGACTTCGCCGTCATCCTCCTCGACGCCCAGATGCCGGGCATGGACGGCTTCGAGACCGCCGAGCTGATCCGGCAGCGGCCCCGCTCCCGCTTCACCCCGATCATCTTCGTCACCGCCGCCTTCGTCTCCGACGAGATGATGTTCAAGGGTTACTCCAAGGGGGCCGTCGATTACATCATCAAGCCGGTCATCAGCGGCATCCTGCGGGCGAAGGTCGAGGTCTTCATCGAGCTGGCCAATTACCAGAGGCGGCTGCAGGCCGAGATCACCGAGCGGATGCGGATCGCCGCCGAGATCAACGAGCTCAACCTCAAGCTGGAACAGAAGAACGGTGAGCTGCAGGCCGCCAACGGCGACCTGGAGTCCTTCAGCTACTCGGTCTCCCACGATCTGCGGACGCCGCTTTCCCACATCGTCTCCTATATCGAGCTCGTCGAGATGGCCGATTCGAACCTCAATCCCGAGCACCGGGAGTTCCTCTCCAAGGGCCGGGAAGCGGCCCTGCGGATGGGCGAGCTGATCCGCGATCTCCTGAACTTCGCCCGGGTCGGATGTTCCGGCCTCAACGTCATGCAGGTCAACGTGAACCTCCTCATCGACCAGATCCTCGAGCAGGACCTCCAGACCCAGGGGCGGACCATCGAATGGGTCATCCCCGTCCTGCCCGACGTGATGGGCGATCCCAGCCTGCTGCGGCAGGTCCTCGGCAATCTTCTCTCCAACGCCGTCAAATACAGCGGCACCCGGCCAGTGGCCCGGATCGAGATCGGTTCCGAAGAAGACCAGAAGGAGTGGATGTTCTTCGTCCGCGACAACGGCATCGGCTTCGACATGGCCCACGCCCAGAAGCTCTTCGGCGTCTTCCAGCGCTTCCACACCCAGCAGGAATTCGAGGGAATCGGCATCGGCCTGGCCAACGTCCGCCGCATCGTCCAGAAGCACGGCGGCCGCACCTGGGCGACGGGCAAGGTCAACGAGGGGAGCACTTTCTTCTTCTCCCTGCCCAAGAACGTCGAGGGGTGAAATCGGCCGCTGCCCGGAAACGGCGGCTGGCGTCAAGGCTTACGTCCATATTCGCAGTGAAATCGATTCTAACCGGCGATATGGCATTGACTTAAGCCATCTGCGTGAATAGTACCACCTTGCAACAACAACAGGCGATTTCGATCTTAATAAGGGTTATATCATATGCAAGGGGTGGGAATTTTGGGACGGGATCGTTTGAAGATGGCCGGGCTTTTGGCCCTCGGCTTGCTTTTGTTTTCCAATGGAGCGGTTCGCGCCCAGACGATTACGAATTGGGATGGCGGCGACGGGGACTGGTTTACCGGCAGCTGGAGCGCGGGGACGCCCACCTCGGGCAGCGAGGCCGTGATTCTCGGCGACAACAGCAGCGACACAGTCTTCGGCAGCGGGCCGAACGTGACCATTTCCTCGGGCTCGGCGGCTGCCAGCGATGCTTTCGTTGGGTATGGTTCGAGTTTGACCGTCAGTAACGGCGCCTCCTTGACGGCCGCTAACGCAGTCGAGATTTATGAGGGGTCCGTCCTGACGCTCAAATCGGGCGCTACCCTTTCTGCTCCCATTCTGGATGTTGACGACAATGCCATCGCCTATCTGGTGGGCAACACCTCGGCAGTCCAGGTACTCGATCTTTTCGGCGGGGCGACGGTCTATGTCGGGATCGATCCAGTGACCGGTGCCAGTGGCAATGCCGAGACCCTGCAGGCGATTCAGGGCACCGGAAACATTATCCTCGGGACTGGGACCATTTTGACTGTGAACCAAAGTTCGGCAGACACTAACTCGGTGTATTATCTGGCCTCATTCGCGGGAGTCATCAGTGGCGCGGGCGGTCTCAATGTCGTTACCGGAGGAACCATCGACGCACAGCTGACCTTATCGGGCGTCAATACCTATACCGGTGCCACCACCATCGGCACCAATGCAACCCTCTTTCTCAGCGGCAGCGGTTCCATCGCATCTTCCCAGTCCGTTTCCATCAATACGGGCGGTGTCCTCGATATTTCCGGCCTCACGTCCGGTACCACCATTCAAAACCTGAGCGGTGACACCACCGGAACGATTGCCCTGGGCGTTAACACCCTCACGGACCAGCTCTCCGCCAGCAACACCTTCGGCGGCCTCATCGGCGGGAGCGGCGGCTTCGCCACCGAGGGAACCGGAACCCTCACCTTCGATCAGACCGCCGCCAACAGCTATACCGGCGCCACCGCAATCGGTACGGGCACCACCCTGGTCCTGGGGGCCGCGTCGAGCATCGCCACCTCGAGCGCGGTAACTGTGAACGGCGCGCTCGATATTTCGGCAGGCGCGCAATCGATCAACGATCTTACCGGCAGCGGCAGCGTCTTCTTGGGCGCCCAAACCCTGACCGTGACCACCGCGACCGGTGCCTCCGATGTTTTTAGCGGCTCGATAGCGGACGGCGGTGCCTCCAATGGCACCGGCGGAAGCTTGGCTGTCGCTGGGGGGGGAACCGAGATCCTCTCCGGTACGAACACCTATACCGGCACCACCGGCATCTCTGGCACCGCTATCCTCCAATTGGGTGACGGCGGCACCACCGGCAGCCTGGGCGCCGGCACCATCAGCATCGGATCGGGGTCCGGGCTGGCCTTCGATCACTCCAGCGGCACTTCTTTCACCCTCGGCAACACGATCTCCAGCGCTGATGACACCGGAAGTATTCTTCAGGAGGGAGGCAACACAATCCTCAACGGCAATTTGAGTGGCTTCACCGGCAATATATCGGTCACCGGAGGCACCCTCGAGGTCGATAGCACCGGCGCCAATGCCCTCGCCGCCGCCGCCGCCGTCACCGTCAGCGACAGCATTCTGCAGGGTACCGGCAGCATCGCGGGAAGCGTCACCGTCAACAACGGCGGCACTCTTGCCGCAGGCACCTCCTTGGCCACGGGGACGTTGACCATCGGCACTCTCGTTCTCACCTCCGGCAGCACTGTCGTGGTGAGGGAGGTCTCCGGCACCTCCCATGACTCGTTTTCGATAACGAACGCCACCCTGGGCGGAACCGGCGAGATCACCACGCTCGACTTCGCCCTGACGGGAGCCACCAATTTCTCAACGGCCAATGCCCTCAATGCCGTCAGCGGCACCACCACCACCGGCAGTTTCAGCAACATTGCCTTGAGTGGGAGCGGAGACCTTACGGTGAGCGCTGCCAACGACTTTGGCGGGGTCATCACGGTCGATTCCCCGGCCACTCTCACCCTTGCTGCCAGCGGGTCAATCTCGGCGGCCAGCGCCGTGGCCGTGAATGGAACCCTCGATATCTCCGCAGGCGCGCAGACCCTCAATAACCTTTCCGGCTCCGGCTCCGTGCTGCTTGGAAGTCAGATCCTGACGGTCGAGAACTCGGGCACCAATACCTTCAGCGGCAGCATCTCCGGTAACGGTGGCGTCGGAAACCTGGTCATCGGCGGCACCGGCACCTTCATCCTTTCCGGAACGAATACCTATAGCGGAGGTACCACCATCGGCGGTACCGCCACTCTCCAGGTGGGCGACGGCACCCACACCGGCTCCCTAGGCACGGGATCGGTGGACATTTACCCAAATGCAACGGTGGCCTTCGATGGCAACGCCAACACGCCTCTGATTGTAAACAATCTACTGATTGGCACCGGTCAATTGATTCAGCAATCCGGGATTACGGTGATCGATGGGGGCAGCAACCTGAATTACACCGGCACCACCACCGTCAGCGGCGGCATCCTCGAAATCGACTCGGCGATTCCTGTATCCGAGGCTTTCGGTTCTTCCACGATCAATGTCACGGGGGGAACCCTGCAGGGGACCGGGTCCTTGGCGGGGAATGTCAACGTCAGCGGCGGCACCCTGGGCGCGGGAACCATCTCCACCCCGGGAACCCTGCACATCGCCGGTAATTTGACGATGACCTCCAACTCCAACGCGGTCTTCCGGGTCAACTCGGGCAATTCCGATCTGGTGGTGGTCAATGGCAATGCCACCATCGCGGGCAATGCCAGCTTCTACGTCAGCGGCGTGACCATCCGGCCCGGCACCTCGGCCAACGTGATGGAAATCACCGGTACCGAGACCGGCACGTTCAACGTCAGCAGCGTCCTGGGCAACGCCCTGCTCTACACCAGCGTCTGGGACGCCGCCACCCACTATCTCCAGATGGACGCTTCCGAGGGCAGCTTCATCGGATTCGCCTCCGGCGGCAATCAGGCCGCGGTCGCCACCAACCTCAACAGCCTGGTTTCGAACGGCGGCAATACCATCAATCCCCTCGGCCTTTCCGTCATCAATTACCTCAACACCCTGACCCGCACCCAGTTGAGCGCGGCCTTGAGCCAGATGAGCCCCACCTCGATGGCCTCGATGCCCGCCGTGGTCCTCGCTTCCTCCGACAACGTCGACGAGGCGCTCTCCGCGCGGATGGGCGCCTTGCGCGCGGGATCGACCGGCCTGACCGTCCAGAACCTCAACCTGGGGCCGAACACCGACTTCGACTCGAGCTACCTGCTGGCCGACAACTCCGACACCGCCCCCATCGGCTATAACCCGATCCCGTTCAACTTCCTCGCCTCGACCCCCGACAACCGCTGGGGCACCTTCATCTCCGGCCTGGGAACCAGCGGCCAGGTCAACGACGCCGCCGAGCCGGGCTACAACTACTACTCGGGCGGCTTCCAGGCCGGCATCGATTACCGCCTCTTCCCCTCGCTCACCGTCGGTATCGCGGGTGGCTACCAGCACGGCCAGACCGACTTCAACCAGTCGGATTCGACCATCTCCACCGACACCGGCAACCTCCAGCTCTACTCCACCTGGCACGACCAGAGCGGCGATTGGGCGGCGGGCAACATCGGCGGCGCCTACGATTGGTTCGACAGCAAGCGGGAGAGCCTGGACGGCACCGCCGACGCCAAGCCGGAAGGAACCGAGATCAACTCGATGCTGCAGGTTGGCCGCGACTTCACCCGCAATAACTGGACGATGACCCCCAGCCTCAGCCTCCTCTACAATCGGACGATGCTCGACGGTTATAGCGAGAACGGCTCGCTCACCCCCCTGACCGTCGATTCCCACGATCTCGATTCGCTGCGCACCCGCCTCGGCTTCCGCCTGGCCAACCAATTCACGGTCGGCGCCGGTGCCATCCCCATCCAGCCCTACGTCGAGGCCGGTTGGCAGCACGAATATCTCAACCAGGATGAGGCCTTCGACGCCCGCTTCGCCTCGGGCGCGGGCGGCCTCTTCTCCGTCACCGGACGGAATGTCGGCAGCGACAGCGCCACCTTCGGCTTCGGTGTCTCCGCCCTCTTCAGCCCGTCCATCACCGCCGCCATCAGCTACTTCGGCCAGGGCAACAGTGACTACCTCGAAAACGACATCGAGGGGACTCTCCGCTACATGTTCTAGCGGCTCGGGGCGGAGCGTCCGCCCAGGCTGGCGGCCCGTGTCCGGTAAGGGCTTTGACTCCATGAATTCTTTCGGGCAAGCGCTCTCCGCCTATCATGAGGGGGATCGCGATGCCTGCTTTGTCATCGCGCGGGACGATGGGTTCACCCAGACCGTGCCGGTAAAGGTTTTCTTTGAGACCGGCTCGTTGCCCGAGCTGGAATCCCGCGCGCTCCGGCTTTGCCAGGGAGAGGTCTTGGACATCGGCTCCGCCGCCGGACGCCATTCCCTGGCGTTATCCCAACAGGGTTTGGCGGTTTGGTCGCTCGATATTCTCCCAGAGGCCCAGATCATCCTGGGAGAACGCGGACTTCCCCACCCCGTCCTCGGCGATGCCCTCTCCTGGGCGGAGCGTTCCTTCGATACCGTCCTCATGCTGATGAACGGTATCGGCTTGGTGGGGACCCCTGCGGGTCTGGACCGCTTTCTACGCCACGCCCATCGGCTGGTTTCTCCCGGCGGCCAGATCCTTTGTGATTCGATCGACGTCTCCAAGACGGAGGAGCCGATTCACATCGCCCATCATCGGAGAAACCGGGAATGGGGACTTTATCCGGGCCAGCAGCGCTTCCGGATTCAATATGGGGAGGTCTGGGGCGAGTTTTTCGACTGGCTCCATCTCGATTTCGATTCGCTCTCCCGACATGGCTGGGCGGCAGGTTGGGAATGCCAATTGATCGATGAGGAGCCGGAGGGCCGATATCTGGCCAGGATGATCGCAGTGGATCTCTGAGAGCCTGTCCGAGGTTCCGTCCTTACGGCTTCCGCTTCCCCAGCCGCCGGACCACTGCCACCGCTCCCCAGGCCGCCGCGCCCAGAGCGATCCAGGGCAGGAGGAAGGCCAGGGCGACTCCGATCATGCGGAGACTCCAGGTCAGGGCGGCGGCTCCCTGGGCCAGCGTCCGCTTCACCATCGCGGCGGGGCCGTCCGCCGTCGGGATGGCGTTCCCGTCGTGATGCAGCTGGAGATCGATTTCGACTGGGGCCGAGCCCTCGTCGCCGGGCGCGCCCAGTCGGTCGGTCCGCTGCTCGGTGAACGATTCCGGCTTGCCGAGCGCCTTCAGCTTGGCCAGGAAATCGCCGTAGAGCGAGAAAGGCATCCGGAAGACCATCTCGGCGGTCTCCTCCTGTTCGGAAGTCCGCGTGAAGGTCGAGTCTTTCACGGTGATTCCCAGCGCTGCCGCCTGCTGCTTGAGCGCGGCCACTTTGGCATCGACGTTGTCGGTCAGGATCGTCAGGCAGGCCTGCTCGATCGGGGTCTCCTCGTCGGCTAGGGTCAAGTCGATTTCAACTGGGGCGCGATCGGCGTCCGCCGTCGGCGCCAGGCCGTCGTTGCGGTTCACGGTCAATGCCGTCACCCGGCCCAAGCCTTGCAGGCTATCGCGCAGCGCCTCGAAAGTCGCGGAGGGCACCCGCACCGTCAGATGAGCCACGGTCGAGCCGTCTTCGGTCTTTTGCAGGTTGGAATTGAGCAGCTCAGCTCCCTGCGCGGTGGCGGCCTGCTTGGCCTGTTCGAAGAGCGCCTCGACTTCCTTGCCGACTACCGTCAGGCCCACCGTCTGCCGCACTTCCTCGTCATGATTGATCGTAAGAGTGATCGCCACCCGTTCCCGCTTCGTCTGGGCCGTGGCGGAAGCGGCATCCCCTCCCTGGGCCACCTCCTGGTCCTCCTTGGAAAAGTGAGCCACCCGGCCCAGTGCCTGCAACGCGGTGATCAACCCCTCCGCCCCATCCGGATCGACCTGCAACCGGATCGAGCCGTGGACCCGCCCGCCGTCCTCCCGCACTAGGCCCGATTCGAGGATCTGCCCGTGGGCCGCGTCGATGGCCGTCAGGGCGTCGTGATAGGATTTCTCGACATCGGAGGAGAGGAGTTGAAGATCGGCCTGCTCTCGGATCACGAAGGCCGCTGCTTGGGTCAGGTCCTTTTCCTCCAGCACGATGGTCACGGTGGCGTAGCGGATGAGGGCGTCATAGGCCTTCATCTCCCCCTGCATCTGCTCGATCTGGGAGCGGACCCGTCCCAGCTCCTGCTCGACCTGGAGGAGGTCCGAGATTTTGCCCGTTTTCGCGTCGAGAAGATCGAGGAGCCGCTGCTCCATCTTCTGGGCGTTGCGGAGCCGGGCATCGGTGTCGTAGTAATCCTTGGTGATGTCGTCGGCGCCGATCTGCTGGTTCTTGAGGTCGCCGATGGGCGCGATCTGGGCCAGGAAGGCGTCGAGGTGATCGGGCAAGACTTTTACCGTCAACCTCCCGGCAATCTTTCCGTTAGCCCTCTGCACCGATTCCTTCGTATCGATAAAGCCGTCCTGCTGCTTCGCTGCCGCATCGATTGCCGCTACGGCGTCGTCGAATTTTGCCACTTCGAATTCGAGATGGGCGTTGCGGATGACTTTGCGGGAGTCGTCGGTGGC
>FSXI01000353.1_pt1 | contig 23598 bp, 22 predicted proteins | sample 1638251 | NCBI WGS metagenome assembly FSXI01 (sample SAMEA3914788, study PRJEB12502) | metagenome | biome: forest; material: soil | place: Canada | collected 2011-07-03 | depth 0.1 m | reverse complement strand
TGGTCGAGGTGGAGGCGGGCCACCTTTTCGTCGAGGGTCTTGGGGAGGACGTAGACCTTGTTCTGATACTTGCCGGTGCCACGCGCTTCCCAGAGCTCGATCTGGGCAACGGTCTGGTTGGTGAAGGAGGCCGACATCACGAAGCTGGGGTGGCCGGTGGCGCAGCCCAGGTTGACCAGCCGCCCCTCGGCCAGGACGGTGATGACCTTGCCGTTCGGCCAGGTGAACTGGTCGACCAGCGGCTTGATGTTGATCTTCTTGAGGGTCTTGTCGTTGTAGAGGGAGCCGACCTCGATCTCGAGGTCGAAGTGGCCGATGTTGCAGACGATCGCCTGGTGCTTCATCACGTCGAGGTGGGCGCGGGTGATCACGTCGACGTTGCCGGTGGTGGTGACGAAGATATCGCCGACCTTGGCGGCCTCTTCCATGGTGGTGACCTGGAAGCCTTCCATGGCCGCCTGCAGCGCGTTGATCGGATCGATCTCGGTGACCAAGACGCGGGCGCCGAGGCCCTTGGCCGCCTGGACGCAGCCCTTGCCGACGTCGCCGTAACCGGCGACGACGACGACCTTGCCGGCGATCATCACGTCGGTCGCCCGCTTGACCGCGTCGAGGAACGATTCACGGCAGCCGTAGAGGTTGTCGAACTTGCTCTTGGTGCACGAGTCGTTGACGTTGATCGAGGGGAGGAGGAGGGTCCCGTTCTTCTCGCGCTGGAGGAGGCGGTGGACGCCGGTGGTGGTCTCCTCGGAGAGGCCGTGGATCCCCTTCACCAACTCGGGATACTTGTCGAAGATCAGGTTGGTCAGGTCGCCGCCGTCGTCGAGGATCAGGTTGAGCTGGGAGCCGTCCGGCCAGCGGATGGTCTGCTCGATGCACCAGTCGAATTCCTCGGCGTTCATCCCCTTCCAGGCGAAGACGGGAATGCCCGCCGCCGCGATCGCCGCCGCCGCGTGGTCCTGGGTGGAGAAGATATTGCACGAGCTCCAGCGGACCTCGGCGCCGAGATCGACCAGCGTCTCGATGAGGACGGCGGTCTGGATGGTCATGTGGAGGCAGCCAGCGATCCTGGCGCCCTTGAGCGGGCTCTTGCCTTTGTATTCCTTGCGGAGGGCCATCAGGCCGGGCATCTCGTGCTCGGCGATAGTGATTTCCTTGCGGCCGAATTCGGCCAGGGAGATGTCGGCGACCTTGTAGTCGTTTTTGTCGTTCGCTTTTTGGGACGACGCCTTGGGATCGAGGGTTGCGGTAGTCATGGCTTTATTTTTTTGAGTTGGGGAATCAGAGTCCGGCGGCCTTGGCGAGGACGGCGGCCTTGTCGGTCTTTTCCCAGGTCAGGCTGTCGAGGTCCTTGACCCGGCCGAAGTGGCCGTAGTTGGTGCTCTTGCTGTAGATCGGGCGGAGGAGGTTGAGCTGCTTGATGATGTTGGCGGGCTTGAAGCTGAAGACCTCGCGGACCGCCTTCTCGATCTTCTCCTCGGCCACGTGGCCGGTGCCGAAGGTATCGACCGAGATCGAGACCGGCTCGGGATGCCCGATGGCATAGGCGAACTGGATCTCGACCCGGTCGGCCAATCCCGCCGCCACCACGTTCTTCGCCACGTAACGGCCCATGTAGGCGGCGCTGCGGTCGACTTTGGAGGGGTCCTTGCCGGAGAAGGCGCCGCCGCCGTGCCGGCCCATCCCGCCGTAGGTATCGACGATGATCTTGCGTCCGGTCAGGCCGCTGTCCCCCTCGGGGCCGCCGATGACGAAGCGGCCGGTGGGGTTGACGAAGTAGCGGGTCTTCTTGTCGAGGAACTTGGCCGGGAGGGTCTTCTTGATGACCTCCTCGATGATGAATCTCTCGATCTCGGCGTGCTTGATGCCGTCGGCGTGCTGGGTCGAGATGACCACGGCGTCGATCCGGACGGGCTGGCCGTTCACGTATTGGAGCGAGACCTGGGTCTTGGCGTCGGGGCGGAGCCAATCGACCTTCTTCGCCTTGCGGAGCTGGGTGAGGCGAAGGCCGAGCTTGTGGGCGAAGACGATGGGGGCGGGCATGAGCTCGGGGGTCTCCTTGACCGCGAAGCCGAACATGAGGCCCTGGTCGCCGGCGCCCTGCTCGGCGTGCTTCTTGCCCTCGGCCTTGCGGGAGTCGACGCCCTGGGCGATGTCGGCGCTCTGCCGGGTCAAGGCGTTGAGGACGTGGACGGTATCGGCGTGGAAGACATCCTTCTCATAGGTGTAGCCGATGCCGCGGATCGCCTCACGGACGATATTGACGTAATCGAGCTCGGCCTTGGTGGTGATCTCGCCGGCCACCACGACGAGGTTGCTCTTCGCCAGGGTCTCGGCGGCCACCCGGCTCTGCGGGTCCTGCGCCAGACAGGCGTCGAGGATGGCGTCGGAAATCGTATCGCACACCTTGTCGGGATGCCCCTCGGTCACCGACTCGGACGAAAAAATATAGGACTTGCTCATGTATCGATCAAAATATCGGGTGGGGGAGCCTGCTGGCAATAAAAATCCATTGACTCATACAAATATATCAATGAGTCTCCCCGCATGGCTAAAGCCAAAGCCGCCTCCGCCGCCCGCCTCCGCCAGCTCTGGCCGGTCCTCGGAGACACCAGCCGCCTCCGGCTCCTCGCTCTCCTGAAGGAGGAGGAGCTCTCCGTGGCCGAGCTCCAGCAGGTCCTCCACCTCAGCCAGCCGACCATCTCCAACCACCTCGCCGTCCTCCGCAAGACCGAGATGGTCGCCTCCCGCCGGGAAGGCCAGCGGATCTACTACACGCTCAATCCCGGCCTCACCGAGACGACCATCCAGCTCCTCACCACCGCGCTCCTCATGCTCACGGAGACCGACGAGGACGGGGGCGATGCCGCCGCTCTCCGCGAAGTCCTCCAGAAGCGCCGCCGGGACGCCCAGGAGTATTTCAACCGGATCGCCGGACGGCTCGACCGGGCGCAGTGTCCGGGCCGGACCTGGGGGGCGGTCGGCCCGCTCTTGGCCCAGCTCGTCCCCAGGAAGGTCATCGCCGATCTCGGCGCGGGCGAAGGATGGCTCTCCCAGCTCCTGGCCCAGAAGGCCGAGCAGGTCATCGCCGTGGACAACTCGCCGAAGATGGTCGAGTTCGCCACCGCCGAGTTCAAGGCCAAGCAGATCGCCAATCTCGAATACCGCCTGGGCGATCTCGCCGATCCTCCGATCGCTCCGGGTACGGTCGATATCGCCATCATGAGCCAGGCGCTCCATCATGCCGTCAACCCGGCTGAGGCGATCGCCGCCGCCGCCCGCATCCTCCGTCCCGGCGGCCTCTTCCTGATTCTCGACCTGAACCAGCATCATTTCGACCAGGCCCGGGAGCTGTATGGTGATTACTGGCTCGGCTTCAACGAGACCGATCTTCGCATCTGGCTGAAGAAAGCCGGTTTCGCCGATATCAATGTCCAGCTCCTCGATCCCGATCCGGCGCCGCCGCAGCTGCAGCCGCTGCTGGCTTCGGCGCGGCGGAGTTAGGCAGGGAGGGGGGGAAATCGCCGAATCCGAGCTGATTCTACCGTGCGGACGCGAGGAGCGCGGGAGAGCGGGCTCTTGGGTTTCAGGTGGCGAGGATCGTGGATAGATCGAACGCGGTGGATGTGGGCAAGCCGGGATGCACGGGGGCAGCTTGTACGACGTAGGGGAGTTCCTCCCCTAGACCCCTCCCAGAGTCGATTCGCGACCCCTATGGGAGCCAAATTAAAGAAACTTTCCCCTTCTCTGTTCGCCTTGCAAAGTGCAAGCCAGTGATGGTGCGCGTATTTGCCGTTCATGAAATCGACTGACTTTCCCCTCCCCACCCTCATCGTCACCGGGATGCACCGGAGCGGGACTTCGGCGATTGCCCGGTTGATCAATGACATGGGATTCCATATCGGCGCGGACCTCCTCCCGGCCAGCAAGAACAACCTCCATGGCCATTTCGAGGAAGCCGCCTTCACCCATTTTCACGATAGGCTGATCGAGCGTTTTTTCCCTGAGAAAGCTCCCTTTTGCGAGTGGCTGCCGCTGGCCGACGCCCCTACCCCCTATTCGCAGCAGGAACGGGAGGCCGCTGCGGCGCTCTGGGAGGCGCATCGCGCCTCGGGCGCCACCGCCTGGAAGGACCCGCGCACTTCTCTCTTCCTCGATCTCTGGCTGGAGATCGTCCCGGAGGCGAAAATCGTCGTCTGCCTGCGCCATCCCTACCAGGTCCACCTTTCCCTGCTGCGCCGGGGGGAACCGGCGTTGCACGTCGATTACAGCGCGGGGATCGTCGGGTGGTTCATTTATAATCTGAGGATTCTCCGGGCGCTTGCCGCCGTGCCTTCCGATCGGGTGACGGTGATCGACATCGATACCGCCTTTCGGACTCCGGATCGTCTCGCGCTCGACTTGGCCGGCTTTCTCGGCGTTTCCCTCCCCTCCGGCCTGGCCTCGATCCGCCCGGAGGAATTCCATTTCGAGGAGAACCTCCGGACGGCCTTCGATGCGTTCGCGAGCTTGTTCCCCGAGATCGAATCGCTTTACCGCTCGCTGCAACGGTTCGGCGGCTCGGCTTCCTTCCCAGAGCTGGAGGCGTCCCGCTCCGTCCTCAGCCGTCTGATCGAGTTCGAGGAAGCCAACGGCCTACGCAAGACCGCCGAGAAAATGCTGATCCGTTCGCTGGCCGAGGACCGCAACCGGAGCTTCAATCTATTCCGCAAATCGGTGGAAGCAGGCCGTGAGAAGGATCGTATGATCGAGGATCTGATCTGGTATAACGGGAAGCTGAAGGAAACCCTCCGGGACGCCTATGCCAAGGGTCTCAGCGCACTGCCGCCGGCGCCAGCAGCAGGTAACTCTGCGCCACCAGCAACGACGTGAGGTAGAAGAACGCGATCTCTTCCCACGGAAGAATCGATGCCAGCTTCACCCCGGTGATCTGCGCCGGATCGAAGTACCAGATCCCCGCCCGCACCGCGATCAGGTCGGCGATCACGTAATAGGTCCCCCAGAAAAGCGTCGCGATCCCCAGCACCGGCAGGAGCGCCAGAAAGAGGCCCGGGGCCACCGCCCACTGGACCGCGATCACCGGCAGGAACCAATAAAGGAGATGGCGCGCATAGTTCCAGCGCGGGGAGGGCTTTCGCCCACGGATCGCCTTTCCGATCCAGATCCAGACCGCCAGCAGCCCCAATGCCGCCAGCCCATTTCCCGGCCCCACCGGCGTCCCCAGATGGGATTGCAGCCCCGGAAATGCCCGCAGAAGCCATGCCACCAACCCGATCACGTTGACGCTCTGCCAGATGAAAAAGAGATATTCCTCCCAGGGGAGATAGCCGATCCGACCCAAGGTGCGCGTCGGCGGAAAATCCCAGATTCCCTTCTGCACCGCCCAATTGTCCCAGGGCGAGGTGAAGACCATCACCGCCGCCAGGACCTCCGCCACGGCGATCCCCTCCGCCCCGGTCCAGCTCCCCCGGGTGAGGAAATAGAGGACCAGCGTGACCGGCAGGTTGAAGAGGAGATGGAATTGGAGGTAGGTCATGGTCCTGTCTCCGATCTGCCGGACGAAGAACGCGTGGGGAAGCCGAGCGCCACGCGACCGCGTGGCTTTAGCGGCTGATATCCTTCTGCGAAAGAATCTTGAACTGGTTCTGCTGCAGCACGCCCACCGCGACCTCGGCGTCGTCGACGTGGAGGGCGAAGGCGGCCTTGCCGCGCGGGCGGGTAAGGAAGGAGTAGCTGAAATAGATATTGCACTCGGCCTGGAGGAGGGCGCTCAGCAGGCCGCCGAGATCCTCGGCGCTGCTGGGCAACTCGACGACCACCAGCGTGGTCTCGGTATGGGCGATGGTGTGCTCGAGGAGGATGCCGCGCGCCCGGCCCGGATCGTCGACCACCAGCCGGACGATCGAGGCGTCGGCGCTGTCGAGGATGGTCAGGGCGACGATGTGGACGTGGCTCTCGCCGAGCAGCTTCACCAGGTCGAGGAGGCGCCCCGCCTTGTTCTCCATGAAGACCGAGAACTGGATGATCTTGTGATCCCGCAAACCCTCTTCTGTTTTTAAAGACACGTCGTTATAAAAGTTAAAGTTCTCCCGCTACCTTCGCGGCGATGGCCCGGTTGGTCACGATTTGTTTTTGAACCGTTTCCAATCCGCCAAGACCACCTTGGCGGTATTATAACCGCTCGCCGCAAAAACGCCACCCCCGGGATGGGTGCTCGCCCCGGTCAGGTAGAGCCCCTCCAGCGGGGTCCGATAGCCCGCCAATTCGGGCAAGGGGCGGAAAAAGAACATCTGGTCGAGGCTCATCTCCGTGTGCATCACGTTGCCGCGCAGGAGGCCCAGCGTCCGCTCGATCTGGAGCGGCGTCTGGATGTAGCGGGCGAGCATTTTCCCCCGCATGTTCGGCGCGTAGCGGCAGACCACCTCGTAGAGCTTGTCGGCCTCCCGTTCGGCGATCGCGTCCCAGTCCTCGCCGTTGCGCAGCTCGTAGGGGTGATATTGGGCCCAGGTGAAGAGGGTGTGCTTTCCCTCCGGGGCCAGGGTCGGGTCGATCGCCGAGAAGGTCATCGCCACCACCGAGGGATTGCGCGGCGGGTTGCCTCCCAGGAAATCGGTGTAGGAGCTGTTCAGGTAGTCCATGGAGGGGCAGAGCAACTGCATGGAGGAGTGATAGGGCCGTGCCTTGCCCTCCCAGGTCTCGCCTTCGTAGAGCGGCAGCTCGCTGACCGCATGACGGACGATCATGCCGAAGCCGTTCCCGACCCGGATACGCGAGACCCGCCGTCCCAGTTCCTCCGGACCGTCCCGCAGCAGCTTCCCGAAGAGCGTCTGGATATGGCAGGCCCCGATCACCGCCTTCGCCCGCAGGGAGCCGCCGGCGTAATCGATTCGCCAGGTGGAACCTTCCTGCCGCAGATCGGAGACTTCCGCCTCGGTCAGGATGGTTCCGCCGCCGGCCTGCAGCCGCGCGGCCAGCGCCTGGGTGAGCGCGCCGCTCCCGCCCTTGGCCCTTTTGGCGCCGCTCCGGTGGATCATGGCGTTCCAACCCAATAGATCGCCGCTGGCCAGCTCGGCGGGCGGCGGTCCCGATTGGGCCGAGAGCCAGCCCAGGGCCGTCCGCACCCGCGAGTCCTCGAACCACTCCTCGATCACCTGACCGTAAGGCGCCATCAACTGCCGGGTCAAATCGAGCGACGACCAGAGCTTGCGCGACTTCTTATTGAAGAGGTTCCGCTTGAAGATCGTCCCGAAGATCCGCCCCGGCGTGGGCGGCTGGAGGAAGGTCTCGAAGATCCCCTCGTTCAACTCTCCCCAGACCTCGCAGAATTTCCGGTAGGACGCCGCGTCCTTGGCCGAAAACTGGGCGATGGAGGCGCAGGTCTTCTCGATGTCGCGGTAGAAGGTGATCCCGCGCCCCTCCCCCTCGACGGGATAGTGGGCCCAGGGGTCCATCTCGATGTATTCGAGGCCGTATTTCTCCAGTTCCAGCTCTCGGACCACCGGCGTGAGGTGGATCATGATGTGGACCGAGGAGCCGACATCGATCCGGTAGCCGGGAATCAGGTCGGTCTGGGTGCAGACCGCCCCGCCGACGATATGCCGCCGCTCCAGCACGGCCACCTTCAGCCCCGCCTTCGCCAGATAGCAGGCGCTGGTCAGGCCGTTATGGCCGCCGCCGATCACGGCGACGTCGTAGAGGGCGTCAGGCATGGATCGGCTCCCTTTCCAGGGCCGCGCCGGTCTTCCAACGGGTTACATCCGCCGCGAATCCGCAGCCCAGACTGGCCAGCCACAGCCAATAGCCGACGCCCAGGCCGGTCACCTGGCTGGGACCGGTATCGCCCACGATGACCGTCCGCAGGAGAGGGAAGGACAGCGCCAGCAGCAAGGCCAGGCCGCCCGCTGCCACGGCCGCACGGCGAGTCCCGATTCCCGTCCGCGCCATGCCCATGCCCCACGTCAGCAAAAGCAGAGGATTGGCCAGCCATGCGAGATGGGCGGGATGCCCCGGATCAAAGAGTCCCAGGCAGCCGATGAGCAGCACCATCCATCCCGGCAATCCCTCCCGGGAGCCATTGACCCGGAAAGAGGTCCACGGCAGCGAGGCCAGAAACAGGACCACGCTGGCGGCAAGGAGCCCCTGGAAAAAGGCGGAAGGGGGGTTCCTCTCTTCGGACATACCGCCATATTGCACAACGGCCCGCGCTCCGCTAGAAAGAAGCCCGCGCCATGTCGATCACCAAATACAAAGCCCTCCTCGAGGCACACCCCGAGAACGAGCTCCTCCAATTCAGCCTGGGCAAGGCCCTCTTCGACGCCGAACGCTACGCCGAGGCCGAGGCCCACCTCCGCCTCGCCCTCGAACAGAAGCCCGACTGGATGGTCGTCTCGATCCTCCTGGCCCAATGCGCCGCCCGCCGCAACGACATCGCTTCCGCGCGCCAATACTACGAATACGCCCTCCCGCTGGCCATCTCCCAGCACCATGAGGGGCCCGAGGCCGAGATCCGCCAGGCTCTCTCCGTCCTGGGTGGCGAGGACGCCCCCGCGAGCTGATTTCACCTCCTTCTTCGTCTTCCGGGCAAACACCCGTTTGGAGTCTCCGGCTCGCGGTGTATCTTGCCGGATGTCCTGGTCACTCACCGCCAAGCTCCTCCGCACCCATCTCGATCTCCACCGCAAGAGGGTCGATCCCGCCGACGATCTCCGGGATCTTCCCTGGTTCCGCGCCCTCCACTACCGGGAGACCCACTACCGGCCCCAGATCGATTACCTCTGCGAGAAATTCGTCTTCTCCGGCGAGTGGCCCGCGATGAACAAGCTCCAGACCAGCCTGGTCGCCTATCGCCTGGCCTGGGGGATCAAGCTGGCCGACGCCATGGAGACCGCCTTCCCCGCCTCGCGGCTCCGCCCCTTCGCCTTCCCCGCCGAATTGAGCGAGGCCCAGATCCTCCATTGGCTGCTGATCGATACCTGGTCGGCCTCCGGCGAGCCCACCGGGAAGGAAAGCGCCAACGACCACATCGTCGTCTCCCTGAAGCCGCCACCGAAGAAAGAGGGAATGTGAGCGGGGGTAGCTGAAACGATGCTTGTCCCGAGAGAGGCTCGCCATCTTTCAAAGAAGCCGTAGGATGGGCCCGCCTTGAGCATTCCTTCCACGCCGCCGCCCGTCCGCACCTCGATCTGGTCTTTCCTGGGCCCCTATATCCGCCCTCACCGGGGCCCCATCTTCCTCTCCCTCTTCCTGAGCGCCTTTCACGGCCTGGCCATCACCTTCCAGAATCTCGTCCCGAAATATCTCATCGACGACGTCCTCCTCGTCCCCGGCCTGACCGGGCCTGAGCGCTACCACCGGGTCATCCTCCTCATCCTCTTCTACCTCGCCGCCACCATCATCTTTCGCATGTTGGTCTGGCATCTCGGCTACCGGGTCTTCACCTATGTCCGGGAAAAAGTCCTCTTCGCCCTCCGCGCCGATTTCTTCCGTCACGTCAACCACCTCTGCCTCCGCTTCCACCTGAAGCACCACTCGGGCGAGCTTTTTTCCTATCTCTTCGGCTCGCCTCTCTCGCAGCTCCAGAACTACTTCCAGCAATTCACCTTCACCTATCCCGGCGCCGTCTGCCAGGTCCTCACCACCCTGGTCTGGCTCGGCATCTGGGACCCGCTCCTCACCGGCATCCTCCTTATCCTCGTCATCACCAGCGCCTTCCTCCTGGTCTCCGCCCGCCGCCGGATCGAGAAGCTCCAGCAGGATTTCCAGACCACCGAGAGCAGCGTCTCCGGCTATGTCGCCGATCTCCTGCGGGGGCGCCGCGACGTCAAACTCTATGTGATGGAGAACCAGGTCGTCGCCGATTTCCAGGACCGCGTCTGGCAGATCGGCGTGAAGGCCTACACCCGCGACGTCAAGAGCCACATCGAATACATGAAGCAGGAGACCGCCGGCTACCTCTGCTTCGCCCTCCTCTGCCTGGCCTGCACCTGGCGCTACCTCCACGACCAGAGCCTTCCTCCCGGCGTCCATCGCATCACCATCGGCCAGATCCAGGGCTATCTGATCAGCTTCATCTCCCTGCAGGGGCCGATCGGCCAGATCTTCACCATCTCCACCCTCCAGGGCACCGCCCAGGCGGGCACTGACCGGATTGCCGCCGTCCTCGCCACCGATACCACCACTCCCGAGCCGGTCGGCGAGCCCCTGGCCATCCCGCCCCGGGGAGCGATCGATTTCGAGAACGTCACCTTTTCCTATGACGGCGGCGGGGGCACGCCGGTCCTGCGCGATCTCAACCTGCACATCCCCTACGGCCAGAAAGTCGCCCTGGTCGGCCCCTCCGGCGCGGGCAAATCGACCTTCGCCCAGCTTCTGCTCCGCCTCTACGATCCCGATCAGGGAGCGGTCCGCGTCGGTGGCGTCGACCTCCGCCATTGCTCGGCCAAGGATCTCCGGCGCAGCTTCGCCGTCGTCCCCCAGGACCCGTTCATCTTCCGCACCACCGTCCGGCTCAACCTGACCGTGGCCCGCGCCGATGCCACCGATACGCAGCTCCGCCGCGCCTGCGAGCAGGCCAACGCCTGGGAATTCATCCAGCGCCTCTCCCTCGGCCTCGACACTCCCATCGGCGAGGGCGGCTCCACTCTCTCCGGCGGCCAGCGCCAACGCCTGGCCATCGCCCGCGCCCTGCTGGCCGAGCAGGAGTTCTTCATCTTCGACGAGGCCACTTCGGCCCTCGACACCGTTTCCGAACGGCTCATCCAGGACGCCATCGCCACCGCCGTCCGCCACTGCACCGGCCTGATCATCGCCCACCGCCTCGCCACCGTCCAATCGTGCGACCGCATCCTCGTGATGGATGGAGGCATCGTCGTCCAGGATGGAACTTACGGCGAGCTGATCGAGCGCCCCGGCCTCTTCCGCAATCTCGTGCAGAGCCAAACATTGCGGAGCTAGAACGCCTCCGCGTAGCGTGTGCCCTAAAGAGGCCGAATCGGCGGGGTCAAAACCGTATCGTGTGGCGGATGGGCGGTATCGAGACCCGGAAAATCGGTGTTGTAATGCAGTCCCCGGCTCTCCCGGCGGGTGAGGGCGCAATCGACGATCAGGGAACCGACGAGAACCAGGTTACGCAGTTCGATCAGGTCGGTGGTGACCTTGTAGTTCCAAAAATACTCCCGCACTTCCTGCGCAAGATTTTGCAGCCGAGCCCCCGCCCGGCGGAGCCGCTTGGTGGTGCGGACGATGCCGACGTAATCCCACATCAATTGGCGGATCTCCTGCCAGTTGTGGGTGACGACGACGAGTTCGTCGGGATCGGAAGCCGAGCCGCTCTCCCAAGGCGGCAGGGGCTGGGACCAGGCGGGCGTGAGGTCCTTGCCGATGGCCTCGGCGGCGCGGTGGGCGACGACCATGGCCTCGAGGAGCGAGTTGCTGGCGAGCCGATTGGCCCCGTGGAGGCCGGTGCAGGCGACCTCGCCCGCCGCCCAGAGGCCGGGCAGGCTGGTCCGCCCGTCGATCCCCGCGACGACGCCGCCGCATTGATAGTGGGCCGCCGGGACCACGGGGATCGGTTCCTTGGTGATATCGATGCCGAAGTCGAGGCACCGCTCGTAGATGTTGGGAAAGTGGTCGGTGATGAAGGAGGCGCCCTTGTGGGTGATGTCGAGGTAGACGCAGGGGAAGCCGCTCCGCTTGATCTCGGCGTCGATGGCACGGGCGACGATGTCGCGCGGGGCCAGCTCGGCGAGCGGATGCTGGCCGACCATGAAGCGGCGGCCCTTTTCGTCGACGAGGATGCCCCCCTCCCCCCGCACCGCCTCGGTGATGAGGAAGGTCTTCGCCTTGGGATGGAAAAGACAGGTGGGATGGAACTGGACGAATTCCATGTTGGCGACGGGGACGCCGGCCCGGTAGGCCATGGCGATGCCGTCACCGGTGGCGATGTCGGGGTTGGTGGTGTAGAGGTAGACCTTGCCGCAGCCGCCGGTGGCGAGGAAGAGGTTGCGCGCGCCGAAGGTCTCGACGGTGCCGGAGGCCTTGTCGAGGGCGTAGAGGCCGACGCAGCGGTCGGCGGCGGCGAAGCCGAGCTTGCGCAGGGTGATGAAATCGATGGCGGCGTAGTTCTCCAGGACGGTGATGTTGGGCGAGGCGGCGACGGCGGCGAGAAGGGTCCGCTCGATCTCGCGCCCGGTGATGTCCTTGGCGTGGAGAATGCGGCGCTTGGAATGGCCGCCTTCCTTGCCGAGGTCGTATTCGCCGTGGGGGCCGACCAGGCGGGCGCCGTTTCCGCCATGGCCGCCATTTCCGTTTTCCCGCTCGGTGAAATTCATCCCGAAATCGATCAGGGCCTGGACCCGGGCCGGCCCTTCCTCGACGATCCGGCGGACGACGGCCTCGTTGCAGAGGCCGGCCCCGGCCTCGAGGGTATCGCGGATGTGCAACTCGAACGAATCCTCCGAGGAGGTGACGCAGGCGATGCCGCCCTGGGCGTAATTGGTGTTGGAATCGGCGGAGCCCTTCTTGGTGAGGATGGCGACGGTGCCGAATTCGGCCGCCTTCAGGGCGAAGGTGAGCCCGGCGATGCCGCTGCCGAGGACGATGCAGTCGTAGTGGCGCATGAAATCAGGGGGTGGGAGGGATGGGATCGAGGACGATTTCCTTGGCCTCGCACTTCTCGCGCCAGCCGGGGAAGTTCCAGGCGTTGGGGAAACCGGCGCATTGGAACGGCTTGACCGGCTGGATGGTGCAGTGGTTGACCCCCTCGAGGAAGCTGCAGGAGCCGTCGGGGCGCGACTTCAGGGTCAGAGCGCTCCGGTCGGGCATGAGATCGGTGTGGCGGGCGACGAATTCGGCGGGAGTGAGGCCGAGGAAGTCGGCGATCTTGCCGATTTCATCGTATTTGAGCCGGACCGCACCGGGCCAGCGGCAGCAATTGCCGCAACGCTGGCACTCGTAGCGAATCCTAGGCCGGGGACTGATGCTCATGAGCGGGGTAGCCCACTCTGCACCTGCCCGGAAGATTGAAAAGCCCGGGATTGGAGTCCGGAAATCCCTTAGAAATCCTTGAACTGCTCTTCGGCGGGCGCCGCGGAGGCGGTTTTTTTCATTTCCAAGGAAGGACGGACCACCCGGTGGGGACGGACTTCGACCGAGCTCATGGGGATTTCCTCGCGGTGGATTTCGACGGTGGGGCCGGCGGAGACAGAGTGGGAGGAAGAAGAGGCCGTTCCCAGCAGATGGCGGAGGTCGGCGACCCATTGCTGGAGATGGGCGGCCTGGGTCTTGAGGAGGTCGGCGGCCTCGGCCGATTCCTGGGCGCTGCCGGCGTTTTTCTGGGTGACCTGGTCCATCTGCAGGATGGCGTTGCGAATCTGGTGGATGCCCTCGTTCTGCTCGCGGGACGATTCGGTGACCTGGCCGACGATGTCGTCGACTTCCCGGACCTGCCCGACGATCTCGACCAGGCGGCGGTCGACCTTCTCGGAGGTGCCGACGATCTCCTGGAGGCTGTCGCTGACGCGGTGGCTCATGGAGACGCCGTGGTCGCTCTTGGAGATCGAGTCCTCGATCAGCTTGGCGGTCTCCTTGGCCGCCTCGGCGCTGCGGCGGGCGAGATTGCGGACCTCGTCGGCGACGACGGCGAAGCCGAGGCCGGCGTCGCCGGCGCGGGCGGCCTCGACGGCGGCGTTGAGGGCGAGGATGTTGGTCTGGAAGGCGATCTCGTCGATGGTCTTGATGATCTTGGAGATGGCGTCGCTGGAGATCTTCAGCTCCTCCATGGCGCGGTCGAGCTCGCCGCCGGAAAGCTTCATCGAATCGAGGACGCGGCGCATCTCGACCATCTGGCGGGCCCCCTCCTCGGCGGCGGTGCGGGTGCCGTTGGTCCGGTCCTTGGCCCGCTTCAGGTGGTCGGCGTTCTGCTGGGCCATGCTGACCATCTCTTCCAGGGAGGCGCCGGTCTGCTCGAGGGCGGCGGCCTGGATCGAGGCGCCTTCGGAAAGGGTCTGGCTGGTGTTGCCGAATTTATGGGCGGCATCGGTGATCTCGGTGGCGCCCCCGCCCAGGGAATGGGTGGTGCCCTGGAGCTTTTTCTCGATGCGGCCGATGATCGAGGTGCCGATGAAGGCGACCACCACGATACCGCCGAGGGCGACCGCGAAGGTGACCCAATGGCCGCCGCCATCGGCGGGGGCGGGAGCAGGAGCCGGGGCAGAGGCATCGCCGGCAGCGGGGGCGGTTACGGGCTGGGGCTCAGGGGCCTTGCCGGTGAAGAAGCCGACGGCGGCGACCAGCAGGATGATGGCGCTGAAAGCGATGAGGAGGAGGCGGAGCTGGCTGCGGATGGTCCAGGAGTCGTTCATAGGAGGGGTACCCTAGTACAAGCGGGTCCAATGCCAAAACAACAATTGGATGGCGAAAACCCGTCAGTTGCAACGGGAAGCGCCCAAAAAGGTCACAAATGGAGGGGAGAAGAGGACTCTTCCCCTTCCTGCAGGGTCTCCAGAAAGCGGCGGACGGCGGGGGAAAGGACCCGGCCGCTCTTATGGAGGATGCCGAGGGGGCGGTAATAGGGCTCGCCTTTCGGCTTTCCCTTGAAATCGAGGGAGATCAGGGCTCCGTTGCGGACTTCCTGCTCGATGGTCCCCCGGGGGACGATGGCGATGCCGGCGTCGATCTCGACTGCCCGCTTGACGGTCTCGATGTTGTCGAATTCCATGACCGGCTCGACCGCGAGGCCGTGGTCGCGAAAGATCCGGTCGATGGCGCGGCGGGTGGGGATATCGGGCTCGAAGGCGACGAATTTCTCCCGGGCGATCTGGGCGACGGTGACTTCGCGGCAGTTTTTCAGGGGATGGTGGGGGCTGCAGATCGCCACCAGCCGGTCCCGGCGGAAGGGGACGATCTTGAGGAGGCGCCGAGGGATGGGGAAGGCGACCAGGCCGAGGTCGCTGGTGCCGGCGAGGACATCGTCGTAGACTTGGTTGGAACGGCGGTATTCGACGTGGACGTTGACGCCGGGATGGCGCTTGAGGAAGCGCTTCAGGTCGGCGGGGAGCTCGTGGAGGCCGATGCTGTAGACGGTGGAGACGCGGATCGCCCCGGCGACGAGGTTGCGGCTCTCGGCGATGCGGTCGCGGAGAGCGTCGAGCTCCTCGACGATGCGGAGGGAGGCTTGGTAGAAGAGGGTCCCCTCGGGGGTGAGGGTGAAGTCCTTGCGGCGGCGGTCGACCAGGGTGACGCCGAAGCGGCGCTCGAGGGTGCGGAGCTGCTGGCTGACGGCCGACTGGGTGATGCGGTTGGAGCGGGCGGCCTTGCTGAAGCTGCCGCTATCGGCCAAGTCGCGAAAGACTTTGAAGGCTTCGACTTGCATCCGGAGGGGAAGCATAAGAAACTGCAATGCCCTGTCAATGAGGCGAGGCCGGCAACCTTTACCCCTTTTTTCCATGTCTTTTCTTTCTGAACATCTCCCCGCCGTGCAGGCGCGGATCGAGGCGGCAACCCAACGCTCCGGAAGGGCTCCCGGGGCGGTCTCGCTGATCGCAGTGACCAAGACCCATCCGCCGGAGACGGTGCTGGAGGCGGTGGCGGCCGGATTGGAACGGATCGGCGAGAACAAGGTGCAGGAGGCACGGGCCAAGCAGGAGGAGACGGGGCATCGCGGCGAATGGCACCTGATCGGCCATCTCCAATCGAACAAGGTGAAGTATGTCCCCCGCCTCTTCGACTGGGTCCATTCGCTCGATTCGCTGGAAATTGCCCAAGCGTTGAGCGCGCAGGCGCGGGAGGACGGGCGCCATCTCAAGGTGCTCCTGCAGGTGAATCCTTCCGGGGAGAAGACCAAATTCGGCGTCCCGCCCGAGCTGGCGGCTGCGGCGGCGGAGGCGATCAACGGGCTCCCCTCGCTCGAATTGCGGGGGTTGATGATGCTGGCTCCCTATTACGAGGAGGTGGAGCGGACCCGGCCCCACTTCGCCGCGCTCCGTGAAACGCGGGATCGGCTGGAGAAGGAGACGGGGCTGGCGCTTCCCGAGCTCTCCATGGGGATGAGTTCCGATTTCGAGGTGGCGATCGAGGAAGGGAGCACGATGGTCCGGCTCGGCACGATCCTTTTCGGGCCGAGGCCGAAGGCGGCGAAGGTGCGGGGAGACGATGATTAGAGCGCTCTCCTTCCGGCTGGCGCTATGCTTCCTGGCTGTGCTCGGCGGGGCACTCCCGCTGCGGGCGGCGGGGACGATGGAGACCTATGAGATCGTCTGGACGCTGGGGATGGATCAACAGAAGCTGCGGGCCTATTGGGACGGGGCGACGCTGAGGATCGACCAGCCGGATGACCGCTTCGCGGTGCTCTATCATGAGAAGGACGAGACCTTCATCGGCCTGGAACTCCGCGACGATTTCGATTGGAAGTTCAACTGGGCCGCCCTGCAGGTGGCGCTGCAGCGGCAGAAGGATCAAACCCACGACCTGCAGCAGAACATGCTGACGGGGGACAATTCGGTGAATCTGCTGGGAAATATCCCAGCGCCCTCCCACGAGGAACCGTCAACCGTGGTGAGCTGGCAGCCAAAGGCGGGCAGCACGGGCACCTGGACCGGCACGGGAAGCCTGCGCGGGACGGTGGAGGCGAGTGCCGGCGGGACTTTTCCGGGGTTGGCATCCTTCTGGACGCGCTATGCGAAGGCGGCCGATATCATCCGCACGGTGGCGGTGCGGGAAATGGCGCCGAGCGATCTGCTGCCGCTGGTTTCGGCGCTCCCGGAAGGAGCACGGACCATCACCACGCTCAAGTGGTATCGGAACGGGGAGATGGCCGAGACGCTGCAGGTGACGGCACGGAGCGAGCCGCTCGATCCCAGCCACTTTACCATCCCGCCTCACTTCCGTGAGACGAAGCTCAGCACCCTTGATGGGGTGCTCGAAGAGGCTCCTGCGCCGGAAAAGCATCCGTCCGAGGACTGATGCTTTTCCGGCAGGATTTTAGCCTCTCTTAGCGATGGTGGAACCCGCCGCCGTGATGCCAGCCGCCATAGCCGCCGCCACCGATATAGATGGAAGGGCCACCGTAATAGCCGCCACCGCCATAGTAGGGGCCGGGACCGGCGTAAACCCAATGTCCGGGGATCCAGACATGATCGGACCAATGGCCGGAAACCCAGTAGCGGTCTCCTCCGTAATAGCCGGGACCGTCATAGTAGCCGGGGCCTCCATAATAACCATAGCCTGGGCCACCGATGCCAATGCCCACGCCGACGTGAACGGCCTCTGCCTTGTTCGGTAACAAGAATAGAGGCGCACCGGCGATCGCGAGCAAAGCCAATGCTCGAAGTGTTCTTTTCATGGAGGAACATACTCCATGGCCGAGGGGATGCCAAATGGCTTCCCCCCGATTCGGCCATCGGGAAAGCCCCCGTGCCGATTCCCTAACCCGTTGAGCCCTAGCGCTCCGCGAGCGGGACGACCTTCTTGCCGACGGGGTGGCCGATATATTCGCTTTGGGGGCGGAAGAGGCGGTTGTCCGCCAGCTGCTCGAGGATGTGGCCGGTCCAGCCCGCCGTCCGCGAGATGGCGAAGATCGGGGTGAAGAGATCGGTGGGGATGCCCAGGCTGTAGTAGACGGTGGCGGAGTAGAAATCGACGTTGGCGTTGAGATGCTTCTTCTCGAGCATGATCTTGGCGATCTTCTCGCTCATCTCGATCCACTTCGGCTCGCCCAATTCCTGGGTGAGGCGGATGGCCATCGCCTTGAGGTGGGGCGCGCGGGGGTCCAGCGTCTTGTAGACGCGGTGACCGATCCCCATGATCTTTTCCTTCTTGGCGATCTTATCGTTGACCCAGGCCTCGACGCGGTCGACGCCGCCGATTTCCTGGAGCATGTGGATGACGGCCTCGTTGGCGCCGCCGTGGAGGGGCCCCTTGAGGGTGCCGATCGCGGCGGTGACCGCCGAGTAGATGTCGGTCAGGGTCGAGATGGTGACGCGGGCGCTGAAGGTGGAGGCGTTGAAGCCGTGGTCGGCGTGGAGGACGTAGGCGATATCGAGGGTCTTGACCGCCTCGGGGCCGGCTTCCTTGCCGTTGATCAGGTAGAGGAAGTGGGCGGCCTCATCAAGGTCCTTGCGGATCGGAGGGAGCTCGAGCCCCTGGCGGATGCGGTGGAAGTAGGCGGCGATGACCCCGATCTTGGCGGTGATGGAGAGGGCCCGCTGGCGGTTCTCCTCCAGCCCGTTTCCGGCCACGGCGTCATAGAGGCCCAGCATGGAGATGCCGGTGCGGAGGACATCCATCGGCTGGGCGTCCTTGGGGATGGTCTTGAGGTAGTCGAGGAGGCCCTTGGGGAGCTCGCGGCTGTTGCGCAGGCCTTCTTTCAGCTCCTTGAGCTGGGCGGCATCGGGGAGCTGGTCGTGCCAGAGGAGGTAGGTGACTTCCTCGAAGCTGACCTTGCCGGCCAGCTCGTTGATGTCGTAGCCCGCGTAGATGAGCTGCCCTTCTTCTCCCCGGACGTCGCTGAGCCGGGTCTCGGCCGCGACGATCCCTTCCAAACCGCGTGAAAGCAAAGGCATATTTTTTCGAACTCCTTCTACGTTGAGTGATTTCCTATAATGATAACAATAATGCTATTTCTTGAGAACCGAAACCAGGGTCTCGCCGATCTCGGCCGGGGTGCGGGCGACGGCGATGCCGGCGGCCTTGAGCGCCTCGATCTTGGCTGCAGCAGTTCCCTTGCCACCGGAGATGATGGCGCCGGCGTGGCCCATGCGGCGGCCTTCCGGGGCGCTGGCTCCGGCGATGAAAGCGGCGACGGGCTTCTTGACGTGGGCCTTGACGTATTCGGCGGCCTCTTCCTCGGCGCTGCCGCCGATCTCGCCGATCATGATGATGGCGTCGGTATCGGGGTCCTCGTTGAAGAGGCGGACGGCATCGGTCTGGGAGGTGCCGTTGATCGGATCGCCGCCGATCCCGATGCAGGTGCTCTGGCCGTAGCCGAGGGAGGTGAGCTGCCAGACGGCCTCGTAGGTGAGGGTGCCGCTGCGGGAGACGATGCCGATCCGGCCTTCCTTGTGGATGTAGCCGGGCATGATGCCGATCTTGCAGGCGCCGGGGGTGATGATGCCGGGGCAATTCGGCCCGATCAGGCGGCTCTTCGGCTTGGAGGCGAGGGCGGCCTTGACCTTCATCATGTCGATGACGGGGATGCCCTCGGTGATGCAGATGATCAGCTCGATGTCGGCGTCGAGCGCCTCGAGGATCGAATCGGCGGCGAAGGGGGCCGGGACGAAGATGACGGTGGCGTTGGCATTGGTCTTTTCGCGGGCTTCCTCGACGGTGTCGAAGACGGGGACCTGGCCCTCGAATTTTTCACCGCCGCGGCCGGGGGTGACCCCGCCGACGACGTTGGTGCCGTATTCCATGCAGCTCTTGGCGTGGAAGCCGCCGGCCTTGCCGGTGATGCCTTGAACGATGAGCCGAGTATTTTTTCCGACGAGTACTGCCATAAATCTTTCTGTGGATCGGTTGTTGCGCGCTTTCTTTTGAACCCTTGGATTACTTCGCCTTGACCGCCTCGACGGCGAACTTGGCCGCCTCGGTCAGGCCGCTGGCGGCGCGGATGGGAAGCTTCGATTCCTCGAGGAGCTTCTTGCCGGCGGCGACGTTGGTGCCCTCCAGCCGGACCACCAGGGGAACCGGCAGGTTGACCGCCTTGACGGCGTTGATGATGCCCTGGGCGATGATATCGCACTTCATGATGCCGCCGAAGATGTTGACCAGGATCGCCTTCACGTTCTTGTCGGCGACGAGGATCTTGAAGGCCTCGGTGACCTGCTGCTCGGTGGCCCCACCCCCGACGTCGAGGAAGTTGGCCGGTTCGCCGCCGTAGAACTTGATGATGTCCATGGTGGCCATGGCCAGGCCGGCGCCGTTGACCATGCAGGCGATGTTGCCGTCGAGGCCGACGTAGTTGAGGCTGAACTTGGAGGCCTCGACCTCGCGGGGATCCTCCTCCTCGACGTCGCGGTAGGCGACGATGTCGGGGTGGCGGAAGAGGGCGTTGTCGTCGAAGTTGAACTTGGCGTCGAGGGCCAGGACTTGGTTGTCGGGGGTCTCGATCAGCGGATTGATCTCCAGGAGGGAGCAATCGGTGGCGATGAAGAGCTTATAGAGGGCCTGGAAGATCTTCAGCGCGCCCTTGGTCGCCTCGGGGCCGAACTCGAGGGCCTTGGCGAGCTTGCGGGCGTGGAAGGGCTGGAAGCCGATCAGGGGGTCGATCGATTCCTTGAAGAGGAGCTCGGGAGTGTGCTCGGCGACTTCCTCGATGTTGACGCCGCCCTTGGTGCTGGCGATGACGACGGGGCCGTGGGTGGCGCGGTCGATGACCAGGGCGAAGTAGAGCTCGCGCTTGATTTCCTTCGATTCGGCGATGAGGACCTTGCGGACCAGACGGCCCTGCTCGCCGGTCTGGGCGGTGACGAGGGTCTGGCCGACCATCTTGCCGGCGACCTCGCCCGCCTCGGCGGCGCTGTTGACGAGGTGGACGCCGCCCTTGTAGCCGTTCTTGAAGGTCCCCTTCCCGCGTCCGCCCGCGTGGATCTGGGCCTTGACGACGATGTTCTTGCCGCCCAGTTCCGTGGCGATCGCCTCGGCCTCCGCGGCGGTCGATGCCACCTTGCCCTTGGGCGTGGCGACACCGAATTTCTCCATTAATTCTTTAGCCTGATACTCGTGGATGTTCATGTGGGAAAGAGGCCGCCACGTTGTCAGATGGGGCGGACGGCGTCAAAAGAAAATGCCGTTTGGACCGAGTCCGCCGCGATTTCGCGGCGGCGGGTACGCATGGCTGCGCATTGCGCGCATTGGCAGCGAGCGGGCCGCGCAACCTCTTTGACTACTGCGCCGGAGCGGGCGTGGGAGCAGGAGCCGGAGTGGGATCGGGCGCGGGGACCGAATTGGTCTGCGGCGCCGAGTTGGTATCCATCTGCTTTTGAATATCGGTCTCGATCTGATGGGCGACCTCGCCGGTCTTTTGGCCGGCGTCCTCGAGGGTCTGGCCGACCTTGTCGAGAGTCTGGGTCGCCTGCGGGGAGATCTGCGGCGTCGAGACGGTGGTGTGGCCGGTGCAAATGGCGCGGGTCTGCTGGAGGACTTGGGAAACCTGCGGCGGGAGGGAAGAAACGAACTTGGCCACGGGAGGCTGGTCCTGAAAGACGACCAGGAGGGCGAAGAGAATCACGAGGATGACGAGGAGGCGGAGGAGCATAATAATAAATATATCGGTTGGAAATCAGGCGGCGAACTGTTTCGCCGGAACCAGGATGGCATCGCGCATGCCGTGGACCAGCTTTTTATCGGCGGGGACGAGGGTGACGAGGGCGCCGCCGAGGGTGGGCCGGGTCTGGCCGCCGGGGACGAAGTAGTAGGGGCAGATGCGGGCGCGGCCCTTCATGGTCTGGAGAATGCCGCCTTCGTCGAGGTAGGGATGCTCGAGCAGGGCCCCCTTCATGAAGCGCTGGAGGATGTAGGGGTGGGTGGGGAATTCGGCCAGGGCGGTATCGATCTGGCGCTGCCATTCGCCGGAGGCGAGGTCGGAGCCGAGGGAGACGCCGCGCGAGCCCCAGGCGAGCGGGGAGAAGCCGGAGATTTTCAGGATCAGGTCGCGCTGGGATTGGCTGAAGCGGCCCATCTCGCTCCAATCGTGGATTTCCAGGCCGGGGAGGACGGCGTGGGGCGGGAGCGGGGTCGGATCGACGACCCAGGTGTAGGGGATGACTTCCCGCAGGAGGGCGACGCCTTTGTCGCTCAATTCCCGCCGCCAGAACGGCAGGAGCGGTCGGAGCCAGAAGAGGGCGAGCCAGAGCTTTTCCTCGAGGTAGGGCTTGATCGGGGGGGTGACTTGCTCGGTTCCCGCCCAGCTGGAGCGATGGGGGAGCTTTTCCCAATCGAAGCATTCGAAGAAACGGTAGACCGGTTTCCCGTTCGGCTGATAGCTCTCGGCGGCGCGGACCCGCTCCGAGCCGATCAGGTATTCGAACTCGGGGCGGTAGGTGGCGGCCTCCTCGGAGATGACGACGTGGCCCTCGGGGAAAATCGATTGGAAGCCTTGCCGCATCCCCTCGGCTCCGCCCAGCACCGGCTCGCCGAGGGCGCCGTAGGTCTCGCCCAGCCAGGCGGTGAGGCCGATGCCGCCGGGGACGGTATCGAGTTCGCAGAGGGCGAAGCCGGTCTCGGTGACGATGAGGTCGGGGCGGATGACGGCGGGGAGGTGCTGGCCGATGGCGTCGGCGCGGGAAATCTCGATCAGCTCGGCGGGCTTGCCCCGATCGACGAGGTCGGCGATCCAGGCGGGCTGCTTGCCACGGACGCTCTGGCGATAGAGAAGGTTGCAGGCCTGGTTGAAGCGGTGGAGGACGGGGCCGAGCCGCTCCAGCTTATCGATCTGGGCCGGAGAGAGGGGGAAGGCCTCGGGACTGAGACGCCATTCTTTGTCGGCGAAGAGGCCGCCGGCGGGAATCCGCTCGCGGATGGCGACAATGCGTTCGACGGCGGTCATGGGCGGTCAAGCTAACGGGAGTTTAGCCGGGAAACAAGCTGGCGCTTATTTGGGGGTTGCCATGTTCACTTCTTAATTTAAGTTAAAAACTCTTAAGCACCCATAATGACAATTGAAACTTGGCTTCTGGAAAATGGCGTCGGTCTCTCTTTGGCTTTGGCGGCGGTCTCCGTCCTGGCGGCGATCTGGCTCGGGTTTCGAGTCAAGAGCGCCGACTCGGGCAATGAACGGATGCGCGAGATCGCCCAGGCAATTCAGGAAGGGGCCAAGGCCTACCTGCGGCGCCAGATCACCACGATCAGCCTGATCGCGGTGCTGATTTTCTTCATCATCGGATTTTCGCGGAGCTGGTGGTCGGGCTTCGGCTTCCTGATCGGGGCGGCTTTTTCGCTCCTGGCCGGGTATATCGGGATGCGGGTGGCGGTGCTGGCCAACGTCCGCACCACCCAGGGGGCGACGCGGAGCCGCCATGCGGCGCTGCAGGTCGCCTTCAGCGGCGGCGCGGTGACCGGGTTGCTGGTCGTCGGGCTGGCGCTCCTCTCGGTCGGCATCTTTTACTCGGTGGCGGTGCGGGCCCTTGGCCAGCAGGAAGCGATCAGCGCCCTGGTCGGCCTGGCGCTGGGGAGCAGCCTGATCAGCGTCTTCGCCCGGCTCGGCGGCGGCATCTACACCAAGGCGGCCGACGTCGGCGCCGATCTGGTCGGCAAGATCGAGCAGAATCTCGATGAGGACGATCCGCGCAATCCGGCGACGATCGCCGACAACGTGGGCGACAACGTCGGCGACTGCGCGGGCATGGCGGCCGACGTCTTCGAGACCTACGCGGTCAGCCTGATCGGCGCGATCCTGATCGCGGTGATCACCCTGCCCAACGATCCGGCGGCGGTGATCTATCCGTTCCTGGTCGGCGGCATCTCGGTGATCGGCGCGATCCTCGGCGTCACCTTCGTCAATCTCCGCAAGGGGACCCCCAGTTCCAACCTGATCGGCGGGGTGGTGGTGAGCGCGATCGTCTCGGCGCTCCTCTTCCTGCCGCTGGCGCAGGCGCTCTTCGGCGA
>FSXI01000299.1_pt1 | contig 23750 bp, 15 predicted proteins | sample 1638251 | NCBI WGS metagenome assembly FSXI01 (sample SAMEA3914788, study PRJEB12502) | metagenome | biome: forest; material: soil | place: Canada | collected 2011-07-03 | depth 0.1 m | reverse complement strand
TGGATGTTGTCGGTGAATTTGACCTTCTTTTCGACTTCCTCGAGGTATTTGAAGAATTCGTCCGGCTGCTCGAAGAGGTGGCCTTTCTCGATGTAGCTGTCGGTGGTGAAGGGGGAGAAGCCCTTGGGGAAGATCATGTAGCGCGATTTCATGTAATCGCGGGCGTGGCCGAGCTCGTCCATCATGCCGGCGGAGAGGGGCGGGCGCTCCGGGTAGGGATGGATGGCGACGACGGCGTGGACCTTGCCGACGTACCAGTGGAGATCGCGGTGGACGGTGTAGGCGTAGATGACTTCCTTGTCGACCTGGCTGTCGAACTCGCCGGTGATCTCGACGGTGGCCGGATCGATGACGACGGCGTATTCGCGGAGCCGCTTGATGACGTCGCGGACGGTCTGGCGCTTCTCGGGGGTGGCGTAGGTCATCGAGTAGCTGGCGTAGACGACCCAGGGCTTGGGGTGGACGACCAATTTGTAGAGGCAATCGGCGGGCTCGCCGACGGCGATGACGTAATGGGGGATGCCCATGCTGCGGGCCCAGTCCTCGGAGAGGGAGACTTCCTCGTTCATCCAGGAGAGGATCTCGTAGAGGGTGTGGTTGCGGTCCTTGAGGGCCTTGAGGAAGGGGTCGGCGTTGTCGAGGGTCTCGAGCTTGCGCTTGATGATCCACTCGGCCTCGATGAGGGTGACGATGACGTCGGGGTTGATGAATTCCTTGATGATCCGCTGGTCCTTGAACTTGCGGTTGATCCGGTTCCACTCGACGGTGGCGGGGGCGCGGATGATGACGTCCTGGAGCTTCTGCCGCTCGATCTCGAAGCCGATCTTCTCGTATTCGCGCTCGCGGGTGAGCTCGAAGACGTAGTCGGTGGTGCCGAGGAGGCGCTCCAGCGGCTTCTTCCCGGCGCGGGTGAACTCCTCAACGGTGTTGAAGACCTTGATGTCACGGCCGTTTTGCTTGCCGAGTGCGACGACTTTTTGCAGATAGGCGGCATCGGCCATGCCGGCGATCATTCCCGTTACGAGGACCTTCACCTGGGATCAACGTAAAGCGGGGTTGGAGAATGTAAAGCGTGGGGGTGGGCAAGGGCGATGCGCTGGGTGACGACTTTTTGGGCGGCTGCCCCTGGCCCCTGCAGGAAAGTGGATGCGGGGGTGATTTTTAGCGTCCCGTTGATCCGGCTATCTGTACACAAGGGGGAGATGGGAACGACGCAGGGGGTGCCAGGCACCCCCTGGATTGCCTCCCGGCCATGCCAGTTAGTTTCCTCTGGAAACAATGTGCGCTCTCGCGCAGGCATTCCCCATTGGGAGAGATGCGCGCACGCTTCGCGGATGCAGTCTCTCTTGAACAAGAGTCTCCTCTCCGCCTCGGGCTTGCCATCGCCCGGGGATTCCGAAAAGATTCCCCGATGGAACGCTTTTACTGCCCCGATCTCGACGCCGGGCATCTCGACGAGGGTGAATCGCATCATTGCGGCAAGGTGCTGCGCCATGGGGCGGGGGACTTCGTGACCGCCTTCGACGGGCGGGGCCGGGAGTGGAAGGTCAAGCTGACCGAGGAGAAGGGGAAGCGCTGGCATTTCCAGCGGGTGACGGCGGGGACGAGCCCCGCGCCGAAGGTCCGGATCACGCTGGCCCAGGCGGTGCCGAAGACGCGGGCGATGGATCTGATCCTGCAGAAGGCGACGGAGCTGGGGGTCTCGTCCATCGCCCCGCTGCAATCGGACCGGGCGGTCTCCCGCACCGAGGCCGAGGAGGCGGAGGGGAAGGTGGCCAAGTGGCGCGACACGGTGATCGAGGCGGCCAAGCAGAGCGGGCAGAACTGGCTCCCCGAGGTGGAGCCGCTGCGCAAGCCGCGCGATTTCTTCCCCGAGGTGAAGGGGATCTCGCTGAAGCTGATCGGCTCGCTCCAGCCGGAGGCGAAGCCGCTCCGTGAGACGCTCCGCGAGCATCTGGCCGCGAATCCGCAGCTGACCCAGGCGGTGATCATGATCGGGCCGGAGGGCGATTTCACCCCCGCCGAAGTGGGCGAGGCGCGGGCCAACGGCTTCCTGCCGGTCTCGCTGGGCGATCTGGTGCTCCGCTCGGAGACGGCGGCGCTCTATACGTTGAGCGTGCTCAAGTATGAGCTGAGCTGAGGGGGGAGTCGGTCACGGGCGCGATGATTTTAAAGCGCTTCCTCTTTAAGTAGTCTCAAGAGACAGCTCCCATCGAGGTTACCAATCGACTCTGGGGGGAATCTAAAGGGGAAACCCCTTTACATCGTACAAGCGGTACCCCGTGCATCCCGGTCCGCCCCATACCCAGAGCGTTCGATCTTCCCCTGATTCCCACCACCTGAAACCCACGAGCCCGCTCTCCCGCGCTTCTCGCGTCCGCATGGTAGAATAGACCCAGACTCGGCGACACTCCCCTCCCCAGCAGGGGAAAGGGGCGCCGCCCCAAAAGCGAAAGCGATCCAACTTACTGCAGGCATTTCCAGAGATCCTGGTTGATGGAGGCTTCGGTTCCGCCCGGTTTGGGGAGGGTGCCGTCGTAGGGGGCGACCTGGAAGAGGGGGAGGATGGGATGGGGCTTGGCGCCGGTCGAGACGGGGTAGGAGGCTCCCTGTTTTTCGTAGAGGAGGAAGGCGCAGAACTGGCCGCCGGGATGCTCGCCGATGAGGATATCGAGGTCGATCGGCTGGTTGGCGGTGAGGGGAATCCAATCGCCCGCCGTGAGGTGGGAGTTGCCGGAGGGGTAGTTGGCGATCTGTTCGGAGGGTTGCCAGGTGGTCTTCTTGAGGAGCCGGGTGAAGGTGAGGCGGCTGCCGTTGAGGACGATCTTCCCGTTGACGGCGACGAAGATGACGTCGTCGGCATAGCCGACGAAGCGGTAGGTGCCGTCCTCGGGGGGAAGGACCTGGGCCTTGTAGTGGATGACCCAGCGGGAGGGCTTGACGATTTTCTCGACGTTGAAGGCCTTGGGCGCCTGGCTGGCCGACATCACGGGGATGTAGATCTGGGTGGTGTAGAGCGGCTTGCTGGTGCGGTAATACTGGTTGAGGATGCTCTCGTCGAAGCCCTTGGAGAGGAACTCGTCGAGGACGGTGCCGTAGCTGTTGACGTCGACGCCGGTGGGGGCGTGCCGCTGGGTCTGCTTGAGGTCGTAGAGGATCCCCATCAAGGCCGCCTGGCTGGTGGTCTCTTTTCCGAAGAAGGCGTTGTCGTCGGCGCGCAGGGCCTGAGCTGCCGGGCAGAGGAGGGCGCAGAGCAGCAGGGCCGCCAGCGGCCAGCGCCGGAGCCATCGATGAAACGGGCGGCGGGAAGGAATCCCGGGGCGGTCAGCGCGCGGTTCCATCCGTGAGGTTCTTGTAATACTGGCTGACCAGGGGGGCGAAATCGGGCGGGGTCTTCACGCCCTGCATCGAGGCGATGGCGGCGCGATCCTGCGGCGTCAGCTTGCCGACGGCGAGGCCGGAGCCGCTACCGGCATCGGCGCCCGATCCGCTCAGGAGGCCGGTGGCGTGGGACGTATCGGTGTCGAGGGGATTGGCCTGTCCCAGCGCGGTCTGGCTCTGGCTCTCGCCCGACGAGGGCGGGCTCGAACCCTGGCCGAGGCCGTATCCCGAGCTCTGGGGCTGGCCCGGCATCTGGCCCTGGGCCTGGGCGGCGGCCTGGGCTTGGGCTTGGGCCAAGGCGGACTGGGCCTGGGCGAGGGCCTGCTGGGTTTGCTGGGTGCCGGCCTGGGCGGCTTTTTGGTTGCCCTGCGCGGCCTGGAGGAGGGCGCTCTGCATGGATTGGGCGGCCTGGGCCATTGCCTGCTGAGCGGCATCGGGCAGGCCCTGCTGTTGCTGGGCGCTCTGGAGGGTTTTCTCGGCGGCGAGGAGTTGGTTCACCGCTTGGGGCAGGTTCGCCGGGGTCTGCGCCTGTTTGGCGGCCTGGGCGACCTGTTGGTTGGTGTCCTTGAGGGCGGCCTGGGCCTGGGCCAGCTGGCCGGCCTGCGCGGCGGCGGCCTGGGCCTGGGCGATCTGCTGCTGGAGGGCGGCCTGGGCGGCGGCGAGTTGCTGGGCGACCTGGGCGGCGGCGGCGGGATCGGGGGTTGTGCGCGGGGTCTGGGCGTTGGGATTTTGGGCGTTGGGGGCCTGAGTGTTTGCGGCCTGCGAATTGGGAGCCTGGGGATTCGGGGTCTGGGCATTCGGAGGCTGGGCATTCGGGGGTTGAGGCGCTGGATTGGCCTCGGAGGCGGCTTGGGCAGCGGCGGCTTTGCCGAGGGCGACGGCGGCTTCGGCGGCGAGCGGGGCGGCCTGTTGCTGGAGCTTGGCGAGAGCGGCGGCGGAAGACTGGGACTGGGCGGGCGCGGCGGGGTTTTGTGCGGCGGGCTGTTGCTGGGCGGCTTGGGCCTGGGCTTGGGCGGCTTGAGCGGCCTGGGCCACTTGGGCCGCCAGGGTCTGCAGTTGGTCGAGGCGCTGTTGCGGGGTGAGGGCCTGGGCCTGGGCGAGGTCCTGGGCCTGCTGCTTGAGGAGATCGAGCGCCGCCTGGAGGAAGCCGACGGCTTCCTGCCCGGCGGAGGTCGCCGCCTGGGGATCGGGGACGGTGCGGACCGCGTCCATGCTCTGGTTGGCGGCGGCCATCTTTTCAGCGGCGGCGGCGTTGATGCTCTGCAGCCGGAGGGAGGCGAGGAGGGTGTGGTCCTCGACGTCGATCTGGCGGTCGGCGCGGTCGGAGGCCTCCGCCAGCAATCCCTTTTCCGCATCGAGGAGGCGGGCTCCTTCCTGGGCGGCCTCGGCCAGGGCGGCGGCGGGCCCGGAGGTATCGACCAGCTCGGAAAGGGCGAGGAGGCCGTCCATCAATTGGGATTGTCCCTGGACCGCCACCGCCCAATTGCCGGTGCGGACGGCGTCGTTGGCCGCGAGGGCGGCCTGGCGGAGGAGATCGGCGTGGAGGGCCTGCAGCTTTTGCTTGAAGGGATCGACGGCCTCGGGCGGGAGCTCGACGGCCAATTGATCGATCTCGGTCAGGACGGTGGTGAGATTGGCCTGCAGGGCGGTCTGGGCGGTGGCGGCGATGTCGTGGCGCCCCTTGTCCCGCTCGCTCAGGGAGGCGAGCGGGTGGTTGAGTTTCTGCAGGTCGGTGGTGAGGCGCCGGTTGGCGATCTGGCGCAGGAGCATGTCCTCGAGCTGGAGCCGGAGTTGATAGGACGATTCCTTGATCTGGATCGAGACGATCAGGGCGGAGATCTTCTGCATGATCGCCTGCTGTCCCTTATAGGCGGCGAGGAGGCCGTCCTGCCGCGCCTGGTCGGTGCCGGCGGTGTTGACCCCCTGGAGGGTGCCGATGACGGAGGCCATGTCCTTCGAGGAGAGATCGCTGATGCCGTGGAGGGCGGCGTCGATGCCGCGGATCTGGGCCTCATCGATGCCGTTGCTGCGGAGGGTCTGGTTGATCTTGGCGATCTGGTCCTCGATCTGCGCGGCGGACGATTGCGCCTCTTCCTGGGCGACCTGGCTCCGTTCGGCCAGGGCGGCGGGCGAGGCGGGGGCTCCCGCGCCGGGGTCCTGCGCCCGGAGATCGCGCGATGCGATCATCAAAATCATTGATATAAGCAGAAATCTTTTTAACATGGGAAAGATCCCGGTTCGGACGGAGGGCGTCATGATGCAAAGCGATTCAAACACCAGTTATGCATTTTTAGGAAATTTTTTGTCGATTTTCAATTCATTTTCCTGAAAACTCAGCCTTGAAATAATTCAAAGGACCCAGAGCTATTAAAAAGCTATTCTAAAGCTATATGGACGCGGACACAATGGCGGGCGACGAAGAAGTTTTTGTGGAGGAAACGGCGGTGGTGGAAGAGGCTGCTTATATACAGACGGCCCCGGCGACCACCGCCGCGCTCGACGATGTGCAGGCGATCGAGTTCTGCAAGAATTCCTACGCCCGCATCCTCAGCGAGCTTTCCAAGGTGGTGGTCGGGCAGAGCGATGTGGTGCAGGACATCATGATCGCGATTTTCACCAAGAGCCATGCGCTCCTGGTGGGGGTGCCCGGGCTGGCCAAGACGCTCTTGATCGCGACCTTGGCGCAGACGCTGCAGATGAGCTTCCGCCGCATCCAGTTCACTCCCGACCTGATGCCGAGCGACATCACCGGGACCGAGGTGATCTACCAGGACCCGCAGACCGGCGAGAAGCAGTTCAAGTTCCTCCCCGGCCCGCTCTTCGCCAACATCGTGCTGGCCGACGAGATCAACCGGACGCCGCCGAAGACCCAGGCGGCCATGCTGGAGGCGATGCAGGAGCGGCGCGTCACCGTCGGCGGGACCACCCGCGACCTGCCGAAGCCGTTCTTCGTCCTGGCGACCCAGAATCCGCTCGAGCAGGAGGGGACCTATCCCCTCCCCGAGGCGCAGCTCGACCGTTTCATGTTCCTGATCAACGTCGACTATCCGACGGAGGAGGAGGAGCTGCTGATCATGAAGATGGGGACCGGGATGAAGGGGGAGACCCCGCAACCCGTGCTCAACGGCGACGAGGTGGTCTTCATCCAGGAGACGGTGAAGCGGATTCCCGTGCCCGACCACGTCTACCGCTATGCGGAGAAGATCGTCCGCTCGACCCGGCCCAAGCGGCCGGAGGCCTTCGACTTCTGCAACAAGTGGCTCAGCTTCGGCGCCGGGCCGCGCGCCAGCCTCAGCCTGATCATGGCGGCGAAGGCCCACGCGCTGATCGCGGGGCAGACCTATGTGGCCTGCGAGAACGTGGCGGCGGTGGCGAAATCGATCCTGCGGCACCGCATCGCCCTCACCTTCACGGCGCAGAGCGAGGGGATCACCACCGACCACGTGGTCCTCAAGCTGCTGGAGAACATCCCCCAGAACGAGCCGCTCGGTTGACGCCGGGCCCGGTTTTCCCGCCCCGCCGATGGACGCCCCCCGCCACGATTTCCTCGACCCCGACGCGGTGGCCCGCGGCGAGGCGCTCGGGCTGCTGGCGCGGACGGTGGTGGAGGGCTACCGGGTGGGGGAGCACCGCTCGCCGTTCCGGGGCTTCGCCATCGAATTCGCCCAGCACCGGGAGTACACCATCGGGGACGATCCGCGCCACCTCGACTGGAAGGTGCTGGGCCGGACCGACCGCTATTACATCAAGCAGTACGAGCAGGACACCAACTTCGTCGCCCATCTGGTGATCGACGCCAGCGAGTCGATGAACTACGGCTCGGGCAAGATCAGCAAGTTCCATTACGCCAAGGGGCTGGCCGCCTGCCTGGCCTACGTGATCCTGGGACAGCGGGACGCCGCCGCGCTCTATCTCTGCGACACCGAGGTCCGCGAGACGATGACGCGGACCGACAACATGGGGAAGATCCATCACATCATGGACCGGCTGGCCGGGTTCCGGGCGACGGCCAAGACGAGCCTGGCGACGGTGATGAAGGACATGGCGCAGGTGGTGAAGGCGCGCGGGATGATCATCGTGATCAGCGATCTCTTCGACGACGAGGAGGCCTTCGAGAAGGGGCTGCAGCAGCTCCGCTTCGGCGGGAGCGAGGTGATCGTCTTCCAGGTGATGGATGCGTATGAGCTGGAGTTTCCCTTTCAGGGGACGGTCGAATTCGAGGGCTACGAGCAGGCGGGGAAGCTGAAGACGACGCCCGCCGATTTCCGGCAGAGCTATCTCAAGGCGGTGGGGGCCTTCCGCCACCGCATCCAGGAGATCTGCCACCGCTACGGCTGCCATTACGTGCTGGCCGACACCAGCCAGCCGCTCGGCAGCACGCTGGCCTCCTATCTCGTCTTCCGCCAGGGAATGGCCGCGCGCTGAAGAACGTCCAGAGCATCCGAAGACATGGGATTTCTCAACGGCATCGTCCTCTGGGGGCTGGCGGCGGTTTCGATTCCCGTGCTGGTCCATCTCCTGAACAAATTCCAGATCCAGCGGGTGCGCTGGGCGGCGATGCGCTTCCTCAACGAGGCCGTGCAGCGGACCCAGCGGAAGCTCCAGCTGGAGGATCTCCTGCTGCTGCTGCTGCGCTGCCTGGCGGTGGCGCTGCTGGTGCTGGCCTTCGCCCGGCCCGTCCTGCATTGGAAGGGGAGCGGGATGGTCTTCTCGGGCAGCCCGGTCGACGCGGTCCTGGTGGTCGACGACTCGATGAGCATGGGGATGAGCAACGGGGTCTCCACTTCCTTCGAGCAGGCGCGCGATGCGGCGGGGAAGGTGCTCGACGGGCTCGGCTCGGGCTCGGAGGCGGCGCTCTTCTTCGTCTCCGACCGGGTGAAGAAGACGGTCCCCCTGCCGACCCGCGATTTCGCTCTGCTGCGCCGCAGCCTGCAGGAGGGCGCCCCCGGCTCCCGCGCCAGCGATCTCCTGCCGGGCATCCAGGCCGCCGCCGACCTGCTGAAGGGGCGGGCCGGGAAGCCGAAGGAGCTCTTCCTCTTCACCGACGACCAGGAGAGCGCCTGGCGGCAGAGCGCCCAGATTCAGGCCCTCTTCGACCAGTCGAAGGCCGACATCCGCTTCCACCTCGTCCCGGTGGGCGACGGGATGACCGACAATCTGGCGGTCTCCTCGGTCAAGCTCGACGTCGGCCTGCCGGTCGCCAACCAGCCGCTCCGCTGCCTGGTGCAGGTGAGCAACTGGGGGGCCTCCGCCGCGAACGACGTCCGGGTGAGCGCCGCGACCGACGGGAGCCCGCCGCAGGCGGAGGCGGTGATCCCGCAGATCGATCCCGGCCAGAGCGTGACCGCCAGCCTGATCGTCCGCGTGGGCGAGGCGGGGCCGCACACGCTGACCGCCTCGATCCCGCCTGATCGGCTGCCGGCTGACAACCTGCGCAGCACCGCCTTCGTGGCGCAGGAGCAGGTCCATGTGCTGGTGGTGGAGGCCGATCCCTCCGCTGCCACCGCCAGGCGGGATCAGGACGGCTTTTTCCTGGTCAACGCCCTCGCCCCGGTGCCGCCCGACCAGCGCGACGCCTATTACCTGAAGGTGGCCGACGGCTCGGAGGCCGATCTCGGGCGGGGGAATCTCTCGCAGTACGACGCCATCTTCCTGGCCGGGATGGGGAAGCTGGCGGCGAAGGATGCGGAGGCGCTGGCCGCCTATGTGAAGCAGGGCGGCGGCCTGGTCCTGCTGCCGGGCAAGGGAACCGACATCGAGGCCTACAACAACGATCCGGCCCTCGGCCCCCTCCTCCCGGCCAAGCTCTCGCCCGCGCAGGACGCGCCCGACAAGTTCCTCTTCCTCCAGCACGGCCCCTATCTCCATCCGCTGGTCGCCTTCTGGAACGACGCGGAGAACGGCGGCCTCGACGGGATGCGCCTGAGCCGTTTCCATCCCCTGGTCCTCTCGGCCTCCGCGCCCGGCAGCCCCGGCGCGCAGGCGGTGGTCGCCTATGCGGACGGGCAACCCGCCGTCGCCGACCGGGCGGTGGGGGCGGGGCGGATCGTCCAGTTCGGCTTTCCGCTGGTGACGGCGTGGGGGAACGTGCCGATCCATCCCTCGTTCGTCCCGTTGGTGCAACGGCTGGTCGGCTACCTTTCGAAGCAGAATGGGGACGGGCTCTCCCTGGCTCCGGGCGCCACCTTCACGCAGCAGGCGGGGATCGAGACGGTGGGGAAGGAGTTTTCGGTACTCGCTCCCGGCGACAAGGAGAAGCGGGTGGCGGGCCATGTGGAGCTCGACGGCCAGAACGGGGTGATCCGGTTCTCCGAGACCGACAACGCCGGTCCCTATCTCCTCTTCCTGGGCGACGATCCCAAACCGGTGGCGGCCTTCGCGGTCCAGACCGATCCCGTCGAATCGAACCTCGCCCATGTGCCCGACGAGACCATCGCCTTCCTGCAGGGCGGGAAGGCCGGGAGCGCCAGCGCGGGCGCGGGCAGCGGGAGCGGCGCCTCTCCGGAGGAAATCTGGCTGCCGTGCCTGCTGGGGGCCTTCGCGGCGTTCCTTCTCGAGCTGGTGCTGGCCACTTACTTCAGCCGGAGCCGGTGACGATTCTCCCTTTCACGTCATGAGCGATTTTCTGATCCGCCTCCTCACCCATGGGGGCAAGCTGGCCGAGGGGGCCTCGCAGGTCTCCCTCAGTTACGAGGGATGGAGCCCCGGGTGGGCCTTCTTCGCCGGGCTGGTCCTGGCGGTGGGCGTCGTCGTCCTCTACCGCTTCACTCCGCGCGCGGTCTCGGGCTGGAAGATCGCCGCGATGACGGGGCTGCGCATCCTCCTCTGCGCGTGTTTCCTGGCGCTGCTGACCCGGCCGATCCTTTTCCTCACCATCGAGCAGCCGGTCCGGCGGACGCTGCTGGTCCTCCTCGACGTCTCGCAGAGCATGAATCTGAAGGACCCCCGGGTCGACCCCGACGATCTCAAGCGGGCCGCCCTCGCGGTGGGGGCGCTCGATCCGAAGGCGGGGCTCAACCAGAACCCGCCTGCCGAGACCGCCGCCTTCAAGAATCTCTCCCGCCTGGAGCTGCTGACGGCGCTGGCGGGCAACGCCAAGATCGATCTCTGGCCGCGCCTGCACGAGAAGGCGAATCTCGCCTTCTACGGCTTCGGCAGGAATCTTTCGGAGATCGGTTCGCTGGGGGCGGACAGTCCCGATCCCGCCTTGGTGGCGAAGCTGGACGCGGAGGAGAGCGGGGCCTTCTTCAAGCCGATCGCGGCGACCGAGAACGCCACCGCGATCGGCGACTCGCTGCGGGCGCTCCTCGACGAGAAGCGGGGGCAATCGATCGCGGGGATCTTCCTGATCACCGACGGCGGGAACAATTCCGGCATCCCCCTCCTCCAGGCCGCCGCGGTGGCGGCGCATGACCACGTGCCGCTCTATGTCTACGGGGTCGGCATCACCTCGCCGCTCGATATCGTGGTGGGGCCGGTCTCGGGGCCGACGACGATCCCGGTGAAGGAAAAATCGATCTTCACGGTCAAGGTGAAGGGGCTGGGGGCGTCGGGACGGAAGGCGCAGCTGGTCTTCAAGGCGAACGGATTGAAGGTCGACGAGAAGGAGGTCGATTTCCACGGCGAGGACGAGCAGGACCTCTCCCTTTCCTTCGAGCCCGCCGCCATCGGCGACTACGACCTGGAGGCCTCGATCGCGCCGCTGGAGGGGGAAGCGGACATCACCAACAACAGCGCCGACCTCCATGTCCGGGTCACCGACGAGAAGCTGCGCATCCTCTACATCGAGCAGGAGCCGCATTGGGATTTCCTGATGCTCTTCGCGATGATGCAGCGCGACCGGCGGCTGGCGCCGAAGGCGGCGCTGCTCGACGGCGATCCCGGCCTCGAGACGGCGCCCGATTCTCCCTTCATCAATCCGGACGCGCTGCCCTCCTCGCAGAACGATCTGGCGGGGTACCAGATCGTGGTGCTGGGCGACGTCGATCCCCAGCGGCTGGGCGAGGAACGGATGAAGCTGCTGGCGCAATGGGTGGAGCAGGGCGGCGGCCTGATTCTCCTGGCCGGTCCTCACTACAGCCCGCAGGCCTACCACGGCACTCCGCTCGAATCGCTCTTCCCCGTGGAGATCACCACCGATGCCCCCGCAGCGCGCTATCCCGCTCCGGTGAAGCTCCAGCTGACGCCGGCGGGCGAGATCTCCGACCTGCTGAGCCTCTCCGAGGTGCAGCGGGAGAACGATGCGATCTGGGACGGCTTCCCCGGCGTCCTCTGGACGGCGAGCGTCGGCCAGGCGCGCCCGGCGGCGCAGGCGTTGCTGGTCGATCCGACGCCGGAACGGGCCACCCGCGACGGCGCCATGCCGGTGATCGCGACGCAGAATTACGGGAGCGGGCAGGTGGTCTACATCGGCACGCAGGAGACCTATACTTGGCGCTCCCACATGGGGGAGAAATATTACACCCAGATCTGGGGCCAGATTATCCAGGCGCTCAATCCGGCCAAGGGGGCGTCCGGCCAGGGCAAGGTGATGCTCCGCTCGGACCGCATCCGCTACCAGACCGGGGACCGCATCGTCATCTCCGGCACGATCCTCGACGCTCCCGCCGAGCCGGTTTCCGGCCTGCTGGTCGTCCAGCCCAAGGACGATCCGGCGGCGGCGGGGACCGGCGCGAAGGCCGCCCCCCAGCAGATCGAGCTGAAGCTCCTCCCGGTGCCGGAGCGGGCGGGGGAATTCCGCGGCGAGACGGTGGCCCGCTTCGCGGGGGCCTGCACCTTCACGGTGCCGCAGGATCCGGCGGCGGCGGTGAAATTCGACGTGGAGGAGCCGAAGCTGGAACAATCGGAGACGGCGATGAATCTCAAATTGCTGCAGGCGGCGGCGCAGGCGGCGGGCGGCGTCTTCCTGCGCGAGGAGGATCTGAACGGGCTGCCCGATCATCTGGTGCCGCAGGCGGCGCCTTCCCCGACCTTCAAGAAGATCGACCTGGTCTTCACTCCGTGGATCCTGATCGCGATGCTCGTCCTGGCGACGCTGGAATGGGTCCTGCGCCGCCTTTCCCAGCTGAAGTGATGTGATGAAGAAGACCCGGACTCCCTCCCCCCGCCCCAAGCGGAAGCCGACGACGAAGGCCAAGGCCGTGGTGAAGAAGGCCGCGCCGGCATCGGTTCCATGGGTCCCTCCCGCCGTGGCGACGATGCCGTTGCCGCGCCGTTTTCAGGCCAAGCTGGCGGCGCTGGCCCGGCGCCATCTCGTTCTCACGCTGGGGCGGGGGGTGGCCCGCGTCCTTCTGGCGGTGGCCCTCCTGCTGCTCGCCCAGGGGTTGATCGATTGGAACGCCGATCTGCCCTGGGGCGTCCGCGCCCTGCTGCTGGCCGCCGATCTGGGGGGATTGGGATGGCTCTGCCGCCGGGAGATCGTGGCGGCCTGGAGGCGGCGGCTCAACCTGGAGACGGCGGCGCTGCTGGCGCAGAAGAAATGGTCCTCGGCGCGGAGCGATTACGTCGCGGCGGTGCAGCTGGCCGCCGGGAGGACGGGGGGGCCGGTTTCGCCCGCGCTGGTCCGCCAGCTGCTGGAAAAGGTGGAGGAGGAAACGGGACGGCCTTCCTTCGGCGCGGCTTTTTCGGCGGCGCCCTGCCTGCGGGCGGCGGGCCTCGGGTTGCTCGGCTGGGCGGTGCTGGGGGGGCTCTTTCTTTTTTCGCCGCATGTCGGCACGGTGCTGCTGGAGCGGATCTTTCTCTCGCGCCAGCCGTTGCCGACCCGGACCGTCGTCGAGCCGATCACGCGGGATCTGGCGGTGGCGACCGGTTCCGACATCACGCTGCAGGCGAAGGCGACCGGGGTGATTCCGAACCACGGGCGGATCACTCTTTTTTATGCGGGGAAGGAGACCCAGGAACTCGCCCCCACCCCGGAGGCCGATCATCCGGAGGTCTTCTCGCTCCTGCTCCACAACGTGCAGAAGCCGTTCCGCTATCAGTTCTCGCTCAACGACGGCCATGGTGAATTCTACGAGGTGAAGACGCTGATCGCGCCGAGCGTCGAATCGGTCGAGTGCGTCCAGACCTATCCGGCCTATACCGGGCTCCCCGACCAGAAGCGGACGCCGGGCGATCTCTCGCTGCTGGAGGGAAGCGTCCTCCACCTCCGCGTGAAGGCGACGATGGCGCTCGGCGCCGCCACGGTGGTCGATCAGGGCATCCCCGGCCAGGTGGAGATGCAGATCTCCGGGGCCGACCGCAAGGAGGCGTCCGCCGACATCCCGATCCCGGCCAAGGGATTGACCGGCTTTTCCTTCCATCTGGTCAACCAGGAGAATCTGGCCTCGGTCAACGATACGGTCTACCAGGTGCAGATCGTCACCGACGAGCCGCCGACGGTGCGGCTGATCGCGCCGGAGGCGGCCCAGGTCAACGTCACGGTGAAGGCGGCGCCGAAGATCGTCTTCGAGGTGGGCGACGATTTCGCGCTCTCCCGGCTCCGGCTCTGCTACGACATCGGCGATCCGGCGCCCTCCGCCGAGGACGAGGTGCCCGCCCCGGTCCTGCAGACGCCGATCGACTTCGACCTGAAGGCGATCAAGACGGCGCCGGGGAGCCCGGCGGTGGTCACCTATCTGTGGGACATTCCCAGCCAGAAGCCTCCCTGGCGGGAGGGGCAGGTGATCGATTATTGGATCGAGGCGGTCGACAACAACAACGTGACCGGCCCGGGCGTGACCGTTTCCCCCAAGCAGCATTTCTCCATCGTCAGCCCCGAGGTCGTCCAGGCGCAGATGTTGAAGCAGCTCCAGGACGTGACCGATTCGATGCATCAGATGCTGGAGAAGGAGAAGAAGGCGAACGATATTTTGGGGACGCCGCTGGAGAGCAATCACTGAGGAGGCGGCGGAAGTAGTCAAACTTTCGCGAAGCGTGCGCGCGTCCGTACCTTGCGGACGCTTCGTCCGCCATCGGGGTCCAAGGGGGGCATGGCCCCCCTTGCAGCGGCTTCACCATCTCCCCCTTGCATCCCGGCTCGCCCATAATCAACGCTCTAGATCTGCCGATGACACGCGCCACCTGAAACCCAAGAGGCCGCTCTCCCGCGCCCCTGCGTCTGAGCAGGGGAAAGGGGCGCAGCCCCAAAAAAGCGGGACCGATTGAGCCGATCCAAACCGAAGATTCTTTCCTAAACCAGCGCGTTGGCGGCGATCACCTGGCGGTACCAGAGGGCGCTGAGTTTCGGCGTGCGGCGCTGGGTGGCGAAGTCGTTGTAGACCACCCCGAAGCGGCGGTTGTAGCCGTCCTGCCATTCGAAGTTGTCCATGAAGGACCAGAGGAAGTAGCCGTGGACGGGGACGCCGTCGACGATGGAGCGGCGGAGTTCGCCCAGGCAGTTGCGGACGTATTCGCGGCGGTGGAGGTCGTTGACCTCGCCGTTGACCGGCGGGGCGTCGTCGTAGCCGGCGCCGTTCTCGGTGATGTAGATGGAGGGGACGCCGTAGACCTCGGCGGCGAGGCGGGGTCCCCAATACATCGACTGGGGGATGAGGTGGAGCCAGGGGCTGTCGGCGCGGGGATAGTTGGGGGGGAGCTCGACGATCTCGGCTTTGCCCTTCCTGCCGGCGCGGACGAAGATGCCGGTGTAGATGTTCATGCCGAGGAAATCGGTCGGCGCGGAGATCAGCTTCAGATCGCCCGGCTCGACCTTGGGGCGGTCGGCCCCGGCGGCGCGGAGGTAGGCGGGGTTGTAGCGGCCCTTGTAGATCGGCTCGAGGATGCGGGTGTTCTCCGCGACGAAGATTTTCCTGGCGGCGGCGATGTCGGCGGGGGTCTCGGTGACGGGGATGGGGACGGTGGAGTTGTCGGTGAGGCCGACGCGGGCGCCGCGTCCGCCGAATTCGCGGACGGCGCGGACGCCGTGGCCGTGGCAGAGGAGGGCGTGATGGTAGGTCTGGTTGACGACGGCCTCGCCGTCATCGGCGCCGGGGGCCTTGTCCTTCCCGCCGTAGGCGAGGCGGGTGAAGCAGAGGATTTCGTTGAGGGTGATCCAGCTCTTCACCCGGTCGGCGTAGGCCTGGACGACGGCCTCGGCGTAGGGGCGGAAGGCATCGGCGGTGGAGCGGACGCGCCAGCCGCCCTGGTCTTCCAAAGCTTGAGGCAGGTCCCAGTGGAAGAGGGTGACCCAGGGGGTGATCCCCTGGGCGAGCATGGCGTCGAAGAGGCGGTGGTAGAAATCGAAGCCTTTCGGGTTGCGCGTCCCATCGCCCTGCGGGAAGAGGCGGGGCCAGGAGACGGAGAGGCGGTAGTTGCGGACGCCCATCCTGGCCATCAGCGCGAAGTCCTGCTTGTAGCGGTGGTAGTGGTCGCAGGCGACGTCAAGGGTGTCGCCGTTATGGACCTTGCCCGGCTGGCGGGCGTAGGTGTCCCAGATCGACGGCCCCTTGCCGTCCTCGAAGGCGGCGCCCTCGATCTGGGCGGCGGCGGTGGCGGTGCCCCAGACGAATTTCTTGGGGAAGCTGAGGGCTCGCGGGACGATGCGGGGGGAGGCTTGTTTCATGGGGTCAAAGGTTCCGGAATGATCGGAGGTCAGGGCGCGGCGGTCGAGCCGGAAGATTGCAGCCGCCGGAAATAACGGGAGGGGGGCAGGCCGGTCCACTTCTTCAGCCAGCGGCAGAAGTAGGCGGCGTCGTTGAAACCGAGGGAGGCGGCCAGGAGCTTCGGGCTGCGGATGCCCTCCCGCATCATTTCCTCGACGGCCCGGAGGCGGCATTGCTGCTGGAATTGCTTCGGCGTCTCCCCGAAGCGGGCGGAGAAGAGGACCTCGAAATGGGAGAGGCTGAAGCCGTGGTAGCGGGCGACCTGCTCGATGGTCAATTCCTCGCGGATGTTCCGCTGCAGGTAATCGCGGGAGGCCTCGATGGCGGTGGCGGGGCGGAATTCCGCCGGGGAGCGGCTGGCGGGCCGGGCGGCCCGGCGCAGGAGGAGGAGGAGATCGCGCAGCAGGAGGGCGATCCGCTCTTCATGGAAAGGGGGGCGGTATTTGTCCTCGGCGTCGATCCGGTTCAGCAGGGAGGAAAGATCGGCCAGGACGGGAGCGACCCGCAGGCGCGTCCCCGGCGGGATGCCCTCCAGATCGGCGGCGGGGGCGCTGAAGCCGATCCAGGCGAAGCGGGTGGAGGCGACCGCCTCCTCGTAATGATAGCACCGGGGCGGCACGACGACGGCCTCGGCCTTCCGGAGCCGCAATTTGCGCCGGGGCGAACGGGAACCGCCGCCGGCGAGGTGCCAGAATGCCTCCCCCTCGACCACCCAGCCGATTTCCCAAAAGGAATGGCGGTGCTCGGGCATGCGCCCGCCCGGCGGCAGCGGCTTTTCCCGCTGGTTGATGAAGGGGGGGCGGAACTCGCTCGATTGCATTAGATTCCGATTATTCTCGATAATGGCTCGAAATCATGGAAAAACACAATGAAATCCGGAATTGGTGCAATGACTTTCATCGCCGTTCAATCCTAGATTCGGGGATGAAGGCTAAACGCTCCTCCTCCCGTTCCCTTGCCACCGTCCCCACCCTCTCCACCGCCTCCGGACCGACCGGCAAGGAATGGAAGAATGAGACCCTCCTCTCGCTCGGCAAGAAGCGGCCGGTGGCGACCTCGGTCCCCCTCGCCGAGGCTCCGGCGGGTGCCGCCCTGCCGGCCAAATGGGAATCGCCCTTCGTCTCCTCGCTGAACGGGAAGTGGAAATTCCACTGGGTCAACCATCCCGACCGCCGGGTCCGCGATTTTTACGCCGCCTCCTGCGACGACTCGAAGTGGGATCAGATCACCGTGCCGGCCAACTGGCAGACGGAGGGCTACGACACGCCGGTCTATACGAATGTCACCTTCCCCTTCGCGCCCAAGCCCCCCTCGGTGATGGAGGAGCCGCCGAAGCATTACACCAATTACAAGGACCGCAATCCGGTCGGCTCCTACCGCCGTACCTTCACGGTGCCGGAGTCCTGGGCGGGGCGGAGGATCGAGCTCCATTTCGACGGGGTCGATTCGTTCTTCTATCTCTGGATCAACGGGACCTACGTCGGCTTCAGCAAGGATAGCCGGACGCCTGCCGTCTTCGAGATCACCCGGCATCTCCGGCCCGGGGAGAACTCGGTGGCGCTGGAGGTCTATCGCTATTCCGACGCCAGCTATCTGGAGGACCAGGATTTCTGGCGGTTGAGCGGGATCTACCGCGATGTCTTCCTGGTGGCCCGCGCGCCCCTCGCCATCGGCGATTTCTTCCTCCGGCCCGAGCTCGACGAGACGCTGGGCAAGGGCCTTCTCCACATCGACGCCGATCTCGACGGCGGGACCGCGCCCGAAGGAGCCGCCCTCGAGGTGGTGGTGCGGGATGGGGATAACCAGGAGCAGGCCCGGGGCCGCGCCGTGGTCAAGGCGGGGAAGGTTTCGTTCGAGGTTCCGGTCTCCCATCCGCGCCTCTGGAGCGCCGAATCGCCCGCGCTCTACGGGGCGGTGCTGACGCTGCTGGGGAAGGACGGCGAGGTGCTCGACCGGGTGGCGGCCCGCATCGGTTTCCGCCGGATCGAGATCCGCGACGGGGTCTTTCTCTTCAACGGGGTGGCGCTGAAGCTCAAGGGGGTCAACCGCCACGAGCACGAGTACCGGACCGGCCACACCGTGACCCGGCAGGGGATGATCGACGATATCTTCCTGATGAAGCGGGCCAATGTGAACCACGTCCGCACCGCCCATTATCCCGACGTGCCGGAATGGTACGATCTCTGCGACGAATACGGGATCTACGTCCTCGACGAGACCAATCTGGAATCCCACGGGATGCAGTACGGCGCCGACTCGCTCTCCCATCCCAAATCGTGGCGGGCCGCCCATGAGGCCCGTGCCGTGGCCATGGTGGAGCGGGACAAGAACCATCCCTCGGTGATCATCTGGTCGATGGGCAACGAATCGGGGCCGGGCGAGAACTTCGTCCACGAGGCGGCGGCGATCCGCGCCGTCGACCGGAGCCGTCCGGTCCATTACGAGGGGAACAGCGTTCCCGCCGATCTCGACAGCGTGATGTATCCGAGCGTCGGCGACGTGATCCGCGAGGCTTCCGGGGCCCGGCTGAAGCCTTACTATATCTGCGAGTACGGCCATTCGATGGGCAACGCGGTGGGAAATCTCAACGATTACTGGACGCCGATCCATGCCAGCCCCCACATGCTGGGCGGCTGCATCTGGGAGTGGATGGACCATGCGCTGCCGAAGAAGGACAAGCAGGGGCGGGAGTTCCCGGCCTACGGCGGCGACTTCGGCGACCAGCCGAACGACGGCCTCTTCATCACCGACGGCCTCCTCTTCTTCGACCGGACGCCGAAGCCCGCCTATTGGGAGCTGAAGAAGACCTATCAGCCGCTGGCCGCCGCCTGGTCGCCGACGCGGCCCCTCACGGCGGTGCTGGAAAACCGCTTCGCCTTCACCGATTTCTCGGCCTATCGGCTCTCCTGGGAGCTGTGGACGGAGGAGAAGCGGGTTTCCGGCGCGGAATGGAAGGAGCTCTCGCTCCGTCCCGGCGAGCGGACCGAGCTGAATATTCCCATCGACCCAACCAAGCTCTCCCGCGGCAAGCACCACTGGATCATGATCCGGCTGACGTTGAAGGAGGCGGCTCCCTGGGCCAAGGCGGGCGAGGAGATCGCCTGGGAACAGCTCCCCCTCAATACCGCGATCTTCCGCCCCGATCCCGCGCCGGTCCAGCCGAGCAAGGGCTTCGCCGTCTCCAAGGGGAAGAACGGATGGACGGTCCGGGGCAAGGGGATGGAGCTTTTCTGGGACCGCCGCAGCGGCGCCCTGGCGAAGTGGTCATTTAAAGGCGCGGCGCTCCTTTCCGCGCCGCCGGCGTTGGCGGTCTTTCGCGCGCCGTTCGACAACGACCGCTGGGTGGCCGAGAGCTGGTTCGCCCACGGGCTCCATCAGCTCCGCTCCAAGGCGGTCGAGGCAACTTGCGAGAAGGATGCCTCCGGCGTGATCGTGCTGCGCAGCGTGGTCGACTGGAAGGCGGCGAAGGGGGCGGCGCTGAGCGGCTTCCTCACCGGCCATATCGGGCTCAAGCCCCAGCCGCTTCCTAGTGATGCGGCCTCCTTCCGGGTGGTCTCGATCTATCGGATCGGCGGCGACGGAGTGATCGCGGCCCGCTATGAGGTGACGCCCCGGGGGGCCAATCTGGTGTTGCCGCGCCTCGGGATCGAGTTCCCGCTGCCGGGCGAATACCGGCACATCGCCTACCTGGGCCGGGGACCGCATGAGAATTGCAGCGACCGGAATCACGGCGCGGCCTTCGGACATTACGAGGCCGAATTGGCCGATTTCTGGACGCCCTATGCCAAGCCGACCGATTGCGGCAGCCGCACCGGGGTCCGCTGGATCGAGGTCCGCTCCAAGCGCCGTGGCGGGCGGGGCCTCCGCGTCGAGACACCGCAGGGGATGGTGGCGACGCCGCTGCCCTATCGGCAGATGGAGATCGTCAACGCCTCCCACGTGCATGAGCTGCCGAAGTCGTCGGGGACGTTCCTGACCATCGACGAGCGGCAACTGGGAGTCGGCCAGGGGAGTTGCGGGCCGGCGACGCTGGAGCGGGACCGCATCCGGATGGATGCGGCGGCGTTCGAGTTCGTTCTCCGTCCCCTTTAAGACAGCGCCAGGTTCTGGTGGGAGCGGAGGAGGTCGTGGAGGGTGAGGACGCCGACGACGGCTCCTCCCTCCCGGTCGACGATGACCAGGAATCCGAGGTCGCAGGCGACCAGCCGGTCCTGGGCCTGGCCGATGGTCGCCTCCCTCGGGCAGAGGGGGACGGGGTGAAGGGGAACGGGACGGCCTTCGGCAAAGGCCAGGAGGGCCTCGTCGCGGACGATCAGCTGAGGCTCTCCCATGGGCGGGGCGTAGACGATGCGCGGGTAGACGGTGCCCGCCAGGGTCCGCTCGACCGACTCGCGCGAGAGGTCGGCGACGGTGACGGGGCGGAAGTTGGCGATCATCGAGACGGGCCGTTCGAGCCATTCCCGGAAGTCGCGCGGGGGCATGACCATGGCGAGGACGTGGCCGTCGTCGGCCAGCACTTGGTCGTAGAAGTTCCGCGAAACGAGGAGACGGCAGACCGTCTGGCTGACCAGGCCGCCGATCAGGAGGCCGGGAATCAAGGAGAACTGCCGGGTCATCTCGAAGACGATCAGGATCGAGGTGAAGGGAGCCCGCACCACCGCGCCGAGGCAGGCGCTCATCCCGACGACGGCGACCAGGAGGGCATCGTCGCGGGTGAGCGGCAGCCCGGCCCAACGCGCAATCTCCGAGAGGCAGCATCCGACCATCACGCCGAAGAAGAGGGTGGGGGCGAAGATTCCCCCGCAGCCGCCGCTGCCGTAGCTGAGGACGGTGGCGGCGAGTTTTCCCACCAGGAGGACGGCGACGACCGAGAAAGCGAGCTGCCCGGTGAGGCCCTGGGCGAGATCGTCATAACCGAGGCCGAAGATTCCCAGGTGGCCGCAGGAGAGAAAGATGACCGAGCCGATCGCCCAGGTGCCGAGGGCGCCGCAGGCGGGGCGGCACCAGGCGGGAATCCGGCGCAGGCGAGGACCGATCCGGAAGACCCTGCGGAGGCCGAGGGCGGAGACCTGGAAGAGAACCCCGGCCAGGCTGGCCAGGGCGGCGGCGACGGGAACCAGGAGGTTTCCCCGCCAGGTGGGGGTTTGAATTTCGGGGATCGCGAAGGCGGGGAGCCGCCCGACGAGGGCATGGACGACGAAGGCTCCCAGGACCGAGGCGACGACGACGCTGCCGAGGAGGACGCTGTTGAGATCGCCGAGGATTTCTTCCAGCACGAAGGCGATGGCGGCGAGCGGGGTATCGAAGGCGGCGGCGAGGCCGGCGGCGGCTCCGGAGGCGGCGGCGCGGCGGCGGCCGGTTTTGGCCTTGCCGAGAAAGCCGTCGGCGATGGAGGCGGCTCCTCCGGCCAATTGGACGGTGGGGCCCTCGCGCCCGAGGCTCGATCCGCCGCCGACCGCGAGGACGCCCGCGAGGAATTTCACGACGACGAGGCGGAGCGGGACGAAGCCGAAGTCTTTCCAGAAGGCGAGCTTGAGCTGGGGGATGCCGCTCCCCGCCGCCTCGGGGGCGATCCGGCTGAGGAGCAGGCCGGAGAGCAGCGCGGTGCCGACGACGACCAGGAAGCTGCCCAGCAGGAACGGCCCGGCGCTCCAGGCGGCGAAACGCCCGAAGGTGGCCTGATGGAGGCGATTGATGGCGACCTGGAAGGCGACGGCGATCAGGCCCGCGATCAGGCCGTAGACGGCCGATTCGATCGCGAGGCGTCCGCCGGGAGGGAGCTTGGGCAGGCGGGGGAGAGTGAATTTCGGCATGGGGACGCTTTTCATGAAGTTTCTAGGCCAGGGCCGTTTCCAGCAGGCGCCGGGTGACGCGCCGCGCCGCGAAGGTCTCCTGGGCCAACTGACGGGCGAGGCGGCTCTCTTCCTCGTAGTGGTCCCGGATATGCCGGATCGCCGCCGCCGCCTCGGCCAGGGTGCGGAAGCGCCAGAGACCGCCGCGATCGGGGAGGATGGCGCTCCCGCCGGTGAATTGGACGACGGCCGGACGGCCGCTGGCCAGGTAGCAGATCGTCCGGTCGCTGATCCAGGCGGCGCCGAAGTGCTGGCAGGAGGGCTTGGTGGCGCTGAATTCGCCGAAGGAACGCTGGATGTAGTTCCGATAGGCGGTGGGGCTCCCGGCCACATCGTAGGAATGGCGGAGACGCCACCCCTTGGACTCCAGCATCCGGCGATCATCGCGATCCTCTTCGCAGAGGCAGAGGGCGAGTTCCAGGGGATGACCGGCCAGCGGCGGCAGATCGACGAAGGGAAGGAAGCCGCTCCGTTTGCTGTTCGAGTACCAGGAACCGCCGGAGTCCTGGACGAAATCGTTCGACTGCCAATGGGAGACGGTGGTGAAGGGGGCGGTGAAATCGGGCGGCTGGACCGGCCAGGGATCGAGGAAGACGCAGGGCAGGGTGTGATGCCAGCGCCAGCCGAGATCGGGAATCGCCGAGAAGGCGCCCCCGATCCCCTCCCCGGTGGTGAAATGGAAATCGTGCGGGGCGACCGTCATGTACCCACGGCTCACCCAGTGTTGAAAGAGGCCGGGATCGATATCGATCAGGGCGGTGCGCCGGAAGCGCCGCAGGGAGGAGGCGGCCAGCCCGTAGCGGAAATTCATCAGGAGATCGCAGGAGGCGCAGGCGTCGTCGCCGACGGCCTCGTGGGCGAGTTCGGGACGCAGGGGCCGCTCGTCGGCGGGGAGGAGGGCCGTCTCCCCCTGGAATCCGTAGGCCGCGAGGTGGGCGCGCACCCCTTCGAGCCGGGTGGCGACTTGTTCCGGAGACCAGCCCGGATCGACGGTCTCCAGCCAGACCACGGCGGCGCCGACCGCCTGCAAGCCGAGGGCCCAGTTGAGATAGACCCAGAAATGCCCTCCTCCCTGCGGATAGCCGAGGGTCTGCGCGACCACTCCGATCTTCACGCCGCGGAACGGGTCTCGCCGGAAGGTTTCAGCAATCGGCCCAGCGCCGCGTGGAAGTCGCTCAGGCCGACGGCGGGGATGATCACCGAGTTGCGGCGGCCGGCCGCCTCCTCGACGACGCGGAGGAAGGCGCCGCGGGCGTTCTCGCAGAGCTCGAGGTGGAAGGTCTTGCGCTCCACCACGAGGGAGAGGCGCCGGAGGGTCTGTTCGCCGGAAGGGATCATGGAAGACAAGTATATCGTATTACGATATGTTTGTCCGATGGTAAAGCCCGATTTCCCCACCGGTCTCCGGGCGCAAGGCAGCCCTTGATTGCGCGAGGGGAAATCCTTACAAAGGCCCGGTGCCGAAAGCCCGTCCCCTCCCCTTGAAGGCGTACCAGACGCTGGCCAATTTCCGCTATGCGGTCCGCCATTACCTCCGCTTCAGCGAGGTGGCGGCGAAGCAGGAGGGGCTGACGCCCCGCCAATATCAGGCGATCCTCGCGATCAAGGCCGCCTCGGAGGAGGCTCCGCCGGGGGTCGGCGATCTGGCCCGGCTCCTTTTCCTCCATCCCCACAGCGCCGTCGGGCTGGTCAACCGGCTGGAGACCGCCGGACTGGTCTCGCGCCACCCTCAAGCCGATGACCGGCGGCGGGTGCTCCTGGAACTGACCCCCCACGGCGCCCGCACCCTGGAAAAGCTGGTCATCACCCATCGGGGGGAACTGCGCCGCATCAGCCCGATTTTCCGCCGGGTGATCGAGGAAATCAGTTCGCGGCCTTGAAAAAAGCGGCCTCTGGGGGAATTTGTTTTAAGATTTCTGTTTAGAATATTTAAAAT
>FSXI01000371.1_pt1 | contig 23828 bp, 19 predicted proteins | sample 1638251 | NCBI WGS metagenome assembly FSXI01 (sample SAMEA3914788, study PRJEB12502) | metagenome | biome: forest; material: soil | place: Canada | collected 2011-07-03 | depth 0.1 m | reverse complement strand
AGTCGTAATCCGAGGCGGACTTGTCCATTAGACGGAGGAGGGAGTGAATCTCCTTCTGAGACAGGTCGAGGGCGCGACAGTTGCGGATAAACCGAAGACGTTCCAGATGCCGCAGGCCGTAAAGACGGTAATTGTTTCCGGCGCGGTCGGGCTTCGGCAGCAGTCCCGCCTTTTCGTAATAGCGGATCGTTTCCGCCGTGCATTGGGCGGCTTGGGCGAGTTCTCCGATTTTCATGGGTTTGGCGAGAAAACTTGACCCTGTAGTTGCTTCAAGGTGCTAACTTAACGTAGTCGAAAATGAAACCTTTGCATCCCCATTTCCCATGAACCCCCCTTCGCACGATCACGATCATGGCGGACACGATTGCTGCCATCAGGAGCGGGCTCCCACCGCCGCCTGTTGCGGCGGCTCGAAAATAGCGGCGGCTCATGGAGGGGAGGCGGCGAAAGCCTACTACTGCCCCATGTGCGATGGCGTCGAGTCGGATCATCCCGGTTCCTGCCCGAAGTGCGGCATGGCCCTGGAGAAAAATCCGGCGTACCGCCCGGCGTCGGCAACGATCTACACCTGCCCCATGCATCCTCAGATTCGGCAGGATCGTCCGGGGGAATGTTCGATCTGCGGGATGGCCCTGGAGCCGGTCGCCGCCTCTCCAGCGGAAGCAGAGGAGGACGATGCCGAACTGAACGACATGATCCGGCGCTTCTGGATGGCGGTTGCCTTGAGCCTCCCCGTCCTCGCCTTATCGATGGGAGGGGAACTGCCCTTTCTCCGTGAGATTCCGCCCCGTCTTTCCGTGTGGATTCAAGCGGCGCTGGGTACCCCTGTCGTCCTCTGGGCGGGAGCCCCCTTCTTTGCTCGGGCGTGGCGTTCCCTGCTTCACCGCAGCATGAATATGTTCACGCTGATCGCCCTCGGGACGGGAACGGCGTACGGGTTCAGTCTTTTTGCGGTTTTGTTTCCCCATCTCCTGCCGGATTCCCTGCGTCACAACGGGGAACCGCCGGTTTATTTCGAGGCATCGGCGGTCATCACGGCGCTGGTGCTTCTGGGCCAGGTTCTCGAACTGCGCGCCCGGTCCGGAACCGGGAAGGCGCTCCGGGCGCTCCTGGGATTGGCTCCCAAGACGGCCCATCGCATCGAGAGCGGCGAGGAGCGGGACGTTCCGCTCGACCAGGTGTCCGTCGGGGATCTCCTCCGCGTCAAGCCGGGCGAAAAGATTCCCGTCGATGGCCGCGTCTCGGAGGGAAAAACCTCCGTTGACGAGTCGATGATCACGGGAGAGCCGATGCCCGTGGCGAAGGAAACCGGGGAAGCTCTCATTGCCGGAACGATCAACGGCAGCGGCAGCATCGCCATGCGCGCCGAGAAAGTGGGAGGAGAAACGCTCCTGGCCCAGATCGTACAAATGGTCTCCCAGGCACAGCGCAGCCGGGCGGCGATCCAGCGGCTTGCCGATAAAGTGTCGGGCTGGTTCGTGCCCACGGTGATCCTTTTGGCGCTCCTGACCTTCCTGGCCTGGATGATCTGGGGACCGAGCCCCGCGCTCGGTTACGCGGTGGTGAACGCCGTCGCGGTCCTCATCATCGCCTGCCCCTGCGCGCTCGGCTTGGCCACTCCCATGTCGATCATGGTGGCGGTCGGACGCGGGGCGCACGCCGGAATTCTGGTCAAGAACGCCGAGGCCCTGGAGACCCTGGAAAAGGTCGATGCCCTGGTAATCGACAAGACCGGCACCCTCACGGAGGGAAAACCGGCCGTGACCGCGATCCAGGCCGCCCCCGGATTCGACGATCAGACTTTGCTGCGCGGCGCCGCCAGCCTGGAAAGCCACAGCGAACATCCCCTGGCCGCCGCGATTGTGAAGGCTGCGAAGGAACGATCCCTTTCCTGGGGTGAACCGGAAGACTTCGACTCGATTCCCGGCGGCGGTGTCCTTGGGCGGGTGGAAGGAAAGAAAATCGTGGTGGGAAAGCCCGCATTGCTGGAGGAGGGCGGCATTGATCTTTCCGCAATGGCAGCCGACGCGGAAAAGCTCGCTGAAGCAGGGAACACCGTCATCGCGGTCGGAATCGACGGGAAGCTGGCGGGTCTCATCGCCTTGAGCGACCCGATCAAGCAGACCACGCCCGAGGCGATCCAAGCCCTTCATCGGCTCGGCCTCCGCATCATCATGATGACCGGAGACAACCGGCAAACCGCCGAACGGATCAGTCGGACGCTCGGGATCGATGAGGCAATCGCGGGAGTCACCCCACAGGGCAAGCATGATCGGGTCGTGGAATTGAAGAAGGCGGGAAAGACTGTCGCGATGGCCGGGGACGGCGTCAATGATGCTCCCGCCCTGGCGGCGGCGGATGTCGGCATCGCCATGGGAACCGGCACCGATGTCGCCGTGCACAGTGCCGGGATCACTTTGGTGAAGGGAGACCTGCGCGGCATCGTGCAGGCTATCGCGTTAAGCCGGGCCACGATGAGCAATATCCGGCAGAATCTCCTCTTTGCCTTTCTTTACAACGGCTTGGGTATTCCTATCGCCGCCGGCGTCCTCTATCCCGTCTTCGGGCTGCTGCTGAGTCCCATGATCGCCAGCGCCGCCATGAGCCTCAGTTCCGTCTCCGTGATCGGTAATGCCCTGCGACTACGCGGCACCCGTCTGGACCGATAGGGAGCCGGAAATCAAAATCGGCCGAGGGTTTGCTGCTTCCCCGGTGTTTATTCCCGTGAGAGGCGATTTCCACAACCCCCGCCTCCACACAGGAGAAAAAATGAAGCAGATCAGCAAATGGACTCTGGCCATCCTGGCCGCCGGCATTTTCGGCCTTTCCCAATTCCACGCGTCCGCGGCGGATACGACCAAGGGGTTGCGAATCGGAAATGCTCCCGAAGTCACGGCATCGGTGGCGCGGCAGGCTCCGCCCCGCTGTCCCGCCATGGCGTTGACCTCCGTGGAACGGACGCATGATCTCGACAGCAAGGGACATACGACGATCACGGAATCCAGCCTCGCCTTTTCCGGGAAGGACTGCGTGACCAAACCCCAGCGCGAAGGCACCTCGAAGCAGGTCTCGACGGCCTCCAGCTGCCCCGCCATGGGCCTCACGAACTGCAAGACCGGCTAGTCCGAGTCCCGAAAAAGCCTAAGGCAAAGCCGCCCGAATGTGAGAAACACGGGCGGCTTTCTTTTTTGAAGAAATTTCGAGGGTTTCGGCATTTTCCGGTGTTTTACACCTCGAACCGGCACGTCTGAACCCCCCGCACCTCTATCGAAAGGACAAAACAATGAAGAATTGGATCGTATCTGCAACGTGGCTTCTCGCCTTGGGCGCGCTGGCCTTCTTACCCATGATCGTCAAGGCGGCCAACAGCCCCGAGGATCAAAAGACCATCGATACGCTCATCAAGACCTACCCCCTCGACACCTGCCCGGTATCGGGAGCCAAGCTGGGGCAGATGGGGGCCCCCATCGACTACCTCTACAAGACCAAGGTGGATGGAAAAGACTCCGTCCGCCTGGTCCGCTTCTGCTGCCCGGCCTGCCCGGCCAAATTCAACGCCGATCCCCAGAAATATCTTTCGATCATCGACGCCGCCGCGAAGAATCATGCCCCCGTCGTCAGCGCGGCGGCCACCCCGTCCTCGGGATGTTCGATGGGGGCGGGCTGTTCCATGTAAGGAACCACGCTCGCTCGGCTCCTGTGCTCCTGCTAAAGAACGAGGGTTTGGAAGAGCTGTGGTGTTAATCGACATGGAGACTCAAGCAATGAAAAAAGACGATTCCCTGGGTGATCTCTTGAAGACCTGGAAGCCCCCCCTTGAAATCCCCCGGGATTTCCAGTCGGAAGTTTGGGACCGTATCGCGATACGAGCGGAGAACCGGCAGACCCGCTGGTGGAACCGAGCCGGTCATTGGCTGGCCGAGGGCTGGGTCCGGCCCCGTATGGCCATCCCCCTTGCGGGGGCGGCGTTACTGGTCGCCTTGATTGCGGGACAGGTCCAGTCCCAGGTTGCAAGTTCCCATGAGTGGAGCCGCCTGGGGACGCGATACGCCCTCTCCATCGATCCCTACGCCAAGGCTCAAATGCGCCAGGGACCATGAAGCGGCCCCTGGCCTTCATTCTCCTGTTGGCGGTCGCGGTCCTGGCGGTCTGGACGGTCAGCTATCGGGCCGGGATATGTCGGACCCAGACGCTGGCCGAGTCCCGAGGGGCGGAACTGGAATGGTTGCGCCACGAGTTCAAGCTCGATGACCGGCAATTTGCCGAGATCAAGCGTCTCCATGAAGAATATGAGCCGGTATGCGACGGTCTCTGCACCCGAATGATGAAGGCCCAATCGAACCTGAGCGGGTTGATTTCCAAAAACCGGTCGGTAACGCCGGAAATCGTGCAAGCCTTTCAGGAGACCGCCCAGGTGCGGCAGGAGTGCCAGGAAGCCATGTTGCAACAGATTTACCGCGTGGGTGCAGTCATGAATCCCGACCAGCGGCAACGCTACTTGGAAATAATGGAGCCGCATGTCCTGCATCCTGAGATGCGGAATTCCGAAGCACCGCTTCTCCATTGAGCCATGGCGCGCCAACCCGAAGACGCCGATAGCGCCGCCATGAGTCGTCTCGCGGAAGGCGACGATCCGGCGCTGAAGGAGATCATGGACCGCTGGCAACGGCCCATGACCCATTACTTGTTCCGGCGCCTCGGGCGAGAGCACGATGCCATTTTCCTGGCCCAGGAAACTTTCGTGCGGGTCTACGAACAGCGCCACCGCTACCGTGCCACCGGAAAATTTTCCACCTGGCTGTTCACGATTGCGACCAACCTCTGCCGCAATCATGTCCGCTGGCAGCTCCGGCATCCGACCGTCCCCCTGGAGGTCGAGGCCGGGCAGGATGACACGCCCCGGCAGGAGCCGATTGATCCAGGGTTGACTCCCACCGAGGTCGCGGTCGCTCGCGAAAGAACGACAGCCGTTCAAGAGGCAATTGCCTCGCTTCCCGAGGATCTGCGAACCGCCACGCTCCTTTTCGAGTACGAAAATCTCAGCCATGAGGAAATCGCGCAAATCCAGCAATGCAGCGCCAAGGCCGTGGAAATGCGGCTTTATCGGGCCCGACAGCTTTTGCGGGAGCGCTTGAAGCCGTTGATGGGGTCGGGAGAAGAATCGGGCAACAAGGGTATTTGAACACAGGTCTAAAAGCTGCTATGAGAACACCGATGTCTTGGCGTGCCCACCTCTCTTCCGTTTGGATCAAGGGGCTGATGCTCTCCGCGGCGGCCGTTCTATTACTGACCACGCTGACATCGGGCTATTCCTCGGGCGTATGCTCGACAGCGAAGGTTTGTCACGGGGAGTGCTGCCCCTGCCCGCAGGGCATGTGCGTCGCCGATACGACGCAGCATCAGGTCGTCGTCGAGCCCGGCTTGATTCCCTCCTTCCGGTCGGCGCCTCTTTCCATTCTCGCGGCGACGCCTTGGCAGGCCCCTGTCACGGCTATCGGCTCCACGGATCGGTATGCGGCGGGGCTATTGGCCGATCCCGGCAGATCCCCCCGCGGGCCTTCCCGCCCACAGTTGAGCGTCTGGCTCATTTGATCCCGTTCCCCGAGGGATAGGCACCCTCCCGGTGCCCCCGCTCATTCGTCTTCAGGACGAACGGCCTTTCTCTCCCTCCTTGCCCGTCATTGAAGGCGCTTGGCGTCTTCCCGCGATCCACCCGTTTCCCCTATGTCCATGAAAAGCCAATTTTTATCAGAATATTCAGATCGTCCGTTGCCCCGCCGCCGTTTTATCGCCGGGGCGGCCGCCTCGGTCACGTTGCTGTTGGCCGGTTGCGTTAAATCGGGCAGTGCCTCGTCCGCCGCAGACCCCAATGTCTCCTATTACACCTGCACGATGCACCCGAGCGTCCGTTCCCAGGACCCGAAGGGGCATTGCCCGATTTGCGGCATGAACCTGGTGCCCGTCTACAAGGATTCGGCCCAGGGGGCCGCGGCAGCCGCGCCCGCGGCTCTGGCGGGAGCGACCGCATCGGACACCGATACCAATCCCTTCAACATTCCGCCCGAGCGGCTCCAGCAAATCGGGGCGAGTTCCGGGGTGGTCGGGATGCGGGACATGCAACGTCCTCTGAGCGCTCCCGCCAACGTCGTCATCGACGAATCGGGACTGCGGGACATCAACGTCAAGTCGGGCGGCTACATCGTGAAACTCTATGCCGATTATGTCGGCAAGCCGGTCGAGCTGGGCCAGCCGCTGATGACGGTGCTGGTCGAAGGGTGGATCGACGCGCAACTCGACTACATCAAGGCCTACCGCTCTTACGCGCGGAGATCGGACGGCGGGATGCCCAACAATAGCAACAGCCTCCTGGTGTTCGATTCCATCGACCGGATGCGGAAGCGGCTGCGGGTCTGGGATATGTCCGACGCCCAGATCGCCGACCTGGAAAAATTCGCCCTCACCATGGACGAGACCGATCTGCGGACCGGCAGGGGCCTGAAGGGAACCTTCGATGTCCTCTCGCCGGTCAGCGGCCACGTCATGGAAAAGAACGCCATCGAGGGAATGCGTTTCGAGGCGGGCCAGTCCCTCCTCAAGGTCGTCGATCTCTCCACCGTCTGGGTGGAGGCCGATTTCCCGGAAGACCAGGCGCGGTACGTGAGTATGGGCCAGGAATTCCAAATCAGCTTTCCGGCCATGCCCGGAAAGCCGCTCTCGGCAACGGTCGATTTCATCAACCCCCACCTCATGGCGGACACGCGGCGGCAGACCGTCCGTTTCGTGGTGCCGAACCCGGGCCACGCCCTCAGTCCCGGCATGTATGCCACCGTGGAGGGGAATCAGGATCTCGGCTCCCGGCTGGCCATCCCCGCCGACGCCGTGATTCCCACGGGCAGGCGCTACGTCGTCTTCCTCGATCATGGGGGCGGCAGGCTGGAACCGAAGCTGGTTCAGCTCGGCGAACGCTATGGGGATTTCTACGAAGTCCTTTCCGGCCTGGCCGAAAACGACCGGGTGATCACCAGCGCCAACTTCCTGATCGATGCCGAGAGCCGTGTTCAGGGAGCACTGAAGACCTGGGGCGAGAGCCAGCCCTCCGACGGTGACGGCCCGACCCCCGCCGTCCCCACTCCCTGAAAAGGCTTCCATGATCGAACAAATCACCGACTGGAGCGGGCGCAACCGCCTGTTGATCTGCATCCTGATCTTCCTGGGAGCCGCCTGGGGACTGATGGCGCTGCGGAATACTTCGCTCGACGCCATTCCCGACCTCTCCGACGTCCAGGTCGTCATCGAGACCGATTGGGAGGGGCGCAGCCCGACCCTGATCGAGGATCAGATCACCTATCCGATCTCCAGCCGCTTCATCTCGGCACCCAAGGTCAAGTTCGTCCGGGGCGAATCGATGTTCGGGAAATCGTTCGTCTACGTCATCTTCGAGGACGGGACCGACATGTATTGGGCGCGTTCCCGTGTGGTCGAATTCCTCCAGTCGGTCCGGGGCAGTCTGCCGGATGGGGTCAACCCCGTCATCGGCCCCGACGCCACCGGTGTCGGCTGGGTCTACGAATACGCCCTGGTCGATGAGAGCGGAAAGATGAATCTCTCCGACCTGCGTTCGTTTCAAGACTGGACGCTCCGCTATGCCCTTTCCTCCGTCAAAGGCGTCTCCGAGATCGCCGGAGTCGGCGGCTTCGTGAAGCAGTATCAGGTCAACCTCGACCCGAACAAGCTGGTTTCCTACCGCGTCAGCATCAACGACGTGGCCGACGCCGTCCGCAAGAGCAACGCGGACGTGGGCGGCAAGACGCTCGAAGTCTCCACCGCCGAATATTACATCCGAGGCCGGGGCTACCTGCGCTCCACCTCCGACATCGAGAAAATCGCCGTCCGCACCGATGCCAACGGCACCCCGGTCCTGATCGGCCAACTCGGCACCGTCACCCTCGGGCCCGATCTCCGTTACGGCGTTGCTGAACTCAATGGAACGGGAGAAACGGTCGGCGGCATCGTCGTTATGCGCTATGGCGAAAACGCGCTCGATGTTATCGATGGCGTGAAGGCCAAGCTGAAGGCGCTCGAACCCTCCTTCCCGCCCGGCCTGAAAGTCATTCCCGTCTACGACCGCTCGAAGCTGATTCACCGCTCGGTCGATACCCTCCGGGAAAAACTGATCGAGGAAAGCGTCATCGTCAGCTTGGTCTGCATCGTCTTCCTCTGGCACTTCCGCAGCGCGCTGGTGGCCATCGTCATGCTCCCGCTGGCGATCCTCCTTTCCTTCATTCCCTTCCAGCACCTCCACCTCACCGCCAATATCATGTCGCTGGGCGGCATCGCCATCGCCATCGGGGCCATGGTCGATGCCGCGATCATCATGATCGAGAACGCGCACAAGTTCCTGGAGCGGGCTCGGGAGGAAAACGGCCACCGGGAATTGACCAACGCGCAGCAAGTGGAGGCCATCCTGGCCGCCGCCCGGATGGTGGGCCGCCCCCTCTTCTTTTCGCTGCTGGTCATTACCGTCTCCTTCGTCCCCGTCTTCTCGCTGGGAGACGAGTCGGGCCGTCTCTTCAAGCCGCTGGCCTATACCAAGACCTTCGCCATGTTCTTCGCCGCCCTCCTCTCGGTGACACTGGTGCCGGTCCTCATGGTCTGGTTCATCCGGGGCAAGATCACCCCCGAGGCGAAGAACCCGGTCAACCGCCTCCTGATCTGGCTCTACCGCCCCGCCGTCGATTGGGTTCTCCGCTTCCGCAAGGCGACGATCGCCCTCTCCCTCCTTGCCCTCGTCGTCACGGTGATTCCGATCCTCCGGCTCGGTTCCGAGTTCATGCCGCCGCTCAACGAGGGCGATCTTCTCTACATGCCGACCGCCATCCCCGGCATCGCCAACGACGAGGCGGTCAAGATCCTCCAGAAGCAGAACCAAGTGCTGAAGAGCTTTCCCGAGGTGGAGACCGTCTTCGGCAAGGCGGGCCAGGCCGATACCGCGACCGATCCCGCGCCGCTTTCGATGTTCGAGACCACCCTTCAGCTCAAGCCCCGCGAGGAATGGCCCGCAGGCGTCACTTGGGACGGGCTGGTGGACCAGATCGACAGGAAGCTCAAAACCCCCGGCATGGCGAACGTCTTCTGGATGCCGATCCAGACCCGGACGCAAATGCTCACCACCGGCTTCCGATCCAATCTCGGGATCAAGGTCTTCGGCAAGGATCTGGGAGAAATCAACACCGTCGCCACGGGCATCGAGCAGGCGTTGTCCGATCTGCCCCATACCCGCAGCGTCTTTGCCGAACGGACCCTGGGCGGACGTTACCTCGACATCGTGCCCGACCGGGACGCGATTGCCCGCTATGGACTGAAGATCGACGACATCAACAGCATCGTCGAGTCGGCCATCGGCGGAGCCACCGTCTCCCAGGCCGTCGAGGGCCGGGAACGCTATCCCATCAGCGTCCGTCTGGCCCGCGATTTCCGGGACACCCCGGAAGCCATCGGCCAAATCCCGGTAATGACCCCCGGCGGAGGACAGGTCCCCCTCTCGACACTGGCGAGCATCCAGTTCCAGAGCGGGCCGCCCGAGGTGCGGAGCGAGAACGGCCAGCTCGTCGGCTTCGTCTTCGTCGATACCACCGCCAGCGACATTTCCGGATACGTGAAGGCGGCGGCGCGGCGGATCGGGGAGCGGGTCCAGTTCCCGCCCGGCTATTACATCGAATGGGCCGGTTCCTACCAATCGCTCCAGGAAGCCAAGCAGACGCTCGCCTTCGTCATCCCGATGACCCTCCTCATCATCTTCGTCCTGATCTACCTGAACACCCGTTCGACGGCCCGGACCCTGATCGTCCTGCTCTCCGTGCCGTTCTCGTTGGTGGGCGCCTTCTGGCTGATCTACCTGCTCGGCTACAACCTGAGCGTGGCCGTCTGGGTCGGCCTGATCGCACTGGCGGGCATCGACGCCGAGACGGGGGTGGTGATGCTCCTCTATCTCGACCAAGCCTTTGACGAGCGGACGGCGCGCGGAGCGATGAACACCGAGGCCGATCTCATCGCCGCCGTGAAGGAAGGGGCGGTGCAGCGCATCCGGCCCAAGATGATGACCGTCTGCGCCATCCTCTTCGGCCTCCTGCCGATCATGTGGAGCAGCGGAGCCGGGGCCGACGTGATGCAGCGGATCGCCGCCCCGATGGTCGGCGGCGTCCTCACCTCGGCGGTGTTGAATCTGCTGCTCTATCCCGTCATCTATGTGCTTTGGAAAGGAAAGGCCATAAATGCAAGCAAGCCCGAGAAGCGTCTTATGGCAAACTTCTCCAGCAATGCCCGTAGCGGATGATAGGGAATGACATTAAGGATGCCATCTATGCGTGTTTCTGCATTCGGACCTCTTCACAAAAAACGGCCGTCTTTGCCATCCCATAACAGGCGCCAAACAACAGGTGGATGATTGGGTGCGCCGATTTTATTTGCCGACGGCGACGGCGAAAGCCGCCGCCTTGTGATCGAGGAATGAGCCGGCTCCGTGATCCCCGAGCTCGAGTTCCCGGAGACGGTAGCCCATGTCGCGGACGTTCTCGATATAGTGCCGGAGGTTTCCCAGCTTGATACGGAGGCGGCGGACGTGGGTGTGGAGGGTGCGGCTGTTGCTGAAGACGTCGTACTGCCAGGCCTCGCGGAGGATCTGCTGGTGGCTCTGGACGGTTCCCTGCCGCTCCATCAGAAGGGAGAGGAGCTTGAACTCCTGGGCGGTGAGATGGATCTCCCGGCCCTCCACCCAGCACTTGCCCCGGCCCCGGTCGAGGATCAGCTCGCCGATGGCGAGGCGGGCAGGCTTGAACTCGGTCTCCTCGATCCGGCCCAGCGCCCGCTTCATTCGCAGGATCAATTCGCGGACGTTGCACGGCTTGGCGACGTAATCCTCGGCGCCGATCTCGAGGCCGATGATCCGGTCGATGTCGTCGTTCCGGCGGGTGGCGAAGATGATGGGGACGCGGGCCGTCCGGAGATCCCGCTTCAGCTCGCGGCAGAGATCGAAGCCGTCGATCTCCGGCAGGTCGACCTCCGTCACCAGCATGGAGAAGAGCTCCTTGCGGGCGTGCCGGAGGGCGTCGAGGCCGTCGTTCACCGCCGTCACCTCGAAGCCCGCGCTGGCCAGAGAGGCGGCCAGCGATTCGCGGGCCTTGGCATCGGGTTCGGCGACCAGGACCTTGCGTCTCATGGGGAGGGGGTTTTCGTTTGGCCGGCGGAAGGGCCCCCCTTCCAGGCGATCAGCGGGCCGCTGGCGTCGAGATACCCGCCGATGGGGCGATCCTCCAGATCGACGACGGTGGTATGGCTGCCCTGGATGACGACCGGAACCGCCACGAAGCCGTTGCGGTCGGAGCGGGCATGGACCAGATACTTCCCCGGCGGAAGTTCCACCGTGGCGGGGGCCCCGCTCAGGCTGCCGCTCGAATTGGGGACGAAGACGACGACCTGGCCGGAGGGGGCGCAAACCTTGTAATCGGTGTGCGGAAAGTAATAGGTGCTGCCGCCGGTTTCCCGGGAGACGGTGGTGGTGAAGACCCGGAGATAGCCGACCGGCGGGCCGTGAAAGGTTTCGCTCTCCGGGCCGACGGTCGGCAGGACGGTCTCCACGGCGGGAGCCGTGGCCACACCGAGAAGGAGCAGGGCAACGAGGCCTGGAAGTGCGAGGACGGATCCCATGCGGCCAGATTGCTCCATTCACATGAAAGGATCATGAGGGATAAATTAAGAAACCTTCATTTTTCCGACGGGATCGGGGAGGGAATCGGGACACCTTTCGAAGCCCCTATTTCTGGAGCAGCGACTGCATCGGCACCGTCCGCTCGTCCCCCGGCGATTGCGGCATCGCCTGGAGCGCGGCGGCGACCTCGGGGCGGTAGACGGTCAGGACGACGCCGATCTTTCCATCGTCCCCATGCCGGATGTGAAAGGAGGCGTTGGGAGTCGGTTCGATGCCGGCGACGAAGGCCACGGTCCGGAGCTTCGCCACCGGCAGGGGATTGCCGCCGCCGTCATCGACGGTGAAGAGACGGGTGGCCGGATCGAAGGAAACTCCCGGAATGGGGAATTCGAACGATTCGTCGTGATTGGCGGCGCTGTCGGTGGTGTCGTTGTAGAGATCGTCCGAATAGTGGAGGGAGACGGAGAGTTCTTTCCGGTTCCGGCTCCAATAAAGCGAATGCTGTTTGAGCTCCGATTTGGCGTAGACCGTGACGCGGGTCGGACTGGCGATCTCGAGCGCCGGGGTCTGGGTCCGTCCCGTGGCGGCGGAGGCGAACCAAAGGAGGGCCGGCAGGACAAGCAGGGGGAGGCGGGATGGTTTCATTTTTTGGGGTGGAGTTAATGGAAATCGCCCAGTTGATATTTCAGATCCGCCGCCAGGATCTGGTAATCGTAGCGGGCGGAGGCGACGTCGATCTCGGCCTGGGTCTTGTTGAGCTGGGCCTGGCTGAGCTCGACGATCGAGCTCAACCCCGAGGTGTAGCGGGCCTGGGCCAGGTCGAGCGATTCGGAGGCGTTGGCGAGCAGCTCCTCGGAGACGCCGATCTTCCGATGGGCGGTGGTCGCCCGCAGCCAGACGGCGCGGACGTCGCGGGCCACGTCGTTCTCCAGGCTGTCGAGGAGGCGCTGCGCCTCGACGGCCCGGTCCTGCGCCTCGGACACCTGGGCGGAGAGCTTGCCGCCGTTGAGCAGCGGGAGGGAAAGATTGATCCCGGCGGCGGCGTAATCGCCGTCGATGTCGGCGGAATTCCGCACCGGGCTGACCCCGGCCTCGCCGATCGCCTGGACGGTCGGGTACTGTTCGGCCCGCTGCGCCGAGACGAATTTCCGCGCCGCCTCCGTCTGCTGGCCGAGGGCCGCGATCTCGGGCCGGTTCCTGAACGCGTGGTCGAGCAGCGGGGAGAGATCGGCGACAGGAGGGGGATAGGGTTCGGTGGCGGCAAGCTGGAAGGAGCGCTCGTCGCGGTAGCCGAGGGCGTTGGAGAGCTGGGCGAAGGCCTCGTCGAGGCCGTTCCGGGCCTGGAGCTGGAGGAGGCGGGCGTTGCCGAGATCGACCTTGGCGAAGCTGACGTCGAGTTCCGATTTCAGGCGGCCCTGGGCGAGGGCGTTGACCCGGTCGAGCGTCAACTGGCGGGCCGCGACCGTCTCGTCGGCCACCCGGACGATTTCCTGCGCCTCCAGGACATTGAAGTAGGCCTGATCGACGCCGAGCAGGACCTGGGCGCGGGTGGCGGCGGCATCGTCCGCTTCCGAGGCGGCGAGGTGCCGGGCCCGGGAGGTGAGGGAGGAGGTCCGGCCGAAATCGGTGATCAGCTGGGTGCCGTTCAACCCGTCCGATTGGCGGCTCGCCATCGTCGAGGCGCCGAGGCTGCCGTTGGCGGCGAGCTGGCTCTTCCCGTCGTTCACCCCCACGGCGATGGCGTCGGCGGAGACCTGCGGGAAGAAGGCGGAGCGGGCCTCGCGGATGCCCTGTTCCGCCGCCTGCGCCGCGGCCTGGGAGGCGGCGACGCGGGGGTGGTTGGCGACGGCCATCATCTCGGCCTGGTCGAGGGTGAGGGGCATCGTGGCGGGTGTCGCGGCGGCGATCACCGCCGCCGCCCCGTCGTCGGGCGCGGCCCGCAGCGGAAGCGCGGCCAGGCCGCAGAGCGAGGCGGAGAGCAACAGTCGGGAGACGTTCATGCGGGGTTCGGATGAGCGGCTGTCCGCTGCGGACGGGAACGGCCTTGGCGCTGATAGACGACGAGGAGCGCGGCGGGAACCAGCAGGACGGTGAAGACGACCGAGACGGTCAGCCCGCCGATGATCGCCTTCGCCAGCGGGGCATAGGCCTCGCTCCCTGCCCCCAGGGCCAGCGCCATCGGGATCAGGCCGATGATCGTGGCCAGCGAGGTCATCAGGATCGGGCGGAGGCGGACGCGGACCCCGTAGGCGACGGCCTCGCGGGGCTCCATCCCGTCCTCGTTCACCAGCCGGTGGGTGAACTCGACGATGAGGATGCTGTTCGAGACGACGATGCCGACCATCATGATCACGCCCATCAGCGACATGATGTTCAGGTTGGTGCCGGTGAGGACGAGGATGAGGAGGACGCCCGCGATGCCGGGGGGGACGGCCAGCAGGATCAGGAACGGATCGAGGAAGGAGCGGAACTGGGCGACGAGGACGAGATAGACCAGTACCACCGAGAAGATCAGCCCCAGGCCGAACGCCTGGAAGGAGGTATCCATGGCCCGGACCATGCCGCGCACCGTCACCCGGACGTTCTCCGGCTTCTGGATCGAGGCGACGATCTTGTCGACGCTGCGCCCGACGCCGCCCAGTTCCTCTTTGAGAGGAGAAACGTAGACGTCGGTGACGCGGCGCAGCTGGTAGTGGTCCACTTCGGTCGGCGCCTCGATCCGGGTGATGGTGCTGACGGCGTCGAGGCGGGTCGGCTCGGGATTCGCCGCCGAGCGCAGGGGGATGCTCTTCAGGTCGGTGAGGGTCTGCACTTCCTGCTCCGGATATTGGACGGTGAGGAAGTAGGGATTCCCCGATTTAGGATCGATCCAGAAGCTCGGGGCGATCATCTGGTTCGAGTTGAGCGCGGTGATCACGTTGCTGACCACCTCCCGCTGGTTCAGCCCCATCTCGGCGGCGCGAATCCGGTCGACGTCGATGGAGAGCGCCGGGGCGTCGATGTCGGTGGGGATGAGGACGTCGCTGACACCGGGGAGCGCGGCGCAGCGGCGGGCGATCTCCGAGGCCAGGTCGTAGCTCTGCTTGAGGTCGTTGCCGCTGACCTGGATGTCGATGGGGGCGGGGAGGCCGAGATTGAGGACGGCGTCGACCAGGCCGCCCGATTGGAAATAGCCGGAGAGCTCGGGGAGCTGTTGCCGCATCGCCGCGCGGACCCGGGCCATGTATTCGTAGCTGCCGACGCGGTGCCCCTCGGTGAGGCCGACCTGGACGGTGGCGGTGTGGGCCGCCGAATTGCTGGTGTAGAGGGCCGAGAACCCGGGGACAGTGCCGATGTTGGAGACGATCAGCTTCAGGTCGGAGGGGGCGACGATCGTGCGGATGAGATCCTCCAGCTTGGCGATCTCCCGGTCGGTCACCTCGATGCGGGTGCCGGTGGCCGCCTTGACGTTGACGACGAACTGGCCGGGATCGGTCCGGGGAAAATAGGAGAGGCCGACGAAGCAGACCAAGCCGAGGCTGAGGGCGCACCCGCCCAGGATCGCGGCCACGGTCAACCCCGGCCGGGCCAGGGTGCGGTCCTGGACGCGATCGAACCCGTCGAGGAAGCGGTGGAAGTTCCCGTTGAACCAGGCATTGAAGCGGCCGCCCCAGGAGGGGGGCCGGGCCTTCCGGCTGGGATCGGCGGGGGCGTTGTGGTCCTCGGGGCCCTGGTGGCCCTTGATGAATTTGGCGCAGAAGAGCGGGACGACGGTCATCGCCACCATGTAGGAGGCGAAGAGGGAGATCACCACCGAGGAGGCGAGCGCGGTGAAGAGGTAGCGGCTCACCCCGTAGAGGAAGGTGACGGGGAAGAAGACGATGGCGGTGGTGAAGGTCGCCGCCAGGACGGGGAGGGCGACCTCCTGGCCGCCCTTCTCGGAGGCGACCTCGGGCGACTCGCCCGTTTCCAGGTGGCGGAAGATGTTCTCCAGGACGACGACCGAGTTGTCGATCAGCCGGGAAAAGGCGAGCGCCAGGCCGCCGAGGATCATCGAGTTGATCGATTGGCCCGCCAGGGAGAGGACGATGAAGGTGGCCAGCGCCGAGAGCGGGATCGAGAGGAAGACCGCCGTCGTCGCCCGGACGTTGCCGAGGAAGATCAGGATCATCATCCCGGTCAGGCAGAGGCCGATGGCCCCCTCGTGGAGGAGGTTCTCGATGGCGGTCTTGACGAAGACCGACTGGTCGAAGACGACCTGGGTGACGAGGTTCTTCGGCACGTCGACGAGGTCGGAGACGACTTTCTTCACCCCGTCGACGATCTCGATGGTGTTGGAGTCGCCGCCCTGCTTGAGGACGGGGAGGTAGACCGAGTGCTGGCCGTCGACCCGGACGATGTTGGTCTGGATCTGGTGCCCGTCCTTCGCCTCGCCCACGTCGCCGACCAGGACGGGCGAGTTGTCGACCATCTTGAGGGGGACATGGTTGATCTCGTCGACATTGGCGAGCTGGCTGTTGGTGTAGAGGCTGTAGTCGAGGGGACCGACCTTGACGTCCCCGGCGGGGAGGATGAGGTTGGCCTCGTTGACCGAGCGGACCACGTCCATCACGCTGAGCTGGTGGGCCTCCAACTTGAGCGGATCGACGTAGACCATGATCTGCCGGTAGCGGCCTCCGAAGGCGGGCGGGATCGAGGCGCCCGCCACCCCGGCCAGCTGGTTGCGGACGCTGAACTGGGCGGTGTCGCGGAGCTGGGTCTCGGTCATCCCCTCGCCCTTGAGGGTGATCAGGCAGACGGGGAGGCTGGAGGCGTCGAACTTGAGCACCACCGGCGGCAGGGTGCCGGGCGGGAGGACGCGGAGGTTGGCCATCGCCAGGTTGGAGATCGAGGCGACGGCGGCGTCGGCGTTGGTCCCGGGCTGGAAATAGATCTTGATCAGGCTGACGCCGGGGAGCGAGCGCGACTCGATGTGCTCGATCCCGCTGCCGAGGGTGAAGAACCGCTCGAACTGGCCGGTGATGTCGTTCTCGATCTGCTCGGGCGGCATCCCCGCGTAGAAAGTGGCGACGACGACGACGGGGATCTTGATCTCGGGAAAGAGATCGACCGCCATCCGCCCGATGCTGTTGGCGCCGATCACCGCCACCATCAGGCAGAGGACGACGATGAAATAGGGAAAGCGGAGGGCGAATTTCGTCATGGGGATCGGGAAGAGGCCGGGAGCGGCCTATTCCGGCCGGTTGTCGAGGCCGGGGAGGAAGTCGTTCTCCCGGATCGCCCGCTTCAGGTTCGGGACCGAGAAGTCGCTCGAGGCGCAGAGCTCGATCAGCCGGCGGTTCCTTTCCTGATGCCGCGCCGCCGTTTCCGGGATGCGGGCCGCCAGGGGGCGGGGGACGTTGACGATCCCGTGCCGGTCGCCGTGGAGGAGATCGCCCGGATTCACTTCCAACCCCCCGACGCGGACCGTCCTGCCGACGCCGACGATGTGGGCGTAGGAGTGCGAGACCGAGACGCCTCCGGAGAAGAGGCGGATGCCCATTGCCTCCATCGTCGGCAGCCCGCGCGCGGAGCCGTTCGTGACGATCCCCTGGGTGCCGAGCGCGCTGAAGATATGGGCGTGGACCTCCCCCACCAGCGAACCGGCGCCGGGAAAGCGGTCGACGTCCTCGATGACGAGGATGCGCGGCGTCGGCACGGCCTCGAAGGCGTCCCACCAATCGGCGTGCTCGAGGTGGCGGCTCCCCTTGATCGGCGGGGAGGCGGTGCGGATCTGCACGGTCACGGCGTAGCCGACCATCGGCGGGAGGGAGGGAAAGCGGCAGGGGATCGAGGCGTCGGAAAAACCCTGGTTGCGGAGGCGGACGTTGAATTCCTCGATGGCGTCGGCGACCGCGGAGGTCTCCAGGCAGGAGAGCGAGCGGATCAGGGGATCGGGAGGAAGCGCGTCGTTCATGGCCGGATTCAATTCGCGACGATCTTGGGAGTCGCCTTCTCCCCGGGATGGAATTGGCTCCCCTTGGCGATCAGGACCTTTTCCCCCTCCTGCACGCCGTCGAGGATCTGCGCGCGGTCGGCGGTCTCGATGCCGATCTTCACCGTCCGCTGCTCGATGACGCCGTTTTGATTCAGGACCAGGATCTCCTTGCCGTCGGCGCCGGTCAGCGCCTCGATCGGCACGGAGAGGGCGTCGGGAGCTTCGCCGGTCGCCAGGCGGACCGAGGCGTACATCCCCGGCGTGTAGCGAAAGGAATCGTTCGGCACCTCCACCTCGGTCATCATCGTCCGGGTGGCCATGTCGACCTTGTCGGTGAAGCGGGTGATCTTGGCCGGGAAGGTTTCCCCGAGCGCGTCGACGGTGACGTTGACCGCCTGCCCCACATGGATGAGCGGCACCACCGATTCCTCGACGGGGAAGTCGAGCCGGAGGAGATCGTCCTGCGCCAGCGTCACCACCGGCATCGCCTGGACATCGGAGGCGGTCCCCGCCTGGACGAGGGCGCCGGTATCGGCGAAGCGCTTGGTGACCACCCCGTCGAAGGGGGCGGTGATCCGGCAGTAATCGAGGAGCGCCAGCATCTTGCTCTGGTTCGCCTCGGCCTCGTCGACGTCATTCTTGGACCCCTGCAGCGCCGCCTGGGCGCTCTGGTCCCGCGCCTGGGCGGTGTCGAGGTCCTGCTGGGCGATCAGGTTGGGATGGCTCTGGGCGACCTGGGTGAGCCGGGTGAAATTGAGATGGGCGTCGTCATAGTCGGCCTGGGCGCGGAGGACTGCCTGCCGGGCCGAGGCGGTCCCGGCGGTCGCCTTGGCGAGGTCATCCTTCAGCTCGGGAATTTCGAGCGTCGCCAGGACCTGGCCCGCCTTCACATGGTCGCCGATATCGACGTTGATCTCCTGGACGTAGCCCGCCACCTTCGCGTGGACCGCGACTTCCTGATAGGGCCGGAACTCGGCGTCGAACTCGATGTATTTCGACAAATCGGCCCGGCTGGCCAGGGCGACCGGCGCCACGGGAGGGGCAGCGGCGACCGCCTTCCGATGCCAGAATCCGAGGGGAGAAAAAAAGAGCGCCGCCGCCACTCCTGCTCCGATCAGCGCCAGGAGGAGGAAATTCCGCAACCGGAAGAATCCCTTCCCGGCAGGCCGGTCGAGCCGCGAGAGAGGAGGGGGAGGGGCTGCCTGCGCCAAGGGCGAGCCGTTGACGGCGAGGGGACGCCGGGGTTCTTCCGCCACCGATAAGGTTTTCATCCGGCAGGAACCATGACCGGAGCGAATGAAGCCCGGATGAGAACCAGATTAAGATTTCCTCATCTGGCGGAAGGGCCGGAAGGGGCCGGCACGGTAAAAAGGCCTCAGCGATTCCCGATGACCAGGACGATGGCGGCGTCGAGGAAGGCGTAGCGGCCCGGCTTCGTCGGCAGTCCGGGGCCGGAGACCCGGTCCATGCCGGCGGTTTCCCGGTTGGTGCCGTTGGGGAAGACGATCTCGCCCTCGGGAGCCGGGGTCAGCCGGACGGTCGAGGCGGCGGCATCGGGCTTCTGGGCGGCGGCGATCAGCGAATTGCGGATCAGGAGGGCGGGTCCATCGGTCTCCTCCTTCCATCCGGCCAGGGTCAACCAGTGGCCGCCGACCCGCTTCCACTCCCCGGGCGCCGCGCCCGGCACGTACCAGCCGACGTTGAGCCAGACCGCGCCGTCGGGATCGGCCAGCGCCGCCTGCAGCCAATCGCGCTGCGGCAGCCGCGCCCGCACCGCCCCCTGCTGGGCGCCGCCCACCGGCCGCCAGCCCTCGTATTCCAACCGGCGGCACTGATAGCCGCTTTCCTCGACGTAGCGGCGCACCCCGCGCAGGACCGCGCCCGGGCCGGTCCCCTCCAGGGGATCGGTCCCGAAATAATCGCGGGAGGCCAGCCGGTCGATCATCTCGATCTGGGCCTGGAAAGCGGGTTCGGCGGGATTCGGCAGGAGCTTGCCGTAGCCGTGCTGGGCGAAGTAGAGCAGGTAATTGGAGGCGGCCACCGGACAGCAATAATCGCGGCCTCCGTTGGCGAAGCCCCCCCGGGGCTCGTATTGCCAAAAATCGGGAACCCCCTCCGCCTTGTTCGCGGGCGCGGTCTGTTGCGCCTCGCCGGGAAGAGCCGGAACCAGAACCAGCCCCAGTCCGAGCAGGAGTGCGGCGAGCGAGCGGAGGGGAGAGGGCATGCTCTCCATCATGAGACGGGAAACCGAGCCGGAGCAATCCCTGAGATTACCTGCCGCTTACTGTCTACTGCCTATCGGTTAAGCTTCGCGTAATCGCAGATCCCGTCCGCGATGGCTGCGGCCAGGCTCTGGCGGTATTCGGGGGTGAGGATCTTGGCGGCATCGACCGGGCTGGTCAGGTAGCCCCCCTCCACGAGGATGGCCGGCCAGCGGTTGTGGCGGAGGACGGCGAGGGGCCGGCGCATGATCCCGCGGTTCACCGAGGGATGAAGATGGGACAGGATCTGGCGATGGACGGACCCGGCGAGATCGCGGCCCTCGCCGGTCCAGAAGATGGTGGTGACCCCTTCGGCGTGGCTGGCCTGGAAGGCGTCGAAGTGGATGCTGACGAAGATGGCGTCGGGAGTCCGGTTGGAGATCTCGGGCCGTTCCAGCAGGGGGATGAAGGTGTCGTCGTCGCGGGTCATCACCACGCCGAAGTTGTCCGCCTTCAACAGCACCTCCAGCCGGAGGGCGACGTCGAGCGCCATGGTCTTCTCGGCGATCCGCTGGCCGGGGATGCCGCCCCGGTCCTGGCCGCCGTGGCCGGCGTCGACGACGACGTTGGTGAAGGCCCGCAAGGGAAGGGCCAGCGCCAGCCAAAGAAGGGCTGAGAGCAGGCAATATTTCGCGGCGGTCACGGGCATCGCGCATCCTATTTTCGCCCGCGCATTCTTAGCAATGCCAAAGAAAGAAACTGCGGAGGACGGCGATGCCCGGCTTGCGCTTCGCATCGGCTTCCATAAGGTCGCGGAAGTGCGTCTTTCCCGACTGGTTGCCACCTTCCTCGTCCTGCTGATTCCGGCTGCCGCCGGCCTGGGTGGAGAAAGGCCGGACGCCGATTCGACCGAGACCGTGGTGCCGCCTCCCGGCGTGATCCGGGATCTCCCCGCCTACGCGGCGGAGTGCCGGGCCGATCCGGGGCGGCGGATGGTCGACCTCCGCCAGGAGGTGCCCGGCCTGGTCTTCGACATCCGCTACGCCACCCGCCATAATTTCACCGGCGAGGCGCTCTACGATTCCCCCGGCGCCTACCTGCGGGCCAGCGCGGCGGCGCGGCTCCGCGAGGTCGAGGCCGACCTGCGCGGCCGGGGGCTGGGGTTGAAGGTCTTCGACGCCTACCGCCCCTACTCGGTGACGGTGCGGATGTGGCTGAAGCGGGGGCCGAACGGCTATTTCGTCGCCCCGGCGCAGCTCGGCTCCGACCATAACCGGGGCGTGGCGGTCGATGTCTCGCTGGTCCGCCTCGCCGACGGGCGGGAGCTGGCCATGCCGAGCGATTTCGATTTCTTCGGCCCGCAGGCGGGGCAGGCCTTCATGGAATTGCCGGGAGAGGAGATCGCCAACCGGGCGACGCTGCGCGCGGCGATGGAGCGCCACGGCTTCCACTCCCTCGACCAGGAATGGTGGCACTACGCCCTCCACGGCGCCAAGGAATACAGCCTGCTCGATCTCCCCTTCTCGGCTTTTCAACAACCCTGATCCACCTTCACCACCAGGGTGCAATCGGGCGGGGCGCGGAACGAGGAGGAAAAGGGAGCATAGGCGTCGAGGGCTTTCAGATAGGGAGGGAAGTGCCGGAGGAGCGGGGCGATCCGGGTCCGGAAGAGCACCTGGCCCGAGGCGGAAAGCACCGAGATCTGTACCGTAAGCGCCGCCGAGAGCGAACTGCCGGAGAGCTGGTGCAGGCAGCCCGAAAGGGTCAGATTCCCGCCGGAAAGATGGCAGCGGAGCGCCTCGACGCGGACCGTGCCATGGGAATCGTTTTCGATCGTCAGGGTGGCCTCGGCCTTTCCCAACGGAACCAAGAGGAGCGCCGCAATGCAGCCGGTGTGAAGAAAGGTTTTCATCGTTCGGTTTCCGGCTTCAAAAGGAATAGCTGAGCCCGCCGTAGAACCCGCGCCGCTGTCCGTATTCGCCGGTGAAGACGCCGACGCCGCTCGATCCGCGCAGGTAATATTCCTGGTCGAAGAGGTTGACGATGTCGAAGCGGGCCTTGAGGTTCTTCAGGCTCGGATTGATGAAGCCGAAGGTCTGCTCGAAGCCGGTGTTGATCGTGTCGTAGGCGGGGACGCTGTCGCCGTTGGGGATCGCCACCGAGCCGTCGGCGTCGAGCCGGTCGGCGCGGAGGCCGCTGCCGCAGATCAGCTCGATGTAGGGCTTGGTCTCGTTGATCCGGTAGGAGGCGCCGAGCGAGCCGGTGAAGGTCTGGCTGTGGTCGAGGTAGATCTTGTTCGCGGCGATGTAGCTGTAGTCGACGGCGTCGAAGAGGAGCGCCTGGTTCGAGTTGACCCCGGTCCCCCGCGCCTGCTCGACCGCCAGGTTGCCGTAGGCGGAGAAGCCGCCCCGGTCGTAATTCTGGCTCAGCTCGACGCCCTCGATCTCGGCGCGGCGGTAGTTGAACTCGGTGAGGATCGGGGCGGCGCCGAATTGGCCGTCGTCGATCTGGTTCTGGGCCAGCTTGTAATAGCCGTCGAGGCCGACCTGGTATTCCTTGGTGAAGTGGTGGACCACGCCGAGGTCGAAGTAATTGTCCCGCTCCGCCTTGGTCGGGTCGTTGGGCAGGCCGGGGGTGGCGGCGTTGGTGGTGCCGGCGAAGGCGCCGACGCTCCCCGCCGGGGCGTTCTCCAGCGAGGGCGGGACGAAGTAGCTGGCGTAGCCCGCGTGGAAGGTGGTGTTCTTGTCGAGCTCGTAGGTGGTGTTGATCCGGGGGCTGAGCTGGTTCTGGCTGATCTCGTTGTTCTGGTAGAGGTCGAAGCGCCCGCCGAAGTTGACCGTCCATTGCTGGGTCAGCTTCCACTCGTCCTGCAGGTAGAAGCCGTACATATAGGCGACATCGTAGGAACTGAGCGGAATGCCGGTGGCGCCCGCGCCGGTGGTGGTGCCGTCCGCATTGACCGGGAAGGCGTAGATCAGGCTGTTCTGTTCCGCGTCCTGGTTGTCGAGCATCAGGCCGCCGCGCAGGGTGTTGCTCTCGGTCAGCTTGTAGCTGGTGTCGAGCTCGACACCCTGCGAGAGCAGGCTTCGGTCGAGGTCTCCGGCGCTCCCGTTCGCATAGAGATCGCCGCCGATGTCGGCGTGGTAATCGACGTTGCTGTAGCTGTTGAAGAAGGCGAGTTGCATGTCGAAGTCGTCGATCGTCTTCTGGTAGGCGATCACCTCGTAATTGTTCTGCTCGTCCTGGGTGTTCTGCTGGGAGGAGGCGTCGAGCGCGGCGGGCAGGCCGGGGAAGGGCGTCCCCGCGCTGTCGGCGAAGGGACCGTTGTCGCCCGGGGCGTTGGGGATCTCATAATGGTTATACGATTCCCCGGCGATCAGGCTGAGGCGGCTGGTGTCGTCGATCAGGTAGGAGGCGTAGAGGAAGCCCTGGTACTGGTCGGTGTTGTCATGGATGGCATGGGCGGTATTGACCGTGTTCTCCAGCCCGAGATCGCTCTGGAGTTCGCTGCCGGAGAGGTAGAAGTTCCACTTCCCCTGGCTGCCGCCGTAGTCGAAGCCGTTCTTGAGGGTGTCGTTGCTGCCCGCGTAGGTCTCGACCTCGCCGCCTTTCTGGAAGGCCCCGTCCTTGGTGTGGATGTCGAGGACGCCGCTGGTGCGGAAGCCGTATTGGGACGGGAGCGCCCCGGTGAGGAGATCGACGTGGTCGGCGAAGCGGGGATCGAATTCGTTGCCGAAGCCGGTGATCCCCTCGGGGATGAGAACGTCGTTGATCCGGTATTGGACGTTGGCGTGCTCGTCGCGGACATGGAAGCTCCCGTCGGGCGCGTCGTCCTGGCTGACACCGGGGAAGCGGAGCACCAGCTTGCTGAGAGGGATGTTGTCCCCCTGGGTGAGGGAATCGATCTCGTCCTGGTCGATGCTGTAGGAAGTCGCGCCGGTATTCGGGACGATCCGCTGGCGGTCCT
>FSXI01000043.1_pt1 | contig 24164 bp, 11 predicted proteins | sample 1638251 | NCBI WGS metagenome assembly FSXI01 (sample SAMEA3914788, study PRJEB12502) | metagenome | biome: forest; material: soil | place: Canada | collected 2011-07-03 | depth 0.1 m | reverse complement strand
TCGGCGTCGAGGGGGCCGCCGCAGGAGATGCCGATGGCCTCGATCGGTTCCCCCTGGGCTATTTCCCGGATCAGGCGAAAGAGGAGGTCGAGCCCTTCCTGAAGGGGACGAGGGGTCTCCGCGCGTAACTGGCGGAGGATGGTTCCGTCGCGGGTGGCGGCGGCGGCGATGATTTTGGTTCCGCCGATGTCGAGGGCGATCAGGGGCATGGGAGGGTGGGAGATGGGTTGAAGTCGACGGCCAGTCCTGGTTTCTACGGCACTAGTACCCGCAGGGCCTTCGGGGCGACGCTGAATTCGCAGGGGAGGTGGCCGAGGAGCTCGCCGTCGACCTCGACGGGGACGGGCTCGGCGGAGTGGATGCGGACGCGGCGGCTCTTGAAGTAGCGGACGTCGGGGAGCTTGAGGTGGCTGCCGGAGAGGATGCCCTGGATGTAGCGGGCGAGGGCGAAGGGGTTCATCTGCTCGAAGACGCAGATGTCGAGGAGGCCGTCGTCGATCTTGGCCTCCTTGAAGATGGGGAAGGGGCCGCCGTAGAAGCGGCCGTTGCCGATCAGGACGAAGGAGCCGTGGATGGGCCGCCCTTCCTCGCCCTGGATGACGAGCTGGGGGGGCTTTTCGGCCATCATCTGGGCTCCGGTGAGGAGGTAGCTCAAGGGGCCGAGGAGTTTTTTCGATTCCCACTCGGTCTTCTCGACGATCTGGGCGTCGAGGCCGACGCCGGCCAGCTGGACGAAGCGGTGGTCGTTGGCGAAGGCGAGGTCGATGTCGCGGGTTTTGCCCCGGACGATGACGTCCCAGGCCTTTTCGAGCTGGTTGGGGATGCCGAGCTCCATGGAGAAGACGTTGACGCTGCCGATGGGGAGGATGCCGAGGGTGGGGCGCTTGTCTCCGTGCTCCCCTTCCCCGTCGAGACCGGTGAGGCCGTTGACGACCTCGTTGATGGTGCCGTCGCCGCCGGCGGCGACGATGGTCTCGTAGCCCTGCTGGATGGCGCGCTCGGCCTGGGCCTCGGCGTCGCCGGGGCATTCGGTGAACTTGAGGGTGACGCCCTTGGCGAGGCGGCGGACCTTTTCCTTGAGATCGCGGGCGCGTTCGCTGCGGGCCGCCGGATTGAGGATGATGCAGGTGCGGTTCATGATTGCGAAGGCGGCGGGAAGTGCGTAAGAGGAAGGATGGCTTTGGTCCGCGTGTTTCGAGGGTTGTTCATCTTGGCGCTCTTCGCGCTGGCAGTGGTAGCAATCTTGGCGGTCGCCCTCAATTTTTATCTTGGGATGGAGCAAAACGCCCCCAAGGCGGCCGGATTCGTCTCCGGGGTGGCGCAGGTGCCGGTGAGCCTCGGGACGGTGCAGGTAAATGTGCTCAAGGGGGCCCATTTGACCAATGTGAAGGTGGCCAATCCGGCGGCGATCCGCGAGCCGGTGCTCCTCTCGGTGCCCGATCTCTCGCTGACCTATGCGCCGCTGGCGCTTTCCCAGCACCGGCTCCTCTTCCGGCAGGTGACGCTCTCCAATCCGGTGCTGGCGCTGGCCGAGGATGCCCAGGGGGAGACGCCGCTGCCGGCGGCGGTGGCGCCCCGGTCGCCGTTACAGGGGGCGCTGCGGCTCGACGTGAAGTCGCTCAATATCGAGAACGGGACGGTGCGGGTACTGAATGCGGCGGGGGACCCGACGCTGCTGCTGGAGGGGCTGCAGCACGGGGGCCGGCTGGAGCGGATCGGCCAGGAGGTGAAGGCGGGGGGGCAATTCACGGCCAAGTCGCTCACGCTGGGGCTGCTCAAGATCGGGGATATCGATTCGAGCTACGGTTTCGAGAAGGGGGTGCTGAAGATTTCCAAGCTGCTGGGCACTTCCTATCACGGCCAGTGGACGGGGACGTTCCAGATCGACGGGAGCACGGACGGGATGCCCTGCGATTTCCAGCTGCAGGCCAATTCGCTCGATCTCAACGAGCTGCTGAAGTCGGTGGCGGGGAAGCCGGACATGGTCTCGGGGACGCTCAACCTGACGGTGGCGGGCCGGGGCTCGGCGGGATCGCTCTCCGGGATCACCGCGCAGGGGAGCTTCGAGGTCCACAACGGGCAGTTGATCCATGTCGGCTTCATCCAGGATCTGGCGCAGGCGATCTCCAACAAGGATCTGGCGCAGCCCGACTTCAGCGAGGCGCACGGCGATTTCAGCGTGGGACAGGATACGATTACGATCTCCTCGTTCGAGCTCGACTCCTCGCAGTTCACCCTGGCGGGGGGCGGGACGATCGGGTTCGACGGGACGGTGAATTTCAAGCTGACGATGACGTTCACGCCCGACTTCGCCAAGCTGCTGCCGGCGGCGGTATCGGAGCGTCTGACGGCGGGGGCGGACGGGAGCCGCGCGATCGCCTTCAACCTGACGGGACCGATCGACAATCCGCAGAGCGATCTGTTGAAGCAGCTGAGTTTCATCAACCTGCAGGGAGCCGTCCCGGCGGCGACGCCCGCTCCGGCTCCGGCTCCCGTCTCCACCCCCGGCGCGATTCCGCCGCTGGCGCCCTGATCCGATGGCGCTTCGCGTGGTGGCCGGCAGCGTGGGGGGGCGGACCTTGAAGACGCCGAAGGGGGATGTGCTCCGCCCCACCCAGGACCGGATCAAGCAGGCGATGTTCTCCAGCCTGGGGGAACGGGTGCCGCACGCCCGGGTCCTCGATCTCTATGCGGGGAGCGGCGCGCTGGGGATCGAGGCGTTGAGCCGGGGTGCGGACGCGGCCCTCTTCGTGGAAAAGAACCGGGTCTGCGCCAAGTGCATTACGGAAAATCTGGCGGCGCTGGCGCTGGCCGGGCAGGCGCGGGTGGAGGAGCGGGATGCGCTCGATTTCCTCAAGGGGGGGCCGGGGACGGTGGCGCCCTTCGACCTGGTCTTTGCCGATCCGCCCTATGACAAGACGATGGGGAAGGCGGCGCTGAGTCCCCTCCCCGGCGCGGTGCGGCCCTGGGTGGCGGAGGGCGGGGTCTTTGTCTGGGAGTTCTTCAGCGGGCAGAAGCTGGAGGAGCTGGCCGGTTGGCGGACGCTCTTTTACCGGAAGTATGGGGAGACGGCGCTGGCGATTCTGGCGCCGGAGGGCGTCTCTCAGTAGCTGAGGACGATGCCGAGGTGGCCGCGCTGGCCGTCGTGCTCGCGGAAGAGGTAGTTCACGTCGCTGTCGATGAGCTGCCAGCCGTAGTCGAAGCGGACGCTGACGAAGGTGGAGATCGAATAACGCAAGCCGCCGCCGACGCTCCAGAGGTTGATGTTCGGGTTGGTCGAGGGGGTGCCGCCGAGGGCGAAATCGTCCGGTTTGTATTGGGAGACGCCGCCGTAATCGGTGAAGGCGAGGAACTGGAGCTGGTCGCCCTTGTAATCGGAGAGGAAGTAGTGGCCGAGGCCAATGGGAGGGGTGCGGACCTCGCCGGAGATGAAGTAGCCGACGTCGCCGTTGGCCTCGCGCTCGTCGTAACCGCGCACGGTGTCGTAGCCGCCCAGGCCCATCTGTTCGCTGCCGAGAAGGCGGGCGTTGGCGATCTGGTAGGCGCCCTTGAGGATGAGGGAGAAATCGTCGGGGAGCTTTTGTACGCGGTTGAGGGTGAGGTGGCCGTACATGTAGCCAGCGCTGCTGGCGTCGGAGCCGATGAAATCGGCGTTCGAGTTGGCCTGGGTCATGCCGCCCGGGCTGTAGTAGCCGGTGCCGGTGAAGGAGGTCGATCCCCACGGATCGGTCAGGGAGCTGTTGTAGCCGTAGACGAACTGGGAGACGTCGGTGGTGGGGGGGCTCGCATCGACGTTCGCCACGTTGTAGAGCAATTGGGAGGAGCTTTCCTTGAAATCGTAACCGGCGACGACTTCCTGGGTATAGGTTCCCCAGAAGGCGTGCAGCGGCTCGATCGGGATGGTGTAGCGGAGGCTGGTCTGCCAGGAGCTGCCGCTCGAGGTGATTCCCTCGCCGGCGGGGAAATCGGCGGTGGTATCGGCGTAGCTGCCGAAGAGGGTGATGAGATGGTGCCAGGGCAGCTGGTGGACGTAGCTCCCGGAGTGGACCCGCAGGAGCTGGAGATCGGGGCTGGTCATGTACTGGTAATTGAGCTGATCGCCGATGCCGAAGGCGTTGCCCCAATTGAAGCCGAGCAGGAACCTCCCCTCCCCGGTGAGGGTATTGCCGCTGTCCTCGTAGCCGGTGTAGAAGCGGACGGGGAAGCGGTCCCGGGTCTTCAGGACGACGTCGGTGGTGCCGGGGTCCTCGCCGGGCTGGTAGACGAGCTCCGTCTGCAGGAAGGGATTGCGGTTGATCCAGGCGATATCGGAATTGAGGGTGCTGGCGGTGATGGGGCCGCCGGGGGTCTCGCGGATCTTCTCGGAGACCAGATACGAAGGGAACCAGTTGTTCCCCTCCACGGTGACCTTGCCGAGCTTGGCCTCGGTCACGACGATCTCGACGACGTCGTCGGTCATGTTCTGTTCGGGGAGGTAGGCGTCGACGATGGGGCGGTCCTGGCCGCGGTAGTAGAGGATGATATCGCGGAGGATCTCGTTGAGCTGGGCCATCGAGACGGGCTTGTCGATGTAGCCCGACAGGAGGGGGCGCAATCCCTTCTGATCCTTGTCGGAGATGCCGGAGACGAAGCGGACGTGCTGGTCTTCCTTGCGCGGCAGGAGGGCGGAGGCGTTCTTCTCGTTGAGCTCCTGGGGGCTGGAGACGATGACGATGCCGCCGAGGTGGGAGGCGAGCTCGGTCTCGTCGCCGCCCAGGTCGGGCATCGGCCCATCGACGGGCGGAGGCGGGGGGGAGATGGCCTGGATCGGCTTCGGCGCGACCTGCTCGAAGCTTTGGGGGGGGACCTGGGACCAGACGGACGGGAGGCCGAGCAGGAAGAGGAATGCCGCGCCCACCAGGCTCTGCAATCCAAGCGCCATCTCCGGTTGCCGCCGGTACCCGCGTCCCTTTTTCACCGATTTCTATCCGATGCGGGGCGTGGGAAGAATAGCCGCCGACGGGGTGCCGCCGAAGTCGAGAAGATCCCCGGACAGGGGCGCGGAGGGGCTGTTCATTGGCTGGAGGGGCACCCGGAGATACCAATTTTGGAACTCCTTTGCAAAGGGAGATTTCGGGGAGCGCTCGAGGCGGCTGTCCCGCACGGAATCAAGGAGCGAGGGCATTCTGCAGCTGATTGCGAACGGCCGGAGTCAGGGCGCTGCCCAGCGAGGGCGGAGGGGGGATATTGGGGGTGAAGCCGCCATGGCCGATGGCGCCGCTCGCGCCCGCGCCGACAACCGTCTCCGGAGTCGTACCGGTGCTGCCGGAGCTGGCCGGAGCGGGGGGAATGATCGCGCTCTTCTTGGTGCTGCCGCTGCCGGTCGTCGTGCCGGTACCGGTATCGGTCGAGCTGCTGCTGCTGGAGGTGGTGTCGCCGGTGGTCGTGGTGGTGGTGGTGGTCGCCGCCTCCGTGGTCTCCGTTTGGATCGTGCTGCTCGCCTGGCTGACGCTCGAGCTGCCGGTGGAGGTGATGATGGCCTGGGTCGCCGCCTGGATGGGCGTGGGGGTGGTGGTCGTCTTGCCGGGGTAGAAGACCGTCGACTGCACCGAGACGGGAAGTTCGGAGGAGGAATTTCCGCCGTAGCTGCCGCTGGCGACCAGGGGACTCAGGCTTCCAAGAGTCGATCCGGAGGGTCCTCCCGCCGCGTAGATGTCGTAGGTGCCGGTGAGGGTGACGCCGTTATTGATCAGGTTCTCGCCCGACATGACGATCCGGTTATCGTTGGTCGCGGCGGTGACCGACGAGCCGTTGGCCAGGACGACGTTGTTGGAGGCGACCAGGTAGGTATTGGCGCCGCTGCCGGGCATGTCGAGGCTGGCTGTCACCGCCGTGCCCGAGCCGGAGGGGAGCGCGGCGGTGACCTGGCCGGCGTCGAGGCCGAGGTAGACGTTGGTGCCCTGGAAGATGTAGGCCGGGGTGGTGGTCTGGGTCAGGGCGCTCAAGCCGGCGGTGGAATGCGAGTCGAGGATATAGATGTCGCCGCCGGTGGCGGCCGCGAAGGAGATGGAGGTGAAGGTGTTGCCGACGTAACTCAAGTCGCCGTTGGCGTCGGTGTCGCTATCCGTAAGGTAGGCGCCGTAGGGAGTGGAGGTGGTGGTGGCATCGAGGAGGGTGAAATCGTGCGAGGCGCTGGCCGAGGAGGTGGCGAAGGTGAGGGTTCCGGTCCCCGAGATGAAGGAGCCTTCCTGCAGGTTGATCTCGCCGCTGCCCTTGATGGTGACGTTATCGGTCCCGGCGCTGATCACCCCGCCATCGGCCAAGGTGAAGGAGCCCGCCCCCGAGGCCTCGCTGCCGGTACCGGCCCCGCCGTCGAGGACGATCTGGCCGCCGCCGGTGTTCATGGTGATGTGATTGTCGATGTTCAGGCCGCCGGTTCCCATGGCGGTGATTTCCAGGGAACCGCCGGTCATGGTGATGCCGGTGCCGACGCCAACATCCTCAACTCCGGAAACAGCGAAGCCTGAGCCGAGGGAGAAGACGGAATTGCCGACCGACTCGATATCGGCCCCGTCGGCGACGATTTCGAGGTTGCTGATGCCGCCGACCTGGAAGGGATTGCCGGAGGTGCCGATGCTGCCGGTGGCCCAGAGGGCGAGATCGCTGGTGCCGTCGGCTTCCGAGATCACCGCGCCATTGGCTTCGGTGACGTTTCCGTTGGCGTGGATGTAGGCGGAGGCCCCGGTTTCGATGGTGAAGGAGTTCTCCAGGGTGACGTTGCCGCCATAGATCTCGACCGGGTGGTCGAGCGTGCCGTCATTGGGGGTGATGTAGACCGCACCGGTGTCGGCTCCGTCGGGGTTGCCGAGAGTCTCGAGGGCAAAGCCGCTGCCTTCGTTCTGGACCACCAAGGACTGGTAGTAATAGGAGGCGGGCAAGGTGGTTCCTCCCAGATACATCTCGGTGGAGCCGGTGAGCGGCTCGATGGTCAGGTTGCCGCCGTTGCCGCTCCCGGTGAAGAGGTCGCTGGAGCCGTCGTAGACGGTATCGCTGGCGAAGTTGTTGTCGTCGGGATAGCCGATGCTGTCGGCATTGACGATGATGGAGCCGGTGCCTTCGGCGTTGACGGTGGGAACGGCGCTTCCGTAGTAGGTCTTGGTGCTGCCGTCGGTCGATTGGATGGCGGCCGCGAGATTGATGTCGAAATCGATGCCGTAGTTATCGGTGCCCGCGCCGGTTTGGCCGGTCAGGGTGATGTTTCCCGCGCCCACGCTGTTCACCTGGGCGCCGTTCTCGATGACGATGCCGGAGCTGTTGGTGCCGGCCGCCGTGAAGGTGCCGGTGGGAAGGTTATTGGAGCCCAGCGCCACATTGCCGCCGGAGATGGTCGGCGCGCCGCTGAAACCGGTGATCGAGAGCGCCCCGTCCTGCGTCTCCACAGTGGTGGCCACCGCCCCGACCGAGCTGCCCTCGCTGGCGACATAGCCGTCGAGGACAAAGCCTTCCTGGGAGGTCCCGCCGCTCCCGGCAGCGGTGGCGAAGGCGTAGCCGTTGATGGTCAGGCTGCCGCTTCCGCCGGTGCTCACCTTGGTGGCAATCAGCTGCCCATCGTCCTCGATGGCGTTCTCCGAATCGATGAGCACGCCGACGTTATTGGAGCTGCCGCTGCTGCTGCTCCAGGAGATGCCGGTGATCGAGAGGTTTCCGCCCGTCGTGTAGACCTGGGAGCTGCCGGTGATCCAGACGCCGTAATCGTCGGAGAGACCGGAGGCGGTGGAGGTGCCGCTGGTGCCGTTGATGACGATGGAGCCGGTGCCGGCGGTGTTCACTTCCGAGCCGTTTTCGATCTCGACGCCGTAGCGGTTGGTGGCGCCGCTGACGGCGGCGTCGGTTCCGGTCAACTGAATCGTTCCGCCGTTGGTCAGGAGGGACGATGCATTGAGGGCGATGCCGGCCGAGTTGTAGGCGCCATCGCTCTGGCCGGCGGCGGTGATGCTGGTGGCGTAGATGTTGGACCCGGAGATGTAGATGCCGTCATCCTGGATGCCGCTGCCGCCCGCCGCCGCGGTGGGAGCGTCCACCGTGCCGCCGGACAGGGTGAGGGCGCCGACCGACGTGTCGGGGGTCCAATAGGGGCCATCCTGTTCCCAGCCCCCGATGGTGACGTCGGTGAGCCCGATCGAGCCCGAGCCGCTGTAGAGGCTGATCGGGCCGGAAGCATCGAGGGTGCCCTCGTCGATGGAGATGCCGTGGGCCGCCGTCAAGGTCAACGAGCTGTCTCCTCCTTCCCAAGAGATATTATTGAGGACGAGCGCGCCGGTCACGGTGACATCGCCGTTCAGGGTCAGGACCGACTCGCCGGTCATGTTGGCCAGGCCGAGGTTGGCGGCGGAGAGGGTGAAGGCGCCGGTGTCCGCATTGTAGCTGTAAGTGCCGGAAGGGATGATGGCGGAATCGGCGAGGGTACCCACGGCATTGGAAATGAGGGTGGGAATCTCGGAAGTGGAGATGCCGAGGGAGTAGTTCGAGCTGGAGTCGGCCCCCACGGTCAGCATATCGGCGGTGAGGGTGAGGCTGGTGACGGTCTCGCCGCCCGCGACGAAGACGGTATTGGCCAAACCGGAGGCGGTATCGGCGGGGGCGCCCGGATGGGCATAGGCGAGGACACCGTCGTTGTCGGCGACGGTTCCCGCTCCCACCGCGAGGTAGAAGTAGCCGTTGGCCCCGGATTCGACATTGCCGAGCGCGGTGCCGTTCACGGCCAGGCCGATCTCTTCCCCGCTCCAGGCGATGCTGCTGACCGGATCGGAATAGGCGGTGCCGGAGATGACCTGGACGCCGTTGGGGAACTGCCATTGGAGGTAGGGGTAGGAGCTGCCGTCGGCGATGCCCCAGGTGCAGCCCGACCAGCTGGAGGTGGTGGAGGCACTCTGGAGGGCGGCGGTGGTCTCCCCGGTGGCGCCGGCGCTGGAACCCTCCCCGACCGCCGAGGCGAGGCCGGAGGTCTCGATATCCCAGAAGCTGCCCGTCATCGTGCCCAGATTATTGCCCACCAGGCCGCCGATCGATCCCACCGCGCCGATGACGAAGCCGCTGGCGTAGGTATTCGTGAGGGTGCCCTCCGAATCATTGCGCCCGACCAGGCCGCCGATCTCGGTTCCGTCGGCGCCGCCCGAGACTTCCGCAATGCTGTAGCTGTCCGTGATCGCGCCGAAATTGTAACCAACCAGACCGCCGACCTGATTCCCCTCCCCGTTGACCATCACCAGGCCGCCGTTGAAGCTTTGCGAGATTGAGCCGAGGTTATGGCCGACGAGCCCGCCGATGGAGTTGCCGCCGGAGCCGGTGATGATGGCGCCGGTGTTATCGCTCTCGGAAATGGTGCCGCTGTTATAGCCGGTGATGCCACCAATCGAGTAGGCACCGGTTCCGGCGGTGACGTTGGCGGCGTTGGAACCCAAGGTGATGGTTCCGCCATTCTGGCCCGCCAAGCCGGCGACGTACTGGCTGCCATCGGTCCCCGAGACGGTGCCCGCGACGGAAACGTCCGAGAGGGTGCCGTCATTCACGCCCACCAAGCCGCCGAGGTAGCTGCCGCCCGAGACATCGACACCGGTCAGGTTGAGGTTCTCGACCGTGCCGCCGCTCCCGACCTGGCTGAAAAGGCCAACGTCGGAGCTGCCCGAGCCCGCATTGATGGTGAGGCCGCCGAGGGTGTAGCCGTTCCCGTTGAAGGTGCCGGTGAAGGAGGAGCCGGCGCCGATCGGCGCGAAGCCGGCCCCGGTGACGATGCCGCCGGTGACGCTGGTGCCCCAGACATCGGAGGCGTTGGTGATCGAGGAGAGATTGAGGTTGTGGGCCAGGGTGTAGTTGGCGGCCAGGGTGGTGCTGTTCAGGCCGATCAGCTGGAGCTGGTGAGCGTTGCTGATGGTGGTGCTGTATTCCATCGAGAGCATCGGGCGGGTGGAGCCGTTGAGGATGACCCAGGTATTGCCCAGGCTGGTGCCGATGTTCCAGCCTGCGGCCTGATAGGTACTGGCCTGCATCGATTGGGCGGTGGTGATGCCCTGGGCCTGGAAGGTGCCGCTATTCAATCCCACCCCATTCGCATTGATGCTGGTGATCCAGAAATTGCTGTTGCTGATGGTGCCCTGGTCGAGCGCTCCGACCAGGCCGCCCGCCTGGTTACCGGTGACCGAGCCGCTGGCATAGTCATCGCTCATCGGCCCGTTGTTGCTTCCGTAGTCGAGGCCGATGAAGCCGCCGGCGCTGCCGTTGGCGGAATCGACGTTGGCCTGGGAATAGCTGTTGGAGATGGTCCCGCCGTCGTCATTCCATCCCACGAAGCCGCCGATATAGGAATTTCCGACAACGCTGCCGCTCACGTATACGTTCGAGATGGTCCCCAAGGCATCGCCGCCGTTATTATCCCCGGAAACGCCGGCGATGCCGCCGGCATAGACGTTACCGGCACCCGTGCTGACGATATCGAGATTGATCAAGCCGAGATTTGAGACGGAGCCCTCCAAATCGGCGAAAAGGCCGACATAGCTGGCCGGGCTATTGATGGTCAATCCATCAATGGTATAGCCTTGGCCGTTGAGGCTGCCGGTGAAGGGGGTGACGCTGCCGGAGGAGGTGCTGCCGATGGGGGCGAAACCGGTTCCGGGGGTGATCCCCCCCCAGACGTCGGAGGCGTTAGTGGTCCCGGTGGCGTCGATATTGGCTCCGAGGACGTAGGTGACTCCCAGGGTGGTGGCATTCAGGCCGACGAGCTGGAGCTGGTGGGCGTTGACGATGGTGGTGTTGTATTCCATCGCCAGCATGGGGCGGGTCTGGCCGTCGAGGATGACCCAGGTGTCGTTGACCTGATCGGTGCCGATGTTCCAGTCCGCGCTGGTGTAGGTGCCCGCGCTCATCGCCTGGGCGGTGGTGATTCCGGTGACCCCATTCGTGGAGGAGGCGTCCGAGTAAGCATTCGCCTGTCCGGAGGTCTGGGTGTCCCAAAAGCTACCGCTGACCGCGCCGATGTTAGTTCCGCCGAAACCGCCCGCCGCGGTGCCGGTGACCGCTCCGCTAGCGTAGACGTCGGTGATGGTGTAGGCATTGGAGCCGACGAAACCGCCAGCCTCGTTATTACCGCCGCTCACGGCGCCGTAGGCGTAGGCCGCGCTGACGGAACCGTTATTGAAACCGACGAAGCCGCCGAAATCGCCCTGGCCGTCGGTCTCCAGGCTGGTGACGGCGCCTCCCGCGTAGGAGTCGGAAATAGTGCCGCTGGAATCGTTATACCCGACGAAGCCGCCGACGGAGCCGAGGCCGCTGACCGCCCCGGTGGCGTAGGAGTCGGAAATGGTATTATCGTTGTAGCCGGCGAAGCCGCCCACCTGCCCTCCGCTGGCGGAGGGGCTGGCGGCGATGACGCTGCCGGTGGCATAGGAGCCGGAGATGGCGGCCTGATAGTCATTGTACCCGACGAAGCCGCCGACGTAATCCTCGGTCCCGGTGAAGGTGATGTTCCCCGTGGCGTAGGAAGTGGAAATCGTTCCATTATTGTAGCCGATGAAGCCGCCCACGTTGCCGCCGCCGGGGGCGGAGCCGAGGTCGGTGATGCTGCCGGTGGCATAGGAGCCGGAAATGGTGGCCTGATAGTCATTGCCCCCGACGAAGCCGCCGACGTAGTCGTCAGTCCCGGTGAAGGTGATGTTCCCCGTGGCATAGGAATTGGTGATGGTCCCCTGGTTGTATCCGGCAAAACCGCCGACCTCATCGTTCTGGGCGGTGGAGACGATATTCCCGGTGGCGTAGGAATCGGTGATGGTTCCCCCGACATCATTGTTGCCGACCAAGCCGCCGGCGGGGCTCAACTGGATGCTGGCGGAGCTGTAGATGGTGGCGCTGCTGTGGCTGGAATCGATGGTACCGCCGTTTTCTCCGACCAGGCCGCCGATGTCCAAAGCGGTGGCGCCGCTGCTGACGGTGCCGGTGGAGGAGCTGCCTTCGACGGTGCCGGTGTTGTATCCCACGAGGGCGCCGACGTCGAGGCCGCCGGTGACGGAGACATTGGTCAAATTGACGTCCTCGATCATGCCGGAGCTTTGTCCGAAAAGGCCGTAGTCGATCCCCGGCGAGGCGTTGACGGTCAGGCCGTTGATGGTGTAGCCATTTCCGTTGAAAGTTCCGGTAAAGGCGGAATTGGCCGCGATCGGGGCGAAGGTGGAGCCGCTGACGCCCCAGACGTCGCCGCCGTTGCCGGTGGCGGTCAGGTCGATGTTGTTGGCCAGGGTGTAGGTGGCGCCGAGGGTGGTCGGGTTCATCCCGATCAACTCGAGCTGGTGGCCGTTGGAGATGGTGGTGCTGTATTCGGAGACCAGGATCGGATAAGTCGATCCCGCCGTGCCGGTGTCACTCGTCCCGGCAATGTACCAGGTACCGGTCCCGTCGATATTGACCGCATTGGTCCAGTTCGTATAGGACGACGGTGTCATCATCTGCTCGGTGCTCAGACCCTGAGCTCCGGTATCGCTGGAGGAGCTTCCGATTCCGTAGGCGGCCTCCGTTCCGGACGCGTCGTTGTTCCAGTAGTTCGCGTCATAGGTGCCGCCGATATCCTCGCCCACCAAACCGCCGACATTGCCGCTACCCGTGGCCGCTCCCGCCGCGTAGGAATATATGATCGTGCCAGTATCGTTCTGACCCACCAGACCGCCGACCTGAGAATTATCGGTATCCCCGACCGCCGTCACGGTCCCCAGCGCGTAGGAATACTCGATCGTACCGGTGTTGTTGTGCCCCACCAAGCCGCCGACGGCATCCGGCCCGGAGACCGCAACGGCGGCGTAGGAATGGGTAATGGTGGCCGCGCCGTTGTATCCCGCCAAGCCGCCGACCTCGATGCCGTTACCCGCAACGGTACCGGTGGCATAGGAATAGCCGATTAGGCCATTGTTCCATCCCACCAAGCCACCGACATAGCTGTCGCCGATGATGGAAACATCGTTTAGGCCGAGGTTCTCGATCATGCCGGCGTTCGCTCCGAAGAGGCCGAGGAAGCTCGACGACGGCGCGTCGATCGTCAGGCCGCTGATCGCGTAGCCCTGGCCGTCGAAGATTCCGGTGAACGGGGTCCCCTGGCTGGTTCCGATCGGGGTGAAATTGGAGACGCTGGAGGCGTCGATACTTTTGCCGAGCGCATAATCGCCCCCGGTGGAGCCGTCATTCACCGTCGTTGCCACTTCCTGAAGCTGGGCGATGGTATTGACCAGCATGAAGGCGGTCAGGGTGCCGTCGACGTTGGCGTTGGTGTAGCTCGTGGGGGTGGCGTAGCTGGTGGGATTGTAGAAGATGGTGAGGGCGCCCGAGGTGGAAAGATCGGAGGCATTGGCCACGGCCACCGTCCCGACGCCGGTCCCCTGGCTATCGGCCCGCAGGGTGATCGCGCCGCCCGCCGAGGAGACCACCGCATTGACATCGATGTTGCCCCCGGCGGTCATGGTGATCGCCCCGCCGCCGGATGCGGTGACGGCCGCGTCGACGGTGATATCCGTTCCGGCCGTCATGGTGAGCCCATGGCTGCTCGACCAGCTGAGATTGGTATCGGCCTGGATGGTGATGCTGCCGTCGGCCTGGATGGTGACGTCGTTATCGGCCAGGGCCTGGGTTACCGAGTAATCGGTCAGCACGCTGGGGCCGGAGCCGCTCGCCAGGGAAAAATCGGGGGCGCCGCTCAATCCGGCGGAATTGGCGAAGGCATCGTCCGGATAGTTGACGATGGTGAGGTCGTCCGGATCGAGGAGCCAGGAGCCGAGCAGGCCCTTGGGCGCGGCGGTGGTGACGGTGCCGAAGGCCTCCAGGTAGCCGCCGCTGGTCTCGACCTGGCCGCCGTTGCCGCCGTTGGGGCCGCCCTGGGCGGAGATGGTGCCGTAGAAGCGGGTGGCGTCGTTCGACCAGACGACGACCTTGCCGCCGTTGCCGCTGTCGGTGGCGTCGGCCCGGAGGACGGCGTCTTCGCCGATGTAGGTGGAGGTGGCGTCGTAGACGGCGGCGTTGGCGCCGTGCAAGTCACCGCCGATGAGGATGGTGCCGCCTCCGGCGGGGCCGCTGGCATTGATGAGGGCGTTGTCGTAAACGGCGACGTCGTCTCCGGTGAGCTCGGCGAGGCCGCCGGTCTTGCCCGCCGTTTGCGAGGAGACGTCGATGGTGCCGGTGTCGAGGGTGGTGCCGCCCGCGCCGGTGGTCATCTTGACGGTGCCGCCGCTGCCGTCGGCATTCTTGGCGGCGAGGGTGCCGCTGTTCTCGACGGTGCCGCCGAGGGCGGTGAGGTGGATGACGCCGTTCTTGACGGTGGCTCCGGTGGCGCGGATGGCGCCGGTGTTGTTGATGGCGAGGGCGTAGAGGTTGCCGGTGGCCTTGAGCTCGACCTGGACGGCCTGGATGGTGCCGCTGTTGACGATGCCGGTGCCTGCCGCTGGGCCGGTGCCGGTGGCGGCGACGCGGACGGCTCCGGCTCCATTGGCGCCGGTGGTGAGGTAGACCTGATTACTGGCGTAGAGGCCGACGTTGCCGTTGGCGGCGGTGAGGCTGCCCTTGTTGGTGACGTGTTCGGCGATGAGGTAGATGTTGCCGTCGGTGGCGTTGATCTGGCCGAGGTTGACCACCTTGCGGCCCGAGGTGCCGGTGAGCTGGAGGCCGCCGCCGGAGGTGAATTGGGAATTATCGACGCTGAGGGTGGAGGCGGTGAAGCCGGCGGTGTTGATGACGCCGCTCGATCCGACGAGGATGCCGTTCGGGTTGATCAACATGACCCGGCCGTTGGAGGAGAGGGTGCCGTAGATGGCGGAGGGATTGTTGCCGAGGACTTCGTTGAGGACGGTGGAGGTGGCGCTCGGCTGCAGGAAGTTGGTGGTTTCGCCGGAACGGATGGAGAAGGTCTGCCAATCGATGATCGCGCCGTTGCTGTTGACCACGTTCAGGGTGGTCCCGCTGGTGCTCATGCTGGCCGTTCCCGAGACGACGGTGCCGCCGGTGGGATTGGCCCAGAGGGCGGAGGGGACGAAGGCGAACCAGGTGAAGAGCGACCACAGGAAGAACCCGATGGTGCGGTTCCGGAGATGACCTCCGGCGGCTCCTGGTTGGTTCATTTAGGTAATTCGCTTAGGCGCCCGTCTTACTTGCATTTTCGAAATAGCAGGTTTGATTCCCAAAGGGAAGAGAGTTTCGGAAAAATTACTTAAGTAATTAGCGTAAAAAGTCCCCTACATAAACCGGGAATTCTCCGGACTTGTCCAATCGGGGAAACTCCGGTAGCACCCCGGGGTGGCTTCCGCTGGAAATCCCCTCCCCGCCAAACCGATTCTTGCGCTGCGGAGAGCGCTGAAGGGAAAGGGGTATCTTTTGGGGGCTCCGCTGGTGGCGCTGGCGCTTTTTCTGGTGCTGCTGCAGGTGCCTTTTTTCCAGGGGATTGAGAACAAGACGATCGATCTGCGGTTTCAACTGCGGGCGGGGAGTGATAAACCGGCAGATCCGAATCTCGTCTTCATCAATATCGATGAACCCTCGCTGACGATCTACGGACAATGGCCCTGGCCCCGTTCCTTCGAAGGCACTTTTCTCCAGCTTCTTTCCACCGCCGATCCCGGCATCGTCGCTTGGGACGTTCTTTTCACCGAAGCGGCAGCCGATCCCAAGGAGGATAAAAGTCTCGCCGACGGAGCCTCGACCGTGGCTCCGATGATCACGGGGGCGGGCCTCCTCGACGACAGCGATCCACGAGCCATGGCGCACAACACCTCCGAGCCTGGCCTTACCGAACCTCTTTCCCATGTCCATGGGGATATTCGACAACTCGCCTATCATAGCAAGGGCGCCAAATTCCCAAACCCGATTCTAGGGCAAGTCTCGCTGGGAGGCTTTGTCGATTCCCATCCGAGCAGGATCGATGGCATTCGCCGTTCGATGCCCCTGGTAGTCCGGGTTGGAGACAAGGTTTATCCCACGCTGATCACGCAAACCTTGATGCAGTATTGGCAACTGAAGCCAAAGGAGGTCTGGGTCACTTTGGGCAAGTCGGTCGATTTCCATACCCTCACCGACGCGGGGGTTGTCTCTGTCCCTATCAATGCGCGGGGCGAATTTCTCATTAACTATCGCAATCCCAATTCCTTTTTCTCCCTCTCTTACAGCGCGGTGGCCAATACCTTGGCGCAAATGGCCCAAGAACATGCCAAGTGGCCTTATCCGAGATCGCTCAAAGATAAGATCGTCTTGATCGGCGGGTCGGCGCAGGGCCTGAGCGATCTCGGCCCCAGCCCACTGCAGGGCATCACTCCCCTCCCCCTCACCCACCTCAATGTCCTCAGCAACATTCTCCAGCATGACTTCCTCACCGTCGCTCCATGGTATTGGGTCGCGCTCGGCTGGCTGCTGATCGCCTACGCCAGCCTTGCCCTCGCCGCCCGCCAATCCTCGATCTCGTTGGCGGTGATCATTCCGCTCGGGATCGTGATCGTCTACGCTGTCATTGCCTATCTCTTTTTCCGCTGGAGGAGCTTTGTCCTCCCTCTCGTCTGGCCGATCGGCGCGTTCTTTGCCGTGCATGGCGGGTCGATTCTTCTCCGCTGGCTGGAGGATCAGAAGTCGAAGGCGCAGATCAAGTCGGTCTTCAGTTCCTTTGTCTCCGACAACGTGATGAACCAGCTTTTGAAGAGCCCGGAGAACGTCAAGCTGGGCGGCGAGAGCAAGCCGGTGACGATTTTCTTTTCCGATATCCGGGGCTTCAGCACCTTTGCCGAGGGGATGACGGACCAGGAATTGATCAGCCAGCTCAACGAATATTTCGTCCGGATGGTCAACCGGGTCCTCATCAATGACGGCACGCTCCACAAGTTCATCGGCGACGCGGTCATGGCCGTCTGGGGGGACGTGCTTCCCAGCGACATCGCCGACGATGCCAAGAAGGCGGTCCGCTCCGCCCTCCAGCAGCGCCGGGAGCTGGTCGAGCTGAACAAGCTCCGGCAGGCGCGGGGGCTCTTCGAATTCAAGATCGGCATGGGGCTCAACCACGGCACGGTGGTGGTCGGCAACATCGGGGCGGAGGGGCAGAAGCTCGAATTCACGGTGATCGGCGACGCGGTGAATCTTGCTTCCCGCCTGGAGGGCGTCACCAAGCAGTTCCACACCGACCTGGTGATCGGCGAATCGGTCCGCGAGCTGATCGGGGAGGAGTTCCTCCTCCGCACCATCGGCCTGCTGGTGGTGAAGGGGAAGACCAAGCCGATCCGCGCCTACGAGGTTTTCGAGGAATTCGCCGATCCCGACAAGATCTGGGACCGCGACTGGGTGGAAACCTACGAGAGGGGGTTCAATCTCTATCTGGAACGGAAGTTCAGCGAGGCGATCGCCTGTTTCGAGAAATGTCTCCAGCTCCATCCGGAAGACTTCTGCACCAACGAATATTGCCAGGAGTGCCGCGAATTCGCCCAGAATCCGCCGCCGGACGATTGGACCGGGGTGCTCAAGCTCGATAGCAAGTAGGGGGCGGAAGCGGCGGATTCATTCCGCGCCATCGAGTGCGGGTGTTGATCGAGTCAGAGCCGGGTCCAAGGGGGCGCAGCCCCTTTGCATCGAACTTAGACCGCCGGCTTGTTGTCGGGCGGCGTGGCGGGCTTGCCGGAGGTCGACTGTGCGCCGGCCTTGTCGGTCTTCTTCTTGTCCGGCTCGACGTTGGCGGCGATGCCGACCTTGCCCTCCTGCACCTTGTAAAAGGTCTGGCCGTTCTTGACGGTCACGCCGTAGAAGGTTCCGCGGGCCGCCGCCGAACCTTGCGGCGTCTTCACCACGAAGTCGGTCTGGTCGGGGGTGGTGTGGTCGATGAGGGAGCTGACGGTGCCGCTGCTCAGATCGAGGGTCGCCTTGCGGCGGAGCTTGCCGTCTCCGGCGTCGGCGGCGTTGGTGAATTGCATGTCCTCCACCTTCACGGTGGTGTTCTCATCGACGCGGACTGCCGCGCCGGGCGTGGCCACCAGAATCGCCTCCGAGTCGGCGCCGGTCTTGATGGTGGTACCGGTGCCGAGATGGGCTCCGGCGGCAATCGGGTGAAAGGCATCGGAGCCGGGATCGGCGGCCTCGACCGAGCCGGTGACCGACTTCACCACCGCATCGACGGGAGCCGCCTGGACAACGCCGATCCCCGAGAAAAGGAGCGCCGCCGCCAGCAGGAAAAAGGGAGCGCGAGAATTGGCTGAAGAGAGCGCAGTTCCCATAAGTATCTTTTCCTATACGCCGAACCGACGATAACTCCAGCCCAAAAAATCGGCTCGGTCCTTCCGCCGGGCTGGCGCGAAGGAATTGACACCCTGCCGCCCTCCGATAGCGTGCGCCATGAAGCAGGCCGGAACCGCACCCAAGGAGTCCCTCTCCCTGGTGCTCCTCCTGGGCGCGCTCACCGCCTTCGGCTCCCTTTCCATCGACATGTATCTGCCGGCCTTTCCGGCGATCGGGCGGGAGCTCCAGGCCTCCGCCGAGGCCGTCCAGCAGACCCTCGCCCTCTTTTTCCTCGGCATGGCCGGGGGGCAGCTTTTCTACGGCCCCCTCTCCGACCGCTTCGGCCGCCGCAAGCCGCTCCTGGTCGGACTGGCTCTCTATGTCGCCGCCTCGCTCGGCTGCGCCTGTGCCCACTCGGTCCACGCCCTGATCGTCTGGCGGCTGCTCCAGGGATTGGGCGGGTGCGCCGGGATCGTCATCGCGCGGGCGGTGGTGCGGGACCGCTTCGATCCGGTCCATGCGGCGCGGATCTTTTCCGAGTTGATGATGGTGATGGGGGTCGCCCCGATCCTGGCGCCCTTCATCGGCGGCCAGCTCCTCCTGATTTCGACCTGGCGGACCCTCTTCTGGCTCCTCGCCCTCTTCGGCGCGGTCTGCTTCGCCGCCACTCTTCTTTTGCTCCGCGAAAGCTGGTCTCCCGATCCCGCCGCCAACGCCTTCTCCCCCCGCACGGTGGCGCGGAATTTCACCCTGGTCCTGGAGGACCCGACCTTCCGCTTTCCGGCCCTGACCAACGCCTTCGCCGTGGCCGCCATGTTCACCTATATCATCGGCTCTCCCGGCGTCTTCATCGGCCACTTCGGAGTCGCCCCCAATCATTATGGATTTTTCTTCGGCGCCAATGCCTTCGGCCTGATCGCCGCTTCCCAGATCAATCGCAGGCTCCTCACCCGCTTCGCCCCGCAGGCGATCCTCCGCATCGCCATCCCCTCCTCCACGGTGGCCGGAATCACCGTCGCGGCGGTCGGCTGGAGCGGGCTGGGCGGGCTCTGGGGACTGGCCGCCGCGCTCTTTCTCTTTCTCTCCTGCCTCGGCTTCATGGGAGCCAATCTGGCGGCCTGCGCGCTCTCCAACCAGGGCCGCCATGCGGGCAGCGCCTCGGCGTTGATGGGGACGCTCCAGTTTGCCGCCGCCTCGCTTTCGGGCGCGGCCTCGTCCCATGCGCTCGCCTTTGCCGCCATCGGCACTCCGCTGCATGGGATGTGTCTGTTCATCGCTCTCTGCATCGTCTTGGCGGCGGCGATGCATCTTGCGGGGCGGAAGATCGTCGCTCCGTCCGACATCGCTTAGAGCGCCTCATCAAGGTTGCGCCCGGCCTGAGTCAAAAAGGAAAGGCGTCGGTTACGAGCGCGATGATTTAATCGATTTCCCAGGGTAGGCCTGCGGCCAACCCTGGGCTATAGGAGGCAACGGCGTTGCCGTTATAGGCGCAGCGACGGAAAATACTTTAAGAACCGACGAAAAGGACGCAGACCGGCGCGGGGCAATCGGCTTTTTCTCCGGTCGGGGTGAGGCAACCGGTGGCGGGGTCGATCTTGAGGACGGTGAGGCCGCCCCCCTGCCCTGCCGCCAACAGCCATTGGCCGGACGGATCGAGGCTGAAGCTGCGCGGCATCTTGACCCCGGCGGGGACGTTCTCCATCAGCTCGAGGCGGCCTTCCGGGCCGACCGCGAAGACGGAGAGGGAATCGGAGCCCCGGCTGGAGAGATAGAGCCACTTGCCCGAGGGATGGAAGGCCACCTCGGCGGCGGTCTCCCCGGCCAGCGAGGCCTCCGGCGGCAGGGCGGAGACCGTCCCGCGCGGCGCGAGGGCGCCGGTGGCCGCATCGCGGGCGAAGACGGTGACGCTCACCCCCATCTCGTTGATCACCGCCGCGAAGGCGCCGTCCGGGCTCCAGGCCAGATGGCGCGGACCCATTCCCGGCGGCACTTCGGCCCAGGGCGGATCGGAGGGGATCAGGCTGGCGTCGGCGCCCAGCGTGAAGATCCGCACCCGGTCGGTCCCCAGATCGCAGGCGTAGAGGAACCGCCCCTGGGGATCGCTGTAGATGGAGTGGGCGTGGGGCTGGGCCTGCCGCTTCGGGTCGGGGCCGGAGCCGGTGAATGGGAACGGCGCGCCGCCCTCCCCCAGCGTCCCATTGGCCCCGATGGGAAAGGCCCGGATGGTGCCGGAGTTATAATTGGCGACGAAGAGATGCTTTCCCGCCGGATCGAGCGAGACGAAGCAGGGGCCGCTCCCGCCCGAGGGCTGGGCGCCGAGGAGCTGCAGCGTCCGATCGGGCTGCACGCTGTAGGCGGCCACCTGCTGTTCCGATTCGAGCGCGGCGTAGAGGGTGCGCCGATCGGGCGAGAGGGCGATGAAGCTGGGGTTCTTTGCCTCGGCGGCCAGTGTCAGGGGCCCGAGTTTCCCCGTCGCCGGATCGAGGGTGCCGAGATAGATGCCCCGCCCCTTGCCCGCCTGGGTGTAGCCGCCGAGGTAGAAGGGCTCTTCCGCCCCCCGCGCAGCGACCGAGCCGAGGAGACCGAGCGAAAGCGTGGAGAGGATCAAGGGCATAAGCAGTCGCATAACATCAGCCTGGATCGAAAAATAGCAAAGCCCATCCGATTCGCATGCCGACCGGCTATTTCCCCAATCCTTTCTGTGCGGTGGCCAATTCCTCCCGGTAGGCGGCGGGGTCGTAGGCCCATCCCGGCATCTTCCGGAGGTGAAATTCGGCGAGGAGGTAATGGCCCGAACGGTTCTCGAGCTTGGCCATTTCGAAATTCCAATCGTCGGAAAGGATGCCTCCTTGATCAATCCGGTTGGCCTTCATGTTCCGCCCCGTCTTCTCGAGCATGGCGCGGGCCTCGGGCAGCCGGCCCGCCCGGATGAGGGCGTCGGCGACGTTGCACTCCACGGTCACCGCCCAGAGCGGCCAGTTCTCGTAATAGCGGGTGGTCGAATCCCGGTTATAGGCGATGACCTCGCCGAGCCGTTGGTAGAAGGAGGGGAGTTCCTGCAGCGCGGCGGCGGCGTCTCCCCGCTGGGCTTCGTCGTTGGTCCGCTCCATCACGACGCGGAGTTGCCAGGGATATTGCTCCTCGATCGAGGCGGTCAATCGGGCGCTCGACGACCAGACCGAGCTCCGTTGCCGGGTCAACCCGATCCCCGCCGCCAGCACCAGGGCGAGGGCGGCATAGGCGGCTCCCTTCCGCCACTCCCACAGCCGGAGCAATCCCCATCCCGCCAGCTGGCCGAGCCACGGCATGGAGGGATAGGCGCGGTACTCGACCATCAGCTCGCTGACCACGTAGCCCCAGCGCAGGAGAAGATTCGCCACGATCATGAAGAGGAGGAAGGCCATCGCTCGACCCCATTGTCCGCTCCGCCAGAGCCAGGCGACCCCGCCCATCCAGCCCGCCAGCCCGGCGAGCGCGATCCACGGCACCGGATCGCGCCACGATTTCGTCCAGGCGATCAGATGATCGGAGCAGAGCCCGAGCGGGCAGGCCATCCGCCACAGGTATTGCCAATCGACCCGGCTCTGGGTCAAGGCATGGAGGAAGAAATGGTGCGAACGGTCTTCATCGAGGATCACCGAGGACCAACCGAGGACTGCCTCGGGCCAGAAGGCGAGCAACGCCAGCGGCACGATCAGCAGCGCATAGAGCGTCCACCGGCTGAAGATCCGCCGCCGGGTCTCCGGATTCCATCCGTAGCAGCCGATCACCGCGACGACGGCGAGGAGCGCGTGGGCCGGGCCGGGCCCTTTCGAAAGGATGTCGAGGATCGCCGCTCCCACCGCCAAGGGGGCCCAGCGCCATCCGCGCCGCAACCAGAGGAGGGTCCCCGCCGCCGTCAGGAAGGAAAAGAATCCGATCAACCCGTGGTCGACCGCCCGCGCATAGTGGGTTACCTCCGAGCAGAGGGGATGGACCACGAAGACGAGCGCTCCGAAGAACGCCGCCAAGCGCGCGCGGTGCCGGGAGACGACATCCGTTCCCCAATCGAAAAAGATCGGGCCCAGCGCGAAGATCAGCGTCGCCAGCAGCAGATGGAGCAGGAGATTGCCCAGGTGGTGGATCCAGGCGGTGTTGCCCAGCCAATACTCGACGGTGAAGAGGAGGGTGGTGAGCGGCCTGCCCCCGTAGGAATCGTCGGCGTGGACCGGCGTGAAATGGACGATCTGCCCCCAGTCGTCGAGGAAGAAGACGGCGTGCAGGCAGCCTCCGTGGGCCGCCCATCCCGCCGCCCAGATCGCCACTATCGCCAGGAGGGGGAACCACCGCTCCCGCCGCCGCTGCTTCGTCGCCGCCTTAGGAATGGCTCCCTCCCTTTCGCAGTTCCTGTAGCTGCAGGCCGATCTCGCGGACGGGACCGCTCCAATCGCGGTCCCGTTCCTGCCGGAAGAGGGTCGCCGTCGGATACCAGGGGCTGTCGGTCCGCTCCGCCAGCCACCGCCAATCGGCCCAGCGGGGGAGCGGAATCCAGAGCGGCGTGCCCAGGCCTCCCGCCACGTGGAGCGGGGAGGTATCGACCGAGATGACCAGATCGAGGCCCTGGACGACTTCCGCCGTTTCCTGGAAATCGCGCAGCGCCGGTCCCTCCTCCGTGATGCGGAAGGCGCTGCGCAGCAAGGCCCGCTCCTCGGCGTCGGCGTCTTTTTGCAGGTTGATCCACTCGACCGGGGCCTCCGCCCAGGGGAGCAGCTCGCGCAGGGGGGCGCTCCGGTAGCGGCCGCCGGCGTTGGGCGCGCCCGCCCGCCAGACGAGGCCGACGCGGGGGCGGGTTCCCTCCGTTTGAGGAACCGCTGGAATCGGCAGGTAGGGGATCGTGCGCGGCAGGGTCTCCAGGGTGGTGCCGAAGATCCGCGGCAGCGAGAGGAGGGGGCAATGGAAGTCGCAGCGCGGCACCTTCTGCTTTTCCGTGACGATTCCGGCCAGACCTTCCAGACCCGAGAAGAGCCGGACCAATCCGGGATGGCAGGCCAGGTGGATGGTCTTCACCCGTTCCCGCACTTGCGGCAGGAAGCGGATGAACTGCATGGCGTCGCCCAATCCCTGCTCGCAATGGAGCATCAGCGATTCCCGCTCCAGGGGCCGTCCGTCCCAGAAGGCGGCCTCGCCCGCGTAGCGGGGCGCGACGCACTTCGGGAGCGAGAGGCGCCACTCGTACTCGACGAAGCCCTGCCGGTAATTGCCCCGGGAGAGATAAAATGTCGCCAGGGTGAAATGGGCCTCGGCGTCGTTCGGAGCGAGGCCGATCGCCTTTTGCAGGGCGGCGAAGGCCCGCTTCGGCTCGTCGAGCCGGATCAGGACCAGGGCCAGGCCCCGCAGCACGGCGGGATCGGCGGGCCTTTGCTCCGCCAGATCGTCGAGCAAGCGGCGGGCGCCTCGGTAATCGCCCTGGTTGAAAAGCGCGTCTGCCTGGGTCAGGACCGGGGTTGGATCGAGCGCCACCCGGCTATCTTTGCTTCCGGCGCGGAATCGTCGAGAGGAAAACCGTGCTTGGGCCGGCGAGCTCCATCGGCTATGATTTATTGCTTTATCGCCACCTTGAATATTCTTCCTTTAGACGATCTCGCCTCCCTCCTAGAGAAAATGGCGGCATGATGAAGGCGTGGCTGGCTGGACTGTCGTCCTCGCGCCGGGATTGGTTGGCGGGTGCCCTGCTGGTCCTGGCGATCGGTCTCGCCTACAGCGGCAGCCTGCACGGCCCGCTGGTCCTCGACGATGTCGCCGCCATCCGGCACAACCCGACGATCCGGAGCCTCTGGCCTCCCTGGGGGCCGCTCTTCCCGCCGTTCGGCGGCACCACGGTCGGCGGACGGCCGGTTCTCAACTATTCCCTGGCGCTGAATTACGCTGTGGGAGGCACCGGGGTC
>FSXI01000132.1_pt1 | contig 24237 bp, 28 predicted proteins | sample 1638251 | NCBI WGS metagenome assembly FSXI01 (sample SAMEA3914788, study PRJEB12502) | metagenome | biome: forest; material: soil | place: Canada | collected 2011-07-03 | depth 0.1 m | reverse complement strand
TCCTTGAGTGTCGCAACGGACACACCGCGTCGCTCGCGCCTTGATGGAGAGCCCTTTCCGCTGCAACGCGGCCTTCTCAAAGTGCATGACACGCTCTAGAACCCGTCTAGGCGACGGCGGCCTCCGCATCGGCGCGGGGCAGGGTGAAGTGGATGGCGGTGCCGCGCCCCGGGGCGCTCTCGACCCGGATGGTCCCGTGGTGGGCGCGGATGAAATCGCGGCAGATCGCCAATCCGAGGCCGAGCCCTTTTTCGCGGGCGAGGCCGGGGGTGCTTTCGTGATGGAGGTCGTCGAAGAGCCGGCGGGCCCGTTCCTCGGGGATGCCGATGCCGGTGTCCCGGACGGTGACGCGCCAGGTTTCCCTTTCGGAGGCGGAGAGCGCTTGGGCCTCGGCTTCGGCCTGGACCGAGCCGCCGGAGGGGGTGAATTTCAGGGCGTTGGAAAAGAGGTTGCGAAAGACGGCGCGGACCTGGTCGCGGTCGGCGCGGACGAGGGTGCCGGGGGCGATCCGGTTCTCCAGGGCGATGGCTTTCTTCTCGGCGATCGGCTTGAGCAATCCGATGGCCTCCCCGCAGACGGCGCCGAGATCGACGGCGGCGAAGCGGGGAGCGATGGCGTCCATCTGCTGGGCGGACCATTCGAGGAGGCCCTGCAGCGAGGCGTGGACGTGGTCGACCTCCTCCCGGAATCCGCGCTGCATGGCGCGGAACTGTTCCGGGCTGAGGCGGCCGTCCTCCAGGTAGGCGAGGGCCTCCTTGAGGTTGCCGACGGGGGCGCAGAGGTCGTGGGAGAGGATCGAGAAGAGCCGTTCCTTGGCCGAGTTGGCCTCGCGCAGCTTGCTCCGTTCCTGCTGGAGGAGGCGGCTTTGCTCGTCGAGCTCGCGGTTCTTGGTCTCGACGGTCTGCCGGTATTGGCTGGTGACGGTGTGGATCATCTCGTGGTAGGCGTAGAGCGAGACGAGGCCGACGCCGATGTTCACGAGGAAGCGGGTCTTGGTGACTCCGAGGGGGGAAAAATGATCGAGGTGGCCGGCCTCGACCACCAGGTAGGCGGTTCCGATCAGGAGGGCGGCCAGACGGCGGCGGACGGGCGACTCCGTCAGGTACATGGTGATGGTGAGGAGGACGAGGAGGAGGATCTCGTTGCCGTTGCGCAGGAGGAAGGCCTGCAGGAAGCAGTTGACGAAGCCGATGCCGCAGAGCAGGCCGATGGCCCACGAGAGCCGGCCCCGGGCGACCGAGAAGATGCCCATCACGCCGGCGGCGACCCCGATGAGGTTGAAGCCGGCCAGGCTGAAGTGGTGCTGCAGGAGGTTGACCGCCGCGAAGAGGAGGCCGATCCCCCCGATCGCCAAGCCGGCCCAGCTGAGGAAGTTGGCGGCGATCCGCTGCTCGAAGGTCATCCACGGACGCGCGCCGAGCGAGGTCCAGCCCTGTGAAAAAAACCCGTTTCTTTCCATCGGGCGAGCATGACAAAGCCCGGGAAGGGACCCAACTCCAAAAGAAGGGGGGGCTTTCTAAAAATCGATCACCAGGGGGGCGGCGCGACGCAGCGCGGCGGCCTGGCCGGCATCGATCGATTCCAGGGGAAGATGCTCGAGCATGCCGGCGGTGCCGTGGTCGTGGAGGTAGAGGGGCACCTGTTGTTTCTTGAGCGCCATGAGATGTTTCAGGAGGAGCGGCCCCTCGATCCATTCATGCTCCGGCGCGCTGAAGGCGGCGGCCGCCGGTCCGTCGATCAGGAGGGAGATCCGCAGGTCCTCGCTCTGGGAGAGGCCGTCGGCCACGCGCACGGCCTCGGCGGGACGGGGCGAGGTGCGGGGATCGCTGGCGATGACGATGAGGATTTCCTTCATGGCACGACTTCAGAACGATTCGAAGGTCTCGGTGTGGACGATGAGGTCGCCGAGCATTTTCAGGCCTCCGTAGGTGACCTGGCGGGCGCGGGGGAGATGGCGGCGCTCCGCCGCGTAGGCGCAGCCGAGGAGATGAAAGCCCGGCGGGAGCAATCGCGCCAAGCGGATGTCATCGACGGCGGTGACGCCTTCGTCGAGGCAGTAGAAGAAGATCTCGGAGCCGGCGGCGCGGGCCCTCTCGACGGCCTGGAGGCAGGCGGCGAAGCGGGGATGCCCCGGCCCGACGGTGAGGAGGAAGCCGGCGGTGGCGGGAACGCTCACGACGCCGACGGTTCGAGCGGAACCGCCTCGTCGATCAGCATGACGGGGATGTCGTCGCGGACCGGGTAGCCGTAGCGCCCGTCCTGCCGGACGAGCAATCCCGCCACCGGTTGGGAGACGGGCGCACCCGCGCGGTTGACGACGGTCCCGGCGGCGATGCCGCGATTGAGGACCGCCACGGCCTCGGCGGAGGCCTCGGCGAGGTCCTGGTGGGTTTCCGGGCAGCAGAGGATTTCGAGCAGTTCGCGGTCGAGCATGGCAGGCGTCCGGTTTGGCGGTTCAGTAGATGTATTTGTCGGACGGTTCCGGGATCGGCTTGATCTCGTCGGCGGTGATGACGGGGAGCCGCTTGCCCGGGACGTCCTCGGGGAAATGGACGGTTCCGGCCACTTCGGCCCAGCCCATCTTGTCGATGGGAGGGATCATCAGGGTGGCGGGAGTCTTGATGCCGACGCTGACCGGCTGGGCGTCGGCGGCGCAGCAGAACATGAGGAAGCGGACGATCTTGAGATTCCCGGCGTCCCCGGGAAGGTATTGGCCGATGAAGCGGACCCGGTGGCCGTCCATTTGCTGGATGGTATCGGGATGCTCGGCGGCCATCAGGAGGTCGACGGTCTCGACCTTGAGCGCGCCGCTGGCGTCGGTCTGGAGCGGGGGGGCTTGGTCGTTCTCGACTTTTTTCAGGACGGCGGAGGGATCGGCCACCCGGTTGGCCAGGGCGAGCGAAGAGAAGGAGCCGGGCGCGACCGCGACGGCTCCGGCGACGGCGAGCGCGACGAGGAGGTCCCGGGCGATTTTCCAACCGATCCGGCCCACCCCGGTGCCGGTTCCGCTCCAGCCGAGCGGGGAGGCCAACGAGGCGTGCAGGAGCGCCGCCAGCAGGAGGGCGATGCCGCCGCCCGCCACCAGGGGCTGGAGCATCGGATGGAGGAGGGTCTTCACCTGGCCGGAGGCGACGGTGTGGAGGAGAGTCGCCCCGAGGGTGCCGAGGGCGAGCGCCTCGACCAACGGCTGGAGGCGGAGGGGGAACGGAACGCGCGCTTGGGTCGAAGTCATAAGGGGTGGAACAAGAGAGAATATAGCCAACAAAGGAGCAATGCGCCAGCGGTGACCCGCAACCAGATCTGCAGGACGGTGAAGCGGGTGAAGAGGGCCTGGTAGATCCAGAAGAGCTTCAGGTCGAAAAGCGGCCCGGCGATGAGGAAGGCGAGGGCGGCGGCCATGGGGAACTGGGGCAGGGCGGCGATGATGAAGGCATCGGTGGTGCTGCAGATGGAGAGGGTCTGGGCCAGGCCGACGGCGACGACGGGGCCGAAGAGGGCGTGCTGGGCGAGGGCGTTGATCCAGCCGCGGTTGATGCTGGTGTTGAGGAAGGCGGCGACGGCGGCGCCGATCACCAGGAAGAAGAGGACGGCGAGGAAATCGTCGGTGACGGAGCGGACGGTGCGCCGCAGGCGGCGGCGCCAGGGGGTCTCCGGCTCGCCGCTTTCGGCGAAGGCCGGTGCGGCGGATGAGTCCTCGACGAAGGGGCGGAGGATCTCCCGGGTATCGCAGCGGCTGATCCAGAGGCTGAGGGAGAGGATGAGGAGTGATCCGAGGAAGAGGCGGAGGACGACCCAGAGCCAGGGGTTCTGGGAGCGGAAGGCGAACCAGGTGCTGGCGATCGAGAAGGGATTGAGCAGGGGGGCGGCGAAGAGGTAGGTGGCGGCCACGGGCAGGGGCACGCCCTTCCGCAGCAACCGCATGACGATGGGGAGGGCGCCGCATTCGCAGATCGGGAAGAGGAAGCCGGCCACGTAACCGGCGGCGATGCCGCCGCCCCGGCCCAGGCCGAGGAGTCTACGCAACCAAGCCTCCGGCAGGAAGAGATCGACCGCCGCCGAGCCGAGCGCGCCGAGCAGGAGGAAGGGGATGCCCTCCAGCAGCAGGGCCGCGAAGGAGAGGAAGAAATCGGGGAACGAGAACCAGGGGGCGCTGGCGCTCATGGGACCACCCTCCTAGGCCGGACGATCACCGCCGGTAAAAGGTGAGCTCCCGCTTGGCCAGGGCGAGCTCTTCCTTGACGATGGCGAGCTCCTGGCTGGTGGTCCGGAGGCGGCCGGCGACGACTTCGGCGAAGAGTTTGTAGACGACGGAGTAGACCACGTCGCGGTCGCCGGGCAGGAGGTTGTCGAGGAAGGCGGCGTCGACGGCGAGGCAGGAGGTGCGGGAGGCGGAACGGACGGTGGCGGAGCGGGGCTCGTAGTTGATGATCGCGAGCTCGCCGAAGATGTCTCCGGTGCGGTGGAGGCGGGCGATGGTGGCGCCGCTCTTTTCGACGGTGACTTCGCCGTTGAGGAGGACGTAGATGAAGCTGTCGTAGACCCCTTCGGGGATGATGATCTCGTCCGGCTGGTATTGCCGGAGGCGGCTCATCTTGAAGACGTCCTGGAGATGGCGGTCTTCCAGGCTGCTGAAGAAGGAGACTTGCTTGAGGGTTTCGATGACCGATTTTTGATTCTCGAGGAAGGGCGTCTCTTTCATACGGAACGGCTTCTCCCAAACTACCCCACGGGTTCGGTTTGACCAGTCGAATTCAACCGGCCCGGGCTCTAACGAGCGCGGGGCACGGTGATCGCCGGATGGCGTAGACGCCAGTGGCGGGGAGTGCAACCGGAGAGGCGGCGGAAAACACGATGGAAATAGCCGAGGTTTTCGAAACCGCAATCGTAGGCGACCTCGATCACCTTGCCATCCCCTTGCAGCAACATTCGTTGGGCATGGCGGATGCGCGAGCGGTTGAGCAGTTCGGTCGGAGGGACCCCGAAGTGGCGGCGGCAAAGACGGGCCAGGTGCTCGGGACTCCTGCCCGCCAAACCCTGAAACCAGCCGATCTCCCGCCGGATGTTCTCCGGCGCTTCCATGGCCTCGACGCATTTCTTCAGCCACGGCGGAAGGGAAGGCCGACCCGGACTGCTTCCCTTGGCTTCCAACATTGCGAACGCCTCGAGGCAGAAGCGGATCAAGAGGAGATGGCGGGGGCCGTTCGCCGGCGCCAGGGCGAAGAGAATCTGATCGAGCGATATTCGTTCCGCCGGGGACAGAGATGTCATGGGAGGAAGCTCCGGCAGGAGCCACGGTTCCAGGCCCTTCTCATCGGGATGCAGGGAGCGGAAGCGGCCGAACCAGCCGGCGGGAAAGGCGACGTTGGCCAGGCTCATCCCTCCAGCGGGACCGGCGATGAAACAATGGATGTCCCTGGGGCGGATGAAGACCAGATCCCCCTCGGCCAGGGGAATCCTCGTTTCATTGACCCGATGCCACCCGCCCCCCTCCACGATCAGAAAGATCTCGAAAAAATCGTGCCCGTGCTCCATCGATATTTCCCCCGCTCCAAGGGAGGTGGTGGCGACGTGGCAAACGTCGCCGAGAGGGAGAAAGCGGCGGATGAGAAGACGGCGGATCAATGGAGTGTTTGTTTTTATCATCCCGGTGGACGAAGGAAAAGGGCGTTTCTGATGAAATTGCGGAATGAAAACCCTCACACCACCGCGCTTGAGCGAAAGCCAGGTCGAAACCTATCATCGGGAAGGCTATCTTCTCTACAAAGACCAGGTCTTTTCAGGAGATAAATTCAGGGGCCTGAAGGCGGCCTTCGAGGAGATCCTCTCGGCCCTCCCGGGCGAAATCCGCCCGGAATCGATGGACGTCCCCCACTTCGCCCACATCGAGCTTTTCAAGTGGCTCTTCGACGAGCAGGTGCTCGACCTGGTCGAGCCGATCCTCGGCCCGGACATCGCCCTTTTCTCCAGCCATTTCATCTGCAAGCCGAAGGGCAACGGGAAGCGCGTCCCCTGGCACGAGGATTCCGCCTACTGGAAATCGCAGCTGGCGCCGATGGAGGTCTGCACGGTCTGGCTGGCCATCGATCCCTCGCGGCTGGAGAACGGCTGCATGCAGGTGATTCCCCGGACCCATGTCACGGGACGGCAGGGGTTCTCGGATTACGATCCGGTCGATCCGGCGAAAAATGTGTTTTCGACCGAAATCCAGAAGGCCCAGCGCGACGATTCGAAAGCGGTGCCCTGCATTCTGGAAGAGGGCGAAGCCAGCCTTCATGACGGCAGGATCATGCACGGCAGCGACGCCAACACCAGCAACCTGCGGCGGTGCGGCTATACCATGCGCTATATGAGCACCCGGACCCGCTTCAGCCATGAGACCCACGGCGAATTCCATAATATCTACCTCGCACGGGGGCGCGACCATGCGGGAAATCATTACGCCGATCCGGCGGTCTCCCATCAGGAAATGATCGCGAAGCGGGTGAAATACGGAAAGACCGGGCACTAACAGAACGGCTCCTTAAAACAAAAACCCCCGCCGCGTGAAGCGGCGGGGGTTTTTAAATCAAGGCGAAGAAGTCCTTAGCCCTTCTTGAGGATGGGGAGGCCGGTCCGCTCGTTCTCGCTGACGATGTAGCCGGCGGGAAGCTCGTCGATGGCGCCTTCCTTGGCCTCGCCGCCGAAGTAGTACAGTTTCACCTTGGTGCCGCCGCGCAGGGTCTGTTCCCGGCCGTGGAGGTAGAAGGTCTTGCCGCTCTTTTTGCTCTTAACGCTGAATGCCATGTGAGGCTCCTGGTTTGAGGTTCGAAAAGCTGGGACTGGACGACGAGAGGAAGGCTAAGCCGGCTTGGGCCGGTTAGAGCAATCCCGCCTTCTTGAGGGTCTGGTAGCTGCCGTTCTTGGTCAGGGTCTTGAGGGCCCGGGCCGAGAGCTTGACGGTGACGGTGCGGCCGGTCTCGGGGACGAAGATCCGCTTGGTCTTGAGGTTGGGCAGGAAGAGGCGCTGGGTGTTGGCGGTGACGTGGGTACCGATACCGCCCTTCTTCTTGGCCTTACCGCTGCGGATGATCCGGTGTCCCTTGGTGGGGCCGACTCCGGTGATGGAACAACGACGTGACATAGTGATCCTTGGTGGTTCGCTTTTTTATTTAACCAAAAGCACGTTGCGGGCGCGCTTGATTTCCTGGGTCAGCTTGCGGTGAAGCTTGGCAGGCATGCCGGTAATGCGGCGGGGCAGGATGCGGCCGCTCTCGGTGATGAATTTCTTGAGCGTCTCGGTGTTCTTGAAATCGATCGCTTCCTGGTTGATGTCGATCCGCTTCTTGTGGACCTTCTTGGGTGGGCGGCGGCGGCGCTTGCCGTCTTTGCCGGTATCTTTGGTCTGGCTCATGACTTTTCTCTTGGTTCTATCGGGTTATAAAAAACGAGTGTGAATAATCCTTTTATTCTTTTTCTTTCCGGCGGTCGTCCTCTTCGGACGATTCCTCTTCCTCGTCGACGAGGGCCTCGGCGGAATCCATGAACTGGGGAACGGTATCCCAGCGGCGGCGGCCCTTGTTCTCGCGCTCGAGCTGGGCCTGGCATTCGACGGTGAAGCGGGCGTGGGGGATGGCCTCGAGGCGGACCTTGGGGATCGCCTTGTTCGACATCTCGCAGGTGCCGTAGGTGCCGCCTTCGATCCGCTTGAGGGCTTCCTCGATCTCGTAGAGGGCGTCCTGTTCCTGGGAGAGGAGGCTGAGGGCGAAGTCCTTGTCGTAGGCGTCGCTGCCGGCGTCGGCCTGGTGCATGCCGAAGGCGGAGGCCTCGCTCCCCTCGGCGCGGACGCGGAGGGTGTCCTGGGCGACGCCCTGCATCTGGTCGACGAGGTGGTCGCGGAGCTCGATCAGGCGCTGCTTCTGCTTCTCGAGGAAGTCGCCGGTGTAGGCGGGCTTGGAGGGCGCCTTGACCTTTTCCACCTCGTGGTGGTTATGGTTGTTCTCGGCGTGGGAGACGGGAGCAGCCTTGGAGGGCTTGGCGGGCTTAATGGCTTTGGCGGGAGCGGGAGCCTTGGCGGCGGCAATCTTGGGATCGGGTTTGGAAATTTTCTTCGGCACGGTGACGGGGGGCTGAGTGAGCTTGGGCTTGGAGGACGGAGCGGCTTTGGCGACGGCTTTCGGGTGGGGCTTCGGGGCGGGCTTCTGAGCGGGCTTGGACGGTTTCTTGGTTGCTGGGGCTTTGACGGCGGGTGCTTTGGCTTTGGCCTGGGTTTTCCCTGAAGCTTTGGGGGACCGAGAAATCTCCTTTTTTCGATCCGGTTTAGCCATAGGGGGGTCGTTTCTATTACCTGAGCCCCCCTTTGCCAAGCAAAAAGTACCGGCCGGCCCAGAGAGGGGCGCCCTGCAGGTCCCGCCATTCCCTCCTGTTCCTGCGTTTAAAGCTTCACCTTCGCGCTCCTCCTTGCAGAGCCTGTCATGCACTTCGGCAAGGCCGCGTTGCAGCGGAAAGGGCTCTCCATCAAGGCGCGAGCGACGCGGTGTGTATTGAATACACTCAAGGAGTGAGTAACGCCGAGGGAGAGCCCTTTCCGCTGCAACCCTTCGGGCCGGGGTCCGTTGGCCCTCTCCCGTCGTTGCTCTCTCCTTATGTGTATGTCATACACACCGCGTCGCTCGCGCCTTGGGAGAGGGCAACGGCCCGACGGCGCGGCCTTGCCAAAGTGCATGACAGGCTCTAGGGATGCCTTCCTACTTATGTCGCCAACTTTCTTCCAGATTATCGTGCTCGGGTTGATCCAGGGGGCCGCGGAGCTGCTCCCGGTCTCGAGCTCGGCCCATGTCATCGTCGCGGAGAAGCTCCTCGGCCTCGACCCCTCCTCCCCCCAGATGACTTTCCTCCTGGTGATGCTCCACACCGGGACGATGCTGGCGGTGATCGCCTATTTCTGGAAGTCGTGGAAGGAGAGCTATTTCGTGAACGCGACCCGGCTGGGCACCACGATCGTCAATATTGCCGCCGCCACGCTCTGGACGCTCCTGCTCGGCTATGGATTGAAGAAGGTGATCGAGAAGGTCCTCCTGATGGGTTCTCCCGCCGGGGGGAAGGCGGAGGTGGAGCAGCTCTTTTCCCAGCTGCCGCTCATCGCCGCCGCCCTGGCGGTGGCGGGCATCCTCATCATTGTCTCGGGGCTGCGCGAGAAGAAGGGCTCTCCCGACCGGGAGGTGACGCTTTCCTCGGCCTCGTGGATCGGGCTGGTGCAGGGATTCTGCCTGCCGTTCCGGGGGCTATCCCGCTCCGGGGCAACGATTTCGACCGGATTACTCCTCGACGTGGACAAGCGGCGCGCGGAGGAGTTCAGCTTCGCGCTGGCGGTGGTGTTGACGCCGCCGGTGGTGGTTCTGGAGCTTCACCGCCTCTTGAAATCCCATGCCGCCGATGTCGCCGCCGGGACGGGGACGGTCCATCTCCATTCGCTGATCGCGCCGGGGCTGATCGGAGTGGTCTGCAGCTTCCTGGCCGGTCTGCTGGCGTTGAAGTTCCTCTCCAGCTGGCTGGAGCATGGGCGCTGGCACTATTTCGGATATTACTGCCTGGTGGCGGCGGCGGTGGTGGCGGTTCTGGCGCATGCGGGGTTCTAGCCGCGCTTCGGAAGCGCAGGTCATCATGAGCCGGGAAAGGGGATGCTCCGCGAAAGACGTCAAGATGACGCTTGGCAGATGAGGAGGCCCCTCCTCCTATCGATCCTGACGGCCACAGGTCTTTTGGCTTTCTGGATCTTTTTGATATTCAGGGGGTTTCCGTTTCCGAATGTCGATGATTGCCCCTATGTGGGGCCCGCCCTCAGCCTGGCGAATGGCCATGGCTTGACGAATCCTCTCCTGGGCCAGCAGGGGCCTTTTTACTACTATCCACCGATCTATTTCTATCTCCTGGCGGGCTGGTTGAAGCTTTGGGGGATTAGCGCGGCGTCGGTGGTCCTCTATTATGGCATCGCTTGCTGGCTTACCACTTGGTGCGTCATCAGAACGTTCCAAATCACCGGGCTTGAAACCACCGGCTGGCTCACGGTGCTGGCGCTGGTCGTCTATTTCACCTGCGTGGGGCTTCGGCCCGATGTGACGAGCCTTCTCTTCCTCTCGCTTTCGCTGCGTTGCGGCATCTCGCCCCGGCCCCGGCTCCGGACTCTTTCCCCAACCCTGGCGATACTTTCCATCGCGACCTTGCCCGGATCGCTGGCCTTGGCGCTTCCGTGGTTGATTTATCTATTGAAGACCGACCGAAAGTTGTGGCGGGCAAGCGTGATCGGGGGATTGGGGGTAGCTGCGCTGGTCCTGTTATTGGTCCATGGCCAGGGGTGGGAGCTTTGGGAGGGGCTGCAGGCCAATTCCCACCTCTCCCGGGACCACCAGCTCTCCTGGATCGCGGCGAACTGGGATAAGCCGCAGGGTCTGATCAAATCGGCTTTTCCCGTCCTGGTCTGCGCCCTCTTCGTCGGCGTCTGCGCGCGGACGCGTGGCCTGCTCTGGATCGATCTGCTCTTCATCCTGGGAACGGTGTTGGGGCTTTATGCGTCGACGATGAGCATCTCGGGGCAGCGGAGCCTGGCCGTGGTGACCGTCGTGGGAGCGGCCTATTACCTGGAAACCGGCAAGCCGGCCCGCCCATGGAAACAGATTCTCATCCTGGCGATCGTCGGAGTGCTCGTGGGGGCCGAGCCCCGGCATCTGCTGCAGGGAATCACCACGGAGAAACCCTCCCCGCAACAGGCCGCGCAGCTCCGTACGGAAGCGGAGCATCTTCACCCCTCCCGGCTCATCATCGACGAATGGAGCCTGCGCTATGTCTTCGATTTTCAGCCGAGTCCCAATATGCTTCTGCTCGTTCTCGGACAGGGCGACCGCCCCGAGTCCCATCTCTCGGGGATTCAGAAAAAGCTTCCCGACGAATGCTGGCTGCTTTCCGCCGAAAGCGTTCGGTTAAACAGCTTGGCGGAGCCGGGTTTGCCCATCCCCTCCCTCTTGACGTTGGGAGGCCATCCCATCGGCAACTGGGTGACGAATGCGGGTGAGCTGGGTCTCTTGCCGCCCGCTCCCTGACCGGGGGACCGCTCAAGGACCAGACCAACCTTAAGCATTGCGTACCAATCGGTTTTTATTCTAGTGTCCGGGGTTGGAAATCTTTGACATCAAACCCCAACCCCTCGAGCGCTTTTCTTTAGCGAATCCTAGCGAACCGGTGTTCCGTCGAATCCCATGAGTGCGACCTCTGACAACAGCGAGCTGAAATCGTCCTTGAGCCCCGCCCTGGCGGGGAAGTATCTGACCTTCGTCCTGGGCGATGAATATTACGGCATCGGGGTGCTGAAGATCCGCGAGATCATCCGCATGCTCGACATCACGCCGGTCCCGCAGATGCCGGAGTATGTCCGGGGAGTGGTGAATCTGCGCGGCAAGATCATCCCGGTGGTCGACCTGCGGATGCGGTTCCGGCTGGCCAAGGCGGAGACGAGCGAGCGGACCTGCATCATCGTGGTGCAGGTCGACCTCCCCTCCGGCGTGAAGACGCAGATGGGGCTGGTGGTCGACGCGGTGGAGGAGGTGGTCCAGCTCCAGGTCTCCGATCTGGAGGAGACGCCCAATTTCGGCGCGCGGCTCCAGTCCGACTATATTCTGGCGATGGCGAAGATCCGCGGGAAGGTGAAGACGCTGCTCGACATCGACCGGGTGGTGACGGCGGATGCGCTGGCCGATATCGCGGCTTCGGCGGCTTGAACAACGCAAGAGGGGCTGCGCCCCCCTTGGATCCCTCCTGCACGTGGCACTCGTGTTTCGTTCTCTTTAACGTTCCTCCATGAATATCGCGCTCGGGGTCACCGAAGGGCTGCGGGAGATCTGGGCGCACAAGTTCCGCTCGGCGCTGACGATGGGGGGGGTGGTCTTCGGGGTGGCGGCGCTGCTGGCGGTCTTTGCGCTGACGGCGGGGACGGCGGCGGCCTACCGGGAGACGCTGGAGCAGGTGGGCGGGCTGGAACGGATCGATATCAACGACGCGCCGGTGCCTCCGGAGAAGGAGGATATCGCCGAGCTGAGCCCGGGCCGGACGTATAACGACGCGATGGCGATCCGCAGCTCGGTGCCGCTGGTCGACGCGGTCTCGCCGGAGATCGATCTGCTGGGGGCGAAGGTTTCCCGGGTCGGCCACTCGATCAATCCCCGGGTGATCGGCGTGGAGTACGACAACCTGATCGTCGACCGCCATACGGTGGCGCTGGGACGGTTCCTCACCGATCTCGACCAGAAGTATGCGCAGCGGGTCTGCGTGGTCGGGCGGAATGTGGTCGACGCGCTCTGGGACGAGCCGAATTTCAATCCGCTGGGCCAGAAGGTGCGCATCAACACGGAGACCTTCACGGTGGTGGGGGTGCTCGACCGGTACACCAATTCGCAGACGCGGCGGTCGGAGCAGCTGGGCATCGCCCAGCAGGAGCTGGCCCGCAAGAAGGCGCGGGGGCAGCGCAAGGCCAAGCTGAACGATCCCTTCTGGGACAAGAACACCCGGGTGCTGATCCCGCTGACGACGATGCTGGTCGAGTTCAAGTCGGCCAACGTCGACGCCACCACCGGGCTCGACGCGGGGCCGAATCTCAACCTGACCCGGTTGACGGTGCAGATCTCGAACACCAGCCAGCTCGAATCGGCGCTGGCGCAGATCCGCAATGTGCTCATGCAGACCCATCACGGGATTCCCGATTTCAGCTTCGGCACGCGGGAGGATTGGTTCGATGCGATCGAGATGTCGATCCGGGGGACGAAGGTGACCTTCGGCCTGATCGCGGGGATCACGCTGCTGGGGGGCGGCCTGGGGATCACCAATATCATGCTGGCGAGCATCACGGAGCGGGTGCGGGAGCTGGGCATCCGCCGGGCGATCGGGGCCCGCTCGCAGGATGTCTTCGGCCAGATCCTGATCGAGAGCGTGGTGCTGGCGATGCTGGGCGGGTGCATCGGGCTGGTGGCGGGGCTGGGGATGCTCGACGCGATGACGGCGCTCTCCCCGACGCAGAACGCGCCGATCCTCGACGCTTCCTCGATCCTGATCAGCTTCGGCTCCTCGGTGCTGGTCGGCCTCCTGGCGGGGGTCTATCCGGCGTGGAAGGCCTCGCAGCTCAGTCCGATTCAGGCCTTGCGCTACGAATAGGGTGACTGCAGTATATCTGTTCCCTCTTCACTATGTCGGCTTCCCAGCATACGGCTTTTCAGAACCATTACATTCTCGACACCGCCGTCACCTATCAACTGATCACCGCTGAGCAGCGGTCCTCGGTCGACGCGCTCCTCCATTCGATGCCGGGAGTCTCGGCGCTCGACGCGCTCCACGAGCAGCAGTTGATCACGCCGGACCAGCGGGAATGGTTCATCCAATCGGTGCTTCCCTTGGTGGCGCAGGCCGAGGCCGCCCAAGGGGAAGCACTCCATGCCGAGAACGGGACGGCGGAGCATCCGGCTCCGGTCCAGGCCCAGCCCCAGCCCGCGGCGGCGGCTCCCATCGAGGTTCACGAATACGCCCCTTCCGGCTCGTTCGGGACGGTGAACGATTATCTCTATCAGGCGCTCCAGCAGGGCGCCTCCGACGTCCATCTCGGCCCTGATTCGGTCCCGATCGCCCGCCGGGGCGGGCGGCTGGTCCCGCTCCTGGAGGGGGCGGCCCGCTTCGCTCCCGCCGAGACGGAGCGGCTGGCGCGGGGGTTCCTGACGCCGAAGCAGGCGGAGCGGATGATCGAGGTCGGCTCGGTCGATTATTGCTACGATGTGCCCGGCCTGGCGCGGTTCCGCACCAGCGTGGTGCGGCAGCGGCGCGGTTGGGAAATGGTCTTCCGCATCATCAATTCGAAGGTGCCGACGATGGACGAGCTCGGCCTGCCGGAGGTGCTCAAGACGTTGACCCGCTATCATAACGGGCTGGTGTTGATCACCGGATCGGTCGGATCGGGCAAATCGACGACGCTGGCGGCGATGGTGAACGAGATCAACGTCAGCCGCCACGATCATATCATCACCCTGGAGGACCCGATCGAGTACGTCTTCCAGGCGAAGAGCTGCCAGGTCTCCCAGCGCGAGGTCCATGTCCATACCGATTCGTTCGCCGCCGCGCTGCGCGCCTCCCTCCGCGAGGATCCCGATGTCATCATGGTGGGGGAAATGCGCGATCTGGAGACGATCCAGCTGGCGATCACCGCCTCGGAGACGGGCCACCTCGTTCTGGGGACGCTCCACACCAGCACGGCGCCCCGCACGCTCGACCGGTTGCTCGACGTCTTCCCGATCTCGCAGCAGGCGCAGATCCGGACGATGGTGAGCGAATCGATCCGCGGGATCGTCTGCCAGCAGCTGGTGCCCCGCGCCGACGGCCAGGGCCGGGTGATGGCGATGGAGATCATGATGAACAACCCGGCGGTCGGCTCGCTGATCCGCGAGGCCAAGACCTTCATGCTGCCCGGCGTGATCCAGACGGGGAAGAAGCAGGGGATGCGGCTGATGGACGACTCGCTCCTGGCGCTCCTCGACCAGGGGCTGATCACCGCCGACGAGGCCTATCTCCGCAGCGACAACAAGAAACTCTTCGCCCAGGATCTGGCCCGGCGCGGGCAGAAATAACCGGCTTCCGAAGCATCGGCCCACCCTTCCCTCCGCCATGAACCGCATCGACGCTCTTTTCGAAATCCTCATCCAGGAGGGTGGCTCCGATCTCCACCTGCTGGAGAGCCAGCCGCCGAAGATCCGCAAGCACGGCGAGATCCGCGCGATCCGGGAGGCGGTCCTCGACCACGAGGAGATGGTGGGGCTGCTGGAGCCGCTGGCCGCACCGGCGGCGTGGCGGAAGTTCGTGGAGCACGGCGACCTCGACTTCGCCTACGAGATGAACGAGGAGGCCCGTTTCCGCTGCAATTTCTACAAGCAGCTCCACGGCTACGGCGCGATCTTCCGGATCATCCCGACGAAGATCAAGACGATCGCGGAGCTGGGGGTGCCGGACGTGATCCAATCGTTCGGCGACCTCAAGAGCGGGCTGGTGCTGGTGACGGGGCCGACCGGATCGGGCAAATCGACGACGCTGGCGGCGGTGATCGATTACATCAACTCGACCTACACGAAGCACATCATCACGATCGAGGAGCCGATCGAATTCGTCCATCCGAACAAGAAGAGCATCATCACGCAGCGCGAGGTGCCCAACGAGACGCCCTCGTTCTCGGTGGGGCTGAAGGCGGCGCTGCGCGAGGACGCCGACGTGGTGCTGGTCGGCGAAATGCGCGACCTGGAGACGATCTCGCTGGCGCTGACGGCGGCGGAGACGGGGCTGCTGGTCTTCGGCACGCTCCACACGAACAATGCGCGCAAGACGATCGACCGTATCGTCGACGCCTTCCCCAGCGACCAGCAGGAGCAGATCCGCACCATGCTGGCCAATTCGCTGCGCGGGGTGGTGGCGCAGCTCCTCTTCAAGCGGAAGGACGGCAAGGGGCGGCTGGCGCTCAACGAGATCATGGTGGCGACGCCGGCGGTGGGTGCGGTGGTCCGCGAGGGGGCGACGGTGAAGCTGAGCGACGTGATCAAGACGGGCCGCGCCGACGGCATGCAATTGATGGACGACGCGATCTGGAACGCGATGGAGCAGCAGCTGATCAGCGGCGACGAGGCCTACATGAAGTCGATCGACAAGCAGCGCTTCGAGGCCTATCGCGGCCAGCATTAGCGAACGCCGGAGCGAAGGGCCGCCCATGGAGACGTTGCGCGAGTTTCTTCCCGGATTGGGGGAGGGCCGCGCGCTCGGCCAGGCGGAGGCCGATCGGGCGGTGGCGCTGCTCCTCGACGAATCGACTTCCGATGCCGACCGGGCTTCTTTCCTGATCGCGCTGGCCGAGAAGGGGGAGACCGGCGCGGAGCTGGCGGCCTTCGCCCGCGCGCTGCTGCCCCGGGCGACGCCGTTTCCGGCGGTCGATTTTCCGGTGGCGGGGCCGCTCCTCGACTGCTGCGGGACGGGCGGCGGCGGTTATCCGCTCTTCAATGTCTCGACGGCGGTCCTCTTCATCGCCGCCGCCGCCGGGGTGCCGGTGGTGAAGCACGGCAACCGGGGGATCACCAAGCCCTCGGGAAGCGCCGATGTGGTGACGGCGCTGGGATTGAAGGCGGAGCTGACGCCGGAAGAGGCGGTCTCGAGCCTGAGGGAACTCGGCTTCGCCTTTCTCCATGCGCCGACGTTTCATCCCGCTTTCCGCCGCCTGGGGCCGGTGCGGCAGGCGCTGGGGGCGCAGGGACGGCGGACGATTTTCAATTTATTGGGGCCGCTGCTCAATCCGGCGGGGCCGGGGGCGCGGCTGGTGGGGGTCTTCCGTCCGCAACATGTGCCGCTCTATGCCTCGGCGTTGCGGGAACTCGGGGTACCGCGCTTCGCGGTGGCCTATGGGAGCGCGGGAGGGCAGCCGCTGGGGGAGATCAGTCCGAGCGATTCGGCGGAGAATCTGATCGAGGGATCGGTGGAGCTGGCGATGCCGGGGTACCGGATGGAGGCCTTCGAGCCTTCGTTCCTGGCGCCGCTGCAGGTGCGCAATGCCGCCGAGAGCGCGGGGTTGATCGAGCGGCTTTTCCGGGGGGAGAGTTTGGAGGAGATCGGGTTCGGCTATTCGCTGCTTTTGTTCAATGCGGGGGCGGCGCTGGCGGTGCAGGGGGCGGCGGCCACTCTTATGGAGGGGGTGGGCCGGGCGCAGGATATCCTCGCCAGCGGGGCGGCTTGGCGGAAGCTGGAAGCGGCGCGGGCGTGGAGCCGGGGGCGGTAATCCGCCGCCTTACGATACTGCTCCCATAGAGATTGCTACCGCGAAGCGTGCACGCGTCTCTTGCTCGTCCGCCGGAGGCGGACTCGGGAATGCCTGCGCGGTAGCGCACGTCGTTCCCAGGGGGAGCTAACTTGCATGGCCGGGAGGCAATCAAGGGGGGCGACAGCCCCCTTTGAAGCGGCTTCACCATCTCCCCCTTGCCTCCCGGCCTGCCCTTACCCACCTCGTTCGATCTTTCCCCGATACCTCCACCTGAAACCCATGAGCCCGCTTTCCCGCGCCTCTGCGTCCGAGCAGGGGCCAGGGGCGGCAGCCCCAAAAGATCGCCACCTCACGTCTCAGTCTCCCCCACGATCCCCCTTGCCGCTCGCGATTTCCTGCTTAGCTTAGCCCCATGGATCGCTTGGTTGAGTGGCTGCGGCGGCTTCCGCTCCCGGCGCCGGTGAGGATGCTGGCCTCGCTGCTGCAGGAGACGGTGCTCAAGTGGCTGGACGACGATGTCTTCACGCTGGCGGCGGCGCTTTCCTATTACGCCACGTTTTCGATCGCGCCGATGGTGGTGGTGGCGATCTCGATCTCCGGTCTTTTCCTCGGGCGGCACGGCGCGGAGGCGGGCGTCCTCAACCAGCTCCGCGACCTGATGGGGAACCAGGGGTCGCAGCTGGTGCGGGCGATCGTGACCAGCGCGGAGAAGCCGGGACACAGCGTGACCGCGACGGGGATCGGCATCGTGGCGCTGATTTTCGGCGCCAGCGGGGTCTTCGTCCAGCTCGACAAATCGATCAACCAGATCTGGGGGGTGCCGAAGGCGCATGTCTCCGGGATCGTGGCGATGCTGCGGCAGCGCTTCATCTCGTTCGCGATGGTGGTGGGGGTCGGGTTCCTGCTGATGATCTCGCTGGTGTTGACGGCGTTCCTTTCGGCGGCGGACGGCTATCTGCGGGGGGAGTTTCCGTTCTGGAAGGCGTTCGGCGGGCTATCGGAGGTGGCGACTTCGCTGGTGCTCTTCACGATTCTTTTCGCGCTGATTTTCAAGATCCTGCCGCGGGTGCCGGTCCGCTGGGATCATGTCTGGATGGGAGCGGGGGTCTCGGCGGTGCTCTTCGACATCGGCAAGCGGGCGATCGGGTTTTACCTGGGGCACAGCCGGATCGCGACCGGCTTCGGGGCGGCGGGCTCGATGGCGGTGCTGCTGCTCTGGATTTTCTACGGGGCGCTGATCCTTCTGCTGGGGGCGGAGTTCACCTGCGTCTATGCGGGGCGGACGCGGCAGGGAGAGGAGCAAGCGCCGAAGGGAGCCCGCCGCAAAAAGCCATCGCAGGAATCATCATGACACCCGGAAATCTTGAGCTTTATCTGCACCGGCATATCCCGCTTTCCAAGGCGATGGAGGTGGCGGTGGCGGCCTGCGACGAGGAGGGGGTGACGCTTTCGGCGCCGCTGCCGCCGAATCTGAATCACCGGGGGACGGCCTTCGGCGGGAGCGTCTCCTCGCTGGCGGTGTTGAGCGCCTGGACGCTCCTCCATGTGCGGCTGGGGGCGGCGGGGCTGCCCTCGCGGATCGTGATCCAGAAGAGCGAGTTCACCTATCTGAAGCCGATCGACGGGGAGTTCAGCGCGGTCTGCCGCCTGCCCGCCCCGGCGGTCTGGGGCCGGTTCCTCACCACCCTGCGGCGGCGGGGGAAGGCGCGGATCGCGCTCGATGCGGAGGTCCGCTGCGGGGCGGTGGTGGCGGGACGGTTCGCGGGCGATTACGTGGCGCTGGGCGGGGCGGACGGGGAAGGCTGAGGAGCCAGCCCTTTCGTGACGGCGGCGTCGAGTTCGCGGTAGTCCTTGAGATCGTCCCAGCGGCGGAGGACGTGGCCGTCCCGGCCGAAGACGGTGACGCGGAGGCGGGCGGGGTCCTTGTCCCAATGGAGGGAATCGACGATCTTGCCGTCGAAATCGGGGATGGCTTCGAGGTCGGGGCGGGGGTTATGGGGGTTGCCGTTCGCCCGGTAGAAGGGGCGGAGGCGGAGGGCCTCGGCGTCGAGGTTCTGCTTCATCCGGTCCCGCACGTAACCGCCGACGATCCCGGCCAGGGAATCGCGCAGGTCGACGACGATGACGAGGCGGAAGTCGGGCCGGCCCCGGTAGCGGTCGAGCTGGGCGCCGGCGTCGCGGGTCGCATTTTGGGTATCGGGGGAGGAGCTGATGACGGCGGTGACGGCGCCGGGGGAGTTGAGGACGACGGGACGGTCGTCGACATCGATCGCCTGGAGGGAAGCCGCCTGGACGGAGACCGACCCCAGCAAGGCCAGGAGGGCGAAGTGGGGAAGAAGGGCTTTCACGGGGCGTTTCCGGCACCCTATCCAAGCGGGCGCGCCGATGCAATCGCGGAGGCGCATGGGGCGGCTTTACAAATGGGGGGGAACCGGCCAAAACTGAGCGCTTCGAGTCATGGCACCTTTGCAAGAAACATTGCGGACGGCTTTTTCCGGGCGCCGGGTCCTGGTGACGGGGCATACCGGCTTCAAGGGAGCCTGGCTCTCCGAATGGCTCCTCTCGCTGGGCGCGCAGGTGACCGGCCTGAGCCTGCCGCCGCCGACGGAGCCCTCGCTCTTCGCCCAGCTCGGCCTCGCCTCCCGGCTCCGGCACGAGGAGATCGACATCCGCGACGCGGCGGCGGTGGCCCGGCTGGTGGCCGAGGTCGAGCCGGAATATACTTTTCATCTCGCGGCGCAATCGCTGGTACGGCTCTCCTACGAGAAGCCGGTGGAGACCTATGCGGTCAATGTCCTCGGGACGGTCCACGTGCTGGAGGCGCTCCGCGCGCTCCGCTCCCCCTCGGTGGCGGTGATGATCACGACCGACAAGTGCTATCACAACCGGGAATGGGTCCATGGCTATCGGGAGGAGGACCCGCTGGGCGGGCATGATCCCTATAGCTCCAGCAAGGCGGCGGCGGAGATCGCCATTGCCGCCTACCGCGCCTCGTTCTGCGAGGGGCTCGGCCATCGCCTCTCCGTCGCCTCGGCGCGGGCGGGGAATGTGATCGGCGGAGGTGACTGGGCGCTCGACCGGATCGTCCCCGACTCGATGCGGGCGCTGGCGAAGGGGGAACCGATCCGGGTCCGCAATCCCCGCTCGACCCGCCCCTGGCAGCATGTGCTCGAGCCGCTCGGCGGTTATCTGGAGCTGGCGGCCCGGCTCGACGCCGCCCGCCATCTCGACGAGACGGGGCAGGCGCGGGCGGCGGTACTCCGCTCGGGCTTCAATTTCGGCCCGCCGCTCGCCTCGAACCGTCCGGTCGCCGATCTGGTCGGCGAGGTCCTCAAGGTCTGGCCGGGGGAATGGCTCGACGAATCGCGCCCCGGGGCGCTGCACGAGGCGAAGCTCCTCAACCTGGCCACCGACAAGGCCTATCATCTCCTGGGATGGCAGCCGCGCTGGGATTTCGCCGATACCATCCGCCGCACGGTGGCCTGGTATCGGACTTCCCACGACGAGGGCGCGTCCTTCGACGCCGCCGCCTTCACCCGTTCCCAGATCGATTCCTACACCAGCATCCTGCCATGAGTTCCAGCGCCCTTGCCCCCTCCCCCGCCGAGCTCAAGGCGGAGATTCTCCGCCTGACCCGCGAATATTCGGCCCTGATGCATCAGGCGAACCGGCCCGCGCCGGAGAATCCCCTCCCCTTCGAACCGGGCAAGACGACGGTGCCCTACGCGGGCCGGGTCTTCGACGGCGACGAGGTGGAAGCCGCCGTCGGAGCGACCCTCGATTTCTGGCTGACGCTGGGCAAGGAGGGCGAGGAGATGGAGCGGGAGCTGGCCCAGTTCATGGGGGTGCGCAAGTCGATCCTGGTCAACTCGGGCTCGTCGGCGAATCTGGTCGCCCTTTCTTCCCTGACCAGCGGGAAGCTGCCGCCCGAGAAGCGGGTCCGGCCCGGCGACGAGGTGATCACCTGCGCGGCGGGCTTCCCCACCACGGTCGCCCCGATCATCCAGAACGGCGCGGTGCCGGTCTTCCTCGACAACGATCCGATCACGGGCAACGCCGATCTCTCGCAGCTGGAGGCGGCCTACGTCCCCGGCAAGACCAAGGCGGTGATGATCGCCCACGCGCTCGGCAATCCCTTCGATCTCTCGGCGGCGCTGGCCTTCTGCAAGAAGCACGATCTCTGGCTGATCGAGGACAATTGCGACGCGCTGGGCTGCAGCTACACGCTGAACGCGGATCATCCGCTGGCGGCCTCCTTCCCCGACCAGCTCAAGCTGGGCGGCGGCGTCAGCAGGTACACGGGGACCTGGGGCGATCTCTCGACCCAATCGTTCTATCCTCCCCATCATCTGACGATGGGCGAGGGCGGGGCGGTCAACGTGGTCCGCGACATGAAGCTGAAGGTCTACGCGGAGAGCTTCCGCGACTGGGGCCGCGATTGCTGGTGCGCCAGCGGCGTCGACAATACCTGCAACAAGCGCTTCGGCTGGCAGCTGGGGGAGCTGCCCCCGGGCTACGACCACAAGTACATCTACAGCCACCTCGGCTACAATCTGAAGCCGCTCGATCCGCAGGCGGCGATCGGGCGCCAGCAGTTGAAGAAGCTCCCCGCCTTCATCCAGGCGCGGAAGGAGAATTGGCACACGCTCCGCGCCGGGCTGGCCGATCTGGAGGAGTTCTTCTCCTTCTCGCTGCCGACCCATGCGACCGGCTGGACGCCGCAGGGCTATAGCTGGGACGCCAGCGGCAACCGGACGGAGTGCAGCTGGTTCGGCTTCCTCCTCCTGATCCGGCCCGAGGCGCCCTTCAGCAATGTCGAGCTGGGACGCCTGCTCAACGATGCCAAGATCGGCAACCGGATGCTCTTCGGCGGCAATCTGGTCCGCCAGCCCGCCTTCGTCCAGCTCCGCAAGGACGATCCCAAGGCTTTCCGCGTGGTCGGCGAGCTGGCCGGGGCCGACCGGATCATGAACCAATCGCTCTTCCTCGGCGTCTATCCGGGGCTGACCCAGCCGATGCTCGATTACATGATCGAGACGGTCCACGGCATCGTCAAAAAGGCGTGCGGCTAGGATCTGCCGACCCTCTTCAAAAAACAACCGAGGATAAGATGAAAGTGGTGATTTTATGCGGCGGCAAGGGCACGCGCCTGCGCGAGGAGACCGAATTCCGACCCAAGCCGATGGTGCCGATCGGGAGCCGGCCGATCCTCTGGCACATCATGAAGCTCTACGCCCACCACGGGCACCGCGAGTTCATCCTCTGCCTCGGCTACAAGGGGGAGATGATCAAGGAGTACTTCCGCAATTATCTCTGGAACACCTCCGACGTGACGATGCAGCTGGGGCGGAATCCCGACATCGCCTTCCATGACAACCATGGGGAGGAGGACTGGAAGGTGACGCTGGCCGACACCGGCGAGGACTCGATGACGGCCTACCGGGTGCGCCGCATCCAGCGCTATATCCCCAAGGGGGAGCCCTTCCTGCTCACCTACGGGGACGGCCTCTCCAATCTCGACATCAACGCGGGAATCGCCTGCCACCAGGCCTCCGGCAGGATCTGCACGCTGAGCGCGGTCCATCCGGCGGGCCGCTTCGGCGCGCTCAACATCGACGAGGAGGGCGGCATCCATACCTTCAACGAGAAGCCGCAGTTCGAGGAGGCCTACGTCAACGGCGGCTTCATGGTCTGCGATCACCGGCTCTTCGATTACCTCCCCGACGATCCCGAGGTGATGCTGGAGCGCCAGCCGATCGCCGATCTGGTGCGCGACGGGCAGCTCAATTCCTTCAAGCACGAGGGCTTCTGGCAGCCGATGGACACCTATCAGGAGACGCAATACCTGAACCGCCTTTGGGACAAGGGCGAGGCTCCGTGGCGGATCTGGAAGGATTAGCCGATTTCAAGAAACGAGAGGACCTGTGGCACACATCACCATCGTCATTCCTTGCTATAACGAGGAGGAGAACGTCCGCCCCCTCTACGAGCGGCTGGTCCAGGTCACCGAGGCGATTCCCCGGCATGCCTTCTCGTTTCTCTTCATCGACAACGCCTCCGCCGACCGGACCCGCCCGATCCTGCGGGAACTGGCGGCCCGGGATTCGCGGGTGAAGGCGATCTTCAATGTCCGCAATTTCGGCCATATCCGCTCGCCCTATTACGGCCTGATCCAGGCTCCCGGCGATGCCGCCTTCCTGATGGCCGCCGATTTCCAGGATCCCCCCGAGCTGCTGCCCCAGTTCATCGCCGAATGGGAGAAGGGCTTCCCGCTGGTGCTGGGGATCAAGAACCAGAGCCAGGAGCTGCCGCTGATGTACAACCTGCGGAAGCTCTATTACCGGATGCTGGGCGCGCTCTCCGACGTGCCGCTGAACGAGAACTCGACCGGCTTCGGCCTCTACGACCGGAAGGTGATCGACGCGATGCGGGCGATCCCGGAGCCCTATCCCTATCTGCGCGGGCTGGTCTGCGAGCTCGGTTATCCGACGGCCCGCGTCCCCTTCACTCAACCGGTGCGGCGGCGGGGGATCACCAAGAATAATTTCTACACGCTCTACGACATCGCCATGCTCGGCTTCGTCAGCCATTCGAAGCTGCCGCTGCGGCTGATGACGATGTCGGGCTTCGCGCTGGGGTTGATCAGCCTGCTGATCTCGCTGCTCTACCTGATCGGGAAGCTGATTTTCTGGAATCAGTTCTCGCTCGGCCTGGCGCCGGTCTTGATCGGCGTCTTTTTCTTCGGGTCGATCCAGCTTTTCTGCATGGGGGTCCTCGGCGAGTACATCGGCTCGATCCATACCAAGGTCTCGCAGCGCCCGCTGGTGGTGGAGCAGGAGCGGCTCAATTTCTAAAACGATGGCGGACGCGCGGCCCGAAAACCTGCCGGCGGGGGATCTCGAGGAGATCCTCGAGGCGGTGGGGGGAAAATGGGAGGAGCTGCGCGGGGCCCGGATTTTTCTCACCGGCGGGACCGGGTTCTTCGGCAAGTGGCTGCTGGAAAGCCTGGCCTGGGCCGACCGCCGCCTCGGCCTGGGGGTCCGCGCCACGATTCTGACCCGCGATCCGGAAGCATTCCGCGCCGCGCAACCGGCGCTGGCGGGTTATCCGGGGTTCGACTTCGCGCGCGGCGATGTCCGCTCTTTCGCCTTTCCCGAGGGGACGTTCACCCACCTGATCCATGCGGCGACGGAGGCGAGCGCGGCGCTGAACCGGAAGCAGCCCCGGCTGATGTTCGAGACGGTGGCGGAGGGGACGCGGCGGGCGCTCGATTTCGCGGCGCGGGCGGGGGTGGGGAAGCTTCTGTTGACCAGCTCCGGGGCGGTCTACGGGACGCAGCCATCCCATCTGACCCATGTGCCGGAAGAGTATCCGGGGGCGCCCGATCCGCTGGCGCCGGGCTCGGCCTATGGGGAGGGGAAGCGGGTTTCGGAGCTGCTCTGCGG
>FSXI01000373.1_pt1 | contig 26410 bp, 22 predicted proteins | sample 1638251 | NCBI WGS metagenome assembly FSXI01 (sample SAMEA3914788, study PRJEB12502) | metagenome | biome: forest; material: soil | place: Canada | collected 2011-07-03 | depth 0.1 m | reverse complement strand
GACGGAGTGCTTGGCCTCCTTGAGGCGGTGGGCGATCTGGTCGGCGCCGTCCTTGGTCCGGGAGAAGACGAGGACGCTGTCGAAATTGGTCCGCTCGAGAAGGGCCTCCAGAAGCTCGAATTTCTGGGAGATGGAGACGGGGTAGATGGCGTGGGTGACGGTCTCGGCGGGCATCCGGCGGGCGCCGACCTCGATGATCTCGGGGTTGGTGAGGACGAAGGAGGCGAGCCGCTCGATCTCGGGCGGGAGGGTGGCGGTGAAGAGGAGGGATTGGCGGCCGGCGCGGGTGCACTTGCCGACGATCTTGCGGACGTCGGGGATGAAGCCCATGTCGAGCATCCGGTCGACCTCGTCGAGGACGAGGTATTCGATGTTGCTCAGATTGATGGTGCCGCGTTCAAGGTGGTCGAGGAGGCGTCCGGGGGTGGCGACGATGGTATCGACGCCCTCCTTGAGGGCCTGGTCCTGCTCGCCGTAGCCGACGCCGCCGTAGACGGCGGCGACGCGGAGATCGCTGAAGCGGGCGTAGTCCCGGAAGGCGGTCTCGACCTGGGCGGCGAGCTCGCGGACGGGCTCGAGGATGAGGCAGCGGGGGAGGCGCTGGTGGCGGTCCATCTTGCTGAGGATGGGGAGGCCGAAGGCGGCGGTCTTGCCGGTGCCGGTCTGGGCGGCGGCGATGAGGTCGCGGCCCGCCAGGACGACGGGGAAGGCCCGCAGCTGGATGGGGGAAGGATCGATGTAGCCCATGCACTGGACTCCGTGGACGACGGCTTCCGACAATCCCAACTCTTGAAACGACATCGGGTGAGATTATCGGAACGGGTTTGCCGTGCAAGGCCTAAGCGAGGCGGTCGCCTCGCACTTGGCTTCACCTCCAACTCCCCATCCGAGCGCCCGTGCTTTGGTGACGATTTTTAGGGCCAGCGGCAATGCAGCTTATGAAGCCAAAACTTATGAAGCCAATATACCGTCAAAGTAACAACCACTAGAGCCAGAGCGCCTTCTAAGATTTCTGCCGCTGTGTCAACAAAACTATCATTATGAGACCCTTCCCATATGACTTCCTCAACTCCTTTTAGGTGTAAATTTCGCACCTCGGCAAGAAGTCCTTCTCCACTAGTTTCTTTAGTTGTGAGAAGAACGACAGAGTTTAAGCCATAACCAGAAACTTGCTTTGCGTCCAAAAGCTTACGTATACCGACACCTAAAACACTTATCGTTAGACAGGCCAAAAAGAGGGCGATAAGAGAGCGTCTCATCGCAACCAATCTTATTCAGCTTTAATTACTTGTCGAGCAATGCCACTGACAGCTAGCCAAAAGCAAAGAACACTTGATCTTGATAATTCATCTTGATTTTCAAGCTGACCGAGGCTTGGCGCGAAGTTATATAGGGAATGAAAGAAAATATGGCGTCTAAAAGGATAGTTCTCACGGCAAAAGAAAAGGAGTCTGCAAGACTGATCGAGAGCGGCGAAGCCTTGCCCGCTTCGCAGGCCAAAAAGGCGCGCTACCTCGCCGCGATTGGCCGGAAAGTCGAGCGCACGTTGCGCCCGGCCTGAGTCAAAGAGGAAAGGCGTCGATTCCGGGCGCGATGATTTTAAATCTCTTTCCCAGGGTAGGCCTTGCGGCCAACCCTGGGCTATAGGAGGAAACGGCGTTGCCGTTTTAGGAAGGGTTCATGACAGGACTCTAACCCCGTTGTTCTGGAGAGGAGGTCATCCGCCTCTTTCTTTTCCCCCCGCCAGGGCTTATCTTGAGTTATGCCTTCCGTGCATCTTATTTTGGTTCTGATTGGGAGCGCGCTTTTTGGGGCGTTGCTGGTGGCGTTGCGGCCTAAATCGAAGGCGGCGAATGTGGAGGTGTTGCACGAGCGGGTGCTGCATGGGGAGGGGCGGATCGCCCAACTGGAGGCGGAATTGGCCCTGACGAAAGGGACGCTGCTGGAGCGGGAGGCGGAGAAGTCGGCTCTGCTGGTGAAGCAGGCGGAATTGAGGACGCTGCTGGAGCAGGAGCGGAAGAGTACGGAGGAGAAGCTGGCGGTGGTGGAGACGGCGCAGAAGCAGCTGGCCGATTCGTTCAAGGCGCTCTCCAGCGAGGCGTTGCAGGCCAATAATCAAAGCTTTCTCGAATTGGCGAAGGCGAATCTGGAGAAGTATCAGGAGGCGGCCAAGGGAGACCTGGAGAAGCGCCATCTCTCGATCCAGGAGCTGGTGAAGCCGGTGCGGGAGAGCCTGACCAAATTCGAGAGCAAGATCGAGGAATTGGAAAAGACCCGGGTGGGGGCTTACGAGGGGCTGAAGCAGCATCTGACGACGATGAGCCTGACGCAGGATCGGCTTCATCTGGAGGCCTCCAATCTGGTGAAGGCGCTGCGGGCGCCGGCGACGCGGGGCCGGTGGGGGGAGATCCAGCTGAAGCGGGTGGTGGAGATGGCGGGGATGCTGGAGCATTGCGATTTCACCCAGCAGACCTCGGTGACGGGGGAGCAGGGGCGGCTGCGGCCCGATCTGGTGGTGCGGCTGCCGTCGCGGAAGGTGATCGTGGTCGATTCGAAGGCCCCCCTCGCCTCCTATATCGACGCGATCGAGGCGCCCACCGAGGAGGCGCGGCTGCTCAAGCTGCAGGATCATGCGCGGCAGATCCGCGAGCATATCAACAGCCTGAGCCGGAAGAGTTATTGGGAGCAGTTTTCGCCGACGCCGGAGTTCGTGGTGCTGTTCCTGCCGGGGGAGAATTTCTTCGGGGCGGCGCTGGAGCATGATCCGGGGTTGATCGAGGCGGGGGTGGAGAAGCGGGTCTTGATCGCGACGCCGACGACGTTGATCGCGCTATTGCAAGCGGTGGCCTATGGGTGGCGGCAGGAGAATCTGGCCCAGAACGCGCAGGAGATCAGCGCGCTGGGGGCCGATCTCTTCAAGCGGCTCTCGACCCTGGCGGGGCATTGGAACAAGCTGGGGCGGCAGCTGGGGGCCTCGGTGGAGAGCTACAATGCGGCGACGGCGACGCTGGAGAGCCGGGTGCTGGTGACGGCGCGGAAGTTCAAGGAGCTGAACTCGGTGAACGGGGCCGACGAGCTGGAGGCGCTCTCGCCGGTGGAGACTACGGCGGTGTTGCCGCAGGCGGCGGAGTTGGCGCTGGGGCTGGAGGATCGGCCCGCGAAGGGGAAGAACGGCTGAGTCAATGCCCCAGGCGGAGCAGGAACATGCTGACCGCGAAGGCGATCATGAAGAGGCCGATGACGGCGTAGAAGAGGGTGGTGGTCTGGTTGGTCTCGCCGCCGTGGGTTTCGAAGTGGGCGTTGATCTCGCGGGCGAGGGAGTGGAGGAGGGCGTGCCCGTCCCGCTTGGAGCGGAGGAGGCCGGTGCCGCTCCAGCCGACGACGGCGACGTTGATCCTCACGTCCTGGGGCAGGATGCGCATGGAGGACATCTGCTCCTCGCAGGTGGAGCCGAGCTTCGTCACGGCGGCGAGGAAGGCTTCCCGGAATGATTTCTCGGTGACGGCGAAGGCGGTGTAGCCGCGCATCATGAAGAAGAAGTAGACGAGCATGACCACGAACATGGCGGGGCTGAGCCATTGGGTCATCCGAAGCGACAACGGGATCGATCTGGAGGCGGTGAAGAAGAATGAATTAACGATCAAGGGCGCGAAGGCTCCGCACATCAGACCGAACTGCCAACGTTGGGAGAGGAGAAAGGGGCGGCGATAGCGCCAGGCCCGGAAGGAAATCCCCAGGAAGAAGGCCGCCATGAACAGAAAAATCACCGGCGCGAAAATGTGGATGTAGAGGAAGTGATATTGAACGGAGGCCACCGCGGGAGAGTGAGGAGCAAAAGTCGCTTTTGCAATAATTTGTTTTTCCTACCGGTTTGCCGGAATCATTCCGGGTGGGGAATCAGGCATTTTGCGGACGCGGAGCGGCCCCGTTCCGCTTGATTGCAGGCGGGAACGTGCTTGAATGGCACCACTTCTATGCCTCTCGATCTCAAGGAATTGGTCACGACTCGTCTGGGCGAAAATTACGAGCTGCACGACAAGTATCTGAACCGGACGCTGGTGAAGGTTCAGCGGATGATCGGTTTCGACAAGGTCTATGCCCGCGCCGAGGGGGCCTATCTCTACGACATGGACGGGAAGGATTACCTCGATTTCCTCTCCGGCTTCGGCACGTACAATATCGGGCGCAATCATCCGGTGGCGCAGAAGGCGATCCGCGATGTCCTCGAGCTGAATCTGCCGAACATGGTGCAGATGGACTCGGCGCTGCTGGCCGGTCTCCTCGCGGAAGCGCTGGTGAAGCGGCTGGCCCGGCAGGGGGCGCCCCATCTCAACGCGGTCTTCCTCTGCAACAGCGGGACGGAGGCGGTGGAGGGGGCGCTGAAATTCGCCAAGGCGGCGACGGGGCGGCCCCGGATCCTCTCGCTGAAGAATTCCTACCACGGGCTCTCCTACGGGGCGCTCTCGGTGACGGCGAATCCCTTTTTCCACGAGGGCTTCGGCCCGTTCGTCCCGGGCGCGGTGACGGTGACGTTGAACGATCTCGACGCGATCGAGCGCGAGCTGAAGCAGGGCGATGTGGCCGCCTTCATCATCGAGCTGGTGCAGGGCAAGGGGGTTCATTATGCGAAGGGCGATACCTACCAGCAGGTGCAGGCGCTCTGCCGCAAGTATGGGACGCTCTTCATCTGCGACGAGGTGCAGACGGGACTGGGGCGGACGGGGAAGTGGTTCGCCTTCGAGCATTGGGGCTTGGAGCCGGACATCATCACGTTGGCGAAGACTCTCAGCGGCGGCTATGTGCCGGCGGGGGCGGTGGTGACGCGGCGGGCGATCTATCAGAAGACTTTTTCGCGGCTCGACCGCTGCATCGTCCACTCGACGACCTTTGGCCGCAACAATCTGGCGGCGGCCTGCGGGCTGGCGGCGTTGACGATTCTGGAAGATGAGAAGCTGCCGGAGAATGCGGCGGCGCAGGGAGCGGAGCTGGAGCGGCAGCTGCTGGCGCTGCAGGCCAAGCACGAGGTGATCAAGGAGGTGCGGGTGAAGGGGTTGATGGCGGCGATCGAGTTCCAAGAGCCGAAGTCGATGGGGATGAAGCTGGGGTGGAAGGCGATCCATGCGATGGATGCCTCGCTCTTCCCGCAGCTGATCGTGACGCCGCTCCTGACCAAGCACCGCATCCTCACCCAGGTGGCGGCGAACAATGTCGACGCGATCAAGATCCTGCCCTCGCTGGTGATCGGGCAGAAGGAGGTCGACCGCTTCGTCAACGGCCTCGACGATGTGCTCAACGATCTCCGCAAGTTCCCCGGTCCGGTCTGGGAGATCGGCGCGAATTTCTTCAAGGCGATGAAGGCCGGGGCGCCGAAGGAAGAGGACGCGGTCGGAGTGTAGTCCGACCTCACGGGTTCATCGATTTTCAGAAAAGAGGGTCGCTCGATTTGCGATCCGCCGGGGTGGGGATAGGTTATTGATTCGACGAAATTCGAACCTTAATCCATTCTTCACCTATGAGCACTCCCCTTCCCGCGTCCTCTTCCACGAAACCTCTGGTCTGGTTCATCACCGGGACTTCGCAGGGCTTTGGCCTGGAGTTGGTCCGCGCGGCGCTGGGGCGAGGCGATTCGGTGTTGGCCACCTCCCGGCGGCCGCAGGAGGTGGCGGCGGCGTTTCCGGAAGCGGGCAAGCGGCTGTTGGCGGTCTCGATGGATTTTCGCGACGCGGGACAGATTGACGGCGCGGTGGGGGCGGCTCTGGAGCGGTTTCAGCGGATCGATGTGTTGGTCAATAATGCGGGCCATGGGCTCTGCGGGGCGGTGGAGGAGGCTTCCGACGCCGAGATCGCGGGGGTTTACGAGACCAACGTCTTCGGCCTCCTGCGGGTGACCCGGGCGATTCTTCCCCATTTCCGCAAGCAACGGAGCGGCCATGTGGTGAATCTTTCATCGATGGGCGGCCTGGTCGGGCTGCCCGGCTGGGGGATCTATTGCTCGACCAAATTTGCCGTCGAGGGCCTCTCGGAGGCGCTGGCGGCCGAAGGGGCCCCCCTCGGCATCCGGGTGACGATCGTCGAGCCCGGCCCCTTTCGCACCGATTTCCTGGGCGGCTCCCTTGCCGCCGCCTCCCGGCAGCTTCCCGATTATGCATCGACCGCCGGGAAAACCCGCGCCGCCACCGAGACTCGCAATGGAGCCCAGCCCGGCGATCCCGTCCGGGCCGCCCACGCCATCGTTCAAGCCGTTCTTTCCGAAAAGCCGCCTCTCCACCTCATCCTGGGCCGTTACGCCTACGACCTGGCCAACCGAAAGCTCGACGAGCTGCGGGGCGATTTCGAGGCGTGGCGCGAGGTGGCGCTCGCTTCCGATTATCCGGCCTAAGGTTCTTCCCGAGCGAGGTCGCGCTTCGTCTCAGGCTCGGGCGCGGGGGGCTCTTCCGAGTTGCCCTTGAAGCCGGTCAGGATCTGGGGGAGGACGACGATGCTGGTGACGAGGCACATGCCGACGCCGGTGAACATGAGGAGGCCGAGGCTGCGCATGCCGCGGTGGGAGCTGATCATCATCGAGCCGAAGCCGATCATGGCGGTGAGGGCGGAGAGGACGATGGCCTTGCCGGTGCTGCTGGAGAAGAGGCGGAGGCGGGGGTCTTCGCGGAAGCGATCGACGGTGTAGACGCCGTAGGCGACTCCGATGCCGATCACCAGCGGGAGGGTGATGACGTTGGCGGGGTTGAAGCGCCAGCCGATCGCGCCCATCAGGCCGAGGGTCCAGACGATGGCGAGGACGAGGGGGAGGATGGTGAGGAGGATGAGGCCGCCGCGGAGAAAGTGGAGGGTGATGAGGACGACGATGGCGACGGCGGCCCACTTGGCGGCGTTGACGTAGCTGGAGCGGAGGAGATCGATGTATTCGTAGTTCTGCACCGGATCGCCGGTGACGCGGGGATCGACGGTGCGGAGTTCCTTCACGAATTCGGCGTCGGGGCCGCGTTCCCAGACGTTGTCCTTCGGGGCGATCTCGATGAGGATTTTACCGTTGGGGGAGAGGTAGCGCTCGCGGAGCTGGGGAGGGATGTCGTCGAGGGTGAGGTTGGCGTCGGCCTTTTGGTGGGCGAGGACGGCGTAGTTCCGCTGCATGACGCCGAGGACGTTGACCTGGTAGCTGTTGAAGCGGCGGCCGAGTTCCTGCTGGGAGAGGCCCTTCATGGCGTCCTGGGCCCGCTGCAGGGGCGGGATCAGCTTGCCGAAGACGGTGACGGCCTCGCGGGCCTGGGGAACGAGAATGTATTTCTTGGCCTCGGCGACGGCCTGGTTGCAATCGGCGAGGAATTGGCTGATCTCGGCCTGGGCGCGGGGAACGTCGACCTGCTTGGAGACGTCGGTATCGACGTTGACCCCGTGCATCGAGGCGACGATCCGCTTGATGATGGCGACTTTCTTATCGGCGTCGACGGGGGTGAGGTCGACGATGGGGGCGTAGACATCGGCGACGGAGGGGAGGGCCTGGAACTGGGCGACGCGCTGGCGGGCCTGGTCGAGGTTGTCGGCGACGGAGACGGCGACGAGGAGGGAGTGGCCGGGGGTGTTGAGGGAGCGGGCGGTGCGGACCGAATCGAGGGTGGGGTCCTGGAGGTTGAGGAGGTTGTAATCGAAGCCGACCTTGCCGACGAAGCAGGCGGCGGCGACGGTGAGGAGGGCGGCGATGGCGACGACGGCCTTGGGCGCGGCGAAGAGGGCGCGGTTGATCTGTTCGGCGGGGAGACTGGAGGCGAGCGCCTTCTGGCGGAGGACCTGGGGCGATTTCCGGCGGTCCATCAGGACGTAGCAGGCGGGCAGCAGGACGAGGCTGGCGGCGAGGCAGAGGAGGATGCCGGTGCCCGCGATGACGCCGAACTCGGAGAGGCCGATGAAATCGCTGAAGCACATGGTGTAGAAGGCGACGGCGGTGGTGGTGGCGCCGGTGACGACGGCGGCGCCGGTGTGGCCGAGGCTGGCGACGAGGGCGTCCGCGATGCTGGCCCCGCGCGCCAGTTCCTCCTCATACCGGCCCATGATCTGGATGCCGAAGTCGATCCCCAGGCCGATGACCATGGCGACGAACGATTCGGAGATGAGGTTGAGGTGGCCGACGGAGAGGACGGTGAAGCCGAGGGAGCAGATCACCGCCATCAGGAGGACGAGGAGGGCGACGATCGGGCGGGTGCGGGTCTTGTAGCTGACGAAGAAGAGGAGGGCGACCAGGACGACGGCGAGGAGGGCGGCGTGGATGGTGTCGCGGGAGCTGCTGTCGATCTCGTCGTCCATCAGGACGGGCTGGCCGGTGAGGCCGATCTCGACGCCAGGGAACTGGACGCGGGCCTGGGCGAGGAGGGCGCGGATCTTGGTGATGGTGGGGAGATCGGGGCGGGCCTCGCCGGTGGTGACGCCGGGGGTGGCGGTGACGATGATGGTCTGGCCGTCGTCGAAGCTGCCGGGATATTCGTGGTCCTCCATCTCCTTCTGCGCGTCGACCATCTGGCCCTGGATGGCCGAGCCGGCGGGGGTGGAGGGAGTCGGCCCGGCGGGAGCTTTCTTCTTGTCCTCGATCTGGTCGGCCAGCTGGTTGAGCATGTCGGCGAAGCGGTCGACGAAGGGCTTGAAGTCCTTCCAGTTCGAGCTCTTGCGGAGGTACTTGTCGTTGAACATCGCGTCGGCCTGGTCGAACATGGTGTTGATGTCGAGGGGCGCGTTCTTGGTCTTGACCACCTGGCTGTAGGCGGCGACTTCCTTCTCGGTCTGGAGGAGGTCGTCCGGGTCGAGGAAGAGGAGGGAGTGGTCGGCGATGCGGGAGAAATCGAGCTTGTAGAAGACGCGGCGGAGCTGGGGGGGATTGGCGGCGGCCAGCTGATCGAACTGCTGGCCGACCCAATCGGCGACCTGGCGGTTCTTGGCCACGTCGGGGGAGCGGATGACGACGGCGTAGTCGGAGTCGTCCCCGAATTCCTTGACGTAGTCGAGGTAGTAGCGGTGGGAGGGGGAATTCGAGCTGATCAGGCTGTCGGTATCGTCGATCACCTGGAGGCGGGTGACGGTGAGCCAGGTGGAGACGGCGGTGAGGAGGAGGGCGGCGCCCAGAATGAGGCCGGGCCACCGATGGATGAACCGGGCCAGACGGACCAGGGCTGCCTGCACGAACTTGTGAATCATAAATAAACGTCCTGCGGGGGGACTGCCCCCGCCTTTCAAACACTGCTCCCGGTTACCGCTCCAGCGGGGCCGTCTTGCCGACCGGCTTGGCGACGGCCTTCTCGGCTGCTTTGTCGTCCGCCTTCTCGACGGGCTTTTCCGCCGGCTGGCCGATCTGGTCCAGGATCAGCCGCGCCGCCCGCTCGCTGGCCCCCGGCTTGCCCAGCTTTTCGACCACCCGCCGCATTTCCTTGCGGATCTCGTTCCGCTGCGCCGCGTCTCCCAGCAGGGAGGCCGCGCGCTGCGCCAGAGCCGAGGGGTCGAGATCGCTCTGGATGTATTCCGGCACGACTTCGCGATCGGCCAGGACGTTTACCATACTCACAAATTTGGTTTTTACCACCATGCGGCCGAAAAAATAGGTGATCGGGTTCACCTTGTAGAAGACGATCTGCGGGACGTTCATGCAGGCGCACTCCAGGGAGACGGTGCCGGAGGCGAGCAGGGCCAGATCGCACCGGCTCAGGTGGGAGAGCTGGTAGCCGACGTAGGACTCGATCTGGAGGTCGCCGCCGCCGGCGGCCTCGATGATCCGGAGGCCGAGGCGCTGCCGGGCGGAATCGGGGGCGAGCCAGACGAAGCGGAGGTCGCGGCGCTTGGCGCGGAGCTCGCGGGCGGTCTCGACCAGGATGGGGAGGTGTTTCTTCAGTTCCCCCTCCCGGCTGCCGGGCAGGAGGGCGATCCGGCCCCCGGAGGCGGGAAGCTGGCTGACTTCCTGGGACATCATCCGGTCCCAGATGGGATGGCCGACCCACTCGACGCGGAACCGGGGCTCGCGCTCGGCGAACCAATCGCGCTCGAAGGAGAAGAGGACGATGAGGAGATCGAGCATCTTCGCCATGGTGCGGGCGCGGCCGCTTTTCCAGGCCCAGACCTGCGGGCTGATGTAGTAGATCAGCTTGGTCCGGGGGAGGACGCGGCGGAGGACCTTGGCCAGGCGGAGGTTGAAGCCGGGATAATCGATGAAGACGACGGCCTCGGGGCGCTCGGTCCTGGCGAGCTGGACGAGCTGGCCGAAGAGGGAGCGGAGCTGGGGGTAGTGCTTGAGGACCTCGACCAGGCCGACGACGGCGTGGTCGGTGAGATCGAAGAGCTGTTCCTGGCCGGCGGCCCGCATCCGGGAGCCGCCCGCGCCGGTGATCCGCAACTTCGGGTTGAGCCGGCGGAGGGCGTGGATGAGCTCGGCGCCGTGGCCGTCGCCGCTGGCCTCGCCCGCGACGATCAGGACGGAGGGGCCCTTGCCTCCGGAGGGGACGGGGGCGCTGCTCATGAGGGGAACGGCGTCAGACCGGTGAGGCCGGTGGAGCCGGGGGCGGGGGTACCGGTCTGCCAGATCAGATCGGTGATGCGGATGGCGACCTCGAGGGCGTCGGTGGCGCGGGCGCCGTCGACCAGGGGCTGCTGGCGGGCGCGGACGCAATCGACGAAGGAGGCGATCTCGAGCCGGAGCGATTCGTCCTTCTGCACGGGGATCTTTTCCCGGGTGATCCGGGAATCGACCTTGCGGTAGATCTCGCCGCTCTGGTTCCCGTAGTCGAGGGAGAGGTAGGCGTCGTCCTGGAAGACGCGGATCTTGCGCATCTTCTCGGGGCTGATCCGGCTGGTGGTGATGTTGGCGACGCAGCCGTTCCGGAAGCGGAGGCGGGCGTTGGCGATGTCCTCGCTCTGGCTCAGAACCGGCACGCCGACGGCGTCGACGCTCTCCAGGGGGGAGCGGACGAGGTGGAGGATGATCTCGATGTCGTGGATCATCAGGTCGAGGACGACGCCGATGTCGGTGCTCCGGCCCGGATAGGGGGAGAGGCGGTGGGCCTCGATGAACTTCGGATGGGTGAGGAAGCCCTCGAAGGCCTTGAAGGCGGGGTTGAAGCGCTCGATGTGGCCGACCTGGATGAGGGTGCCGGCCTCGCGGGCGGCCTCGACGAGGAGGCGGGCCTGTTTGGGGTTGTCGGTGATCGGCTTCTCGATGAGGAGGTGGCGGCCTTTCCGGATCGCCTGGAGGGCGAGCTCGTAGTGGGTGCTGGCCGGGGTGGCCAGGGTGAGGGCCTCGGCCTCGTTGAGCAGCTCGTCGAGGGAGCCGAAGGCGGGGACGTCGTATTGGTGGCCGATCTTGCGGGCGGCGTCGGGGCTGGCGTCGTAGACGCCGACGAGCTGGGCGTGGGGGTTCTTCGAGTAGATGCGGGCGTGCTCCCTCCCGAAATGGCCGACGCCGATGATGCCGATTTTTACTTTGCTCATTGCTTTTGTTCCGACAAACCGACCAGGGAGATCGACCACTCATGGGCCAATCCCTTCACCCGGTCCTTATCCAGCAGCAGGGTGCGACCGGCCTCGCAGCCGATAATCCCGATGCCGGCCTCGTGTGCCGTCTGTAACGTCTGCGGCCCGATGACCGGAACGTCAAAGCGAAAATCTTGGCCCGGTTTGCTCACCTTGACCAAAATCGCCCCGCCGCGCCCCAGCGGACCGCCCCGCCGGACCATGGCGTCGGTCCCCTCGAAGGCCTCGACGGCGAGGACGGTGCCCCGCTTGACGACGACCGATTGGCCGACGTCGAGCCGGGCCATCTCCCGGGCGATGCGGAAGCCGAAGGCGAGGTCGTCCCGGCTGTGGCGGTTGGGGGCCGGACCGGCGATGTGGCCGGGGGCGGCGAGGCTTTCCTCGAGGTAGGTGGTGGCCGGGAGGAGCTCGGTGCCGCCCTTGCCCAATTCGTCGGCGACGGCGCCGAAGATGGTTTCGGCGTTCCGTTCCTTGAGCTTGGCCAGGAGGAGGAGGGCCTTGAGATCGGGCTTGAGGTCGAAGAGGCGGCCGGGGGTGATCTGGCCCGCCATGATCGCGCGAGTTATTTCATGGTCGTTAAAAAAAGAGAGGAGCTTTCCCAGCTGGCCGACCCGGAGGCTGGTGTAGTGGGTGGCGAGATCGCGCAGGACGGGATCGGTCTCCTCGTCGAAGGCGACGACGGCCAGCTCGGCGACGCCGGCGGCGCGGGCGGCGCGGGCGAGGAGGACGGGGTAGATTCCCTTCCCGGCGATGAGGCCGAGGCTGGCGGGGGCCTTGGCTCGGCCGGTGGCGGTGTCTGTTATCACTGTATTGGTGGAAAATCCGACCTTGACCCTCTTCTTCAAATTGGTAGTTTAACTTACTTTTCGTTCACACGGTCGTCGGAGAGGTGGAAACTTTCGCTAGTTTCCACTTTTTTGTCTCCACGATCAAACAGAAGGAGGCAACCATGAGTCAAGAAATAGTGGCGATCATGGAGTACATGGAGAAGGAGAAAGGGATCAAACGGGAGATCCTGATCGAGGCAATGCAGAACGCCTTACTTGCCTCCTCCCGCAAAAGTTTCGGTCCGGCCAAGGATCTCCGCGTCGAGATCGACCCGAAGACCGGCAAGATCCGCTCCTTCGCCCGCCTCCTGGTGGTCGAGAAGGTGGTCAATCCGCACGATGAGATCACTCTCACCCGCGCCCGGGACATCAAGAAGGATGCCGAGCTCGGCGAGAGCGTCGACCTCGAGGTGACGCCGAAGGAATTCGGCCGGATCGCGGCCCAGGTTTTCAAGCAGACGATCAACCAGACGCTGCGCGGCATCGAGCGGAAGATGATCTTCTCGGAGTTCAAGGATCGCGCCGGCGGGATCGTCGCCGGGACGGTGCGGCGCTTCGAGCGCTCCGACGTGATCGTCGACCTCGGCAAGTTCGAGGCGATCATGCCTTCCCGCGAGCGGGTGCCGACCGAGGAGTACAATCCCGGCGAGCGTCTCCGCGCCTACGTGGTGGCCGTCGAGGACGGACTGCGCGGGCCCGAGATCATCCTCAGCCGCAGCCATCCCAATTTCGTCCGCAAGCTCCTCGACCTGGAGGTCAACGAGGTGGCCGACAAGACCGTCGAGATCAAGGCGCTGGCCCGCGAGGCCGGCTACCGGACCAAGATCGCCGTCTGGTCGACCAACGACAAGATCGACCCCGTCGGCGCCTGCGTCGGCATCCGGGGCGCCCGGGTCAAGAACATCGTCCGCGAGCTCAACAACGAGAAGATCGATCTCTTCAAGTGGTCGCCCAACATCCGCGAACTCGCGGTGGAGGCGCTCAAACCGGCCAAGCTGAAGGGCCTGGAGGTCGACGAGGCCAATCACCGGCTCAAGGTGACGGTCGATTCGGAGAATTATTCCCTGGCGCTGGGCCGCAAGGGGCAGAATACCCGACTCGCCACCAAGATCACCGGCTGGGAGATCGACATCATCAAGGAGCACACCGCCGCCGAGAACTTCGCCGAGCAGATCACCAAGGCTGCCGCCGAGCTTGCCGCCGCCCTCTCCATCGAGCAGGCGATCGCCGAGCAGGTGGTCCGCGCCGGTCTCCCCACCCTCGAGGCGATCATCGAGATCGACGAGGAGGATATCGTCGCCGCCCTCTCGGAAGTCGATCCCGAGGTGGCCAAGGGAATCCGCCGGGCCGCTCTCGAGAAGGTGAAGGCCGGACAGCCCGCCACCGCCTGAATCAGAGCTGAATCAGAGCTGAATCAGAGCCCAATCAGAGTCCAAAATCGGAATTCCAAAAGTTTAATAGTCCCAGAAGTCTAAGCTGAGTCGTCCCACCGTCCCGTCCCCGCATGTCTAAAGAAAAAACCGCCACCGTAGAATCGAAGAGCCTGGACAAGGGAACCGATCCGTCCGACAAATCCGCCAAATCCGCCGATAAGCTGGAGAAGGCCAAAGTGAAGCTGACGAAGATCGACCCGACCCCCGCGCCCCCGATGCCGAAGGCCCGCAAGACGGCCTCCTCGGACGCGGCGGCGGCCGAGGCAGCCGCGGCGGCGCCGGCTCCGGTGCCTGCGCCCACTCCCGAGCCGACGGCAGTGCCTGCGGCGGAAGCGGATGCGGCGGCGGCTCCCGAGGCCTCCACGGAGACTCATTCCGAGATCGGCGCGGCGGGCGAGAAGATCATCATCATCAAGGGACCGATCGTGGTCAAGGATCTGGCGGTCCACCTCGGCCTCAAGCCGTTCCAGCTGATCCATCACCTAATGGAGCTGAACATCTTCGCCACCCTCACCCAGGTGCTCGACGAGGAATCGGCCAAGAAGGTGAGCTCGAAGCTCGGCTTCTCCTTCAATACGGAGCGCCGCGACCGTCTGGCCCATCCTCCCGCCCCCGCCAAGGCGGTGGAGAAGCCGAAGGCGCCCGAGCCGGAGCAGGACCTGCTCAAGCCCCGCGCCCCGGTGGTGACGCTGATGGGCCACGTCGACCACGGCAAGACTTCCCTCCTCGACGCGATCCGCAAGACCAAGGTGGCGGCGGGCGAGGCGGGCGGCATCACCCAGCACATCGGCGCCTACAGCGTGACCCGCAACGGCCATCCGATCACGTTCATCGATACTCCGGGCCATGCGGCCTTCACGGCGATGCGCTCGCGCGGAGCGAGCGTGACCGACATCGTCATCATCGTGGTCGCCGCCGACGACGGCCTGATGCCCCAGACGATGGAGGCGATCAGCCATGCCAAGGCGGCCAAGGTGCCGATCATGGTGGCGATCAATAAGATCGATCTCCCCGGCGCGAATACGATGCGGGTCAAGGGCCAGCTCCAGGAACAGGGCCTCGCTCCCGAGGAATACGGCGGCGAGACCATCGTGGTCGAAGTCTCCGCGACCAAGGGCATCGGCATCGACAAGCTTCTGGAGATGATCCTCCTCCAGGCCGAGGTGCTGGAACTCCGCGCCCACATCAAGGGACCGGCGCGGACCCGGGTGGTCGAGTCCCAGACCGAGGTGGGCCGCGGGCCGACCGCCACGGTGCTGGTGCAGGACGGCCTCCTCAAGGTCGGCGATACCGCGCTCTGCGGGCCTTTCTTCGGCCGGATCAAGGCGTTGATCGGCGACATGGGCCAATCGGTGAAGGAAGCCGGTCCCTCGACCCCCGTCAAGGTGGTCGGCCTGAACGGCGTCCCCTCCCCCGGCGAGGAGCTGACCACGCTCGACAACGAGCGGAAGGCGCGCGAGACCTCCGAGGCGCGCAGCGCCGAGCTGCGGCTCAAGAAGATCGAGTCGGCCCCCAAGGTGACGCTGGAAAATCTCTTCGCCACCATCGCGGAAGGGCAGAAGAAGGTCCTCAATCTCATCATCAAGGGCGACGTGCAGGGCTCGCTGGAGGCGGTCATCGGCCAGCTCCAGAAGATCGACAGCAAGAAAGTCGACATGCATGTGGTCCACTCGGCGGTCGGCCCGATCGCCGAATCCGACATCCTCCTGGCCAAGGCCTCGCAGGCGGTGGTGATCGGCTTCAACACCAAGACCGACAACTCGGCGGCCAATGCGGCCAAGCGCGAGGGCGTCCAGATCAAGCTCTACAGCATCATCTACGAGCTGGTCGACCAGATCAAGGAGGCCATGGCCGGGCTGCTCGATCCCGAGCTGCGCGAGAGCCAGATCGGCACCGCCACGGTCAAGAAGGTCTTCAGTCTCTCCAAGTATCCGGTGGCGGGCTGCGTGGTCTCGACGGGCCGGATCGCCCGCAACGCCCGCGCCCGCGTGGTGCGGCGCAAGCAGCCGATCTACGACGGCGGCATCCAGACGCTCAAGCGGTTCCAGGACGATGTGGCCGAGGTCCGTTCCGGCGTCGAGTGCGGCATCCGCCTGGGCGACTTCACCGAGTACGAAGAGGGCGACATCATCGAGTGCTATCAGCTCGAGAAGGTGCCGCAGAGTTTGTAGGCTGTTGAGGCCCGTTCCCTTGGGGCTGCCGTTCCTAGCGCCTCCATTTGAGAGGGGAATGCCGCCGAGTCTGGGTCTATTCTACCACGCGGACGCGAGGGGCGCGGGAGAGCGGGCTCGTGGGTTTCAGGTGGCGTGGATCGTCGGCAGATCGAACGCGTTGATTTTGGGCGGGCCGGGATGCACGGGGGCAAAGAAGTTGGGAACGACGCAAAGGGGCTGCGCCCCCTTGGACCCTGCTCAGATTCGATTCGCCACCTCTATGGGAGCGATATCTTGGGACAAATGGCGCAGGTTCTAACGACATGACCTCTCCGACTCCTTCCCTGCTTGCGGCGCTTTTTCCTCCAGGCGTCGATTCGGTCTCGGTGGCCGAGTTCATGGCGGCGGCGCTTTATCATCCCGAACACGGTTATTATACGCGGCATATCCGTGCGGTGGGGCGGCGGGGTGATTTTTCGACCGGGCCGGCGGTCTCCGATCTCTGGGGGCGGGCGTTGGCGCGGTGGGCCGCAAAGCATCGCCCGGCGGGGCGGGGACTGGGCTTGGGCCGTTCCTGGCATTTGATCGAGGTGGGTGGGGGCGGAGGGGATCTGGCTTTTGCCCTGCTGAAGGCGCTCGGCTGGTGGGGACGGCGCGGGGTGGTTTATCATCTGGTCGAGATTTCCGGGCCGCTGCGGGCGCTGCAGGAGAAGCGACTGAAGGGGTTGCCGGTGCGCTGGCATGCCACCATCGAGGCGGCGCTGGCCGAGGCGGAGGGGCGGGCGGTGATTCTTTCCAATGAGTTGGTCGATGCGTTTCCGTGCCAGCAGTATGTCCGGCGGGGCGGGGAGTGGCGGCAGGTGCGGCTGCGGTTGGAGGAGGGGCGGCTGCGGGAATTGGAAGCGCCGGTGGTGTCGCTTCCGCCCAGCTCGGCGTTGGAACGGGCCGCGGCGGAGGGGGAGCGGGTCGAGGTTCATGCCTCTTATCGGGATTGGCTGGGCGGCTGGCGGGGGCTGTGGCGGGAAGGGGCGATGGTGACGGTCGATTACGGGGATTCGGTCGAGGGGGTTTATCATCGGCGGCCCCGGGGGACGCTGCGGGGGTATGCCCATCATCAGCTCGTCGAGGGGGCCGATCTTTATCTCTCGCCGGGGAGGCGGGATCTGACGGCCGATGTGAATTTCACCGATCTGCAGGCCTGGGGCGAGGAACTCGGATTAAGAAATGAACCGTTGGCGACGCAGGCGGAGTTCCTCCGCCGCTGGGGGCCGCCGGGGGCGGTGAAATCGGACGATCCCGCCGTCCGCTATCTCTTGGCCGAGGAGGGGATGGGCGGGGCGTTCCGGGTGCTGGAGCAGCGCCCCGGTTAAGAGGCTTTCTTCAGGTACTCCTCGTAGGGCTGTTGGACGTTTTGGGTCCCGCCGTACTTCACGTCGACTTTCTGGCCGTCGATGTAGATTTCCAGGGCATAGCCCTCGTAGGAGATTCCTGAAAACCAGAGCATGAGGCCGTTGCGGGTGGCCTGGGTCTTGAATTCGACCTGCCCCATTTCCTCGGTGATGTCGGCGGTCGAATCGAGCGAGATGTCTTCCTTCTCGAGCACCTTGACGACGGCCATCTTGAACTTGGCCGGGGCGAACGATTTGACGTAATCATCGCCTCCGATCACGTAGAGCTTGAGGCCGATCTTGGGAATGGCGTCCATTCCCTTGTTATGGAGGGTGACGGAATAGCGGGGAGTGACGACGTGCTCCTGGCCGTCTCCATAGGTGGCCGTACTGACATTGGAGGAATCCTGGCCGGTATCGACCACCACGTTGGCCTCGAGCGGAGAATCGTCCGCCCAAGCCACGCCCGCGCCCAAACCCAGGAACCCCAGTAGCACCGCCGCCCCCATCGCTTTCATGAGGGGAGTATTTGCCTGTCGGGCGAAAAATCCAACTCTTTCCTTCGCTTGACTTCGATCGGGAAGCTCTTTAAATGAAAGCAAGCACTTGCATTATATTCTCTCCCATTTTCGATGAAAGCCGATACCCACAAGCGAATCCTCGATGCCGCCCAGGCGGTTTTTGCCGAGGAGGGGTGGCTCGGCGCGACGACGCAGCAGATCGCGCGGGCGGCGGAGGTGAATGAGGTGACGCTCTTCCGTCATTTCGGGACCAAGAAGGCGCTTTTCGGGGCGTTGATCGGCCGGTTCATCGAGGGGCGCCGGGAATTGATCGACCAGGCGCTCCTCGAGCATGCGCCGATGGAGGAGGTCCTGGCGAAATTGGCGGAACGGCAGCACCGCACGATGCTGGCCTCGGCGGGGGTCATCCGGACCTTGCTGGGGGAGATGCACCGCCATCCCGAGGAGGTGCAGGAGGTGGTCCGCGAGACGGCCGGGCCGCTGCGCGAGCGGATGCTCGGCCTGCTGCAGGATTGGCAGGCGCGGGGGCTGGTGCGGGCGGGAATCGATTGCGAGGCGGCGCTCGATCTTTTTTCGGCGATGCTCTTCGGGCAGGCGATCAAGGCGACCTGCAGCGACGCCCATTATTCGTTCGATAAGTATCGGGAGCTGGCGGTGGAGGTTTTCATCCGGGGGCTGAAGCCATGACCTCGGTGGCGCCGATCCGTTATCCCAGCGCGCTGGCCCGGCGGGCGGCGGAGGGGGGCTGGCTGAAATGGGCGATCCTGCTCTCGGCCTCGTTCGGGGCGATCCTCGAGGTGATCGACACCAGCATCGTCAACGTGGCGATGCCCTACATGCAGGGGAATCTGGGGGCGACGCTCTCGGAGGTGGGCTGGGTCTCGACCGGCTACTCGATGGCGAACGTGGTGGTGATCCCGTTGACGGCCTGGCTGGGCGACCGCTTCGGGCGGAAGAGCTATTTCATTTTTTCGCTGATCGCCTTCACGCTCGCCTCGGTGGCCTGCGGGATGGCGCCGAACCTGACGACCCTGGTGCTGGCCCGGGTGATCCAGGGGCTGGGCGGCGGCGGGCTGCTGGCGAAGGCGCAGGCGATCCTCTTCGAGACCTTTCCCCGCGAGGAGCAGGCGGCGGCGAGCGCGGTCTTCGGGATGGGGGTGATCGCCGGGCCGGCGATCGGGCCGGCGCTGGGCGGCATCCTCACCGACACGCTCGGCTGGCGGTGGATCTTTTTCATCAATATTCCGTTCGGGATCTTCGCGGTCTGGGCGATCACGACCTTCCTGGCCGACGATCTGCCGAGCACGACCTCGCACCAGAGCGTCGATTGGCCGGGGATCCTCTTCCTGGCGATCGGCCTCGGCTCGTTCCAGGCGGTGCTGGAGCAGGGGCAGCAGGACGATTGGTTTTCCTCGGCCTTCATCGTCCGGATGTCGATCGCCAGCGTGGTGGGGCTGGGGCTCTTCGTCTGGCAGGAGATGCGGGCGGAGCATCCGGCGGTCGACCTGCGGGTGCTCCATCATCCGGCGTTGGTGGGCGGGAGCATCTATTCGGTGCTGCTGGGCATGGGGATCTACGGGACGATCTTCGCGGTGCCGATCTTCACCCAGACGGTGCTCAATTTCACGGCGACGAAGACGGGGCTCCTGCTGGTGCCGGGCGCCCTCGCCTCGATGATCGGGATGATCGCGGTGGGGAAACTGGCCAAGAAGGGCGATCCCCGCGTTCTGATCGCGGCGGGGAGCCTGATCACGGCCTGGGCGATGTTCTCGCTCTCCGATCTCAATCCCGATACCGGGGTCAATCAGCTTTTCTGGCCGTTGATCGGCCGGGGCTTCGGCAGCGTGCTGATGTTCCTCCCGCTCTCGATCGCGACGCTGGGATCGCTGCCGACCCGGGACATCGGCGCGGCCTCCGGTTTCTTAAGCCTGACCCGCCAGCTCGGCGGGAGCGTTGGCATCGCGATCATAACCACGCTGGTCGCGAAGCTGCAGGTGGTCCATCGCTCGCAATTGGTGACCCATATCACCGACGCCAGCGACGGCTATGCCGACCGGCTCTCGCAATTGACCAGCTATTTCTCCTCGACCGGCGACCCGGCGATGGCCGGGCAGGAGGCGCTGGCGATGATCGACCGGGCGGTGAACGGGCAGGCGGCGATGTTGAGCTTCGCCGATGTCTTCACGGTGGTGGGGACGCTTTTCACGATTTCGCTGCCGCTCCTCTTCCTGCTGGGGAAGGGGCGGCCGACGGGGCCGGCGCCGGAGGCGCACTAAGGGATCAGGAGGCGAGCTTGTTCTCGAGCGACTTCACCAGCTCGAGGTGGGAGGGTTGGCGGGGCTGGAGGCGGAGGGTCTGCCGGGCGGCTTCGAGGGCGGCCATCCAGTCTTCCAATTGGACGGCGCAGAGGGCGATGCCCTGCCAGGCGCCGAAGTGATCCGGCTTGAGGGCGACCACCCGGCGGCAGAGGCCGATGCTTTCGGCGTAATCCTTCTGCAGGTAGCGGAGGGTGGCGAGCTTGTTGATGGCCTCGGCCCAGAGGGGGTATTGCTCGATGAGTTCGCGGAAGGTGGCGGCGGCGGCCTCGTAGTCCTTGGCTTCCATCGCGGCGATCCCCTTCTCGAGGACGGCACGGGGGCCGGCGCCCGCCTCGTTGAACCAGCATTCCCAGAGGCCGCGCGCGGCCAGCTGGACGATGACGGGATCTTCGGAGCCGAAGAGGGCGGTGAAGACGGCCTCGGCCTTGGCCTCGACCAGGGCGTGGAGGGCCACGGCACGGGCGGTCGAATCGCCCTCGATGAGGTTGCGGGTGTAGTGGCGGAGGGCGGCGGGGGGGACGACGGGAGGACGGGAAAGGATCGGCGTGGGCGGGACCGCCATCGGCTGGAGGGGGGCGGAGGCGAGGGAGGGGTTCCCGGGATTGCGAATGGGCTCGAGATCGGGGTCTTCCTGGGCGTTTTTCTGGAGCTGGGGGTCGAGCTCGAGGGCGCGGGCGAGGAGCTTGCGGGCGTGGGGGAGATCGCCGAGCTGGGCGGAGTAGCAGGCGAGGTTGAAGGGGATGAGGGCTTCCCGGGGATGGAGCGGGAGGGCGGTCTCGAGGACTTTTTGGGCGGCGGCGATCGACCGCTCGCGGCGGAGGGCGAAGGCCCAGGAGATGAACCAGGAGGCGCGGGTCGGCTCGGTTTCGGCGCATTGCTGGGCGAGCAGGCGCATGGTTTCCCATTGCTTGGCCCCCTGGAGCACGACGAGGCGGAGCTCGTTCAACTCGACCCGGGTGCCGATGCGGGACTCGACCTCGGCGACCTCGGCGAGGGCCTCGTCCCACATGCCGAGCTCGTAATAGCCGAGGACGGCCTGGAGTTCGTGTTGGATGTCGTTGAGATCGCTCATGGGCGCAAGTCCGGCGAAAGGCCGGGTGTTTTGGATACTATACCCCCCTTCATGTCCGGCTTCAACCCGGGCAAAATGGGGCTCGCTCGATTTGCCGTGAAGGTTAAAATGTCCCTTTCATCATGAAGATCGGCCTGCTCCAGCTCAATGCGACTATCGGGGACTTCGCGGGCAATCTGCGCAAACTTTTGGAGGGATATCGGCGCCTCGCCTCCGAGGGGGCGGAGATCGTGATCGCCCCGGAGCTTTTTCTCTGCGGGTATCCGCCGCGCGATCTGTTGCTGCGGCCCGATTTCATCGAGGCGAATCTGGCGGCGGTCCATGAGGCGGCGGCGGCGACGGCGGCGAGAGAGAGCCGAGGGGCGGCGCTCTGCGTCGGCTTCGTGGAGGAGAATGCGAGCCGGCCCGGGAAGCCGCTCTTCAATGCCGCCGCCTGGCTCCAGGACGGCAGGGTGGCGCAGGTGATCCGCAAGAATCTGCTGCCGACGTACGATGTCTTCGACGAGGGGCGCTATTTCGAGGCCGCCGAGGAGTGCCGCCCGGTGGAGTGGAAAGGGCGCAGGATCGGGGTGACGATCTGCGAGGATATCTGGAACGACGCCGATTTCTGGCCCGCGCCGCAACGGCTCTACCGCCGCGATCCGGTCCACGAGCTGCGGGCGGCGGGGGCGGAGGTGATCCTCAATCTCTCGGCCTCTCCCTGGTATGCGGGCAAGGAGGAGACGCGGCTGGCGATGCTGGCCCGGGTGGCCCGCGACGAGGGGGTGCCGGTGGTGCAGGTCAATCTGGTGGGGGGGAATGACGAGCTGATTTTCGACGGGCAGAGCGCGGCTTTCGACGCCTCGGGCCGGTTGCTCTTCCGGGGGACCGCCTTCGAGGAAGGGTGCTGGACGATCGAGCTGCCGGAGGCCGGGGCTCCCCTCCCCGCCCCGGCTCCGGCTCCGCAGCGGATGGAATTGACGGGGAAGGCGCTGGCGCTCGGCATCCGCGATTATGTGGGGAAGTGCGGGTTCAAGTCGGTGGCGCTCGGGCTTTCGGGCGGGATCGATTCGGCGGTGGTGGCGGCGTTGGCGGTCGAGGCGCTGGGAGCGGGGGCGGTGCACGGCTATTCTCTGCCGGCCCGTTATTCGAGCGCGGGCAGCCTTTCCGACGCGGAGGCGCTGGCGCGCAATCTCGGGATCGCCTACGGGGTGGTGCCGATCGAGAATTCCTTTCTGGCGGTGGAAACGGCGCTGGGGCCGGTCTTCGAAGGCCGGGCCATCGACGCGACGGAGGAGAATATCCAGTCCCGGCTGCGCGGGGTGATGATGATGGCGATCTCGAACAAATTCGGCCATCTCATCCTGACGACGGGGAATAAATCGGAGATGGCGGTCGGCTACTGCACGCTCTACGGCGACATGTGCGGGGCGCTGGCTCCGATCGCCGACCTGACCAAGATGGAGGTCTACGAGCTGGCCCGCTGGATCAACCGGGAGCGGGAGGTGATCCCCGCCGCCTCGATCACGAAGCCGCCCAGCGCCGAGCTGCGGCCCAATCAGACCGACCAGGATTCGCTCCCCGATTATGCGATCCTCGACCGGATCCTGCAGGGCTATCTCGTCGACCATCGCAGCAAGGCGGAGCTGATCGCGGAGGGATTCGACCCGGCGGTGGTGGCCGATGTCCTCAACAAGGTGACCTTCAGCGAGTACAAGCGGCGGCAGGCGGCTCCGGGGTTGAAGGTCTCGGCCCGGGCCTTCGGGATGGGGCGGCGGATTCCGGTGGCGCAACGGTTTAGGACTTGATCCTCTTCCCTTCTTAGGTTGCCTCACTTACCTGCACGCTCTCTTGTAGGTGCTGAGCTTGAGTAGTTTACACATAAAGAGGAGCTTCCCCTGGCGGTGGAATTGCTTATGCTGTGAGTGTGACGAACGACGCATCCGGGAGTTCCAAGCATGCATCTTAGTACCGCCCAATGGCAGGTATTGCGGGAGTGCATCGAGGGGGAGGAGAATCTGCAGCGGGTGCTCTCGATCCTGGGAGTCCAGGGAGCGGAGCCGTTGGGGAAGGGGCAATCGGTCCTGGTGGTGGACGACGATCCGACCATCATCGCGTTCATCCATTGCGTGCTGGAGAAGAACGGCTACCTCCCGATGATCAGCACCAGCGCCGCCGCCAGCCTGAGCGTCCTGCGGATCAAGCCGCCCGACCTGATCCTGACCGACATGGCGATGCCCGACATGGACGGGAACGAGTTCTACGCCCGGCTCCGCCAGATTCCGGAGACCGCCCACACGCCGGTCGTCTTCATCACGGGGACGATCATTCCCGAGGAGGAGGCCGAGCTGAACCGGATGACCGAGGAGGGCAAGTCCTACCTGGCCAAGCCGTTCAACGCCTCGAAGCTCCTCACGATCATCTCGGCGCAGTTGACGAGGAAGCGGGCTCCCCGGGCGCTCCGGCCGGAGCCGGTGGTGCGCTAGAGCCTGTCATGCACTTTGGGAAGGCCGCGCCGTCGGGCCGATGGCCCTCTCCCAAGGCGCGAGCGACGCGGTGTGTATGACATACACATAAGGAGCGAGCAACGCCGGGAGAGGGGCAACGGACCCCGGCTCAACGCGGCCTGCCCAAAGTGCATGACAGGCTCTAGGGTCTTTCCAGCGTCCGGTCATTCCTCCGGCGGAATCCCGCCGGTTCGGCATCGACTTTTCGTCCCGGGTTGACGATGGTTCTTCTCTCTCCTTTGCGACCATGTTTCATCGACCTTTTTTTCGTTGGCTGACGGCGGGGCTGATTCTGGCGGGGTTGGCGGTTTTCGATATCGCCTATTTCGGACCGTGGCGGGGGGCCTATCTGGAGAAGCGGCAGTTGCTGCGCGATGTCGACGCCGCCGACACGCTCGCGACCGCGATCGGGATGGCGGGGTCCGATCATCAGGGGAATCCGGCCAAGGGCATCGCCTATCCGGCGGAGAGCGGGGCGCGGACGACCCGCGATTACATGGCGCTGCTGGTCAAGGGAGGCTATCTCCAACCGGAGGATCTGCCGACCTTCCACGATCTGGTGATCGCCAATCTCTCGCAGCGCGATCCGCCCGAGACGCTCCTGCTGGTCTCGCGGGGGGCCTATGACCGGCTGGTCCTCAACCGGGGGGCGGCCAAGCTCTTCGTCCTCTTCCACAAATCGGGGGAGAGCGAGATGGCGAGCGAGCTGCCGCCCCGGGAGAAGCTGCCGCCGCGTCGCCCGGCATTTTTGGCGCCTTAGCCCCGGGTGCTTTTACCCTCGCCTTTCGGAGCGGTGAATTCCATGCTGGGCGGACGACCATGGCTTTGCAGAAAATCGAATACCGGATCATTCCCCAGGATGTCCATCCGACCCAGGCCTGGCTCAATCGCGAGGGGGCGGACGGGTGGCAGTTGATCGCGGTGTTGATGAACGATCACGCCAAGGCCTCGGCGGGGTACAAGGTGATTTTCTCCCGGCCCATCCAATCCCAGGCTCCGGCGCAGGATATTTTCGCCTCGGCGGAGGAGGAGCAGAAGGCGGCCTCGGAGGTGGCGATTCACTCGTCCTACCGTTCGCTGCCGAAATAGGCGGCGTCATTGATCCACGCTTCCGGCTTGCCTGATGGGCCGCCGGGAGGGTCAGATAGGGGGATGCGCACTCTTTTCTGGACGATGATGGCGGGCGGCTTTCTCTTGCTGACGGCGGCGGGGGGCCTGGCCCAGGACGAACAGGTGAAGTCTGCCAGCGCGGCAGGGGTGCCCCTCGATTTTCCGAAGGTCGGGGCGCTCTACGATATGTCGTTCCTCAAGGAATCGACTCCCTCCCATAACCTGCGGGTGGCGGCGATCAGCAGCAAGAATCCGAACTGGGTCTATATCGAGGAGCTCCAGTTCGGCAAGCCGGGGACGGCGGAGGCGGGGGTGGAGCGGGTGGCCTCGCACCAGTGGGTCAACCTGACCTTCGTGGTGGCGGCGAATGAGATTCCCTTCCCGCCGGAAGCGGCGCAGGGCCATTAGGCCTTCCGGGTCGAAGATTCGGCCCGACATTGCATCGGCTTACTCCCCCGTGTAGGCTACCGCGATGCGCAAAGACATTCTCGGTTGGGCGGCGTGCGGATGGTTGCTGGCCTTGCCGATGGTTTTTCCGCTCTTGGCGCAAACCCCTCCCTCCACCTCTCCCACTCCCATGCCCGATTCCCTCTACGCTTTTCAGGTTCACACGCTGGCGGGCGCTCCGCAGGGCCTCGATCTCTACAAGGGGAAAGTGGCCCTGGTGGTGAATCTGGCCTCGAAGTGCGGATTCACACCGCAGTACAAGGGGCTCGAGGCGCTCTATGAGAAGTACAAGGACCAGGGGTTCGTGATCCTCGGTTTTCCCTCCAACGACTTCGGCGGGCAGGAGCCGGGGACGCCGCAGGAGATCCAGACGTTCTGCTCGACGACCTATCAGGTCACTTTCCCGCTCTTCGAGAAGGTGGTGACGAAGGCGGGGCCGGATCAGGCGCCGATCTACACCTTTCTTACCGCGACGCACGATGCGCCGAAATGGAATTTCACGAAGTATCTGATCGACCGCACCGGCCACGTGATCGCCTCCTTCCCGAGCAAGGTGACGCCGGAGGATCCGGCGCTGCTGGCGGCGATCCAAGCGGAGCTGGACAAGCGGTGATCCGGTTCTGGCTGCCGGTCTTGCTCTGGGGGGCGCTGATGTTCACGGCCTCGACCGACGCCGGCTCCTCGACCCATACCCGGCAGGTGCTGGCGCCGCTCCTCCGCTGGTTCGAGCCGGGGATGCCGGCGGCGCGGATCGACCGGATCAATTTCCTGGTCCGCAAGAGCGCCCATGTCACGGAATACACCATCTTTGCGATCCTGCTCTGGCGGGCGGTGACTCACCCGAAGAAGGGAGAGGTCCGGGGATGGAGCTGGGGGCTGGCGCTGATGGTGGTGGGGCTGGTGGCGCTCTTCGCGGCGGGGGATGAATTCCACCAGGCGTTCGTTCCCTCCCGCACTTCCTCGCCCCGCGACGTGATGATCGATACCTGCGGAGCGATCTTCGGGATGACGCTGATGGGGGCGGTCCATTGCCTGCGCCCGCGGCGACGGGAGGTGGAGAGTTTATGAGGATGATGCTGTTTTTGCTGGGGGTGGTTTTGCTCGTCCTGGGAAGCACGCCGCAGGCGCGGGCGGAGGAATCGGTCTATGACCG
>FSXI01000044.1_pt1 | contig 28335 bp, 22 predicted proteins | sample 1638251 | NCBI WGS metagenome assembly FSXI01 (sample SAMEA3914788, study PRJEB12502) | metagenome | biome: forest; material: soil | place: Canada | collected 2011-07-03 | depth 0.1 m | reverse complement strand
GGGATCACCCACTTCGATCTGGCCAACAACTACGGCCCTCCCCCGGGATCGGCCGAGAAGAACTTCGGGCGCCTCTTGCGCGAGGATCTCGCCGCTTACCGCGACGAGCTGATCATTTCGACCAAGGCCGGCTACCACATGTGGCCCGGACCCTACGGGGAATGGGGCTCGCGCAAGTCGGTCCTGGCCAGTCTCGACCAAAGCCTGAAGCGGATGGGGCTCGAATACGTCGATATTTTTTACTCCCATCGGCCCGATCCCGGCACTCCGCTGGAGGAAACCATGGCCGCGCTCGACCACGCCGTCCGCCAGGGCAAGGCCCTCTATGCCGGCATCTCCAACTACAACCCCGAGCAGACCCGCAAGGCCGCCGCGCTCCTCCGCGCCCACGGCACTCCCTGCCTGATCCATCAGCAGCGTTACAGCATGTTCAGCCGGGAGCTGGAGGCGGGCCTCTCCGCCGCGATCGAGGAGGCGGAGATGGGCTGCATCGTCTTCTCCCCCTTGGCGCAGGGCCAGCTGACCGACCGCTACCTGCAGGAAAGCGAGATTCCCGCCGATTCCCGCGCGGCCCGCGAGGAGTGCCTCAAATCCGAGCAGGTGAAGGCGAATCTCCCCAAGGTCCGCTCCCTCCACGCCCTAGCCGAAAAGCGGGGCCAGTCCCTCGCCCAGATGGCCCTCGCCTGGACGCTCCGCCTCCCCGCCGTCACCTCGATCCTGATCGGCGCCAGTTCCGTCCGCCAGCTGGAGGACAACGTCCAGGCTCTCGACCGCCTCGATTTTTCCGCCGCCGAGCTGGAGCAGATCGAGACGATCCTGAAATCGAAATAAGCGCGGAGCCCGAGTCGCGCGCGCCGGGACCGGATCAGTTCTCTCCCGCCCGCGCCCCCGCCAGGGCCAGCAGCGCGGAGACCTGCTCGTTCATCGAGGCCGCCAGGGCGTTGAGCTCCTCGGCCGCCGCCGCCGATTCCTCGGCGCTGGCGGCGTTGTTCTGGATCACCTTGTCCATCTGGATCATGGCGTCGCCCACCTGGCTGATGCCGGCGTGCTGTTCCCGGGAGGCCTCGGCGATATGGTTCACCAACTGATCGACTTCCCGCGCCTTTCCGACGATTTCCCGCAGGCTCTGCCGGAGGCCGTCCGTCTGGCTGGTGATTCCGGAAAGGCTCTGGAAGACCCGGTTGTTCGTCTCCACCCCCTCGGCGCTGCGGGCGACCGAGGTCTCGATCAACGCCGCCGTCTCCTTGGCCGCCGTGGCGCTCCGCTGCGCCAGCGCCCGGACCTCTTCCGCGACCACCGCAAAACCGGCGCCCGCCTCCCCGGCCCGCGCCGCCTCCACCGCCGCATTCAGCGCCAGGATGTTGGTCTGGAAGGCGATCTCGTCGATCGTCCGGATGATCTTGGCGATGTCGTTGCTGGAGGCCTTGATCCCGTCCATGGCCGCGATCATCTCCTGGCCCGCCCGCTTGATCTCCTCCATCGCCCGGGACATCTCCTCGGTCCGGGCCGCGCCGGTCTCGGCGTTCCGGCGGGTGTCGGAGGCGAACGACCGGGCGCTCTGCGCCCCTTCCGCATTGCGCCGCGTCATGCTGCCGATCTCCTCCAAGGAGGCGCTGGTTTCCTCGCAGGAGGCGGCCTGCTCGGTCGCGCCCTGCGCCAGGATTTCGCCGGAATTGGCGACCTGTCCCGCCGCGCCGACCACCTGCGCCGCCCCCTCCTCGAGGTTCCGGGCGATGCCCAGCAGGGTGCGGCTGGTCCGGCGGATGATCACCGCCGAGACCGCCACCGCCAGCCCGACGGCGAGGAGCGCGAGGAGATCGACCACCAGGCGGCTGCGGGCGGAGGCGGCGAGGGCTTCCCGGCCCGTCGCCAGGGTTTCCTTTTCGCAGAAGGCATAGAGCGCGTTGCCCGCCTCCATCCGCTCCTGGAGCGATGCCTGGAGATCGCCGTTGAGCAGCGCGCGGGCGTCGTCGGCCTTGCCGGCGTCGACCAGATCGAGGAAGGTCTTCCGGAGCGGCGAGAAGCGCTCCCGCGCCGCCTTGAGCGCGTCGAAGAGGCGGCTTTCCTCGCTGCCGGGAGGGAGCTCCTTCTGGAATTGCCCGATGATGGCCGAGTTCGCCTTGGCGTTCTCCTCCAGCTCGGCCCGGATCGCCGCCCGCCGCTGGGGATCGCTCTCCTCGACGATCCGGTAAAGGATCAGCTGATTGTCCAGGCCCCGCCGGTTCATCTCGCTGATCAGGGCCAGGGAAGGGAGCGCCTGATTCGCCACCTGGGCGATGTTCCCGCCGATCCGCCCCAGCTCGATCGAGTTGTAGACGGTGAACCCGACAAGGGTGACGCAGACCGCGGCGAAGCCGAGGGCGATTTGTTTTCCTAGGGTCATGGGAACGATCCTTTGTTGATTGCGATGTCTTTCTCCGTCGCCACAGACCCTAAAGCAGGAATAGCTCCCGCCGGCTCACCAACTCCGATAATCCTTGAAAAACTTGGCCATCGCCTGCCGCTCCTCGATCTGGTCGGCGAGGGTCTTGGCATGATAGGGGGAAAATTGGTCGGGATGGATCTGATCGATGTCCTGGGTGCAGAAATCGGTCACATTACTCATGAATTGCTCCTTCGATGTGTTGTAATGGGTATCGTTGGGAGTATAGCGCTCCATGTCGTCCTTGAAGTCTTCGACGATCGAGTGGAGGGGATTGCTGCTATCCATGAACATGGCGTAGTGGACCTCCCCGGTCTTGTTCAGATCCTTGGCCAGATCGAGGAGGGCGTTGGTCCGGTCCCGGACCCCCAGGACGATCTGCCCCTCCTGCTCGAAGGTGGGCCAGGCGGTCGTCTGCCAGCCGGGAATGTTGTCGATGCGGTAGGCGAAGCGCCGCTCCGTATTGGCGAAGGCGGAATCCTTGCCGATATCCCCGTCGATCTTCTGCAGCACCGCATAGGTGGCGATGCCGATCACCTTGCCCGTCTTCACATGGATCACGGGGCTGCCCGAGTTGCCCGGGACGAACTTGGCGTCGACCTCGACCAGATCGGGCCCGATGCCGGTGATCTTGCCCGGAATCTGCGTGATCACCCCGCCGCCCATGCTGTTCCCCAGGATCACCACGTCGTCGCCGATCGCCGTTCCCGAGGAGACGTCGTCCATCACCTCGAAGCCGTCGGTCAGCTTGGAGTTGTCGACCGAGACGATGTCCCGTCCCTGGGCGCAACGGAGCCCTTCGAGATCGATGGTGCTGCCGTCGGCCAATTGCGCCGTGAAGGTGGTGTTCCCGCTCAGCACGTGCGCGTTGGTGATGAGGGAAGTGCCGGTCTTGAATTTGGCGATGAAGCCGCTGCCCATGGAGTGGTCCCCCTTGATGATCGCCAGGAAGCGCATCAATTTATCGGTGCTGAAGGCCGCGGGAGCGGCTGACGGAGCCGCAATCGGGGCCGGGGCGGGTGCGGGAGCCGCCAGCCGGGCCTCCAATTCGGAACTGTTCTTGGAGAGGGCCGCCTGCAGGCCGGTGATCGAGGTCTTGTCGTCGGCCAGATTGCGCTCCACCTCGGCCAGCTTGGCCTGGGTGTCGCCCAGCCCGCTCTTGTTGTCCTCGGCCTCCTTCTTGGCCTGATCGAGCTTTTGCTCCAGCTCGTCGACCCGGCGCACGGTGTCGGTCAACTGGAGCTGCAGGCTTTCCGGCGCCCCGGCGTCCTGCGAGGGATCGCCCGGGCGCGATTTCAACGAAAAACCGACGAATGCCAGGGCCGCTCCCACCAGCAACACCGCGATCAATTTGACCGATTCTTTCATAATGCAATGATCGAGGTTCCCCTAAAATGCCGAAAGAGGAAATAGCATAAAATCGAGGCCGGGGAAGGCAAAAGCCGGGGGAAATTCCGTGAAGATGACTCCCAAGGTTCTCCGGCTGGAGCGGAAAAAAGAATGCATCCCCTCATTCCTTATGCCAGCATCCGCACGCACTATGATTGTTCTGTTGGGCGGCAGCGGTTATGTCGGCAATGCTTTTCGCTCCTATCTCGATTCCCGGGGGATTGAGTATCGTCTGGTGGCCCGTTCCCAAGTCGATTACGCGGATCGGGACACCCTGATCGCCTATCTCCGCGAAGTGAGGCCCCGTTTCCTCATCAACGCCGCCGGTTATACCGGACGCCCCAACGTCGACGCCTGCGAGCTGCATAAAACCGAATGCCTGGCCGGCAATGCCGTCCTCCCCGGCGTGATCCGGGCCGCCTGCGAGGAGACCGGGACAAGCTGGGGCCACGTTTCCTCCGGCTGTATCTTCACCGGGGACAAGGGAACCGGCGCGGACGGGAAGCCGATCGGCTTCACCGAGGAGGATGCTGCAAATTTCTCCTTCCGGCAGAACCATTGCAGCTTCTACAGCGGGACCAAGGCCCTCGGGGAGGAGATCCTCCACGGCGCCGGGAACTGCTACGTCTGGCGGCTGCGCATCCCCTTCGATCACGTGGAGAGCCCGCGCAATTACCTCACCAAGATGATGCGCTACGAGCGGCTGCTCGACGCCCAGAACTCCCTCTCCCACCTCGGCGAATTCGTCCGCGCCTGCTGGGAGACCTGGGAAAAGGGGTGCGCCCCCGGGATCTACAACGTCACCAATCCCGGCTTCGTGACCACCCGCGAGGTGATCGACCTGATCGAAAAATCGGGCGTTTGCGACAAGAAGTTCTCCTTCTTCGCGAGCGAGGAGGAATTCATGAGGATCGCCGCCAAGACCCCCCGCTCCAACTGCGTGCTCGATGCCTCCAAGCTGGCGCGGAGCGGCATCGCGATGACCGAGGTCCATGTGGCCCTGGCCGAGGCGCTGAAGAACTGGGTCCGCTCCTCATGAGAATCCTGGTGACGGGCGGCGCCGGGTTCATCGGCACCAATTTCGTCCGTTTTCTCCTGGGATTGCCTCAAGAGCAAGGCCAAGGCCCCGAGCTGGTGGTCAACCTCGACAAGCTGACCTACGCCGGGAATCCCGAGAACCTCCGCGACCTGGCCGGGGAGCCCCGCTACCGCTTCGTGCAGGGAGATATCGGCGACACTGACCTAGTCGCGGGCCTGCTCCGCGAGCACCGGATCGACGCGGTGGCCCACTTCGCCGCCGAATCCCACGTCGACCGGTCGATCGACGGCCCCGAGGCCTTCGTCCAGACCAACGTCGTCGGCACCTTCCGGCTGCTCGAGGCGGTGCGCCGCCATTGGCAGGCGGGCGGGGAAGGGGACCGGCGGGCCTTCCGCTTCCTCCACGTATCGACCGACGAGGTCTTCGGCTCCCTCGGCCCGGACGACGCCCCCTTCGCGGAGACGACCGCCTACGCCCCCAACAGCCCCTATTCCGCCAGCAAGGCCGCCAGCGACCATTTCGTCCGTGCCTACCATCATACCTATGGGTTGCCCGCCGTCGCCACCAACTGCTCCAACAACTACGGCCCCTATCAATTCCCCGAAAAGCTGATCCCGCTCGTCCTCCTCAACGCCCTCGCCCTCAAGCCCCTTCCGGTCTACGGTGACGGCAAGAACATCCGCGACTGGCTCTACGTCGAGGATCATTGCCGGGGCATCTGGACCGTCCTGACCGGGGGGCGTCCCGGCGAGACCTACAACATCGGCGGCCTCAACGAGATGGCCAACATCGAGATCGTCCGGACCCTCTGCTCCCACCTCGACGCGCTCCGTCCCCGGGCTGATGGGCGCGGCTATGCCGAGCAGATTACTTTTGTCGCCGACCGCCCCGGGCATGACCGGCGCTACTCCGTCGATTGCCGCAAGATCAGGGCCGAGCTCGGCTGGAAGCCGCAGGAGACCTTCGCCAGCGGCATCGCCAAGACCGTCGGCTGGTACCTGGAAAACCAGCCTTGGTGCGAGCATATCAAGGCCAATACCTATCAGCAGCAGCGGCTCGGCACGGGTTGAGTCCAAGAGCAAAGGCCGCCTTCCAACCATCACATGAAACGCAAGGGAATCATCCTGGCCGGCGGCAGCGGCACCCGGCTCTATCCGTTGACCATCGCCGTGAGCAAACAGCTCATGCCGATCTACGACAAGCCGATGATCTATTACCCGCTCTCGGTCCTGATGCTGGCCGATATCCGTGAAATCCTCATCATCTCCACCCCGCACGACCTGCCCAATTTCCAGCGCCTCTTCGGCGACGGCAGCTCCCTCGGCCTCTCCATCGAATACGTGACCCAGCCGAGTCCGGACGGCCTGGCCCAGGCCTTCCTGCTGGGAGCCGATTTCCTCGGCGGCGCCCCCTCCTGCATGGTGCTGGGGGATAATATCTTCTACGGCGCCGACTTCACCGAGAAGCTCCGCATCGCCACCACCCGGGATGCGGGGGCGACCGTCTTCGGCTATTACGTCGTCAACCCCGCCGCCTACGGCGTCGTCGAATTCGCCCCCAACGGCGAGGTCCTCTCGCTGGAGGAGAAACCGGCGGTGCCGAAATCGAACTACGCCGTGACCGGCCTCTATTTTTACGACGAAAAGGTGGTCGATTACGTCCGCACCCTCAAGCCCTCGGCGCGGGGCGAGCTGGAGATCACCGACCTGAACCGGCTCTACCTGGAGGCGGGCACGCTCCACGTCGAGACGCTGGGCCGGGGCACCGCCTGGCTCGACACCGGCACCCACGATTCCCTGCTCGACGCCTATGAATACGTCCAGGTCATCCAGAAGCGGCAGGGATTGAAGATCGCCTGCCTGGAGGAGATCGCCTTCGCCAAGCAATGGATCAACGCCGATCAGCTCCTCGCCCGGGCGCGGCTCCACGGCAAATCGAGCTACGCGGAATACCTCCATCAGCTGCTGGTCCACTGATCGGCCCGATTTCATTTCGCTCTATGGCCGACCGACTCCTCCTGCAACGCCTCCGCTTCTTTCGTCAGCAGCCCAGCAGCGATCCCTTCTTCCAGCACAACAACCTCGATCACTGGCGGGGCCGGGGAAGTTCCACCTACTGGAGCCTCTCGCCCGGCGCCGGAGCCAAGGAGGATGCCCACGGGGTCGAGATCACCGCCGGAGGCACGCTCTCCTCGGACACCTTCTTCAACGCCTTCCACGCCTCCTATTGGCGGAAGTGGACCATCCTGAAGTCGCTCTCCCTCCAGATCCGCTTCACCGGACGATTCCTGCTTCAGGTCTTCCGCCATACCGATACCGAGGAGAGCGTGACCGTCCTCTCCCAGAAGATCGGGAAGGACGGCCAGAACGAATGCACCTTCGGCTTCGGTCCCGAGCTGCCGCCCGGCGTCCGCTTCAGCTTCTCCCTCACCTGCCTGGAGGCGGGAGCCCGCTTCCAGGGCGGCGGCTGGTACACCACCGACGAGGTGCCGCCTCCGGTCCGCCTCGGGATCGTCATCGCCACCTATTCGCGGCCCGAATCGGTCGAGCGGCTGGTCCGGGGTATCCTCGACGACCCGGAGCTGAAGAAGGAGGATTTGGTGATCCGCGTCGCCGACCAAGGGGAGAATCCCATTATGCAGTCGATCGCGGACGATCGCCTGCGTCTGATCCGCCAAGCAAATCTCGGTACCGGCGGCTTCTCCCGCGCCATTTACGAGAGCGTGCAGGGGGAGGCGGCCACCCGCCCCACCCACATCCTCATCCTCGATGACGACATCGATCCGGAACTCGACTCGCTCCTCCGCGCCATCCGCCTGGCCCAGTTCGCGAGGCAGCCCTTCCTGATCGGCGGCACCATGCTCGATCTCTACCAGCCGAACGTCGCCATCGCGCTGGGCGAGTTCTACGAGAGGCACGGCAACGGCGTCTACGCCATCCGGCAGCACCTGGCCAACATCGACGTCCACTCCAAGGCCGCGCTCAACGCCATGGCCATCCCTTGCACCGCCGGTTACTGCGCCTGGTGGTTCTGCATGATGCCGACCGAATCGATCCTCAAGATCGGCCTGCCGCTCCCGCTCTTCGTCCGCGGCGAGGACATCCAGTACGGAGGCCGGGCCAAGGAGGCCGGTTATCCCGCCTGCACCATTCCCGGGCTCGGCGTCTGGCACCAGCCCTTCTACGCCCGCATGTCGTGGTGGATTCCCTACATGGACGGATACAATTACCTGATGCTGAATTCCCAGTTCGGCTTGCTCGGCACCGCCGTCCTCTACCAGGGCTGCGCCGAGGCCGCGCTCCAGGCTTTCAGGAACCGGCATTTCGGCCGCTCCATCGCCGTTGTCCTGGCGATGGAGGACTACCTCAAGGGCTGGAAACACTTCAAGGAGCGGACCTTCCCGGCCTACTTCCAGCACCTCCGCGCCGAGATCGCTCGCTACGAGGAGGGCGGCAACGCCACCGAGGAGGAAAAGATGGCCCTGACCAAGCGGGTCGAGCAGGCCCTGCGCGATTTCCAGGTCCACGGCGCCGCCATCCAGCGGGAATTCGCGGCCAAGCTGCCGAAGACGGTGACCTTCGATTCGTGGAAGGACTATTTCGTCCGGGGCAATCTCACCGCCCTGCCCGATTAGATGTGTTCGATCTGTTGGAGGTGATGGTTTCCCTGGAACCGTTTCAAGACAAGGACGTTTCGGTTGGTTCCAAGGGGGCTCGGCGTTTGACTTCGGAGGGGGGGCTGATAGAGAGAGAGCATCGCAACGATGCTTATTTTCCATATTCTCCATGAGTAAAAAAATTCTTGTCACCGGGGGCGGCGGTTATTTGGGTTCTGTTCTGGTGCCGCGTCTGTTGAAGCTGGGGCACCGGGTGACGGTGCTCGACGCGTTTATTTTCCGCCAGCATACGCTCTCCGATGCGTGTGCCTATGATACGTTCCAGGTGGTCCGGGGGGATTGCCGCGACGAGAAGCTGCTCCGGGGTCTGGCGGAGGATGCCGATTATGTGATTCCTCTGGCGGCGCTGGTGGGGGCTCCGCTCTGCGGACGGGATGAGCCGGGGGCGCTGACGGTGAATCAGAAGGCGGTGGAGTTGCTCTGTTCGATCCTCGATAGGAAGCAGCGGATTATTTATCCGACGACGAACAGTGGCTACGGGATCGGGGAGAAGGGGAGGTTCTGCACGGAGGAGACGCCGCTGCGCCCGATCTCGCTTTACGGGGTGACGAAGGTGAAGGCGGAGGAGGCGGTATTGAGCCGGGAGGAATCGGTGACATTGCGGCTGGCGACGGTGTTCGGGATGTCGCCGCGGATGCGCCTCGACTTGTTGGTGAACGATTTTGTCTACCGGGCGGTGAATGACCGGGCGGTGTTGATCTTCGAGGGGCATTTCAAGCGGAATTACATCCACATCCAGGATGTGGCCAATGCGTTTGTCCATGTGATCGAGAATTTCGACGCGATGAAGGGGAAGCCGTATAACGTGGGGTTGGAGGAGGCGAATCTCTCGAAGTTGGAGCTGTGCGAGAAGATCCGGCAGCATGTGCCGCAGTTCGTCTTTGTGGAGGCGCCGATCGGTGAGGACCCGGACAAGCGGGATTATATTGTTTCCAATGCGCGGATTCTGGCGACCGGGTTCAAGCCGCAGTGGGATCTGGACCGGGGGATCACGGAGTTGATCAAGGGGTATCAGATCATCAAGAACACGATTTACAGCAATATCTAAGTAGGGAGCGATGCGGAAGATCGGGATCACGGGAGGCGATGCCCGAGGAGATCGGGGGGCTGCTCGGCTCCGCGACGATTCTGGGGAAGGAAGTGATCGGCCTCCGCACTCATGTGGAGGCGGAGATCGCGGGGCCTCGTGCGGTGCCGGGGTTGAGCCGGTTCGAAATTCCGCTGCCGGGGGGCCTCGACCGTGAGTGAGGTGACGGCGCTGGTGCTGGCGGGCGGGGTGGGGAGCCGTCTCCGCGGGGTGACGACGGTACCGAAGCCAGTGGTGCCGGTGCTGGGCCGCCCCTATCTTGCCTATGTGCTGGAGGCACTCAGGTATCAGGGGGTGCGGCGGGCGGTGATTTCCACGGGGTATCGGGCGGAGGTGGTGCGGAGGGAGCTGGAGCGGTGGAATCCGGGAATGGTACTTATGTTCTCGGAGGAAGCGGAACCCCTGGGGACGGGTGGGGCGGTGCGCCGTGCGGCGGCGGAGGTGGGGACGGAGCGGGTGTTGGTGCTCAACGGGGATTCGTTCTGCGATACGCCACTGGGGCCTTTTTTCGATTTTCACGAGGGGCATCCGGAACGGGTGAGCCTGCTGGCGGTGCGGGTGGATGATTGCAGCCGGTATGGGGGGCTTACCTTGGCGGAGGGGAACCGGGTGGCGGCTTTTGCGGAGAAGCGGGAGGGGGCGGGACCGGGGTGGATCAATGCGGGGGTTTATCTGCTGCCGACGGAGCTGTTACGCCGATTGCCCGACCGGAAACCGCTCTCGCTGGAGCAGGAAGGGTTCCCGCTCTGGCTGGAGAAGGGGGTTTTCGCCTTTCCAGTGGATGCGCCGTTTCTCGATATCGGGACGCCGGAGACTTATGTGTTGATGGAGCCGTTCATTGCCGCGATGCGGCGGAGGCGGCAGGAGGCGGCGGTGCGGACGATGTTCGGCCCGTTCCCGGCCGATGCGGGGGAGGCGGCGACGAAGACGGGGGTGGGGGTGTTGGTTCTGAATACCCGGGGCGAGGTGTTGCTGGAGCGGCGCTCCGATTGCGGGTTGTGGGGGTTGCCGGGGGGACGGGTGGAACCGGGGGAATCGGTTGCCGATACGGCGCGTCGGGAGGTGCGGGAGGAGGCGGGGATCGAGGTGGAGATCGAGGGGCTTTTTGGCGTTTACAGTGTTCCGGGGACCCGTATCCTCCGGTATCCCGACAATGGGGACATGAGGCATTTGATCGATATCGTGCTGGTGGCCCGGGCTGGGCAGGGGGCCCTGGCACTCTCGATGGAGAGTGATGAGATGCGTTATTTCCCGCCGCACGGGTTGCCGCCGGAGGGGGAGATCATCCCTCCCGCGCGGGAGCCGCTGCGCGATTTCGCCGCCGGGAGGGCCGGGGTCCTGGGGTAAATTTATGATTATCAGCCGCACGCCTTACCGTATTTCTTTCTTTGGAGGGGGGACCGATTATCCGGCCTGGTACCGGGAGCACGGCGGGGCGGTCCTGGCGACGACGATCGACAAGTATTGTTATCTGACAGTGCGGTATCTGCCGCCTTTTTTCGACCACCGTTTCCGGGTGGTTTATTCGAAGAATGAGCTGTGCAAGACAGTGGCGGAGATTGAGCATCCGGCGGTGCGGGGGGTGTTGCAGCACATGGGCTTTACCGATGCGCGGGGATTGGAGATCCATCATGACGGCGATCTGCCGGCGCGGAGCGGCATTGCTTCCAGCTCCAGTTTTATCGTGGGATTGCTCAACGCGCTCTATGCATTGCGCGGCCAGATGCGGAGCAAGCATGAGTTGGCTCTGGAGAGTATCCATGTGGAGCAGGAGAGGCTGAAGGAGAATGTGGGGGCACAGGACCAGACGCTGGCGGCGCACGGCGGATTCAACACGATTCATTTCCTGCGCAACGGGGAGATCAGTGTCCGGCCCTTGATCCTGGCGCGGGAGCGGGTGGAAGAGTTCGGCTCCTGCCTGATGTTGTTTTTCACGGGGATCAGCCGGATTTCCTCAGAAATCGTGGCCTCGTATCTCTTGGCGATCAAATCGAACGAGAAGCAGCTTGCGAGTTACGGGCCGATGATGGAGGAGGCCATCGCCATCCTGGCGCGGAACCGGCCGCTGGAGGAGTTCGGAAGGTTGTTGAACGAGGCCTGGCAGATCAAGAGGGGGCTGGGGAATCAGGTTTCCAACCCGGAGATCGACCAGCTTTATGGGGAGGCGCGGGCCGCCGGGGCGCTGGGGGGGAAGATCATCGGGGCGGGCGGGGGAGGGTTCCTGCTCCTTTTTGTAATGCCTCAGGATCAGGCTGCGGTCCGGGAGCGGCTGCGAAATGCGCTGGAGGTGCCGTTTAAATTCGAGTCCAACGGGAGCCAGATTATTTTCTACGAGAGGCCCGATGGGGACGGGGCCTGAGGAGTTTTCGGGAAAGGTCTTGACGGCGAGGGGCGGCGGGGGCTTGGCTGAGGGGGTCCTTTTCCCTTTAATTCACGTTTGAAAAACCTGTCATTAGGGTCGTCTCAGATAAATCCCCCTCCGTCATGCCCATTACTTCTCTCACTGCCCGGGATCTGATCGATTTCGAGGATGATATTGCCGCGACGTTCAACTCGGGGGCGATCCGGGCGCCGGTCCATCTTTATTCGGGGAATGAGGAGGAGATGCTCCGGATTTTCGAGGAGATCGGGGAGGAGGATTGGGTGCTTGGCTCGTGGCGTTTCCATTATCAGTGTCTGCTGAAGGGGGTGCCGCGCGAGGAGTTGAAGGCGGAGATCGGGGCGGGGCGGTCCATTTCGCTCTGTTTTCCCAAGTACCGGCTTTATTCTTCGGCGATTGTGACGGGCTCGGTACCGATCGCGGTCGGCATTGCTCTGGGGATCAAGCGGCGGGGCGGGAGGAATAAGGTGCATTGTTTCATGGGGGAGATGACTTCCGAGACGGGTATCGTCCATGAGTCGATCAAGTACAGCCGGAATCACCGGTTGCCGATCCGCTTTATCGTGGAGGATAACGGCAAGTCGGTCTGCACGGACACGCGGGCGACGTGGGGGCAGCCGGTGTTGAGTTATGAGGATTCGAAGGATCCGATGATCGCTTATTATAAGTATGAGACCAAATATCCCCATGCGGGCGCGGGCCAGCGGGTGCAGTTCTAAAAGGGCGGTATGAAGTATTTCGACGAGATCAAGCGGTCGATGGAGTTCCTGGCGGAGGACCCGAGGGTGTTGTTTCTCGGCCAGGCGGTGGAGTATGCGGGGACGGCGATGACGAATACGCTGAAGGATGTCGACCGGGCCAGGCTGTTGGAGTTTCCGGTGACGGAGGAGTTGCAGGCGGGGGTGGCGAACGGGCTGGCGCTGGACGGCTTTATCCCGGTGAGTCTCTACCCGCGCTGGAATTTCCTCCTCCTGGCGGTGAATCAGATCGTGAGCCATCTCGATAAGTTCCAGGCGATGACGAATGGGGGCTATCGGCCGAAGGTGATTCTGCGCACGAGCATCGGTTCGCAGCGGCCAATGCACCCCCAGCATCAGCATATCGGCGATTTCACGAAGCCGTTTCGCCAGATGTGTTCGACGATCGAGGTGATCCGCTGCGATCACGCCCGGCAGATTTTTCCCGCCTATAAGAAGGCGCTCCTGCGCGATGACGGCCGGAGCACTTTGATTGTGGAGTGGGGTGATTATTACAACGAAAAGTAAGGTGCCTGTTCCGCTACGGTACTTTTCCCCCATTATCCTATGAGCAGCATGACATCCGCGACCGTTTCCGCCGAAGCCGTCCGACGGGCGGTCGACCTGAGAGATTGGCCTCTCATGAATAATAATATCATCCGGGAGGATACTGATGCGGTGATCGCTTTCCTCCAGGGGAATCCGATCCTGACGCAGTCTTCCAATGTTCGCGCCTTCGAGGAGGAGTGGAGCCGGTGGCTGGGGGTGAGGTATAGTGTTTTTGTCAATTCGGGGTCGTCCGCCAATCAGGTGACGCTGGCGGTTTTGAAGCAGCTCCACGGCGGGGGCGAGGTGATCGTCCCGACGTTGACCTGGGTCTCCGATATTGCGTCGGTGATCCAGAATGGGTTTACGCCGGTGTTCGTCGATATCGATCCCCGGACGCTGGGGATGGATGTCGAGCAGGTGATCTCCCGCTTCAACGAGCGGACGCGGGCGGTCTTCCTGACCCATATCCTGGGTTATAATGCCTTGAACGACCGGCTGCTGGAGGAGTGCCGTAAGCGGAATATTCCGTTGATCGAGGATGTCTGCGAGTCGCATGGCGCGACGTTTCGGGGGAAGAAGCTGGGATCCTTTGGCGCGGTGTCGAATTTCTCGTTTTACTACGCGCATCACATGAGCACGATCGAGGGGGGCATGATCTGCACGGACGATCCGAAGATTTATGAATATGCCCGGCTCTTCCGCTCCCATGGGATGGTGCGGGAGGCGGCCTCGGCGGAGACGAAGCGGGAGTATATCGAGCGGTATCCCGATCTGAATCCCGATTTCATCTTCGCGTTCCCCGCCTATAATGTCCGCAGTACGGAAATCAACGCGGTGATGGGGCGCAAGCAGTTGCTGCGGCTCGACGCAAATAATGCGCGGCGCAGGGATAATCTGGCGCTCTTTTTGAAGCATCTCGATCCGGCGTTTTATTTCACGGAGTTCGACCAGGAGGGATCGTGCAATTATGCGTTTACCCTGGTGTTGCGGCGGGCGGACCCGGCGTTGCGGGACCGTGTGGAGAAGGAGCTCCGCTCCCGCTCGATCGAGTTCCGCCGGGGCACTTCCGGCGGGGGGAACCAGGTGCGGCAGCCCTATGTGCGGCAGCTTTATCCGAATATCGATCCGGGCAGTTTCCCGAAGGTCGATCATATTCATTTTTACGGCTATTATATCGGCAACTACCCCGATCTGGCGCAGGACCGTATCCTTGCCCTGTGCGAGCTGCTGAATTCCCTGGGTTGAAGCTGATCACGCGCCATATCCGAATTCTTTACCCATGGAAAGCCGTCCTCCCGATGTCCTGTTCGTCAATGCTGATTCCGCCGCCCAGGCTTATCAGGAGTTGAGCCGGAAGTTCGCCGCGATCGAACCCCCCACCTGGAGTCTGTTGCTGGCTCAGTCGTGCCGGGCCAAGGGTTACGGGGTCGCCATTCTCGATAGTACCGCGGAAGGGCTTTCCCACGAGCAGGCGGTCCAACGGATCGCGGAGATAAAGCCCCGGTTGACCGTCTTTGTGGTGTACGGACAGAATCCCAATTCTGGGACCACGAACATGATCGGGAATACGGCGTGTTGCCGACTGTTGAAGTTGACCCATCCAGACTTCGTCACCTGCTTCGTCGGATCCCATACCAGCGCGCTCCCGATGGAGGTGCTCTCGCTGCCCTACATCGATCTGATCCTGCTCAATGAGGGGGTCTATGCGCTCCACAATCTGCTGAAGACCGATCTGCGCACCGGCCTCGATCGGGTGAACGGCATCGGCCACAAGAGCCAGGGTGGACCGGTCCTGAATCCGCCGGAGAGGGTGGTGCCGCAGGAGCGGATGGATGCCGATATGCCGGGGTATGCCTGGGATCTCCTCCCCTTCCGGGAGAAGCCGCTCGATCTTTACCGCGCCCATTTTTGGCACGCGGAGTTCAGCCATGAAAAGCGGACGCCGTTTGCCTCTCTCTACACTTCGCTGGGATGCCGGTTCAAGTGCGATTTCTGCATGATCAATATCGTGAACCGGAACGATAACAGCGATGGCGTTGTCTCGGCCAATTCGCCGAATATGCGGTTTTGGTCCCCGGAATTGATCCTGGGCGAGTTCGCCAAGCTGGCCGAATTGGGGGTCCGGACGATCCGTATTTCCGATGAGATGTTTTTCCTGAACAAGAATTACTTCGAGCCGTTGGTGAATGGATTGGCGGAGCGGGAGTATGGGTTCCGCATGTGGGCCTACTCCCGGATCGATACGGTGCGCCCGCAATATCTGGAGCAGTTCAAGAAGGCGGGGATCAACTGGCTGGCCCTGGGCGTGGAGGCGGGGAACCAGATGGTCCGGCGCGAGGTTTCAAAGGGGAGTTTCCAGGACATCAATATCCGGGAGGTGATCGGGACGGTTCAGCGGAGCGGCCTGAACATCATCTCCAATTATATTTTCGGCTTTCCCGAGGATAATCTGGAGACGATGCAGCAGACGCTCGACCTGGCGCTGGAGCTCTGCACCGAGATGGCGAACATGTACCCCTGCCAGGCGCTGCCCGGCAGCCCGCTCCACCGGACGGCAAAGGCGAATGGATGGGACCTTCCCGACAATTATGAGGGCTACGCCTTCCTCTCCTACGAGAGCAAGCCGCTGCCGACCAAGCATCTTTCCGCCGCCGAGGTCCTCCGCTTCCGGGACGAAGCGTGGCAAAAGTACTTCACACACCGCCCGTTCCTCGAGCTGGTGCAGAGGAAGTTCGGCGATCTGGAACGCCGCAATATCGAGGAGATGGCGCAGATCAAGCTGCGTCGAAAGTTGTTGGCGAATTAAAGGCGGGCCCTTCGATGATTTTCCCGGACCGATCTGCCGTTCAGGCCCTCAGGCCTTGCAGAACTTCTCGACCGGAATCGGAAAAACCGGCCAAGCCGTTCCGCCCGCGATAGCGGCCACCGCCTTCTCCGCAAAGGAAAGGCTCTCCTCGATGATGAGGTGCATGTCGAGGTAGCGGTAGGTGCCGAGGCGCCCGACGAAGCTCCAGGCCTTTTCCCGCGCGGCCTCCCTCGCATAACGGTCCAGCATGACCAGATCGGCGGGCGATCGGACCGGGTAATAGGGATCCTCATGAGGTTCCGTCGCCTTGCTGTATTCGGTCGAAAGGAGAGTCCGCCCATGCTTCTCCCAAGGGGTGAAGAACTTGTGCTCGATAGTGCGGGTATGTGGCACCTCCTCCGAGGTGAAGTTAAGGCAGGCCACCCCCTGGGCATCGCCTTCCATCCGCTCATTCTTCCAAAAGACCGTCCGATAGGAGAGCCGCCCATGTCGGAAACCGTAGAAGGCATCGAGCGGTCCCGACCAGACGGCATGGGCGAAGGGCGCGGCTTCGGCGGGCGTGAAGGGATGCCCCAGCCGCACCTCGATTCCCGGATGATCGAGGATCTTGGAAATCATCGCCGTATAGCCCTCGCGGGGAATGCCCTGATGGCTATCGTGATAGTAATCGTCCTCGTAGGTAAAGCGGATCGGCAACCGCTTGATGATGTAGCCGGGGAGTTCCGAGGGCTCGCAGCCCCACTGTTTCTTCGTGTATCCGTAAAAGAACGTCCGGTAGATCTCCTCCCCCACCAGGCTGAGCGCGACCTCCTCGAAGGTCGTCTCCCGTCCCGTCTTGAAAGGACGCGCCTTTTCCTCCACGAGGCGGGCCGCCTCCTTCGGCGTCAGATTCACGCCGAAGAGCTGGTTGAGCGTCAGCAGATTGATCGGCAGTGAGAAGACCCCCCGCGCCGTCACCGCCTTCACCCGGTTCACGAACGGGCCGAAGTCGGCGAAGCGGTTCACATAATTCCAGACCGCCTCATTGCTGGTATGGAAGATATGGGGGCCGAAGAGATGGACCATCACCCCCGTCTCCGGATCGCGGCGGGTATGGCAATTGCCCGCGATGTGGTCCCGCTTCTCGAAAAGCGTGCAGTGAACCCCCGCCTCCGCCAGCCGGCGGGCGATCACCGCGCAACTCAACCCGGCACCGACAAAGGCGATCTCCTTGCTCATTGGGGGAATAATGACCACCGTAAGGCGGCAGGACGCCGCCGGGCAAGTGAAAAGGACGCGCCCGGCTCTATTTCCCCGCGGCGTCCCTCTTCCAGAGCCGGAGCCGCGTCCGCTTTAGGATTGATATCGCTCATCCCTCCCAATAGAACCAGATTAGCCCGTGATGACCGATCGTGTTTCCCTCCCCGGCCCTTCCCCGCTCGTTTCCGTCATCGTCCCCACCTTCAACCGGCCGGAGGATCTCTTGGAGGCCGTCCGGAGCATCGAGGCGCAAACCTTTCGCGATTTCGAGATCATCGTCGTGAACGATTGCGGCGTCGACGTCGCCCCCCTGCTGGCCTCCGGGATCGAGGCCGGATATCTCCGCTATTTCCGCCATGACAAGAACCAGGGGCTGGCGGCCGCCCGCAACACGGGATTAAGGGCGGCCCGCGGCCGTTACATCAACTACCTCGACGACGACGACATCTTCTATCCCCAGCACCTCGAAACGCTTCTCACCGCCTTCCGGGATCCCGCCTGTTTCGTCGCCTATACCGATTCCTATCGGGCCGATCAGGTCCTCGAGAACGGGGTCTGGAAGACCGTCCGGCGGGCAATCTCGTTTAAAGCTCCCTTCAACGCGGACCGTTTTTTGGTTCAGAATTACATTCCGGTGCTCTGCATCATGCACCGTCGGGAATGTCTCGATGCCTGCGGCTATTTCGATGAAGCTTTCCGTTCCCATGAGGACTTCGAGCTCTGGCTCCGCTTCTCCCGGATCTATTCGTTCGTCCATATCGAGCAATTCACCTCCGAGTACCGCTGGCGGGAGGTCGGGCTCTGCTCCAACACCCGGCGGATGATCGAGACCATCCAACAGGTCTATCGCAAGCACCCGGTCGATCCCGATGCCATGCCGGTGATCTGGATGCACCGGCACCGCCATATCGAGACCTGGCTCGCCGAGGAATTGACGGGGCGGGCCGCCCTGATGGCGTCGATCATCATCTGCTTCCATGACGATTGGGACCGTACCGTCCATTGCCTCAATTCCCTCTTCAACCATGCGCGGGAAGGCCTTTACGAGATCATCCTGGTCGATGACGGCTCCTCCGGCGGCTCGAAAGCCATCGCGTCAAAGACCCCCGGTCTCCTTCACTATCTTCGCAACCCGCGCCCCGTCGGGCTGGCCGCCGCGCGGAACCAGGGGGCCAAGATGGCGCGGGGCCCTTATCTGGTCTTTCTCGATCCCCGTACCGAGGTGACCAAGGGATGGCTGGAGTATCTCCTCGCCGCTGCCGAAAATGACGTGGAAGCGGGCGCGATCGGTTCCAAGGTGGTCCGTCCCGATGGGAAGCTGGAATCGGCGGGGGCCATGGTCTTCCAAGATGGAGACCAGCTCCTTTTCGGCACCGGGGATAATCCCGACAAGCCAATCTACGCCCTGCCCGCCGAGGCCGATTACTGTCCGAGCACGGGCCTGCTGGTGCGCAAATCGGCCTTCGAAGAGGTGGGCGGTTTCGACGAAGCATGCGCTCCTTCCTATGCCGATGCCGATTTTTGCTTCACGGTCCGACGGGCCGGTCATAAAATTCTCTATCAGCCCCACTCGGTTTTGTTTTATCAGCCCGGCCCCGATTCCAATGACAAACTCGCCGGCCCGGATCAGGCCAGGAACCTCTTTCGGAAGAAGTGGCGGGAGGAATTGGCGCTGCTGCCTCCCTCGCCCCGCGTGACCGGCAAGATTTCCCTGACGCCTTCCCGTGGGCGCAACCGCTTTCGCCTTTCCCAACCTTCGATAAAATCCGCCGCGGCGGAGACCTGATCCATGAACTCCGCCGACCCCTTGAAAATCGTCTTTTTCACGCTCGAGTTCCGCGACTGGAATAGCGCCAGCCATTGGGCCTATCCCCAGGCGATCGGAATTGCCGACGCCCTGGAGAGCCAGGGAGCGGAGGTCACCTTCGTCCCCGTCTTTAGCGTCCATGGTCCGGTCGAGACGCGGGCCTCCTGCTGGTCGCGCCATATCCCCGCTCTTCTAAAGGGCCAAAAGTTCGACCAAATCTGGTTCGAGGACGTGCACTCTTATTATAGCGACGAGCTCATGGAATGGATTTCCGCAGCCGCGCCGGTCCGAGTCGCCTTCATTTGTGAAAGCCTCAAGCTCAGTCCCGCCGAATTCGAGACCCGGCGCGAGGGAGCCTTGAGACGGGAGGCCAACAGTCGGCGCAATCTCTCGATGGCCACCCACGTCATCGCCCTTGACGAGACCGATGTGGAAGACTTCAACCGGGCCGGGAAGTTCAAGGCTCTCTGGTATGCCGGGAACTTTATTCCCCCTGATTGCATCGCTCCTCCCAGCCGTCCGCCGACCTCAGCGACGGCTCTTTTCTACGGTACGGTTTATGAGGAACGCAGAGGATGGCTGGAGCATCCTTCCCTCCAGGGACTCCTTGTCCGCCCTCAGGCCTCCCTCGAATGGAAAACCACGGTTCCCCAGCGGTTCGAGCAGCTCTTCCGCGATGGTGAGCGCTATCTCCTCTCCTCCTCTTCGGTTTCGCTGGAGGCTCTCCGCCTGTTCGTCACTGAAATGAGGGCCCTGCGCAAAAAGGGATTCCTACTTTGGCTGCGGAGCCTTCAGGAGGGCAGTGCGCTCGTCAACCTGCCCCAGCCTTCCCTCATTATTCCGGGCCGGATCGGCGAAGGCATGGCGGTGGGTCGCCCCATGGTGACCTGGGAAATGCCCGGCCGTCCCCGGAGCCGCGCCCTCTTCAAGGAAGACTCGGAAATACTTTTCTATCAGGCCAACGATCCCGAGAGCCTAGCCGCCGTCCTCCACCGCCTCCGACAAGATCCGGAGTGGGCCGACGCGGTGGGGGAGGGAGGGCGCCAGGCGACTCTGAAGCGGCACACCACCGGCATCTTCGGCGAGACCGCTCTGCACTGGATTCGGACCGGCGAGGAGATCGGCGCGTCCTCGTCCGGCTGAGACCGCCCGAAGAGTCAGGATTGGAACCGGATCGCGGAATGCTCCTTGAGGAAGCGCTCCATCCAGGGCCGAGCCGCAGCTTGTCCTTCGGTCCGGCCGGCCAATAGGGCGCGGCGGAAGAGCGGTTGCCACTCGCCGGGAGGAGCCAGGAAAACCGCCTTTTCATAGGCCTCCGCCGCCCCCGCGAAATCGCCCCGGACCTCCTGAATCAGGCCCATCCAGAAATGGGGCCGGGGCCGTTCGGGAAAGCGGGCCAGGATATCCCTCAATCGCTCCTCGGTCTCGGGTCGGGCCTGGGCGATCACTTGATGGTCCGCCGCCAGCCGCGCCGGGGGATAGCGCAGGGGATGGCTGGAACGGACCATCGCCCGGACGACTTGCCAATGGCCCATCATCTGATCGTACATGCTTTTCTCCGTGTGCTTGCGGTAGAAAAAGAGCCGCTTCGGAATCGCGACCGGCCGCATGCCGAGGCCGGAGCAGGTGATCCAGAAATTCCAGTCCTCCGCTCCCCAAGGCACGCTCGGATCGTAGCCCCCGGCCCGTTCCCAGAGGGTGCGGGGAAAGACCGAGGCGTAGAAGAGGCGATTGTCCTCCAACAGGGCGGCCGGATGATAGGGAGGCGGGGATAATTCCGCCGTCCCCGCGCCGAATTCGCGCCCGAGGCAGGTGGCTACCGTCGCCTCCGGATGGTTCCGCAGCGCCGCTACCGCCTCCGTGAGATAATCGGCGTGGATGAGGTCATCGGCGTCGAGAGGGAGGATCAGTTCTCCCTCCGCCTGGCGGATCCCGTTATTGCGCGCTTCCGCCAGCCCCCGGTTCTCCGTCTCAACCAGGCGGATGGCATGGCCGGAATACCGACTAATGGCGGCCCGGACCACCTTGCCAGTACTGTCGGGGCTGCCATCGTTTACCACCAGGCATTCCCATCGGGAATAGGTTTGCGCCAGGACGCTGCCCAGTGCGTCGAGAACGAACCGGGCCTGATTATAGCAGGGAATGACGACGGAGATGAGGGGATCGCTCACAGACGGGTCCAATCGACGGGCACGAGATGGGGGGGCTGTAGATCGCCGATGATCCACCGGGCGGGGGCGACGACCAGCTTGCCGGGCTTTTGATTGAACCAAGCTCCCCACAGGCTGAAGGTGCTGTTGGCGATGATATGGTGGCGGCAGTACGACATCAGCACCATGTCCTCATAGTCGCGGGAGGAATCGTTATGGCCGACGAAGACCGCGGAGGCGGGCAGCGGGAGGTGGGTCCGGGCCCAGTCGAGATCGTCGGAGAAGACGAAGTAGACCGGATCGGGCACCCGCTGCCCGATCCAAGCCAGGGCGCGGCGATAGTAATCCAGACCGCAGAATTGGGTGGGAATGGTGAGGTTCGTATAGTCGGTCCGCCGCACGTGGAGTGCCACCGATGCCCCTGCCTCCATCCGCCGCCGCGTCTCCTCCCCTTCCGGGGTGAGGGGGACTTGCAGCCGGAATTCCTTCCGAAGCGTCTCGGCCACCGGCTCCACGTAGGAGAGGTGCTGCCAATATCCGTTCAAGACGAGATGGTTTCCCGCCTCGAAAATCTGCGGGAAAAAATCGAAGCCCAATCCCGGCTGGACGATGCTGCGGAAAAAGGAGCGCGGGATCGGCTGGGTGAGGGGAAGGGCCGCGAAAGGCTTGCTACGGAGCACCAGCTCCTGTTCTCCGGCGGACGCCAGCTCCGCTTCGATACGGAAGGGAGCCAGGCTATAGCGGCGGTGGGCGTATTGCGCGTAATGGCTGACGTCGAGCCGCAGCCGCGTCCCATGCCTCTCGGCCACGGCGCGTCCGACGGCGTATTGAAAGATCTGGTTTCCCAGCCCTCCCATGAGCTTGGTGACGATCATTGGTTCGGCGGGAGAGTTTTGCCAATATGGTCCCGGCTCTAGCGTGGGACGAGGGCTGTCGCCCGTTCCCGGCCATCGGCATGATTGGGATCGATCTCCAGGAGTTCCCGGATCAGGCGGCGCGCCTCATCCAGCTTCCCCTCATCCTCCGCCAGCAGCGAGGCGACATAGTGGAGCTCCGCATGGCGCGGATTGCCGCGCAGGAAGGCCAGGGCGTGGGCGAGGGTGCCCGGTTTGATCATTTGGACATGATAGCCGACGGTGAAATCGGGAAACGGAATCCGTTCCTCCATCTCCATCAGATAGCGCGGAAGCAGCTCGGCGAAGAGTTGCTGGATCTCGACCCGGTGTGCGCCGTGAAACGTTTGGTGCCGGTTCCAGTTCCCGGCCACCCGGCAGCATTCCTGGGCCAGATGTTTGTAGAAGCCGCCATTCGGGGTCGTCTCGGTGACGCAGAGGCGGAACTTGCGGGCAAAATGGAGATACCAAAAGGGAGTATAGCCGCCGTAGAAGTGGTAGGGAAGTTGATGCAGGCCCGAGCCGAGCGGCGCTGTCAGGATCAGCCTTCCCCCGACTTTGGCTAGGCGCGCCATTTCCCGCAGCGCCTCGATCGGCTCCGGGACGTGTTCCAGCACTTCGGTGCAGAGAATCACGTCGAAGGTGCCGTCCGGGGCGGGGATGTTCGTCACGTCCGATACGTAATCGATCTTTCCGTAATCGTTAGTGTTGCCCAGCTTCACTCCTTCATATTTTTTGAAATCGTGCGTCCGGTAATCGCAGTGGGCGAAGAGGGAGCGGTAGGGGCATGTGCCCGATCCGACGTCGAGGATCACGCTGCCCGGAGGGATATCGGAGGTCTGTTGCCGCACCCAGCGATCGCGCTCCCTCTGGTTCCATTCGTAAATTTCCTGGATGGGCAGCGTGGAACGGGGCTGGAGGATCTCCGTGAGCGCGGGGGCGGGAGGGGCCGATGGCGCGGGATGGAGGGCGGTGGTTCCGCCGGTTTCGTTGCCGGCCAGCGCGTTTCGTAACTGTCCTTTCCAGACGGCGAGGGTCGGAGCCTCATGGGCGGGATGGACCAGGCTCTCCGCCAGGAGCCTGTCGGCCGCTTCCAGCTGCGCCTCCCGGGACACGGAAGCCCGCTTGATGCCGATGGCATGGACATCGCTCAAATGAGGCGAATGGGGACGGCGCACCGATTGCGTCTCGACCGGATCGAATCCCAACGCCCGCAGAGTCCGGACGAAACGTTCCGGGAACCATTGATCGATGTGATAGGCCCAGGAAGCCGCCTGGTCTCCCGTCAGATGGCGGATTTGCCCCATTTTTTCGGCCCAATCGCCGCTGGCGGTGAAGGTGCGGGCGCAGCCCTCGAAGTCCGGGGTCTCGATATACAGGCGTCCTCCCGGCTTGAGCCACGCATGCCACCGGATCAGCATGGCCAGGGCGGTCACGCGGTTGAAATGCTCGAAGAGATGGTGACAGCGCACCTCGTCGACCGACTCGGGGGCGAAATCCAACTGGCGGATGTCGATGGTGACATCGGGACGGACCGCCATCACATTGTGCTCGGAGGAGGGATGGTCGATGTTGACGTAGCCGGGGAAGAGGGTTTCGCCGCAGCCGAGATGGAGGCGGAGGGGCTGCCCGGGCTGCCATTTGCCGCTGCGGGCCGCCAATTCGAGGCCGTTCGCCATGGACGACGGGGATGGGCGTGAGGAAATCGATTGAGGCAAGGTCATCCGGATACGATGGCGCTGCGATATTAAGGCCGGAACCGCGCGATGACAAGACTTCCGTGCCTCAGCCGCGCTGCGCGGCGTAATAGGCCAGCGTTTCCTCCAGTCCCCGATCAAGACTGCTGACCGGCCTAAAGCCGGCGGCCCGCAGTTTGTCGGTCGATGCGAGCGAATTCCGGACGTCTCCGGCGCGGGCCGGAAGATGGCGGATCTCGGAGGACGAATTCGCGGCCTTCACGATCCGGCGGGCGATCTCATTGACGGTGACGGCGGCGCCGTAGCCGACGTTGAAGACCCCCGTCAGGCCCGCCGTCTCGGCGGCGAAGAGGTTGGCGGCGGCGATGTCCTTCACATGGACGAAATCGCGGGTCTGCTCCCCGTCTCCGTAAATATCGAGCGGCTCCCCATCCAGCGCCCGCCGTATGAAGATCGGGACCGCCGCCGCATAGGCCCCCTTTAGGTCCTGGCGCGGGCCAAAGACATTGAAGAAGCGGAGCGCCACCGTCTTCAGACGCCCTTCCCGCGCGAAGATCGCGCAGTAATATTCCCCGTCCAGCTTCGTCACCGCGTAGGGGCTGCGCGGTTCCGGCATCATCGATTCGGTCTTGGGCACCGTCGGGTTATCCCCGTAGATCGCGGCCGAACTGCTGAAGCAGAGCTTGCCGACTCCGGCCCGTTCCGCCTCTTCCAATACATTGAGCAGGCCGGTGACGTTGATCGCCGCGCATTCCTGTGGATTCGTCATCGATTCCGGCACGCTCACCAAGGCCGCGAGGTGGAAGACCAGGTCGACGCCCTCCAGAGCCCGGCGCAGGCATTCCCGGTCGAGGATCGAGCCCTCGACCAGATCCACCCGCAATCCCGCCAGATTGCGCCGATGGCCGGTGCGGAAATTATCGAGAACGCGGACCGCGGCTCGGTCCTGGAGCAGCTCAGCCAGATGGCTGCCGATGAATCCGGAACCCCCGGTGATAAGGACGTGCACGAGGATCTCTCCTTTCGTCCTAAAGCTTCCGCCCCGCCAGATCGAGGCCGTGGTCGATGAGCTGGAAGGCTCCGTGGCCCCATTTGTAGATCACCTTGGTGCCGTTGCCCCGCATGTTTCCGGCGGTGCGGCGGCAATGGTCGCGCAGCCGCTTGAAGGGATGCTTCACCGCGATCCGCCCGTCGGAGAGGACGTCGTAGCCTGCGGCCCAGAGGGCGATCTGGTGGTCGAGATCGTCCCAGGAGACCGGGTTGAGGCCGATGTCGAAGGGACCCGCCTTTTCCCAGGCCTTGCGCCGGTAGAGGAGGGAGCAGCCCATGTTCGCGATCGTCCGGGTCAGGAAATCGAACTGGCCCTGGTCCTTGACCCCCTGGTTGTTGTTGCCCTGCGGCCAGAGGCGGTAATCGGCCCAGAGCAGCGTGTCGGGAGTCTCGAAGTTGACGATCTTGGCCCCCACCGCTCCGGCGTAGGGATGGGCGCGCAGCACCGCCACCATCCGCTCCAGCCAATCGGGGGACAGCTCGATGTCGTCGTCGAGCTTGGCCGCCAGCGGAGCCTGGCCGGAATGGAAAAGCCAATTGATCGCCGGGGTGTAGCCGAGGTTCACCGGCGTCTCCACCAGCTCGATCGGGAAGGGATAGCCGGTAGCTCGCAGGCTCTCCAGATGGGCCTTGCTCCCGTCGGTGCTCCCGTTCAGATGAACCCGCAGGATGGCGTTGCGGTACGTAGTCTTCGCCAGCGAATCGAGCATCGGGGCGAGCAGGCCCAGATTGTTGCGGGTGACCAGAAGCAGGTCGACGGCGGGTTCCTCCGCTGAGGCGGCCCAATTGTCGCGCAATCCCTGGCCGATCCGCCAGCAGAGCGGCGTCTCCAGCCACCGTTCCCGCACCGCGTTGAGATCGGGATAGCCCGGATTCCAGCGCCACTTCTTGAGCCAGAGATTGACCAGCCGGGGATCGATCTCGGTGATCGTGGTCTGCTTTTGCAGCTCCTCCAGCGCCTTGTAGGTATTCGCCGCCGGATGGATCGCGACGACGGCGGGCTCGACCTTGACCGACCACCCCTTGGCCCGGAGGCCGAGGCAGAAATCGTCGGTCTCCAGCCAGGGAGGCCGGGCCGGGCCGGCGGCGGGGACCGTGGCGAAGGTCTCGTCGAAGCCGCCCACCGCGTCGAGCGCCTCGCGCCGGATCAGCAGGAGCCAGGGCAGGATCGCATCGACATCGGTGAAGCGCTGGTATTTCTCCGCATCCGATTCCCCGTAGCCGAGGTTGGCCAGATGCTCGCGCATGCCGAAGCGCGAGACGATCGAGCGCCCGCACGAGTAGATCAGACCCAGTTGGTCGAGGAACTTGCCGCCCACCGCGCCGAGCTGCGGATCGGCGGCCAGCCGCTCGGAGAGGCGCGCCAGCCACTCTTTTCCCTGGATTTCAAGAGCGCCCGCGACCACGACGATGTCGTTCCCGAGGCGGCTGCGGATGGCGGCGTTCAGCGCCGCAGGCGAGGGGACCGGCACGATCACCGCCTCGCAAGGGATGCCCGCCGTCTTCCGCAGGAGGGCGGCGGCCCGGTTCGGATCGGTACCGGGAAAGGGGAGGACCAGGAGAGTGACGGGGGCGCTCATGCTCGGCGATGCTATACCGTCGGCCTCTTCCTAAGCAATCCTGCCCCGCCGGTGCGGATCAAAAATCGGAGTTCCCACGATTGATCTTCCACTCGTTGACCAGATCGCGGTTCAGCTCGAGGAGGAAGCGGGAGGGGCTCTGCCAGGTGTCGCGATAACCGGCGCTGGCGCGGACCAGCGGATAGGTCAGGTAGAGCTCGTCCCGCGCCCGGGTCACCGCCACGTAGAAGAGCCGCCGTTCCTCTTCCTCGCCGTCGCTGGTCTCGGTCGAGCGCGAGGAGGGGAAGAGCCCCTCGCAGAGCATGATGACGAAGACCGCCTTCCACTCCAGCCCCTTGGCCTGGTGGACCGTGCTGAGCCGGACAGCTTGGTCGTCGCTCCCCTTGCGGGATTTCTTGGAATCGTCGTCGAGATTGGTCAGGAGCGAGAGCTGGGCCAGGAATTCGTCGGTGGTCTCGAAGGTCTCCGCGAAGGCCCGCAGCTGGCTGAGATCCTCCAGCCGCGCCTCGAAATTGGGGAATTCGATCCGGGCATAGGCCTCGTAGACCGCCTCGATCACCAGCCGGATCTGGTCGGTGACCCTGTTCTCCAGCTCGGGAGCCTGCAATTGCGCGTGGGTGGCGGCCCACTGTTTCCACGATTCGGCGGCCTTGGCCGGGGGATCGACTTTGTCGAGCGGCGTCCCGGCGTTGAACTTTCGCCAGAGCTTGTCGCCGGTCTTCTCGCCGATGCCCGGCTGCATCCCGGCGATCCGCTTGAAGGCGATCTCGTCGCGGGGATTCACCGCCAGCTTGATGTAGGCGCAGACATCCTTGATGTGCTTCTGCTCGAAGAAACGGAGGCCGCTGGTGATCTGGAACGGCACCTGCCGCCGGGTCAGCTCCATCTGCAATTCCATCGCGTGATAATGGGCGCGGTAGAGGATGGCGATCTCGTTCAGCTCGATCCCCTCCTCGTTCAGCTCGGCGATCCGCTGGGCGATGAACTGCGCCTGCATGTTGGCGTCGCCCAGGCAGATCAGCGCCGGCTTGACGTTCGGCCCGGGGCGGGCGGCATGGAGGTCCTTCTTGAACTGCTTGGTATTCGGAGCGATGGCGGCGTTGGCCAGGGCCAGGATCTCGGGCGTGCTCCGGTAATTGGTCTGGATATAGACCGTCCGCGTCCCCGGATAACGCTCGGGGAAGGAGAGGATGTTGAGGAAATTCGCGCCGCGCCACGAATAGATGCTCTGGGCGTCGTCGCCCACCACCATCACCTGCTTGTGGGTCTCGGCCAGGAGGTCGATCAGGTCAGCCTGGAGCTTGTTGGTATCCTGGTACTCGTCGACCAGGATGTGCTGGAAATGGTTCTGGTAGCGCTCCCGCAGCTCCGGGTCCTGCTGGAGCAGGCCGAGCGCGTTGGTGAGGAGATCGTCGTAATCCATCACATTGGCCGCCTTCTTCCGCTCGGCGAAGACCCGCTGCAGCCGGACCAGGCCCTCCTGCTGCTCGAGGAAAAAGGGATAGTTCGATTCGAGCGTCGCGGGGAAGCTCTTGCGGACGTTCGCCGCCATTCCGAACATCTCCAGCGCCACGTCGGCCTTGGGGAACTGCTTGTCCTTGGGATCGATCCCGGCGTCGCCGTAGCAGCCATTGAGGAGGTCCTTGGCGTCGTCCCGGTCGGTGATGGTGAAGTCGAGGCCGTAGCCGAGGACGTTGGCGTGCCGCCGCAGCAGCCGGTTGGCGATATGGTGGAAGGTGCCGCCCCACATCCGGCTGATGTCGTGCGGGAGGAGCGACCCGACCCGCTGCACCATCTCCCGCGCCGCCTTGTTGGTGAAGGTGGCCAGGAGGAT
>FSXI01000329.1_pt1 | contig 30461 bp, 36 predicted proteins | sample 1638251 | NCBI WGS metagenome assembly FSXI01 (sample SAMEA3914788, study PRJEB12502) | metagenome | biome: forest; material: soil | place: Canada | collected 2011-07-03 | depth 0.1 m | reverse complement strand
GACTTCTCCGACGTCACGCGGAGCAAGCCCCACCGCGCCCTCACCGAGGCCAAGCGCAAGAAGGGCGGCCGCAACGCCACCGGCCGCCTGACCATGCGCCATCGCGGCGGCGGCCACAAGCAGCGCTACCGGATCGTCGATTTCAAGCGGAACAAAATCGGCGTCGTCGCCGTCGTCGAGTCGATCGAATACGATCCGACCCGCACCTCCCGCATCGCCCTCCTCGGCTACGCCGACGGCGAGAAGCGCTACATCATCGCCCCCAACGGCCTTTCGGTCGGCGCCAAGGTCCAGAGCGGCCCGGACGCCGAGCCCTCCATCGGCAACGCCCTCCCCATCGAGAAGATCCCCCTGGGCGTCGCCGTCCATAACATCGAGGTCATCCCCGGACGCGGCGGCCAGCTGGTCCGCTCCGCCGGAAACAGCGCCACCGTCATGTCGATCGACGCGGGCTACGCCAACATCCGCCTCCCCTCCGGCGAAATCCGCAAGGTCTTCTCCACCTGCTATGCCACCGTCGGCCAGGTCGGAAACCTCGATAATTTCAACCAATCGCTCGGCAAGGCCGGCCGCAACCGCTGGCTCGGCATCCGTCCCACCGTCCGCGGCATGGTCATGAACCCGGTCGACCACCCGAACGGCGGCGGCCAGGGCAAGAGCAAGGGCGGCGGCGGACGCCAGCAGCTCAAGTCCCCATGGGGCCAATACGCCAAGGGCCTCAAGACCCGCGCGAAATACAAGCCCAGCGATAAATTCATCGTCGAGCGCCGCAAAAAGAAGAAGTAAGCCGGTCTTAAATCTCTTCTAAACACCACTCAAAGTAAAAAGCCATGGGACGCAGTCTTAAAAAAGGTCCGTTCATCGACGGTCATCTCATCGAGAAGATCGAGAAGATGGAGAAATCCGCAATCAAGAAGCCGATCAAGACCTGGTCGCGCCGCTCGCTGGTCACCCCCGATTTCGTCGGGCACACCTTCCTCGTGCACAACGGCAAGATTTTCAACTCGGTCTTCGTGACCGAAAACATGGTGGGCCACCGCCTCGGGGAATTCTCCCCGACCCGCACCTTCAAGCGGCACGGCAGCCACACCGAAAAGGCGGCGGCGAAGTAAAGCCGTCCGAAAACTTCAACCGATTGCGACCGATCCTCCTCGGAAAAGTCAAAATAGGTTGAATTGGCAGCAATTTACGCTTGCCGGAACATGAATGGTTCCCTACACCATTCAGTCCCGCGAGAGCGGAAAAAAAGCTGGCGCAGGCGAGTTTGGCCCATTGCCCTCAGGGTGGGATGCCTGACCAGCGTTTTTTTGTCGGTAGATTTTTTGACAGTGTCGGTATCGGAAGGAGCTGAAGCTCCCTCCGCAAGTTCTTTGACTGAAGGGGCGAAGCCCGCGAGTCCGCCGGAAACGGGGGACACGGTTGCCGATTTGCAGGAGCAGATCAAGCAGCTGCGGGAAAGCCTCGCATTGGCCAATGCGGACGCCGAGACCTTTCGGCGGCAATGGCAGGATCTCCGTTTGAGGGACCAGGCGCTCGGAATCGACGCGCTGACGGTCGACGAAAAGCGGTTGCAGGACCGGGTGGTGGAGGCGATCAAAGAGCTCTACCAGACCGAGCAGGAACGGCGCACCGCCGTCATCCGCCTCCAGCAACTGCTCGACGCCGGCCAGGAAGTCCTCAAGGGAGCGAGCGTCGATCCGCAACGGCGGACCGACTACGAGATCGCCGTCCGCGGCGCCCAGGCCTTCCTGGATGCGCGCGGCAAGCCGGACATCCCGGTGGCGGCTTCGCTCGACGACGGTCAGATCGTCCATGTGAATGGCGAGCTGAACTCGGTGATCCTCAACGTCGGCGCCGACCTCGGGGCCAAGCCCGGAATGCCCTTCCGGGTCCTGCGGGACGATCAGTTGATCGGAGAGATCAAGATCCTCCAGGTGCGGGAGACGGTCAGTGCGGCGGTGATCGCGTCAGTCGAGGCGGGAAAAGATTTGAAAGTAGGCGACCGGATCGCGGTCGAGGCGGAAAAATAGCCGCCCCGATCGGTCCGGTCAAAAGTGAACGCAGTGTTCGAAAACAGTTTAAAGTAGTTTTAAAACAGGTTTGAAACCAGGTCGCAAAATCGACCGAAAGAAAGTTTATGGAAGAAAAAGTGGCCGAAAAAATAGCTGCCAAGGCAGTGACGAAATTTGTGCGCATGTCCGCGTTTAAAGCGCGGGAAGTGACGCGGGCAATCCAGGGACTCCGCGCCACGGACGCCCTCGAGCGTCTGGAGTTCTACCCCAAGAAGGCCGCCCGCCTCATCTTCAAGACCCTCCACTCCGCCGTCGCCAACGCCGAGAACAACAACAACCTCCGCCGCGAAGACCTCGTCGTGAAGGAAGCCACCGTCGGCGAAGGCCCCACCCTCAAGCGCTTCCAGCCCAAGGCCCGCGGCAGCGCCGGCCCCATCCGCAAGCGCACCAGCCACATCCGCATCATTCTCACCGAGGCGGAAGCATCCGTCGAAGCCCCGGCCAAAAAGGCCCGGGTTAAAAAGTCCACCGAGAGCAAAAGCACCGAAACCGCTGCCTCCGCCAGCGTCGAAACCAAATAAGTTATGGGTCAGAAAGTTAATCCGATCGGCTTCCGCGTCGCCGTCAACCGCAACTGGCGGTCGATCTGGTACGCCGGCAAGAAAGATTTCCCGGTTTACGTCGTCGAAGACTACCGCATCCGCCGCTTCGTCAAGAAGAAGCTCGAGCAGGCCGCCGTCTCCAAGATCGTCATCGAGCGCGCCGGCAACCGCGTCCGCGTCAACATCCACACCGCCCGCCCGGGCCTCGTCATCGGCCGCAAGGCCGCCGAGCTCGATAAGCTCAAGGAAGAAATCCGCGCCTTCACCAACAAGGACCGCGAGATCCTCATCGACGTCAAGGAAGTCAAGAACCCCGAGCTCGACGCCCAGCTCGTCGCCGAGAACATCGCCCTCCAGATCGAGCGCCGCATCTCCCATCGCCGCGCCATGAAGAAGGCCGTCCAGCTCACCATGGACATGGGCGCCCTCGGCATCCGCGTCCGCGCCGCCGGCCGCCTCGGCGGATCGGAAATCGCCCGCACCGAGCGCTACCTCGAGGGCAAGGTCCCCCTCCACACCCTCCGCGCCGACGTCGACTACGGCTTCACCGAGGCCAACACCCTCGCCGGCAAGATCGGCATCAAGGTCTGGATCTGCCGCAAGGAAGAGGCCGCCCTGGCTGTCTAAAAGCGCCCAGCAAGAGCCATCTCAAGCCATCTAATACGAGTTCCCCATGCCCCTCCTCCCCAAACGAGTCAAATACCGGAAAACCCAGCGCGGCAGCCGCAAAGGCGTCGCCACCCGGAACATCAGCATCGATTTCGGCAACTTCGCCCTCCAGACCCTGGAGCGCGCCTGGATCACCAACATCCAGATCGAAGCCTGCCGCGTCGCCATCACCCGCAACATGAAGCGGAAAGGCAAGCTGTGGACCCGCGTCTTCCCGGACAAGTCCGTCACCGCCCGCCCCCCCGAGACCCGAATGGGTAAGGGAAAAGGCCAGCCCGAGTACTGGGTCGCCGTCATCAAGCCCGGCAACATCCTCTTCGAACTCGACGGCGTCACCGAGCCGATCGCCAAGGAATCGCTGCGCCTCGCCGCCTCGAAGCTCCCGATCCGCACCCGCTTCATCACCCGCGCCGGCAAAGTCGGCGTCTAATAGAGATCGCGTATGAGCAAGACCTCCCAGATCATCACCGAAATCCGCAACCTCTCCGACACCGAGCTCGTGTCGAAGAAAAAGGATTCCCGCCAGGAAATCTTCAACCTGCGCCTCCAGCAGCAGACCGGCGCCCTCGAGAAGCCCAGCCGCCTCAAGGAGCTCAAGCGCCAGATCGCCCGCGTCGAGACCGTCGCCAGCCAGCGCCGCCTCGGCATCAAGGTCGAGGCCAAGGCTGCCGCCCCCGCCCCCAAGGCCGCCAAAAAGGCCAAGGCCTCCTAAGGCGGTTTTCAACAAGCAATTCGCAAAAAAACAAGATATGAGCACCGCAGTCACCGAGGCCCAGGCCCCGACAGCCGCCACCCCCCACCGCAAGGAACGGACCGGCGTCGTCGTCTCCTCCAAGATGGCCAAGACCATCGTCGTCAAAGTCGAGCGCCGCGTCCCCCACCCCCGCTACAAGAAGATCGTCAACGTCTCGAAGAAATTCTACGCCCACGACGCCGAAGGCACCGCCAAGGAAGGGGACCGCGTCCTCATCCGCGAGACCCGCCCCTTGAGCCGCCTCAAGCGCTGGGAACTCGTCGAAGTCCTCAAGCAGCACTAAGCCGGACCAAGCCGCCCTCCATTCACAGTCTCACCGCTCCTTAAGGAACTCCTATGATTCAAATTCGCAGCTGGGTCGAAGTCGCCGATAACTCCGGCGCCAAGCGCGCCACCATGATCGGCGTCATCGGCAAGAAGACCCTCCACGCCGGCATCGGCGACGTCATCACCGCCGCCGTCAAGGAAGCCGCCCCCGACGGCACCGTCAAGAAAAGCGAAGTCATCCGCGCCGTCGTCGTCCGCACCAAGCAGTCGATCCGCCGCAACGATGGCTCCTACGTCCGCTTCGACAGCAACGCCGTCGTCGTCATCGACAAGGACCTCAACCCCCGCGGCACCCGCATCTTCGGCCCCGTCGCCCGCGAACTCCGCGAGAAGAACTTCATGAAGATCATCTCGCTCGCCCCGGAAGTCGTCTAACCCTCCGCTTACTTCCTCCTCCTATGGCCAAGCCCCTCATCAAAAGCTACCACCAGCCCAAGCAGTCGACCTTCCACGTCAAGAAGGGCGATGAAGTCGTCGTCATCGCCGGCACCCAGCGCGGCCAGCGCGGCAAGGTCCTCAAGATCAACCGCAACAGCAACCGCGTCCTGATCGAAGGCGTCAACCTCATCAAGAAAGCCGCCCGCCCCACCCAGGAAAACCCCAAGGGAGGCGTCACCGAGCTCGAAGGCTCCATCCACATCTCCAACCTGGTGCTCGCCGACAAGTTCGCAAAAAGCACTCGTCGCACCAGCAGCAGCGCCGCCGCTCCGACCGCCGCCCCTGCGGAAACCGCCCCCAAGGCGGCCAAAAAGGCCAAGAAAGAAAAGGCCGACTAGTCCTAAGGATTACTTAAGGACCCAGAACTCAGACAAAACAAAATACCATGGCAACCGCAACTCCCCCCGCCCCCACCCTCCTTGCCGCATACAAGGAAAAGGTGGCCCCGGCGCTCAAAAAGTCGCGCAACTACGCGAACGTCCACCAGATCCCCAAGATCGAGAAAATCGTGGTCAACACCTGCGTCGGCTCCCAGCCCGACGTCAAGCTGGCCCTCGAGGACGCCATCCGCGACATCACCCTCATCACCGGCCAAAAGCCGATCCGCACCAAGTCGAAGACCAGCATCGCGAACTTCAAGCTCCGCGAGAACCAGGAAATCGGCTGCAAGGTCACCCTCCGGGGCCGCATCATGTGGGAGTTCTTCGAGCGCCTCGTCGTCGCCGCCCTGCCCCGCATCCGGGATTTCCGCGGCATCTCCGGCCGCGCCTTCGACGGCCGCGGCAGCTACACCCTCGGCGTCAAGGACCACACCATCTTCCCCGAGATCGAGCTCGATAAGGTCAAGCGGACCATCGGCATGGACATCACCATCGTCACCTCCGCCGACACCAACGACGAGGCGCGCGAGCTCCTCACCCTCCTGGGCATGCCCTTCACCCAGAAACAGATCCAGGCCGCCGACAAGCCGGCCGTGGCCGCGGCTCCAGTCGCAGCTTAATCACCCAGCGTAAATCAAGGACAGTATATGGCTAAAAAAGCATGGATCAATCGGCAGAAACGGAAGCCCAAGTTCTCCTCCCGGGCCTATAACCGCTGCAAAATCACCGGCCGCCGCCGGGCTTACATCCGCAAGTTCGGCGTCAGCCGCCTCCAGTTCCGTGAACTCGCCCTCTCGGCCGAGATTCCCGGCGTGACCAAGTCGAGCTGGTAAACCCCTAGTAATAAGTATAACTCACCCACCAGCATGCAGACAGATCCCCTGGCCGATTTCCTCAGCGCCATCCGCAACGCCGCCCGTGCCTCCAAGAAGGAGGTCATCATGCCCTACTCCCGCCTGAAGAGCGACGTCGCCCACGTCCTCAAGGCCGAGGGCTACCTCGAGAGCGTCGAGCTCCTCAAGGAGAACGAAAACAAGATCAAGCCCAAGCTCAAGGTCATCCTGCGCGGCACCACCAAGGTCAAGCCCCTCCGCGAGATCAAGCGGATCAGCAAGCCCGGCCTGCGCCGCTACGTCGGCGCCGGGGAGATCCCCCGCGTCCTCGGCGGCCTCGGCATCTCCGTCCTCTCCACCCCCCAGGGCGTCATGGCCGGCCACACCGCCAAGAAGCTGAACGTCGGCGGCGAACTCCTCCTCACCGTCTACTAATCAACTAGCAGACCACCACACCCCTTATATGTCCCGCGTAGGTAACAAATCCATCCCCGTCCCCGGCGGCGTCAAGATCGCCGTCAACGGCAGCGACGTCAAAGTCGAAGGCCCCAAGGGCAAGGCCGCCCTCCAGCTGCCCAAGGCCCTGGCCGCCCGCCTCGAGAATAACGAGCTCATCCTCAAGAACGAAGGCGCCACCCGCCAGGACCGCGCCCTCCACGGCCTCAACCGCGCCCTCCTCGCCAACCACATCGAAGGCGTCTCGAAAGGCTTCCAGAAAAAGCTCGAGATCCAGGGCGTCGGTTTCAAGGCCGCCCTCAACGGCGCCATCCTGAACCTCAGCCTCGGCTTCTCCCACCCGATCCTCTACACCGTCCCGGCCGGCATCAAGGTCACCGTCAGCGAGAATACCAACATCCTCGTCGAAGGCATCGACAAGCAACTCGTCGGCGCCGTCGCCTCCGATATCCGCCGCTTCTACCCCCCCGAGCCCTATAAGGGCAAGGGCGTCCGCTATTCCGGCGAACAGGTCCGCCGCAAGCAGGGCAAGACCGCCCAGAGCAAGTAAGCTAAGACCCGCAACGACCCGCAACACGACACGACTATGGCCACTTTAAGCAAAAAAGGGACGCGCAAGCGCCTCCACGTCCGCCTCCGCCGCAAGGTCGCCGGCACCGATGAACGCCCCCGCTTCAGCGTCAGCTTCACCGGCAAGCACATCTACGCCCAGATCATCAACGACGACACCGGCAAGACCCTCGTCAGCGTCATGACCACCGAGAAATCGCTCAACGCCAAGAGCCCCAAGGGAGCGGAAGCCACCCTCAAGCCCAACGCCAAGGGCGCCGAGGAAGTCGGCAAGCTCGTCGCCGAGCGCGCCAAGGCAAAGAACATCGCCAAGGTCGTCTTCGATCGCGGCGGTTTCCGCTACCACGGCAAAGTCAAAGCCCTGGCCGACGCCGCCCGCGCCGGCGGCCTCGAATTCTAAAAGTCCACTAGTTCCGAACCCAATCCAGTATGGCCGATAACGAAGACAAGAAGACCGCCGAGACCGGCGCGCCCACCAATGCCGCTCCCTCCGGGGAACAGGCACAAGCCTCCGCCCCTGCTCCCGCCCCCGCTCCTGCGGCATCCGCTCCCCACGGGCGCGGCCCCGGCGGTCCCGGTCGGGGTGGTCCCGGCGGCGGACGCGGCGGACGCGGCGGCGGCCCCAATCGCCGTCCCCGCAACAACGATCGCCAGCCCGCCGAGGGCTTCGAAGGCCTCTCGGACAAAGTCGTCCACATCAACCGCTGCTCCAAGGTCGTCAAGGGCGGCCGCCGCTTCAGCTTCAGCGCCCTCGTCGTCGTCGGCGATAAGAAGGGAAAAGTCGGCATCGGATTCGGCAAGGCCAACGAAGTCGCCGACGCCGTCAAGAAGGCCACCGAGAACGCCCGCAAGAACCTCGAGCCCATCGCCCTCAAGGAAGGCACCATCCCCCACGAAGTGTTCGGCACCTTCGACGGCGGCAAGGTCCTCCTGAAGCCCGCCTCCCAGGGTACCGGCCTCATCGCCGGTTCCGCCGTCCGCGCCGTCGTCGAGTTGGCCGGCGTCAAGGACGTCCTCAGCAAGTCGCTCGGCTCCGATAACCCCTACAACGTCGTCAAGGCCACCCTCGACGCCCTCCACCAGCTCCGCACCCGCGAGACCATCTTCCACCTGCGCGGCAAGCCCGTTCACAAAAAGACCGTCGCGACCGCTGAAGTCGTCGCCCCCGTCGCGGCCTAAGCACCCGCAGCCACCTACCAGGATAAAGCACAGCTATGAGACTCCATGATTTAAAGCCCCGCCCCGGCGCCCGCCACCGCGTCAAGCGCCTCGGCTGCGGCGAAAGCAGCGGCCACGGCAAGACCAGCGGCAAGGGCCACAAAGGTCAGAAAGCCCGCTCCGGCGGCAGCCTCCGCCTCGGCTTCGAAGGCGGCCAGATGCCCCTCATCCGGCGCATCCCCAAGCGCGGCTTCAACAACACCGACTTCCACACCTCCTACGCCCCCGTCAACCTCGGCGAGCTGGAGGCCCTCAACCTCCCCGCCATCGACGAGCAGGCCCTCCGCAAGGCCGGCCTGGTCAACGGCAACTGGGACGGGATCAAGATCCTCGGCGCCGGTGAAATCACCAAGAAGCTCGCCCTCAAGGTCGATGCCATCAGCGCCAGCGCCCGGCAGAAGATCGAAGCCGCCGGCGGCACCATCGAGCTGATCGTCAAGCGCGCGCAGCCCGCCCGCGGTTCCGCCATCGCCACCCGCAAGGTAGAGCACGCCGCCACCGCCGCCCGCAAGGCCGCCGCCCCGGCTCCGGCCCAGGCCCCTGCCGCCTCGAAATCGGCCAAGTCCAAATCCTCCAAGTCGGAGAAAAAAGCCTAGCACTCGATAGCGATCGCCTCGATCGCGGAGACGCGGGGAGGGGAGCAGCCGCAAGGTGAGCCTCCCCGCCCCGGAGGCCGCGGTCGGGCGGTCGCGATAGTTCAGATCACGACGATACTCGCCTGCCCGACCATGTTCTCCGCCTTTTCCAACTGCTTCAAGATTCCGGAGCTCCGCGCCCGGATCCTCTTCACCCTCGCGATCGTCGTCGTCGTCCGCATCGGCGCGGCCATCCCCTGTCCCGGCGTCAACGCCCACGTCCTGGGCGAGTTCTTCTCCAAGGTCATCGACCAGCAGGCCCAGGGCTCCGTCGTCGGCATGTTCAACCTCTTCAGCGGCGGCGCCCTGGAGAACTGCGCCATCTTCTCCCTCGGCGTCATGCCCTACATCAGCGCCAGCATCATGATGCAGCTGCTCACCGCCGTCATCCCCAGCCTCAGCAAGATGGCCCGGGAAGAAGGCGGCCGCCAGAAGGTCTCCCAGTATTCCCGCGTCCTCACCGTCTTCCTCTGCCTCGTCCAGGGCTACCTCCTCGCCGCCAGCTTCGAGAAGCCGGAAAGCATCCCCTTCCTCCACGGCATCAGCGACGTCATCTCGCGGCTCGGCACCCCCCTGGTCGCCAATCCCGGCCCCACCTTCATCGTCATGACCGTCCTCTCCCTCACCACGGGCACCATGCTCCTGATGTGGCTGGGCGAGCAGATCACCGATAAAGGCATCGGCAACGGCGTCTCCCTCATCATCACCATCGGCATCGTCGCCCGCCTGCCCGCCGCCCTCCTCCAGGGCTGGAACATGCTCGTCACCGGCGGCGGCGCCAGCCCCTTCCTCATCGTCCTCCTCCTCGCCTTCCTCTTCGGCGTCATCGCCGCCACCGTGGCCATGACCCAGGGCGTCCGCAAGATCGTCGTCCAATACGCCAAGCAGGTCCGGGGGAACAAGGTCTACGGCGGCCAGTCCTCCTTCCTCCCGCTCAAGGTCAACTACGCGGGCGTCATGCCGATCATCTTCGCCCAGGCCATCCTGATGTTCCCCTCCGTCATCCTCGGCCTCCTCTTCCCCAATAATCCGGTGATCAACAGCATCGCCCAGAACCTCGGGGTCGGCTGGCTTCACTATCTCCTGACGGCGTTGATGATCCTCTTCTTCTCCTACTTCTGGGTCGCCACCCAGTTCAACCCCGTCCAGATCGCCGACGATCTCAAGAAACACGGCGGCTTCATCCCCGGCGTCCGCCCCGGCCAGGCCACCTCCGATTTCCTCGACTTCACCATGACCCGGCTCACCCTGGCGGGCGCGATCTTCCTCGCCCTCCTCACGGTCCTGCCCACCCTCATCCAGCAGACCCTCAAGGTCCCCGCCCTCACCGCCCAGTTCTTCGGCGGCACCAGCCTCCTCATCATGGTCGGCGTCGTCCTCGACACCATGCGCCAGACCGAGACCTACCTGCTGCAGCGCCACTATGACGGATTCCTCAAGCGGGGCCGTCTCAAAGGCCGCACCCCCTACGGCCCTTCGGCCCAGGGCAACGCCGCCGAGAACGGCGCCCTCGTCTGGCTTTGGGCGGGCATCGCCGCGTTGGTGATCGCCGGAATCACCATCACCCTTGTCCACAAATAAGGACGGCGTGATCTCGATCAAACGGCCGGCCGAGATCGAGGGGATGCGGCGCGCCGGCGCCAGCGTCGCCGAAGTGCTGGAAAAAGTCCGCGCCTTCGTCGCCCCCGGCCTCACCACCCGTGAGGTCGATGAATTCGCCGCCGAGCGGATCCGCGAAGTCGGCGCCAAGAGCGCCTTCCTCGGCTATCGCGGCTTCCCCGGCAACATCTGCATCTCCGTCAACGAGGAAGTCGTCCACGGCATCGGCGGCTCCCGCCGCCTCCAGGTCGGTGATATCGTCAAGCTCGACGTCGGCATCGTCAAGGACGGCTGGATCGGCGATACCGCCACCACCGTCCCCGTCGGCGTCGTCGACGCCAACGTCTCCAAGCTTCTCAGCGTCACCCAGCAATCCCTCGCCCAGGGCATCGCCCAGGCCCGCGACGGCAACCGCGTCGGGGACATCTCCGCCGCCGTCGAGGAATACGTCGTCCGCCACGGCTTCAGCGTCGTCCGCGAATTCGTCGGCCACGGCGTCGGCCGCCGCCTCCACGAGGAACCGCAGATCCCCAATTACGGGAGGGCGCATGTCGGCCCCAAGCTCAAGGCCGGCATGACCCTGGCCATCGAGCCGATGGTCAACATGGGCCGCGCCGACGTCCGCATCCTCGCCGACGGCTGGACCGTCGTCGCCACCGACGGCAAGAAATCGTCCCACTTCGAACACGTCGTCCTCGTCACCGAAGGCGAACCCGAGATTTTGACATGTCAAAAAGCGACAGCATCGAAGTAGAGGGCACCGTGATCGACGTCCTTCCCAACAGCGTCTATCGCGTGGAACTGACCAACGGCCACCGCCTGCTGGCCCACGTTTCCGGGGAATTACGGATGAATTTTACAAAAGTATTGCCAGGCGACAAAGTACTGCTAGAAATCTCACCTTACGACTTGAGTCGAGGACGCATCGTCCGTCGCCAAAAATAGTTTTAAATCAGAGTAAAATAAGAGGCACAAAGAGGCACATCGTTTTAGGACATTGCGTCAACAGAAATTTTTATGAAAGTCAGAGCTTCCGTCAAACGCCGCACCGTCGACTGCCAAGTCGTCCGTCGCAAGGGCCGCATTTACATCATCAACAAGAAGAATCCCCGGAAAAAACAGCGTCAAGGCTGAAGCGCCAGGGATAACCCGCACCGAAAAGAATCTTATGCCTCGTTTATTGGGAGTCGACATTCCGGGAGACAAGCGTCTCGAAGCCTCTTTGCCCTACATCTACGGGATCGGGCCCACCCGCGCCAAGCAGATCTGCGAAATCGCCGAGATCGATCCGAACATCCGCGCCAAGGAGCTGACCGACCAGCAGCTCAACCGGATCATCAACGTCATCCAGGAAAACAAGTACACCATCGAGGGCGACCTCCGTCGGGAACTCCAGCAGAACCTGAAGCGCCTCCAGGCGATCAATTCCTACCGTGGCGTCCGTCATCGCCGCGGCCTCCCGGTGCGCGGCCAGCGCACCTCCACCAATGCCCGCACCCGCAAGGGTCCGCGCAAGACCGTCGGCGTCATCCGCAGCAAGGACGCCAAAGCCGGTAAAGTCTAATCCCTAGCTAAGCAAAGCACCCTGTAATATGTCCGAGGAAGTCAAGAAAGCGCCGAAGGCCGAGAAAGCCGAAAAGGTAGAAAAGGCTGAGAAAGCCGAAACCAAGGCCCCCGCCGAAAAGAAAGCCGCCTCTCCCAAGAAGAAGGCCGGCGAGGAGACCAAGCCCGCCGAGGTCGCTCCCAATCCGAATGATCTCTCGCTCGATCCCAACATCATCGAGAAGCCGAAAATCATCAAGGCCAAGGGCAGCAAGAACATCCATACCGGCGTCGCCCACGTCCTGGCTTCCTTCAACAACACCATCGTCTCCATCACCGACCTGAGCGGCAACGTCATCGGCTGGTCGAGCGCCGGCAAGTGCGGCTTCCGCGGCTCCAAGAAGTCGACCGCCTACGTCGCCCAGGTCGTCGCCCAGGACGCCTCCCGCCAGGCCATGTCCCACGGCCTCAAGGAAGTCACCGTCCGCGTCAAGGGTCCCGGCACCGGCCGCGAGTCCGCCATCCGCGCCCTCCAGGCCGTCGGCCTCGACGTCACCTCCATCCTCGACGTCACCCCCGTCCCCCACAACGGCTGCCGCCCCCGCAAACAGCGCCGCGTGTGATTCGGGTTCCCTAACAACAAATTTACAAAGAAAAAAGTTTATGGCCCGTTACACTGGACCGCGTACCAAGAAAAGCCGTCGCTACGGCGCAGCCCTCTTCGGCCCGAGCAAAGCCCTCGAACGCCGAGCCTACCCCCCCGGTCAGCACGGCGAAAAGAGCCGCCGCAAGGTCTCCGAATACGCCGTCGCCCTCGGCGAAAAGCAGAAGCTCAAGCTGATGTACGGCGTCCTGGAAAAGCAGTTCCGCCGCTACTTCGAGATCGCCCAGCGCAAGCGCGGCGTCACCGGCGTCCAGCTCCTCCAGATCCTGGAAGCCCGCCTCGACAACATCGTCTTCCGCCTCGGCTTCGCCAACTCGCGCCGCTCGGCCCGCCAGCTCGTCTCGCACGGCCACGTCCGCGTCAACGGCAAGAAGGTCACCATCCCCAGCTACAGCACCAAGCCCAACGAGATCGTCGAGATCGTCGACAAGCCCGGCGCCCGCAAGCTGGCCCTCAAGAACCTCGAAATCACCCAGATCGCGCCCGTGCCCGATTGGCTCCTGTTGGACAAGGAAGCCTACAAGGGTGAGATCAAGCGCGTTCCCAGCCGCGAAGAGATCGCCCCGATCGCCAACGAGCAGCTCGTGGTCGAACTCTATTCCCGCTAATTAGGGTCCTTCAGCCAGTTTCATCACCGCAACATAATCCACCGGCTTTCGAGCTGCCCCGAACCGTCTTCGGAGCATCGTTTTCAAGAAAGCCGGGATACCGACAATACACATGCCCATCCGTCTAGGTCGTTTCGAAATGCCCAACCGCCTCGTCAAGGACGAGGAGACAGCCACGCCGCTCTACGCGAAGTTCGTCGCCGAGCCGTTCGAGGCCGGTTACGGCTCCACCCTCGGCAACTCCCTCCGCCGCGTCCTCCTCTCCTCGCTGGAAGGCGCCGCCATCGCCTCGGTGAAGATCGAAGGAGCTCTCCATGAGTTCGCCACCCTGCCCGGCGTCGTCGAAGACGTCACCGACATCGTCCTGAACCTCAAGAAGGTCCTCTTCAAGCTCCCCAACCGCGAGAGCCGGACCCTCTTCCTCAGCACCACCAAGGAAGGCCCCGTCACCGCCGGAGACATCAAGCTCGACCCCGGAGTCGAAGTCCTCAATCCCGACCACGTCATCTGCACCATCGACAAGAAGCAGCGCTTCGAGGCCGAGATCGAGGTCAAAGTCGGCCGCGGCTTCGCCACCGCCGATCTCAACAAGAAGCCCGACCAATCGATCGGCGTCATCGCCATCGACTCGCTCTTCTCCCCCGTCCGCAAGGTCAAGTACGGCGTCGAGAACACCCGCGTCGGCCAGCGCACCGACTACGACAAGCTGGTGATCGAGATCTGGACCGATGGGCGCCTCACTCCCGACGAGGCTCTGCTCCAGTCTTCCGCCATCCTGCGCCATCACCTCGACATCTTCGTCAACTACAGCGAGGAGCCGATCGAGTTCGAAGAGACCAAGCCGCTCGCCCGTGAAGAGGACAGCAAGCTCAAGAAGCTCCTCAACATGAGCGTCAACGAAATCGAACTCTCGGTCCGCGCCGCCAACTGCCTCAACAACGCGAACATCACCACGGTCGGCCAGCTCGCCATGAAGACCGAGGCCGAAATGCTCAAGTACCGCAACTTCGGCAAGAAGTCGCTCAACGAGATCAAGGACAAGCTTTCCTCGCTGGGCCTCTCGCTTGGCATGAAGTTCGACACCAACCTGCTCGACATCCCCGTCGAAGCCCCCGCCGAGTAATTTCGGGGAGCCACCACAGAACATCGCCATGCGCCATCAACGTAAAGTCACCAAGCTGGGACTGACCTCCAAGCACAAGGAAGCCCTCGTCGCCAACTTGGTCAGCAGCCTCATCGAGCACAGCCGCATCAAGACCACCCTTGCCAAGTGTAAGGTAATCCGTCCGGTTGCCGAAAAAATGGTCACGCTCGCCAAGAGCGGTACCCTCCACGCCCGCCGCATTGCCATCGCTCGCATCCGGAACCAGGACGCGGTGAAGAAGCTCTTCGCCGAGATCGGACCCCGCTTCAAGGAGCGCCAGGGTGGTTACACCCGCATCCTCAAGCTCGGCCACCGTACCACCGACGCTGCCAAGATCGCCCTCATCGAGTGGGTCGAAGGTCCTGCCACCGAAGCCGCCCCGGTCGAAGCCAAGGCTGAAAAAGCTCCCAAGGCCAAAAAAGCCCCTAAGGCTCCCAAGATTGCCGCCGAATCGACTGAAAAGTCGGAATAGGTCCGCTTCTTGCACAAAAACCCCCGGCTTCGGCCGGGGTTTTTTATTGTAAGGAAAACTTCTTCCGCAATCGTCCCAGATGAAATCGGGCCGCATCCCGCTTTTCTTCCGCGGCGTCGAAAGAGGCCCAGCACCAGACCGCGACGCACCAGCTTCGCAGATCCCTTAAAAGACACAGTAGATCCCGATCCGCGCCCCGCCGGATGGCAGGAGAGTCGGGTAGGGAGGCAAGATCCCATTCAATGGGGCCTCGGCAGGAGCTTTCAAAATCTCCCCAGAGCAAGCCTTCGCTTGTTTCAATCGTATTTCCCGAATGGGCGTCCCCATGAAGAGCTTGTTCTGAAAAGCGGAGTGGCTGCAGCGTCCTCCACAGATGATCGTGAATTCCAATGAGAAATAAGCGGTCGTCTTTTGGAAGGAAGCGTTTGGCTCGGCCCCTTCGCAAGGAGGAGAGGCACCTTTCAATCTCTTCGTGGAAATGAGGAAGAGGAGCGGAAAAATTGCGGAGAGCTCTGTGACATTGCTTCAGGCTTTCAAGGCAAGGTCTCCTGCTTTTATTGGCCTTGTGTGATCGCTCGATAAACGTCCAGTAGCTCAAGAGGCATTTCTCGAGTTGATAGGGGCCGGGATTGAATTGAGAGGTCGGCCGGATTACCGGGGCATTTTGTTCGGCCAAAAATCGGGAGACATCGATCTCCCGGCGTGTTCTGGCCAGCATACGTCGGTTGCTGATGGAAACGCGGGCAACAATCGTATTGGAGACCTGGAGGGTGACGTGGTTCGAAGTGCTTAAAACGAGGAGTCGATTGTGGGGAATGCCGAGGTGTTTCAAATGCCTGGCAACGATGCGCAAGGCGGTCGCGGTTGCTTTGGAGCTGCCGGTGGAATTATTGGAAAGGGCGGCTCCGGGCATCTAAATGAGAAAATGTTATCGGCTCACGCTTCGTTTTTCGATTCGGCGCTGTAGTAGTCTTTGCCAAGGTCCACTTTTTCGCGGCCGTTTTTCAGGCGCCATTTGTTGGTGTCGCGGAGGGAGTAGATGCAGCCGCAGTATTGTTGGGCGTAGAATTCCTCGCGCTTGCTGATTTCGAGCATGCGGTCGGAGCCGCCTTTTTTGCGCCAGTTGTAGGTCCAGTAGCTCATGCCCTCGTAGCGGGCGGCGGCGCGGGTGCCGCAGTCGTTGATCTGGTTGAGGTCTTTCCAGCGGGAGAGGCCGAGGCAGCTGGTGATGACTTTGAAGCCGTTTTCGAACGCGTGGAGGGCGGTCCGTTCGAAGCGCATGTCGAAGCAGGCGGTGCACCGTTCTCCGCGCTCGGGGGCCCATTCGAGGCCTTTGACCCGTTGGAACCAGTTGTCGGTGTCGTAGTCGGCGTCGATGAAGGGAAGATTTAATTTCTTTGCGAATCTTATGTTTTCGCTTTTGCGGAGTTCGTATTCTTCACGGGGGTGAATATTCGGGTTGTAGAAGAAGATCGAATAGCGGATGCCCGAGGCTGCCATGGCTTCCATGACTTCGCCAGAACAGGGGGCGCAGCAGGAATGGAGGAGGACGTTCCGCTCGCCGTTGGGCGGGGTGAGGGCGGGACGTTCGCCGGCGGGGGGATTCATCCCTCTAAACAAGCCCGTCCGGAGTGAAACGGCAACTTACTTTTTAGGCGGAGCGGCGGGAACAGGAGCGGCGGCGTTGGTCGGAGCGGGAGCGCCGATGGCTTGGAGGAAGCGGGGGTCGTTGCGGTAGTTGTCCCAGCTCGAGTCCTGGGGGACGGTGCCGGCCAGGTCGATGCCGAGGGGGCGTCCCCAGGCCACGGCTTTGGCCAGCAGGGGGAAGGCGAGGTCGGGGCGTTGGGCGGCGGCGTAGACCGTGGCCAGCTGGTAGCTGAGGATGGCGTCGTTCGGCTTGAGCTTGAGCTGGTTGGCGAGGACGGCTTCGGCGGCGTCGAAGTTGCCGCTCATCACCAGGGGGCGGAGGTAGTTGGCGAGTTCGTCGGTCGGCACCAGGAATCTTTGGGTGGCGGCCTTGAGGGTGTCGGCCAGGCCGGATAGGTCGTTCTTGGCCACCAGCAGGGCGAGCAGTTTGCGGTAGGGATCGATCTGGTTGGGGTTTTGGGCGAGGGAGTCCCGGTAGATCTTTTCCTGGGCGTCGACTTCGCGGTTGAGCTGGAGGCGTTCGACCAGTTGTTGGAAGGAGAGGTCGTTGGGATCGTGCTGGATGGCCTCGGAGGCGAGCTGTTCCGCGTCGCTCATCCGGCCCAGGGAGGCGTAGAGGGCGGCGAGGCGGCCGACGGTCTCGGGCATGTCGGGGGAGAGCTGGAGGGCCTGCCGGTAGGCGTAGATGGCCTCGTCGTCGAGCTTGCGGAAGACGTAGAGGTTGCCGATCGAGTTGCGGAGTTTGGCGAAGGAGTTCCGGGCGGTGGCGTCGTCGCTGAAGCCGGGGGTGGCCAGGAGCCGGGCGGTGTAGGCGTCCCAGAAGGCCCGGTCCTGGGCGATCATCTCGGGAGTGAGGGCGGGGATCGGCTCGGGGTTGATCTTCATGATCAGGCCGGCGGGGGTGAGATAGGGATACATCCACTCGATCGGCAGGCTCTCCTCGATGTAGAAGCTGTGCTTGGCCTTGTTCTTCTCGAAGAGGAAGCGGGCGATCTCGCCGTTGAGCTCGAAGACCTGGGCGGTTTCGTCGCCCGGCTGCCCGTTGGCGGCGTTCTTCTGCTGCTTGGCCTGGAAGTCGGTGAAGATCTGGGCGAATTCCTGCTCGGTGGGGAAGACGAGGCCGTCGCGGGGATAGGCCTTGTCCCGGCCCAGCCACCGCTCGAAGGGGGAGAAGGTCTTCTGGCGCCGCTCGGTGTCGTATTGGTCGACGAGGTAGCGGTAGTAATAGTAGTCCCCCAGGGCGTTCTGGGTGATGAGGTAGAGGTCGGAGCGGTCGAAGGTGGGATCGTGCTTCCAGCGGGCGGGCTGCCGGCTTTCGCAGAAGATCATGTAGGTGGGGATGAAGCGGCCCGGATCGGTCCCGCCGAAGACGACGGCGTCCCGGTCGAGCGGGCGGAGCATGTCGGTGCCGTATTCCCAGCCGAACCAATGGTTGCGCTGGGTGGAGGTGGCGTAGTTGGCGGTGAGGGGCAGGAGGGCGAGGAGGGGGGCGAGGCCGAAGACCCAGAGCGGCACCTCGCGCGAATAGCGGCGCCAGGCGAGGAGGCCGCCGGCGACGCCGTAGCCGAGGGCGATGGCGAAGATGCAGTGGGCGGGGAGGAAGAAGCGGCGGCGGACGGTCCAGGTGGCGATGTCCCAGGAGGGGGCGGGATCGATGATCGCCATGAAGAAGGAGAGCATCAGGTAGGTGGCCAGGAGGAACCAGAGCCAGCGGCGCCGCTCGCGGGAGAGCTGGCCGAAGAGGAAGAGGCTGAGGAAGGCGATCAGGCAGAGGGCGAGCGAGAAGTTTTCCTCCAGGCCGTTGAAATAGCTGATGGCGGCGTGGATGATATTGGCGAGGGCGCCGGGAGCGGGGGTCCCCGGGATCGCAGCGGCGGGGGCGAGAGGGGCGGTCGGCACTCCCAGCCAGGGGCCGAAATGGGCGGTGATGAGGTTGCCGAGGCTGTTGGTGTATTGGCCCCGGGAGACGGCGTGGAAGAAGCCGCCGGGGAGGCGGGCGTAGCTCCAGTTCATCGGCGGGTTGGTGGCGGAGTAGACCCGCTCCAATCCGTAGACGCTGAGGCAGAGCCAGCAGAGGATCAGCATCCGGGAGAGGAAGCGGCGGTCGAGCCGGGAGATGCCGATGACGCCGAAGAGGACGGTGACGAGGAGGGTGAGGAGCCAGCCGTTGGCGGTGGCGATGGCGAACCATCCCGCAAAATGGTGGACGGCGAGGCGGCAGAGGACGAGGCCGGCCAGGCCCCAGCCGAGGAAGCGGTTGCGGTGCCATCCCCCGCTTTCTACCTGGCTGAGGGCGATGCCGAGGACCAGCGTGAGCAGGAAGAAGGCGAGCCGCTGGGTGACGGTCTGGAGGACGGGATCGTCGGAGAACCAGACGAGGACGGCCAGGGCGGAGAGGCTGAGGAGGAGGACGCCGACGCAGAAGGTGGGGAAGAAATCCCGCCGCATCAGCCAGACGCCGAGGAGGAAGACGGGAAGGATGAAGAGGAGGGTGTGGTGATTGGTCAGGCCGAGGGCGAAGAGGACGATGGAGGCAAGGAGCTTGCCGAGATCCTGCGGATCGACGGCCCAGCGGTAGAAGAGGGCGACGGTGCCGACCAGGAAGATGGCGTTGAGGCTGTAGACCTCGACGATGACCGATTGGCTCCACATGACCTCGCTGCAGCCGAGGCAGAGGCCGGCGGTGACGGCGCCGAGGAAGGGGAGGAACCAGGGGGGCAGGGCGGCCTCGGTCTCATGGGCGCGGTCTCCCTGGTCGAGGAGCCAGCGGGTCGAGTGGGCGACGAGCCAGGCGACCAGGCCGTTGGCGATGGCGCCGCAGATGGCGGAGAAGAGGTTGACCCGCCAGGCGACGTTGCCGATCGGCAGGAGGATGCCCAGGAGGTGGGTGAGGGTGATCCAGGTGGGATAGCCGGGAGGGTGGCACACCCCCAGGGTGTACGAAGCGGTGATGTATTCGCCGGAGTCTTCCAGGGTGACGTTGGGGGCCAGGGTGTAGAGGTAGAGGGCGAAGGTGAGCGCGCTGACCAGGGCGAAGGCGACCCGGGGGACCTGCAGCCGCCAGCCGAACGGCCGCCAGGGGAGGATGAAATCGAAATCGCGCGGGGGGGCCTGGTTCACGGGGGACTCATACCAAATCGTTTTGCCCTTCTCGGCAAGGCGATTATTTCCGTTTTTGGGGAAGGATGCGTGGCGGAATTGTCCAGGATACCGCTCCCATGGAGGTTACAGATCGAGTCATAGAGGGGTCCAAGGGGGCGCAGCCCCTTTGCGTCGTTCCCTGCTCTTTGCCCCCTTGCATCCCGGCCCGCCCATGGCCAGCACGTTCAATCTCCTCCTGACGCCAGTCCACCTGAAACCCAGGAGCCCGCTCTCCCGCGCTTCTCGCGTCCGCGTGGTAGCAATGACCCGGACTCGGCGAGTGTGCACCTACCGATCTTTTCCGGCTTGGAGTGCGATAGGTCTCAGACCTGCACTTTTATACATTCAAAGGGCAGCGAGGAGATAGGTTTTGGAATTGTAAAAATGTATAGACCTGACACCAACACGCCGTTCGATTCATGGGGTGCCGCTACTACTTCTTGACGCTCGTCTTAGGAAGACGTTCAGCGATCAGCTTGCAGCCGGTGACTCCATAAACGACGGCCAACTGATCTAGGGTCGTCAACGTCACATTCGGCCTGCGGCCCGCTTCGATGGCTTGGTAGAACTTGTAGTCCACCCGAGAAAGTTCCGCGACTTGTTCTTGGGTCAACCCATGGCGCGTCCGTAGACGCTTCAGGTTTTCGCGAAGTATCTTGGCCGATGCTGAAGGCACGGATTAAGAATTGCGGCTTAAAACGACAATCAACACCGCCTAAAGACAGTGCTTTGTTCTTGCCTCGTTTGCTTTCTTTGTCTACCACGCAAACATGAACAACAAGGTCTGCCTGAAAGGGTTAGGGGTGCTGGGTCTCGTTCTTTTGGCGGTAAACTGTCGAGCGGATCAGATGCCACCCTCGTCGGAACAATCCACTTATACGCCTCCCGCTCCATCTTTATTCCGCACCAATGCGCCTCTCCGAAATGAGGGAGTGGGCGTCGATGTCGGCGTCTACGGTGGAATCACCCCATTCCAGAACGGTCAAATCGACATCACCTCTCCCGGCGTTCCCGGATCGGTCAGGGGCTCGACCAAAAGCGAGCTGGGAGAAGTGGCCGGAATCCGGGTCGGCTACACTTGGCCCGATTTTGCCGCGCTTTCCGGGTCGCAGGCCACCGTCGATCCCGACGCATGGTGCATGCCCGCCGTCGAATACGATTTCTTCTGGACTGGCGTCAAGTATAAGGCCGACGATGCCACCTTTGGTTCCGGCGGAAATCTGACGGCCAACCTCAACCTGATTACGATGTCCGTCGATCCGATGGTCAAATTCCGGATTGGTCCCATCCACCCCTACGTTGGCCTGGGCATCGGAGGTACCTATATCAATGGGGGAAATGGCCAGGTGAACGTCCCTGGCTTGGGTTCGGCGTCCCTGTCCGGTTCGAGTGACGATATTTGTTTCTCGATTGCGCCGATGGTGGGCGCGGAGATATTCGTGGCCAAGCATTGGGCGCTCACGGCGGAGTACAAATATCTCTACCTCGTCGATCCCACCCTTCGCAGCCAGGCCACGATTCCCATCAATTATCATTCGGACGGCTTGGGTTTTCAGATGGCGACGGCGGGGATCAAGTTCTACTTTTGAGTCGGGGATCGAGTTGGGGATGCCTTTTCCTGAAGGAATGAAACAACTGCTCCTGTTGTGCCTTGGCATCGCCTTGGCGGCGTTGCCGAGCGGCTGCGCTCTCTACTCCAACGCCTCCTATGCCGAATGGAGCGGTCCCGGCATCTACACCGGAACGGGCGGTACCAAGCGAACGGTCGATGGCATTGATATTTGGCAGGCAGGGACGCCCCCCTGCACGTACCAGTTGCTGGGAATTGTTTCCCAAAGCAATCTCCAAGCCGCCAACGCTCTCTCGATCCTGGCAAACATGGACTCAGAAAATGAATTGGTGAAGCAAGCCAAACTCCACGGTGGAGATGCCATCGTGTTTCTGGGACAAAGCAGCCAAGTCGTCGGTTATCAAGGCTCATATGGCAACGGCGCTATTGGAATGAGCGCCGATACCATGCAGCAAAAAGGCGTGGCGGTGATCAAGTACCTGCCAGCCACCGCGCCTCTTCAATAGGTGAAGCCTGCCAGCAGCATGTCTGGGCGTTTGGAGGGGCATGGATTGGCAGGCTTACGCATTGGATGGCGCCGAGGGAGAATCTTTTAGCCTCAGGGGGATGCGCCCCGGCCTGTGGTTGGTGGGCAGATGGATCGGTCGCGGGGCGAATTTTTTGCATTGTATACCGGTGGTGTCGGCTTGGTTGTCTCCCGACCATGCAATTGGTTGCCCCTGGAAACTACGTGCGCTGTTGCGCAGGCATTCAACCACCGGCTAAGCGCTGTCACCCCTCCGGGGTGAGGGAAGCGGCGGGGGCGAATGGGTGACGGAAGGTATTGCCGGAGACAAGAATATAATCTGTGTTGTAGGCAGGTCGTGGGGTGCGGCCCGGTCTGTGGTTGGTGGAGGGATGGATCGGTCGCGAGACGGGTTTTTTGCATTGGATACCGGTGGTGCCGGCTTTGGGTTGCCTCCCGGCCATGCAAGCTAGTTGCCCATGGAAACTACGTGCGCTCACGCGCAGGCATTCAACCACCGGCTAATCGCTGTCACCCCTTCGGGGTGGAGAAGCTGGGGTAACTGGAGGCCGAAGTGCTCTGGGGAATGCGGCGGAGGGGTGTGGGGCGGATTTGGCGGGGGTTTGGGAGCTATGGCTAGAAACGGCTAGACTTTCGAAGATCGCTTCTTAGGTTTTCCGCAGTCCCATGTAATCCGCGTTGTCCAATTCACGCCTGATTTTCAGGCCCTTTATTCCTTCACACCGGGAGGTGTCGCATTGCCCTTCCTGACAACGCTCCCACCGCCATGCAGCCATCCCCCGCCCTTTCATTTTCCGAAGCCAAAAACAATCTTCTCAGCGGGTTGACCGTCGCCCTGGCGCTGGTGCCCGAGGCGATCGCCTTTGCCTTTGTCGCCCATGTCCAGCCGTTGGTGGGGCTTTATGCCGCTTTCATCATGTGCCTGCTCACGGCGGTGCTGGGGGGACGTCCGGGGATGATCTCGGGGGCGACGGGTGCCTTGGCGGTGGTGATGGTCCATTTGGTGGTGATGCATGGGGTCGAGTATCTTTTTGCCACGGTGGTCCTGATGGGGATTTTTCAGATCGGCTTCGGATTGTTCCGGCTGGGGAAGTTCATCCGGATGGTGCCTTATCCGGTGATGCTGGGGTTCGTGAACGGGCTGGCCATCGTCATTTTTCTGGCGCAGTTCGGCCACTTCACGGTGCGGGACGCGGCGGGGAACGTGGCCTGGATGCACGGGGGACAGCTGGCGACGATGCTGGGCTTGATCGCGCTGACGGTGGCGCTGATTTACGGGGTTCCCAAGGTGACCAGGGCGGTTCCGGCGGCGCTGGCGGCGATTGCGGTGGTTTCCCTCCTGGTGGGCGTCACCGGGTTTCCCACCAAGACGGTGGGGGATATGTCCTCGATCAAGGGAGGGTTTCCGGCTTTCCATCTCCCTGCGGTGGCCTGGGATCTGGCCACCCTGCGGATCATCGTGCCTTATGCCGTGATTCTGGCGCTGATCGGGCTGATCGAGTCCCTTTTGACGCTGAATCTGATCGACGATATGACGGACACCCGGGGGAAGCCGAACCGGGAATGCCTGGCCCAGGGCATCGCCAACATCACGGCGGGGCTCTTCGGCAGCATGGGAGGGTGCGCGATGATCGGGCAGAGCATGATCAACGTCACCGCCGGCGCGACGCGGCGGCTCTCCGGGATCGCCGCCGGGCTGCTGCTCCTTTCCTTCATCCTTTTCACCTCTTCCTGGATCGAAAAGATTCCGGTAGCCGCGCTGGTGGGGGTGATGTTCGTGGTCTCGGCCAAGACTTTTGCCTGGGGGTCGCTTCGCATTTATCGCCAGGTGCCGCGCCACGACTTCCTGGTGATGGTGCTGGTGACGGTGGTGACGGTCTTCACCGACCTGGCGGTGGCGGTGCTCCTGGGGGTGGTCATCTCCGCGCTGGTCTTCGCCTGGCGGCATGCCAAGGAGGTGCGGGTCAAAAGCCGTATCGACGAGGAGGGGGTGAAGGTTTACGAGGTGACCGGCACGCTCTTTTTCGCTTCCATCGCCCATTTTCAATCGCTCTTTTCTCCCAGGGAAGACCCCCGGGAGGTGGTGATCGAGTTCCGGCAGGCCCGGGTGGCCGATCATTCGGCGATCGAGGCGCTGGACGGATTGATCGCCAAATACGAGGCGCTGGGAAAGCGGCTGCATCTGCGCCATCTCAGCCCCGATTGCCGGGAGCTCCTGGCTCGCGGCGGGGTGATCGAGGCCGATCCGGCGACCGATCCCCATTATCATATCGCGGACGATCGGTTGGGGTGACGGCGAACGGTTTGGGGGCCTGTCATGCGTGTTGCGCCCGGCCGGAGTCAAAGGGGAAACGGCGTTGCCGTTTTTGGAATGGTTCATGACGGACTCCAAGCCGGAGAGAACGCTCTAAAAGGATGTGTCCGTCTGAAAGAGGCGTGAGCCATGGGGGAAGGTTGTTTATCTTGCCGCACTTGCTCCTTTCGCCTATTACGCAGAGATGACCAACAAGCTTTGTCTGAGGGGTTTGGGGGTGGTGGCGCTGGTTTTGTGCGCGGTGGACGCTCGGGCGGATCAGATGCCGCCCTCGATGACGGAGTCGACCACGACTTCCACTTCGACCTATACAGCTCCCGCGCCGGTCTTTCGGACCACGGCTCGGCTTCGCAATGAGGGGGCCGGGTTGAATGTCGGGGTTTACGGCGGGATCTCGCCTTTTCAGAATGGGGATGTCGATATTACCTCCCCGGCGCTTCCCGGCACCTCGCTGGAGGAGACGACCAAGGACCGGATCGGGGGAGTGGCGGGGTTCAAGGTCGGCTACACGTGGGCGAGCTTCGGCGCGATGACGGGCCAGACGTATGCCACGGACGAGACGCCTTCGTGGATCATGCCATCGATCGACTATGATTTTTTCTGGACCGGTCTGGACTACAAGGCGAGCGGGGCGGACAGCTCTTTCAAGGCGGACCTCGATCTGGCCACCTTCGCCCTGGAGCCGACGTTGAAGTTCCGGCTGGGGCGCTTTCATCCCTATGTCGGGTTCGGGTTGGGCGGGACTTATGTCCATGCGGGCAATGCCTCCTTGAGCGTCCCCGGCGGCACGGAAGGCCTGGGCTCCTCCGATACGTTCGATTTTTCGGCGGAGGGGATTGCCGGGACCGAGTTTTTCATCAGCCAGCACTGGGCGCTGACCGCCGAATACAAGTATCTCTACATCGACGACCCGAAGTTGAACGGGCAGGGGACGACTCCGATCAATTACCATTCGGACGGGCTGGGGCTGCAGCTCTTCACGGCGGGGATCAAGTTCTATTTCTGAGGCGAGGGCGGCGGTTCCCTATCGGTCTCCTCAAGGCAAGTCGTGGAAGTGCGCCCCGGCTGGTGATTTGCGGGGAGATGAACTGGTTGCGGGGCGAATTTATTTTGAACCGTGTACCGGGGGTGTCGCTTTGCTCAACCCCCGGCTAATAGCTGCGACCCCTCCGGGGTCGAAGAATAGTACCGCATCAATTGAAAAGGCTTTGCCGATGACACGCGCTATCTGAAAAGCATGGGCCTGCTTTCCCGCGCTTCTCGTCCGAGGGAGGTAATCGCAGCCCCGATCATCTTCGCTTGGGTCGGGGTTTTGTCTTGGTCTTCGGTTTCCCCATGGCCGCCGCCGGGCGGGAGGTGCGGACCCAGTGGAAGAGGTATTGCTGGGCGTAGCCGGGGTAGGGGCCGAAGTAGTCCTCGATGAAGCTGCGGAGGCGCTCGGGGCGGGTTTTGCGGCCTTTGAAGTGGAGCTCGCGCAGGACGCGCTCGACCCAGACGTCGATGGGGAAGGCGTCCTGGCGGCGGTAGGCGAAGAGGAGGGTGCAGTCGGCGATCTTGGGGCCGACGCCCCGCAGGCGGACGAGCTGTTCGCGGGCGGCGGCGGTTTCGAGGCGGTGGAGGGCGTGGAGATCGATTTCTCCGGCGACGAGTTGGAGGGCGGTCTGGTGGAGGCCGCGGGCGCGGAAGCCGAGTTTGCAGGCGCGGAGGGCGGCTTCCCCGGCCTGGGCGAGGATGGCGGGGGAGGGGAAGGCGTGGAGGCCGGGGGCGACCTGGGGGCCGAAGCGGCGGCGGAGTTCCTGGTTGATCTGCTCGATCTGGGGGATCTGTTTGACGGCGGAGCAGATGAAGGAGGCGACGGTTTCCCACGGTTCCTGGGCGAGGAGGCGGAGGCCGGGGGCGAAGGCGGTGGCCTCGGCCAGCCAGGGGTCGGCGGGGAAGGAGCGGATGACCTCTTCCAGATCGAGATCGAGGCCGAGGTAGCGCTCGATCTGGGCGGGAGAGGCGGCGCTGTGGACGCGGTAGCCGTCCGGGTGGGTCTCGATCCGGCAGGGAAGGCCGCCGATCCAGCCGTGCCAGCGGCCCTGGGAATCGCGCCGCCAGCAGAAGGCCTGGCCGGAGAGGAGGGTGGCGTCGAGGTTGATCCGGTCCTTCGCGATGGTGGCCGCCAGCGGCCAGCAATCCGGGGTGAGGGCGGGAGAAGGAATTGACCGGGGTCGGCTCATTATTTATCTATGTAGCGCATGCGCGGAGGAAACGATCTTAAAACCCCTCTTTTGACGGTTGGTTATCGGGTGTTTTTTGGCCTCTTAATGCTTTCAGCGGCGTTTCTCCGGGCGGCGGAACCGGCCAATCCCGGTTATGACGGTCTGCCGACCGATCCGGCGCATCCGGTGGAGGTCCATTTCCTCAGCCCGAAGCCGGAGGAGATTCTCTCGGACAGCGAGGTGGACGCTTTTTTTCAGGTCGATAATTATCAGATCAATCCGGGGGGGAATTGTCTCCATGTGATTCTCGACAATCAGCCGCCGGTGGTTTTCGACAGTTTCGTGGCTCCGGCGATTTTCCAGCATTTGGCGGAGGGGGGGCATACGCTGCGGGTGCTGGTGGCGAAGCCGGATGGGCTGGCTCTGGAGAATCCGGAGGCTTATGCCATGGTCCATTTCTTCGTCCGCCGCCGGGATTTCCAGAATTTCGTCGATCCGACGCTGCCCTATCTGACGGTGAATCTGCCGCTGACGGAGCCGGTGACGCCGGGGGCGGACGGAAAGGTCTGGCTCGATTTCATCGCCCATAATGTGACGCTTTCGAAGGAGGGGTATCATCTCCGTTACCGGGTGAACCAGACGGAGGCGCTCCAGGATGAGGCGAAGCCGGTCTATTGGGCGAATCTGAAGCCGGGGCGGTATCAGTTGACCGCCGAGTTGCTCGATGCGGCGCTGCATCCGGTGCCGGGGCTTTTTAATTCGGCGACCCGTTCCTTCGAGGTGCAGGCGGCGGTGAAGGCGATCCCGGTGGGGCCGACTGTCCCGGCGGCGCCCACGGCTCCGGTTCCCGATGCGGCGGCGGCGCCGTCTTCGGGGATGCCGACTCCGGCGGTGACGCCGGAGCTGCATGACTGAGGGGTAGTTTCCACTCGTCAACCGGCGGCTCGGGTCTTATAACCGAAGGCATGGTCCTCGATTATCTGCCGGTCTTTCTTGAGATCCTGATTGCGATCGGTTTTGCCGGGGTGGCGTTGACGCTTTCGCTGGCGCTGGGGCAGCGGGGGCGGAAGAGCGCGGCCAAGAATGTGGCCTATGAGTGCGGCAAGGATCCGATCGGCGCGAATCCCCGGTTTTCGATCAAGTTCTACATGATCGCGATGCTCTTCATCCTTTTCGATATCGAGACGGTTTTTTTCTATGTCTGGGCGACGGTTTACCGGGCGCAGCTGCACAATGGGCTGGGGATTCTTTTCGCGATGCTGTTCTTCGCGGGGGTCCTCTTCGTCGGCTTTGCCTATGAGCTGAAGAAGAAGGCGCTCGATTGGGCGCATTGATGGACGCAAGGGGGCTGCGCCCCCTTGGACCCCTTTTCACGTAGCTGGCCCGCTCTGCGGACGCCCCCCTGTTTACCCCCGTCCCGTGCTGGCGATCAGCTCGGTGCAGCCTTTGACGCGGGTGGCGTAGGAGGGATCGTCGAGGTAGGCCTTCAGCGGGCGGTCGAGGCGTTGGCTCCAGTTGCCCGCGCCGACGATGCCGGGTTCGTTGAAGCGCTGCTGGGTGCCCAGGAGATCGGTGATCATCATGACGGCGAGCCAGCAGGGGGATTGGAACATGACTTCCATCAGGCGCCGGTGAAGGGCGTCGGTGAAGAGGCGGGGGGCGTCCTCGTGTTTCCAGCCGAGGAAGTCCATCAGGCGCTGGACTTCGCGCCAGCCTTCGTCGCCATGGGGGCCGGTCCACTGCTTGACCAGGTCGTCGTAGAAGACGGCGAGGGGCTGGTGGTCGTGGGTGGCGTAGGTGATGAGGTTGATGGAGGGGTAGTCCTTGGGCGACTTGTAGGAGCGGTCCGATTCGTTGCGCTCGAAGGTGGGGATGGTGAAGCCGGGGATGCCGAGATCGAGGAGGAGGGGGCGGACGTAGTTGGGGACCATGCCGAGGTCCTCGGCGACGACGATGGAGTCGTGGGCGGCGTCCTGGATCATGCGGAGGAGGACCCAGCCCTCGCGGGCGTTGATCTCGCCGGAGGCGGGGGGCTCGTCGGGGCGGGGGATGAAGCGGGGGAGGCGGCCTCCGGCGTGGTGGGCGGCTTCCTCGTCGGAGAGGTCGATGAATTCGTTGTTCCGCTCGGGGGTCCAGGGGAAGGAGTAGACGCGGAAGAAGCCGAGGACGTGGTCGATGCGGAAGGCGTGGAAGACGCGGCAGGTGCCGTTGACGCGGCCTTTCCACCAGTTGTAGTTCTGCTGGCGGTGGGTTTCCCAGGGATAAAGGGGGATGCCCCAGTTCTGGCCCCAGCGGGCGGTGAAGCGGTCGGTCTGGAAGTATTTTTCCGGGGGGGCGCCGCCGGACCATTGGAGGTCGAAGAGATCCTGGTGGGCCCAGACGTCGGCGCTGTAGCGGCTGACGCCGAAGGGGATGTCTCCCATCAGCTGGACGCCTTGGGAGGTGGCGTAGGCCTTGGTCTTTTCCCATTGGCGGTAGGCGACCCATTGGACGAAGCCGTAGAATTCGCTGTGGGCGATGAGTTCCTCGCGCTCGCTTTCCTCGAGGGAGTGGAGCCATTTCTCGGCTTCGGTGGGGTTGCGCTGGGAGGAGTTCCAGAGGGGCCAGCGCTCGTCGCCGTGGTTGCGGTCGAGGAGGGTGCGGAAGAGGGTGTAGGGGCGGAGCCAGCCGGAGTTGGCGCTTTCGAATTTCTCGAATTCGGCCCGGAGCGCGGGCGAGGCGGTGTTCTCGAAGTGGGTGAAGGCGAGGCGGAGGAGGGCGTGCTTGAGTTTCTTGACCCGGGGGTAGTCGACGGCGGGGCCGCCGAGTTCCTCGCGGATGTCGTGGTCGACCAGGGCGGAGAGGTGCTCCTCGAGGAGGCCGGGGACGTCCTCGACCGACATGCGGAGGAGGGTGGGCTCGAGGGCGACGGAGCTGATGGCGTTGTAGGGGCTGTTGTCGCCGCCGGTTTCGTTGACGGGGAGGACCTGGAGGACTTTGAATTTTTGGGCGGCGCAGAAGTCGATGGCGGCGCGCATGGAGACGGCGTCGCCGATTCCGAGGTCGTGGTCTTCCCGCAGGGCGAAAACGGGGACGAGGAGGCCGGCGGCTTGGGTGGTGAAGGTGGGGGGCATGGGGAGGGGCGTCCTGTTAGTATTGCAGCGCCTGGGGATTTTTCAATCGAGTGTGTGCAAATCGGTGCCGGGGCGGGCGAAGGCGAGCCCGGCGGGACGGGGGGGCGGGGTGTTTTTGCCCTGGACGAGATATTTGAAGGGGGTGCCCATCAATTCGGGGTGCATGAGGGTTTGGAAGGCGCGTTGGGAGGCGGGGTCGGCTCCGGCCAGGAGGTCGGGGAAGGCTTGGAGGAGGCCGACGAGGAAGTGATGCTGGTCGGTGAATCCGAGGGGGCGGAGGCCGGCTGCGGCGCCGGCCTGGGCGAGGGCGGTGAAATCGACGTGGGCGGTGATGTCCTGGGCGCCGACGGCGGCGAGGGGGTCGGCCGATTTCCGGTGGGATTGGTAGCAGAGGAGGGTGCCTTCGCTCCGTTCGGGGGCGTAGTAGCGGGAGGCGGGGTAGCCGTAGTCGACGGTGACGACGTAGCCGCGCTCGAAGAGGGCGGCGACCCCGGCGATCCAGGCGCGGGCCTGGAGGTTGACCTCGGTGGTGTAGCCGAGGGGGAGATCGGGGGGGAAGGCGGCGATGGCCTCGGCAAGAGAAGGATTGGCGAGGGGGAGATTGCGCCAGACGAAGCCGTCGGCCCAAGCGACGTGGCTTTCCTGCCAGCCGTCGGCGGTTTTGACGATGCGGTGGACGGGGAAGCTGTCGACGAGTTCGTTGGAGAAGAAGAGGGCGTGGGGGAAGGGGGTTCCCACCGAGGCGGGGGTGGGGTGCCAGGTGATTTTTTCGGCGTGGGCGGAGAGGGTTTGGGCCTGGAGGGAGCGGAGGGCGGGAGAAGGCTCGAGGAGAACGGCGTGAACGGCCTGGTAGAAGGCGGGGCGATCCCGGCGGAGGCTGTCGAGGAGGTCGCGCAGGAAGAGGCCGTTGTGGGCGCCTTGTTCGATCAGGGCGATGGCGGGGGGGCTGCCGAGGAGTTCCCACATCTGGGCGAATTGGAGGCCGAGGAGTTGGCCGAAGAGGGGGCCGACGCTGACGTTGGT
>FSXI01000123.1_pt1 | contig 31815 bp, 25 predicted proteins | sample 1638251 | NCBI WGS metagenome assembly FSXI01 (sample SAMEA3914788, study PRJEB12502) | metagenome | biome: forest; material: soil | place: Canada | collected 2011-07-03 | depth 0.1 m | reverse complement strand
GGAGAACGCCTTGCGTAGGATGTCCCTCCGCGTCGAAAAGAAGGCTTTGCGACGTTCGCACGCGCTCGTGGCGAAATGGCAGACGCGCTAGATTCAGGTTCTAGTGGGTAATACCGTGGAGGTTCGAGTCCTCTCGAGCGCAGTTTCTTCCTTCCCTTATAAATACAGGGATCGGAAGGCTATCGCGGAATTTTCCGTTTTTCTTTGGGAGCCTTTGGAATTCTTCTGGATGGCTCTATTTTTTACCACAAATTACCCACTGTATTTGAGAGGCTCTGAAGCCATCCTTTTTGGTTCATTCCTACCGGCCCTGACGGTCGCGAGGGGGGGCGAGCAATCCAGGCCGCAACAGCGGCTGGTCGTGACGAAGTGAACCAATTTCTCCCTGCCCGGCTGAAAGCCGGAAATGTGGGGAGCAATTGGCGCGAGGATTGATCGGGGGATTTGGAAGCAGTTCCCTTCTGTTCTAGCTGACTCCGTTAGGGCGTGGTGATCTTCGCAAGAATCGGTCCATCGATAGCCAGCGATTTTTTGAGGTTATCCGGCAGCACAAGAACTTGAATTTCGTCACCCTTCTTCTTTTCATTGAGAAGAGCAAGATCACGGGTCAAGGATGCGCCGAAAGTCTCTTTTCCGTTGATCCCGGTAAAAGAATAGGTCATCTCGAATCGCGTTTTGATCACCCAGGTGAATCGCGATGACACGGGAACCCACGCCAATAGTTTTCCGGGTCTGACCACGCCGTTCTTCATGATCGCTACTTTCCAAAACGCCCCCGCAAGGCTGTAGGCCAGAGCTACAAAGCCGATCCCGCAAAAGGCATAAATCATGGCTTTGAAGATGAAAAATGGAAAATCAACCGGCTTGAGATCCGGGATCGTCGCTTCCTCTCCTAAATAACGAATCGGGATCGATCTCCCTACTTTCCACCCCGACACTTCATCTACCGACATCGTATCCATGAAGCCGTCCCGGCTTTCGCCGTTCGCTTCATAGTGAAATGTCACCTTTAGAGGGTGAACCTCATTGATCGTAATGTTCTCGACGGTTTTGATCCCTGTCACTTCAGCGGTGGTCTCTTGCCCTTTGGCTGAAATTTCAACGGCGTCAGGCTCCTTCGTCGTCGATTTCTCAAGGGAGGTGGTCGTGAGGAACATCAGGGAGAACACTGAAAACCACAGACCGAAAATAAGGCTTCGCGGCCTGTCCAACAGCGCCCCGAGAAATACACTCCAACCGATTTGCCGTGGTGGCGTTGTGATCATTCGAGGCAATCAAAACCCAGTGGCCTGACATCAACAAGAGAAAAGCGGTCGTTTGACGCCTCCGGGTCAATCGACCTAGCCAGAGAGGTCGAAACCCCGGTAAGCCACCTATCATCGGCATCCTCTCCCCCCTCAATCCCCTCGTCACCGGACAAGTCCCCCAGCACGTCAACTACGCCTTGAAGGGAGACTGCATTCTCCCCCCTCCTCGCCGACCTCAACCTGCCCCCGCCTCGACCGACCGACCCAAGCCGCAAGCGGGGAGATATCATCGCCTCTGTCCGCGCCGCCACCGTCCTCATCCTCGCCTACTAGAGAGGCCAGAAGCCCGACTTACGACCTAACGAAGCCCGACTCGGTCTTCGACGGTCCCGCCATCGACCAATTTCGACCGGAGAGGCGTCGCCGCTTTCTGGAAAAGCACGTTGATTTTCAACCGCAGGGTTTCTAGTGCTGCGTGCCGGACCTCATCGTCGCCGATCTGCTCGATGGCCGCGAAGTCGCTTAAAACGGCCATGAGCGTTCCGCCCAACGTTTCGGGAGGGGTGCCGCCCAAAAATTCTTTAAATCCGGCGGCATCCCTGCACGACATCGACATGAACTTGATATCTCCCGTCGAAAGCTCGTCTTTCACAAGTTGTAGGTTTTTCTGCAAAAAGATCGCTCCAAACTTCAGCACATCGGTATCCGATAGCTTCAGCCGCTCCCCGAGTTCCTTGATCACCTGATAGGTATCGACTGGGCAGCGGAAATTCACCTGCCGAGGCTTGCCCTTTTGCGCCTTGCTGCCTGGCGCAATGGTTTCCTGGTGTTGCCCCTTGAGCTTGAGATTTACTCGCTGCGCCTGGGAGGGGCGTCCACCTTCTTGGGTCGTCATTATGCTAGTACATTTATACCGTTTGGCATTTTTGTCAACTAGTGTATAGTACTGCTATACAATGAATGGCAACCCCAGTCAACCCCTCATTCTGGCCTATGCCGGTCGCCTGATTCGGCTCTTGCAGCGCAAGCTGCAAGCCGACATGGCGGCGAGTGCCCTCAGCTATGTCGGTTTGACCGGGTGCGATTCAAGCCCACCAACCTCGCCGCCGCCATCGACGCCCGACGCGTTCGATGGAGGCCGGGGACGGTGAGCACCAAACAAAAGGACCACACCCATGAACGATACCAACCCGACCGATTCTTCCGAGCCGGTCGCAAATACCCCATCCGCAGCGCTCTCCCAGGGAGTCAGCCGGTTTAACCCTGACAATTTGGCTCGCCTTGAAGAGCTGGCTAAGGACGGATACCGCCGCCGAAGCCGCCAGCAAAGAGCGCTCGACGAAGCAAAAGACATCATCAAGGCGGCCTGGGATAACGGCCTGACCACTTCGGAGATCGCCACCCGCTTGAGCGAATACGATTTTCAGGCCCCTAAGAACTATTGCACGGTCGATGCGACCACGGTGAGCCGGTACTGCAAGGAGGAGTTTGGCAGTCGCAAAGCCCGGAAGGCTACCCGGAAGTCCTCGACGACGACGGGGACGGTTCCCCCTCCTTCGCCCGAAAATCCTCCAACCTCGGAGGCTTCCTAATGATCCCCTCTCCTTACCAGGGGTCTGGGGGCCGGAGCCCCCAGCAAGCAGAACACCCTCCCGCCCCCCTGGGGGGCGGACGGGGTGTGACGCAATTCCGTGACGCCTTGCGTGACGGAATTGCGTTGCTTGTACCCGCCGTACCACGGAGCCGGTCACTACCCGAGGTCACAGGTTGCCACACGCAAAGCGCCGGTACATTGCTGGCAGAAATTCAGCAGCATCGATACTTCGATGCGGTAGGAGACCGAAGATGATTGCAGCCAAACGCGAAGCGCTACGGGCCCGTCTATCAGGCGAGACCGAGGCGACGGTCCGGGAACGGGCCAGCATCCAGGGGGACAGCATCCCGGAGGTTCTTCGGCAGTTGGTCGAAGCTGGCCTCGGCAAGCCCTATTCCCCGGTGGTGCTTGAAAATCAGCATGGGGCTCTCCCGGAACTGGAGGCTTTCGGCAAGATGGTTAACTCCTTGCAGAAGGTATTATGGCAGGTGAACGGCAGCCTGCGGGTGAGTCCCCGCAATCCTATCGAACAAAAAGCCGTCACCGACTTCCTCAAGGAGACGGCGGATTGTGTGGAAACCTTGCGTGTCGTAATGGGACTTCTGGCAGGACTGAAAACGACTGACATCGGGCAACTTCGTGAAACCAAGGACTCTCTCCGTCGGGGTGCCAATAATATGCGTGCAGGCAATAACCCGGCACTGGTTGCTTTCTACGACCGCATGGCAATGTGGCTTGAAAATGCAGGGGTCTGACGATGGTCAGCAAAGTCGATAACCTCACTTCGGTAGCCGACGTGCTCCACAGCATGAAGTATGTCGCCGACCCCGATCATCCGAATCACGCAGATGTGGAGATCGGGCCGGAGCACCGATTCCGCATTGATCCGGCAGTTTCCATGCACGATTTCGTCATCGGATGGGAACGTCGCAGAGACGAGAGCAATGCAAGAATCCGGCGGGGTCCTAAATGTTCCCGACTGGGCATTGAGGCATTCGTCCGGGCACCCGATGGAAGCCGTATTACGGACGAGGAAGAGGAACCTTTCCTGCAAATCATCCTCACACGAATGAATGCGCAGGCGTTTATTCGGCGACATCGAAAACGCAAGACGGGAGCGACCGATTGGCATTTCCATCTCTTCAAGAAGTGGCACCGGAATGAAAATCCCCTGCGGATGTTGCGCCGAGCAGCCGATGAGGCTCATGCCGATCTAAATGAAGCGAGGCGGTTGCGAGGGGGCCGCCACATCGAGACGATGGTGGAGGTGAAGCGGCGGCGCAAGAAGGAGAAGGGCTGTATCGAGCTGGCGGAACAACTACTCGAATGCGGTAAGGTAACGGCGGCGACTCTGCGCGAGACTGTCGAGGCGTTGGGTCATGAGGTGACTCGTTTCAACCCGGCCAAGGACACCATCTCGGTGCATCACCCCGGCGGGAAAAAGGCGTTCCGGTATTCCATCTCCGGACTATTTGGCCGCATGGAGGAGCTACGGCGGGAGAGCGCGGGAAAGGCGAGCGTCCCCGTCCCGATCACGGGGCTTATCCCCGCTGATGCGGATATACCCAAGACTTCCGGCGACGATCTCGATCCCGATCTTTAGTCGGGCTTTTTGGGAAGAGTCCCCTTCCCTTTCGCGGATTTTTTATCGGTCGATTTTAAGCGAGATGCGACCTTGGTAGGGGCACCGAGGGATGCCTGTGGCGGTTTTACAGTAGTCACAGGAAGGCGAACGCCGATCAACTCCTGAGCAGACACCTGATACACCTTGGCGAGTTGGTCGAGGGTCATCAACGTGACATTGGGACGGCGGCCAGCCTCAATGGACTGATAGAACTTGTAATCGATTCCCGAGAGCTCGGCCACCTGTTCCTGCGTAAAGGCATGACGCTTTCGGAGCCGTTTCAGGTTGTCCAAAAGATTTTTAGACGAGGAAGACACTCAAAAAGAATCGCTCTTTAAAATTCTTATCGACACCGCCTAAAGACAGTGCTTAATAGCGCCCCTGAAAGAGGACGCAGAGATTGCTTCTCGTTAAACACCTCAAAAAAGGGACATTATGAAACAGGCTTGGAATGACATGAGGATAGGCGTAATCGCCGTCTTGATTGGGATCGGATTAATCGGCAATAGCTTCGCGGGAGAACAGGATGCCCCGACACAGCAACTGGACAAGGCGGCACCAGTCAACGGGACCGGCTTCTACATCGGCGGTGGCCTCGGCGGTTCGTTGTCCCCGGACGCCAACTTTTCTGCGCCAAATGTTGACCCCGGCTTTCCCGCATCGACCCAAAAGAAAACCTCATTTGGCGGCTTGGTCGAACTGAAGACCGGCTATGACTGGTCAATCCAGCCCATCGATCCTCGCCTCACCATCGGCCTCGAAGGCGATTTCGACGGAGGCGGCCAATACCTTTCCGCCCATGCCGTGAGTGCCGACGCCTTCGTTAACGGGGTCGGGGTCAAAACCGGAATCGCCGATGGGGTTGGCATCGCGTCCCTAAAAATCGGCTATCTGGTAACTCCCTGGCTGCGTCCTTACATCGGGGCCGGTGGCGGCGGTGCCGTCGTCTCCACGGTTGATCCAAAAATTAACGCCACGACCGGCTCCTTCAAAGTCGCTGGAGCAACCGACTTCGCTCCAGCCTATCGCGGCTACGTCGGCGCGGACTTCTTCCTCAATAAGAATTGGGCAATCAACACCGAGTACCGCTATCAGGTGTTGAGCGCTGTTGATTTCAACAAAGGCAAAACCAACGAAATCGATTTCGGAAACATCAAGCAGCACGAAGTGGAAATCGGCGTGAAATACTACTTCCGCTAACCATCGTTCCACCCAGGGCGGCGGGGCTAACGCTCCGCCGCCCTTTTCGTGCCTACAAATTGCCCCACCCTCCCCGCTCCCCAACAAATTTAAAGCCCCCTCAAAAAGCCGGGGGCTTTATTCCCCTCTCCATCAGGGTCAGCAATTCAAGCCGTGTTAATGGCTGGTCGTGCCAGCCCAAGCTGGCGCGAGAATTGGGTCATAGGGATACCACCCTAGACAACTTCGGCACATAGCGTCTCCGCCTGCCGGAGAACCAACTGTGTCGCTTCTTCCTGAAGATCGGGCGGGTAGCCGTAGCGGCGGAGGATACGTTTGACGATCACCCGCATTTGGGCACGGGCACTTTCGCGGAGGGTCCAGTCGATGGTGGCGCTCTCCCGGACTTTCATGACCAACTCGACGGCAATGACCTTTAATTCGTCACCCATTGCCTCAAGTGCTTTGGCGTTTGTCGCTAGAGCATCGTAAAAGGCGACTTCATCCGGGTTGAGGCCAAGGTCATTTCCCCTCTCCTGCTGGGCCTGCATCTGCTTGGCCAAACCAATCAGCTCCTCGATGATCTCCTGGGTGGCGATGGCCCGGTTATGATAGGCATTGAGGGCCTTCTTGAGCTTCTCGGAGAAAAGTTCGGCCTGCACCACGTTCTTACGGGAAAGGGTGCGGATTTCGCCTTTCAGGAGCTTTTCTAACAGTTCGGCGGCAACATGGCGGTGTTTCAGTCCCCGCACCTCCGCCAGGAATTGATCGGAAAGAATCGAGATGTCGGGTTTCTTCAACCCGGCGGCGGTGAAGACATCGATCACCCCCTCTCCCGCGATGATCGCCCCGGAGACAAGTTGCCGGACGGCGGCATCGAGATCATCGGGCGATCTTTCCCCCAAGTCGGACTTCGTCAGAGCTGCCTTCACTGCTTGGAAAAAGGCCACGTCATCCCGGATTGCCTCGGCTTCTTTGCTGGCGGCGCAGAGGGCAAAAGCACGGGATAGTTCGGCAACAGTTTGGATCAACCGCTGCTTCCCGTTCGTCTGTTCCAAGACGTGCTCCTGGGCAGCAGGAATCAATTGGAGCTTTTCCAGCGCGGTCCCAGTCGCCCACTTCGACCAGTTGAAGTGATGGAAGAGAGTAGAACAGACGGCGTGCTTTTCCTGAAGGACGGCAATCGCTTGGTGTAGATCGATGCTTGGGGAGCCTTGGCCTCCGCTCTCGGTATAGACAAGGAGAGCCTTCTTGAGCTGATCGGCAAGGCCGAGATAATCGACGACGAGTCCGCCCGGTTTATCCCGAAAGACCCGGTTCACGCGGGCAATCGCCTGCATGAGGCCATGGCCCCGCATCGGCTTATCGACATACATCGTATGAAGGCACGGGGCGTCAAAGCCGGTCAGCCACATATCGCGGACGATCACGATGCGGAAAGGGTCCTTCGAGTCTTTGAATCGGGTTGCCAGTTCCCGCCGACGCTCCTTCGTACGGATGTGAGGCTGCCACTCGGGGCCGTCGGTCGCGGAGCCGGTCATGATGATCTTGGCGACACAAGATTTTCCCGCTTCGGCGACGAGATCGTCGTTTTGGGCTCCGGCCCAGTCAGGGCGGAGATCGATGAGCGCCTTATGGAGATCGATGCAGATGCGGCGGCTCATGCAGACGATCATCGCCTTGCCGTCGATCGCTTCGAGGCGTTGTTCGTAATGGCGGACTAAATCTACCGCCACCACTTTGATCCGCTTCGGATCGCCGACGAGTGCCTCCAGCGCAGCCCATTTCGTTCGTAGCCGCTGCTGAACGCTTTCTTCCTCATCCTCCGTCAATTCCTCAAAGTCCTCATCAATCGCCTCCGCCTTGGCCTCGTTCAAGGCCAACTTCACGATCCGGCTCTCGTAATAGATCGGCACCGTCGCCTTGTCGGCCACGGCTCGCTGGATGTCGTAGATGCTGATGTAATCGCCGAAGATCGCTCGCGTATTCGCGTCAGCCTTTTCAATCGGCGTTCCCGTGAAACCGATATAGGAGGCATTCGGAAGGGCGTCCCGCATGTTGCGAGCAAGGCCGTCGATTGTGTCGTATTGGCTCCGATGGGCCTCGTCCGCGATCACCACGATATTCTGCCGCTCGCTCAGCGCGGGCCTCTTTTCTCCATTTTCAGGAAGGAACTTCTGGATCGTTGTGAAAATCACCCCGCCGCTCGCCACCTGGAGGAGTTCGCGGAGCTGTTCCCGGCTCTCCGCCTGGATCGGCTTTTGCCGGAGAATCTCATGGCACCGTTGAAACTGGCCGAAGAGCTGGTCGTCGAGGTCGTTTCGGTCGGTCAGGACAACAAGCGTCGGATTCCGCATCGCGGGATGGGCAACAATCCGCGCCGCATAGAAAAGCATCGAAAAGCTTTTTCCCGATCCCTGCGTATGCCAAACAACGCCGACGCGCCGATCCCCCGCCTCACCCCCATGCATTCGGTCGGCCCAATAGCCGCCCGCCTCCTCGCGCACCGACATAGCCCGGTTCATCCCGCTCGCCCGGATCGTCTCCTCGACCGCTGCGTTAACGGCATGGAACTGGTGATATCCGGCTAAAATCTTGTTCACCTGCCCGCTCTCCGGGTCATCTTCGAAGGCGACGAAGTGCTGAAGGAAATCTAGGAACCTTCTTTTTTCAAAGACCCCCCGGATCAAAACCTCCAGCTCCAGGACGCTTTTCAGGGCATCCTTCCGCCCATCGATGGTCCGCCAGACCTTGAACCATTCCCGATTTGCCGTCAGCGACCCGATCCGTGCCTCCAACCCGTCTGAAATGATGAGGAGGGCGTTGTATTGCAGCAGAGCGGGGATATCGGTCTTGTATGTCTGAAGCTGCTGGTAAGCCGTCCAGAGCGTTGCGCCCTCATCGGTCGGGTTCTTCAACTCGATCATCGCCAGGGGAAGGCCATTCAGAAAGACGACAACATCAGGCCTCCGCTCCCGCTGTCCCTCGATCACAGTAAACTGGTTAACGACGAGCCAATCATTGGCCGATGGTTCCTCGAAATCGACGAGGCGGACATGATCCCCCGCGATGGACCCGTCGGAGCGGCGATATTCGATTTCGACGCCTTCACGTAAGAGGCGATGGAAAGAGCGATTTGTCTGAACCAGTGATGGCGATGCGATCCGTTCCACCTTCCGCAACGCCTCCTCCCATGCCTCCTCCGGGATAGCCGGATTGAGCTTTCGAACCGTCTCCCTCAACCGTTCAATCAGCAACACCACACCGAACGAATCTCGCTCTGCCGACGCCTCGCCTGGAGCGATTTCTGGGCCGTTGGCAATGGCGTAGCCCAGTTCCCTAAACCATTCAAGGGAGGCGGATTCGACGGTGGATTCGTTGAGACTCATGGTTGATCTATTTCAATAATTCCCAACTACGATAGGCTTCATCACTGTAGCGTATTAGTGGTCCTTTCGGCAGATTGTCGTGAGCAAACTGTCCAATCGCATCTAGAAGCGGGGCTTTCTTGAAAGGAATATGGATTATCCGTGCAGTCTTGTTGTTAATCCGGTCCGCTAACGCTTTCGGCCATAGCGGCCAGAACTTTTCTGGCTCCAATATTGGGCAGTAGTCGGTGTAAGTCGCGATGATCGGAATGCCGTAGTTGTCGATGGCTTGTTCAATTTCAAAGGGGACCCAATCTGTATCCAGTTTAGTCGTCTCACCGATTATCAAGACCATATTCTTTGAGTTACGGAGCCGCTCTTGCAGCGACGCGCGGAGCGTTGCCTTCTTGCTCGTGTCACGAACGGAGGACGCCTTTTCGTGACTGTTAATCATGGTGAAGTCGTCGTCGGTCTTTGCCGACCATGCTTTCATCAAGTTGTAGTAGTCCATGTCGGACTTGCCTGGAAGGTTCGTCCCCTGTGCGTGGAAGGCAACGTATGTGCCATTTCGGTACGCCATAATTATTCCTTCCAATGGGTTTCAACGTCGCGCAGGTCAAGGTCTTCAAACCGGTCGCGATGGAGAACGATTCGTATTCGTTGGGTAATAACCTTTTCCTTCGTCTCCGTTATTGCAGCGAGAATGATGAGATTTAGAAGGTCGCGAGTTGGGAGTCCGATCTTCGCAAGGCCACCGCCAACCAGCGGAAGATTGAGCGAGCTGCCGCCACACTCTGCCCGCGCTCTCTGCCAAACATGATGAAGGGCAATCCACATCATCGTGACGTCGGCGGTCGCCATACAGGTCGAGACGTCGGTGTGGGTAAGTGCAAAAGCGAGATATCGGTCTTTCTCGGCGTTAAGCATCGCAGTAGCCCCAATCTTGTATTTCTTCGTTTTGCCTTCGGCGCGGAGAACAACCTCATGCGGCTCGTTAGCGAGCTGTTCATCAACCTGCTTGTCAAACGGCTGGGGGTAACCGCCAAAGCACTTATTCAAGAAAAGCCCATGAAGACTCTTCTCCGAAACAGGCTTCCCAAGCGCGCTGTCGAAGAACTCGTTGACCGCGATGGCTCTGATTCCATCTTGGGCAAAAAGATCACCGAAGAGCACTTCAATCTTGGTGTCAGAATTGGCGACCTTGATCTTAATGCCAGATGGCTTCCAAACCTTTTTGAGGCCGAAGATGGCGCTGACAAAGATGATCGCGGCGAATGCAAAAGGCCCTTCGACTTTCACGCCGGGAAAGAACTGGTTGACGCCTCGGATGATCGTGAAAAGAATGCTGAACGCAGTGAAAACGTAGCTTGTTGTTTTCCATGGGTGACGCTTGACGCCACGTAAAAGGTCTTTGAGTGATTGCATGGCGGTCATTGTTGGCGCGGTCGCTTGAGGTTCATGTCTTTGATTCCAACGAGCGGAATAGTTCAGCTCCGAGGCTTTGCAGCTTGGCCACAAGCTCACGCACCTCAGAAGCGGCGATCGAAACTTTGCGACCGAGCAACGACGGCGAATCACCAGTCGCCGCAAGGTAATCCTCGTCCACCACGCCCATCTTGTGCGCCAACAAGTGCCGTTTTTGAAAGGCTCGAAGAATATACTTCCAGTCGACAGGTGCCGCTGTTGCGGTGAAATCCACACTGAACTGCTCCCTCACGCGGTCATGAGCAGTCGCGATATTCTGGAATCGGATCTCCGCAGCTTTCTCCGGCTTTACCGCCTTCGCTGCAAATACCCGGCACGTCTCCCGGCCAAAACCGTCGAATGCTGAAACACAATCCTCCAGCGCGTTCTCAATCAAGTGCTGCGCAATTTGTGGCTCTTGCGTCTCCGCGACCGCCAAGAGTTTCTGAACCAGTTCGAGATTCTTGTTCAGAATTTGCAGCGAGTTGTGAACGGCGCAATCAGGGCAGAAGCCGAACACGCCGTAGATCGTGTAGCGAAGCGTGCATCTATCGCACACCACTTCAGTTTCCAGTTTCGATTCGCGGTAGCTCCGAATCGCTGTTGGCTGGCCGGTTACTTTCATGCTGATGCTGATGCCAATCCCGAACGCACCTCTTGGCCGGTGATTGAACTCCAGCGACTTCAAGTCTTTCAACATCGCCCCAGTGACCTCACGCATCATCACGGACTTTGCATACTCGACCTGCGCTCTTGTGAAGAACTTGTCGGAACTCGCTCCGCAACCGCAATACGGGCAATGGCATGGGAGATTCTCGCCTTTGAGGCCGGTTCCCGGCTGGATTTTGAAATAGCCTTCGCATTCGGCGGCGGGACACTCGCGACCAACGAAACCTTCCTCGTCAGGTGGTAACGAGACGCTGAACTTGGAGCCAAGATTGTGCAGATGTCTCATGCTGAAACCTCCTTCTCAAGGCTTCCCACGCTCAACTCCCCACTCAGCAGCTTCGGTAGCAGCGTATCGCGCAGGACAGCAAGAGTGCGAGATTCGTGGAGATTGGCTAGGAGCTGTTTAAAAAGCGGTGCTACTTGCTTATCGAAGGCGAGCAGGACTTCCTTCGGAGCGAGAAGAATATCGGTCGCCTCAAAGGTGCTCGTGGTGATCGTGTCAAAGATGGAGCCGTGTCCTCCTTGAACTAGTCGTTCAATGAAGTCGCGGGCATTGCAGTAAAGCGCAAAGGGAACATTCAGCTTGGAGCGTAGACCATAACACGTTTGATTCATCGCCATTGAATGACCGAACATCGTCAATCTGCCAGTGGTCGCGCCCCGCGCGACTACAACGGTCGAAAAGGCTGGGATAATCTTCGTGGAACTTTCTTCAAGGCCCAGTTTTGTGATCGTTCGTTCGGTGGTGATAAGAAACGCTTCTCCACACTGTGAAACGTCTTTCGCGCTGGCCCATGGCACATCGCCGCCCCAATAAGCAACCACATCGGTTTTCGGCGTGCCTCCACTCAATAGGTCAGCTTGACGGAGGATTGATCCGACTTCCCATCCATTCGGGATGCGTCCGAGTGGAGAGTCTTGAAAGCAATCGGGGAAAAGGGCAGCGGTAGCGGGATTGAGTCCGGCGGTAAGGCGACCGTCGAGTTTGGCGCGGACGGGGTCGAAGTCGATGAACCAGCTTTTGAAAAGGGCCTGCGCCATCGCCTCCAGAGTCGCATTCATCCGCCGGTTCAACTCGATCTTGTCATCCAGCGTTCCAAGGATGTGGGCGATGGCCTTTTGTTCAGGAAAAGGAGGAATTGTGAGACTGACTTTACGCAATTCACTTTGGCGGATACCAATGACCGTTGTGCCTGTACCGCGAGCGCGAAGCTCTTCTTGAACTAGATGTGATTGCAGAAGGAATTTTAGAAAAGTATTATCGAGAAGATTGTCTTTTCCCCGTAACGCAATAACGCGTTGTGCTAAGGCAAGCTTCCTTCCGTCAAGCTGTGCGACCTCCCCAAGAGGCGCTTCCGTTGTCATCACAATATCGCCGGGCTTCGGCATTCCACGCCGCATCCAACTATCAAAATCCATTTCGGCAATAAATTCATTGGCCTGTTCAATGCGACCGTCCTTGATGATCTTGGCGGTAATGAGGGGAATTCCAAACTGGGTCTTTTTAGGAGACTTTCCTCGATAGTCGATTATGGCTGACATGCACTCTTCCAGAGGCAGGGTTTTCCATTCATTCCCCATACCCCGTCCCTCCCGAATCTGCATTGATGCTTTTTTCCGGTTCCGCAGGCTCGGCACTTTTGAGAAAGGCAACATATTCATTCTGCACATCCAGCGCGAGTGTCTGCCCGGCTTGTAAGACCGCAATGTGCTCGGCGGTGAGCCGAAACACATCTCCACCCCAGCGGTGGCCGAAGGGCGTTTCTACCCCAGAGGCGGCATCAAACACGGCGAGAACCGTTGTGATGGTCGAGGGACAAACGGGTTTTGCAATTGGATCGGAGGGATTGGGCCAATGGTGTTGCAGGCGGTTGAGCCATGGAGTCAATCCGGCCTTGTGAATAGCGGCGAAGCGGTCGAGGACTCGGGCCATGTCGTGAAGTTCAGGGCTGATCCAGGCGATGGTTTGGAGGATGCTGGCGTGCTGGGTATTGAGATCGCGCCAGTGAATAATGCGCTCGTGGTGGAAGACTCGGTTGCGGAGATCGCGAATCTGCTTCCACCGGGCGGCTTGTTTCTTCCAGTCTCGCTCCGCATTGGGAGCATACGCAAACGCTTTGCTTGCGAGAAAGTGGCCGAGACCGGTTTGGGCCTGAGATTTATTGAAGAAACCGGTCCAGAATCCGAAGTGCAATTCGGCAACGAGCCGCCCTGGGGTGACTGGTTTATGTTCGGTTAGAAGTTTTTGGCGGGCCTCACTTAATTGCCGTTGCTGCCACTCAGGTAGCGAGGGAATGACATCATACCAAGCATCGGAATTGAAGCGGACGCTTAAGCATTGGTGCAAGGCATTACGGAGGGCGATTTCGGCAATCTGAAGTGGGGAATAGAGTGCCTCGCATAAGGCCATGTTCCACAGGTAGCGGGCAAGGGTGGCCGCTGAAGTAGCCCCATCCTGGCGGTAGGCGTCGAGACGTTCCGGGGCGAGAATGGTTTCGACCTTCTGAAAAAAGGCGGGATTCATGCTTGAATTTTCAGGCCCGATAAACAATGATGAGGATGCACACCCCGGAAGTCCTTCCTCTGCCGCTTGCGGCAGATAGGAGCCGGGGTTTCTTTTTGCCTACATCGAGCGTCATGGCTTGATCCTATGTGAAAGCAAAGGTTTTGGGAACTTGTCAGAAATTCGATTCGCATTATTCACAAGGTCGCAAAGTGATCCTGCCAGCGGGAGCTTCCTCCCCAGTGGTGGGCGTTTAAGGCAATCGTTTCCAGATCGCGTAAGCGCCGGTCGATTCTCTTGCGAGTCCGGGCCTTGGCGTGGGACCAATTGGCGTCGGATATCGCACGAATGCCAAGAAGGGACATTCCTTCCTTCTTCGTGATGCCACTCCTGCCCAAACGGAAGATGGCCAATTCCTGAAACCACGCCGGATAGGAATCTTTTCGCCCTTTTTGGGGAGATTGATTGTGACCAGGGTGATATGGGCTGGGTCTTTTACGCAGCCAATTTCGAAAAGCGTCAATAATATTGGTTTCTGACAGGGTCCAATCGATTTCCAAGGCGTGAATGGTGGAATAGTAGCCTTGCGATCCGCTCATAAACGACATTGCTGGATTGATGGATCGACCTTCTGCTGCCCCCTCCTTAAAGAGCTCACCGAGGGGATGGCTTTTTAGAGTCAACTCTGGGGCCTTGGGCGAGGCGATTTTAGGAGAGGGGCAAAGGGATTCGTATTCTTCATCTGTCAGAAGTCGGCCTGGCTTGCCCTCCATGGCACGGAGATGTGATTGAAGCCTCTTCCTTTGGGATTCAAGGCGCTTGATATTTTCCGCGCGCAACTGAGAATGCTCTTTCTTAAGTGCCTTAAGTTCGACTCTTTGCTCTGCCTGCTCGTCCGACTCCAGATAGTTAAGTTCGCATTCAATCTCTGAAATCTGGGATGCCAATTCCGTCAATTTTTGTTCAAAAGGATGTGGAATTTCGGGCAGCACATATTCGGCAAGCTTTGCTTCAAGATCGATTTCCTTGAGTGAAGTCTCCCCTTTCAGATGGGCCTCAAGAAGAGCGTTATGGCGCTCCAGTTGGCGAATTTCCCAAGCGGGAAGAAACGGAGGATTTGAACTTCCCAGTTCCCGATCCATTTCCCATGCCCATGCGTGCCGGAGATTAGCTTCAGGCCAGTTTCGAAAGGATGAGAAATCCCATTCTTCACGAGGCAACGCGGTCATGCGATTGGGGATGTGCTGGCAAGGGTAAAATGAATGTGGAGAAAGATGTCTTCGTATGACGGTCTATCTTCCTCTAAAGGATATGGCCCAATCCCTTTAGGTTTACCCGGATTGCCTTCTCCAGCTTTGCGGACTCGGCAAACTGGCCGTTCAACTCGGCAGTGAAGCGCTTCATCTTTTCCTCGAAAGGCTCACTGTCTTCTTCCGCGTCCTCTGCGCCGACATAACGGCCAGGGGTGAGGACATGGCCGTGTGTGGCGATTTCCTCGGTGGTGGCCGACTTACAGAAACCGGCAATGTCGGTGTAGGCGGTCTTCGTATCCTTGTCCCCTAGCCAAGCGTGGTAGGTACCAACGATGCGGGCGAGGTCGGGGTCGGTCAGGTCGCGGTGGACGCGGTCAATGAGAGTGCCGAGTTTCCGTGCGTCGATGAAGAGGGTTTCTTTCCGGCGGGAGCGGTGACCTTTGGCGGCTTTGTTGCGGGTGAGGAACCAGAGGCAGACGGGAATCTGGGTGCTATAGAAAAGCTGGCCAGGCATGGCTACCATGCAATCGACGAGGTCGGCCTCGATAAGAGCGCGGCGAATGTCGCCCTCGCCCGATTGGTTGGAGGACATACTGCCATTGGCTAGGATGAATCCTGCGAGGCCCTGGGGGGCGAGGTGATGGATGAAGTGCTGGACCCAGGCGAAGTTGGCGTTGCCCTTCGGCGGGATGCCGTATTTCCAACGCACGTCTTCGTCATTCCGGTGCCAATCGGAATCGTTGAAGGGGGGATTGGCGAGGACGTAGTCGGCACGGAGGTCGGGATGGAGATCGCGCCGGAAGGTATCGGCCTGTTCCGGGCCGAAGTCGGCCTCGATGCCTCGGATGGCGAGATTCATCAGGGCGAGGCGGCGGGTGGTGGCGTTGCTTTCCTGTCCATAGATGGCGATGTCGCCGAGACGTCCGCCGTGAGCCTCAACGAACTTCTCCGACTGAACGAACATGCCGCCGGAACCGCAGCAGGGGTCGTAGACACGGCCCTTGTAGGGGGCGAGCATCTCGACGAGGAGGCGGACGACGCAGGAAGGGGTGTAGAACTGGCCGCCATTCTTGCCCTCGGCGCTGGCGAATTGGGTGAGAAAGTATTCGTAGACGCGACCGAGGATGTCCTTGGAGCGATTGGCGGCATCACCGAGGCCGATGGTGCCGATGAGGTCGATCAACTCTCCGAGGCGGTGCTTATCGAGGCCGGGGCGGGCATAGTCTTTCGGCAGGATGCCTTTGAGCTTCGGATTATCCCGCTCGATGGCGACCATGGCGTCATCGACGATCTTACCGATGGTCGGCTGTTTCGCGTTGGCCTGGAGTTGGGGCCAGCGGGCCTCCTGGGGTACCCAGAAGATGTTTTGGGCGCGGTATTCATCGGCGTCCTCGGGATCGGCCCCAGCGTAGTCACCCTCCCCGGCCTGAAGCTTGGCCCGCATCTCCTCGAAGGAATCGGAGATATACTTGAGGAAGATGAGGCCGAGGACGACATGCTTGTACTCCGCCGCATCCATATTGTTGCGGAGCTTGTCCGCCGCAAGCCAGAGCTTGGCCTCGAAGCCGAGTTGAGCATTTGTGCCGTTTGTCGTAGAGCGTCCGCGTGCCATGAAAGAGAGCGGGGTGAAACCGCCCCTTGATTTAACCTCCACGCGCCCCCCGTGCAAAGCGCAATCAGAGAGATCGCCCTTCCACCCGAAGGCATCCGCTCAAAATGGTCATCGCCATTATGGCGAAAAACGACTACTTCAAGAAGAACGGGGCCGTTTTTAAGGATTCAATTCGCCCCCCCTCTTTTTGTGGGCGCGTGCCGCCGCCGCCTTGCTGCGGTAAGGGAGTGGCTGCTCTCCTCCACGCAACCGGGCATAAGCCTGCTCTGCCTGGACCCGGTCGTAATATGCCTCCGCACCTCGACCGCCAGGAATAACGGGAACGATCCAGCCGGACGCCAAAAACCGCTGAATGAGGGAAGTGCTGCCGCCAAATTTACGCGTCAGCTCGCGCCGATTGATCATAAAACTATCAGTCGGCGAACCAATATCTGCACCTGCCATAGCGAACCTTTCAGGCAAATCTTCTGCCTTTAGATTCGACTTCCGGCCTGGTTTTGCCGTCCATCGGGCGATTAGCCCATCCCTGCTCGCGCCATGGTCATCCACGGTCGCCGTTTAATCACGCATGAGGCCATCCTCACGCAGAGCTTTGGCCTGGGATCAGGCGCACCTAGCCGCAAAGCTAAATGTCTTCGGTAGAATCGCCTCTGTCATGACGTGAGCGCCCTCACGGGTGCTCTTAGCTGGGAAGCTTGCCGCTTCCTTCGCACCGGTTACCTCCGGTTGACGGTCCTCAAGGCCGTCACAGCCAATCGCCACGGCGGAATTTCACCGCTTCAGACTCAACCTAGCGCAGGTCCTCCTGATCGGCGCTTCTAGCACTCTGATCATTCTTTCCTGAACATCCCTATTTTACCGGACATTTTGAAAACGCCAAATATTATCGCCTTATTCCTGGCGTTCATCCGATTCAGCATAGCCGCCCGTGACATTGGAACGCTTTGGGAGCCTTTGGGAGTCAATCAACGTTGCTTAGATATTTTTCGTTTTGACTGCCGTTTCGAAGGACGGAGGGCCCAAAATGCCTCTACTTCCTGCGCTGGAAAGACGCGGCGGTAATGGGCAAAGACCATGGCCGGGGAGTTGCCCATCTCGGCAGCCGTTGCCGTCTCGTTACGATGCAAGGCGAAATAGTAAGAGCCAAATGAGTGCCGCATGGCATTGCGAGGCCAGGGAGGAAGCGATTTTTTGCCCTCTCGAATCGGACCCACTTGATATCCGGCGGCACCAATGACTTTCTCGAAGCCTACCCGCCAATCGTCAGGAACAATCGGCCCGGATGCCTTACGACAAACTGCCAGCCAAGCTTTCAGGGTCTCCGAGACGGTGACCATGCGACGCCGCCGAGTCTTGGTCTTTCCCGGTTTGATCTCTATTTCCCGTTCCCCAATTTCTCGCCAATCAAGCCGCCGAATCTCAGAAGTTCGCAGACCACCGAAAAGACCCAATACAATGCCGGGCAGCATCTCCGCGTGCAATTCCGCTGCCACCAACAGGCGAGCAGCCTCTTCAGAGCTTAGAGCTATCGGTTCCTTATCATTCACGGGTTCCGGCACTTCGTCGGTGGGATTGAATCCAGTGCGCCCTGCCTTAACCGCCCATCCGAAAAATACGCGTAGATTTCGCAAGTGATGAGCCTGAGTCGAAGGCTCCCATTCATCATCAACAAGAAATTCTTCGATATCCGTCTTGGAAACATCGTGTACCACCTTTTTAGGAAAGTCCGCCGCCAACAGGTTGATCGAGTTGCGGTAAGCGTCCGCCGTGGAGGAGGCCAGAGGCCGCTTCCGAGGATGCCTGAGAAAAAGGGTGATCGCGGCGGGGAATGCGATAGCTCCCGCTTCGGGACGAGAATGACTGATGGCTATGGAGATGGCTTCCGTCAGGGATAGATTGTAATTCTCCAATCGGCGAAAGGCATTTGTCGCCTCGTTGATTTGGGCCGGAGTCAACGCGAAGATGGCGGTCCCCGCATCTTTTTCCAATGCGACGATACCTCCCGGCAAGACCGCCTTGATTTCCTCCACCTCGGGACCGAATATCCATTCCCGTGCCCCCTCAAGATTCGGGAAATATTTTCGGATCGTCTTGCCGCCGGTGAACTTCTTGCCCGCCGAAACGCACCAGTATTCCCCGCCATTCCCATTGTCGGCTTTCGCTACGGCGATTCCATGGGGCAGATTGGCGATGGGGGACTTTTTATGCTTCATCCTTTGCGGATTTTACCACAAATTACCCACAGATCAATCTCTCTCTTATAAATACTAGATTCAGGTTCTAGTGGGTAATACCGTGGAGGTTCGAGTCCTCTCGAGCGCAGTTTCTTTGCTTCCGGCCCGAGGGAGTTTGCCGCTTTCCGAACAACTTGTCTCGGGGCGAGGCCGAGGGTAGGGTAAGCGTCTATGGAAGCCTCCCCCTCCCCTGCTCCGGAACACAAATCCCCGAAATCGGTCAAGATCCGAGTCAAATACGACGAGCTCTCGGCCAAATATGCCAGCCAGGTGCTGCTCAATCACTCGGCGGAGGAGATTTTCTTCGATTTCTCGTCGGGGGTGATCACCGATCCGGCCTCGGGGGAATCGCTCCTGCCGGTCCACACCCGGATCGCGATGACGCCCGTCGCGGCCCGCCGCCTCCTGCAGGCGCTCGAGCAGACTCTCAACCAGCCGCGGGGCACCCAGGCTCCCGTGGCGCGGTCGACCTCCAATTGATCTCCTTTCTTCCCACCCGCACTTCCGTCGATAGCGCGTCCGATTCCGGAAGATTCCGAAGTTGATGAGCGGCGCCCCCGATTCGAGTCCCGCGCTCCGGCCCGCCGCTTCCGCCCCGGTCGACATCCGCCGCATCGAGCCGGAGCTGACCCGGATCGTCGAGGGGCAGCAGGGGCGCAAGCGGCTGCACGCGCTGCTCGATTTCCTGCGCCGCCTCACCAACGCGCGGGCGGTGCTCCTGGTCGCCGAGACGGGGCCGGGAGAGCTGGCCATGCGGGAAGAGCTCTGGACCGGAGCCGCCGCGCCGGCGGAGACGGCGCAGGAGGTCCTGGCGGCGCTGCGGAGCCAGACCGATCCCCAGGAGGTGCCCTTGGCGCGGGTGGGGCCGTTGAAGAGCTTGCCGGGGGCCTTTCTTTTGGTGACGCCGGTGACCCGGGCGGAGGGGCCGCGCCTCTTTGCCTGCCTGATCCTTTTCGCCCGCCGTCCGGAGGAGATCGATCCCTTCCTGATCGTCCTCCAGACGATGACGGGGTACTTTCACGCGGCTCTCGACCGGGAGGGCGGCGCGGGCGAGTGGGCGCTGCTGCAGGCGGCGGCCTTGGTCGAGGTGGGTACGGCGGCGGCGGAGGCGGACGATTTCCTGGGGGCGGCGGCGATCCTCACCGAGCATCTGCGGCGGCATCTCGCCTGCTTCTGGGCCTGCCTCGGCCTGGCGCGGGGCGGGGAGGTCCGGCTCTCCGCGATCTCGGGGGTGGGCCGGTTCGACGCCCATGGGCCCTCGACGCTGGCGCTGCAGGCGGCGATGGGGGAGGCGCTGGCGGGAACGGGGCCGATGGAATACCCCGCTCCGGAGGGGCAGGCGCAGGCGGGCACCGGTGTGGAGCAGGCGGCCCATCGCGAGCTGGTCCGGCTGCTGGAGGTGGAGCGGGTCATCTCGCTGCCGCTCTTCCGCTCCGACGGGAGGCCGTTGGCGGTCCTTACCTTCCTCTGGGACGCGCGGCATCCGTTCCGCCCGCAGAACCGAGAATTGCTGGAGGCTTCCGCTCCCTATCTCCAGGCGCAGGTCTCGGTGCTGCGGCGCGCCGATCCCGCCGGCCCGCGGCGCTGGCTGCTCCAGGGATGGCGGGCGCTCGGTCCCCGACAGCGGCTGATCGTCCGGATCGCGATCGGGGCGGCGGTGCTCCTCTTGTTCTGTCCTTTTCCCCAGCACATCCGGGTTCCCTGCCGGGTCGAGCCGTTGTCGAAGCGGGTGGTCTCCTCGCCTTACGACGGCATCCTTCAGGAGGCGCGCGACGAGCCCGGGCAATTCGTGAAAGAAGGCGACGTCCTGGCGGTGATGGACGACAAGGAGCTCCGCTTCAAGGAGGCCGAACTGCAGGCGGCCCGCGATCGCGCCCTCACCCAGCGCGACAAGAGCCTGGCCGATCCGAATGCCGACTACGCGGCCTCCCGGATCAATGAGCTGGAGGCGCAGGAGCATCAGCTCGATCTCGACGTGGTCGAATACCAGATCGGGCACCTGGAGATCCGTTCGCCGGTCGACGGGGTCCTCCTGGCGGGCGACCTGAAGCGGGCCGCCGGGGTGACGGTGACGAAGGGGCAGGTCCTCTTCGAGGTGGCGCCGCTCGACGCGCTGGTGGCGGAGATGGAAATTCCCGATACCGACATCGCGGGGGTGCGGGAGGGGATGGAGGTCTCGGTCCGGCTCGAGGCGGTCTCCGGCACGACTTGGACCAGCCGGGTGACGAAGGTCCACCCCCAATCGGAGATCCGCGAGGGGGAGAATGTCTTCACCGCCCAGGCCGAACTGCCGCCGGGAGAGGACAACGGGCTGCTCCGGCCCGGGATGAAGGGGAAGGCGGTGATCGTCGGCGACCGCCGCCCGCTGATCTGGCTCCTCACCCACCGGATCTGGGAGACGGTCCGCCTCGCCCTTTTCTGGTGAAATGAAGGCCGAGCTGCCCGGAGAGATTCCGCCGCCCCGCGCCGATACTTCGGTCCGGGAGCTGGCGGCGATGCGTCCCCGGCTGCGGCGCAGCCTTCGCTTCACCTTTCAGGAATACGGCGGGGTCCGCTGCTGCGTGATCGAGGACCCGCTGACCTCGGCGTTCCATCGGGTCGGCCTTCCGGAATATCTTTTCATCACCTTTCTCGACGGGAAGCGGACCTTCGCCGAGGCCTATGCGCGGGCCTCGCTGGCGGGCGGGGCGGAGGCGTTGAGCGAACGGGAGGCGGTGGCCCTGGTCTCGTGGCTGACGGAGCGGGGATTGGCCGATTTCGGGAGCACGCCCGCCGCCCTCCTCGAGGAGCATCACGGGGAGCAACGCCGCCGGGGACTCCGCACGCTCTTGAATTTTCTTTTCCTCCGCATCCCCCTGGGCAGCCCCGATCGCCTCCTGGCGCGGCTCGACCGGAGCCTGGGATGGATCTGGCACCCGGCGGGGGCGATGGTCTGGGCGGCGGCGATCGTCGCCGGGCTCCTCCAGGTGGCCTGGAACTGGAACCGCTTCGCCCGGATGTCCGAGGGAGTCCTGGCCGGCAGCAACGCCTTCTGGCTGGCGGCGATCTGGGTGATGCTCAAGGGGGTCCATGAGACGGGGCACGGGCTGGCCAGCAAGCACTACGGCTGCCGGGTCCGCGAGGCGGGGCTCTATTTCATCCTTTTCTTTCCGGTCACCTACATCGACGCCACCGCCAGCTGGGGCCTTCCCTCGAAATGGCGGCGGATGCTGATCGCGGCGGCGGGGATGGGGAGCGAGCTCTTCGTCGCCGCGCTGGCCGCCCTCTATTGGAGCCTGACCGCGCCGGGATTGGCGAACACCCTGGCCTATAACACGATGTTGATGGCGGGAGTGAGCACGCTCCTCTTCAACGCCAATCCGCTGATGCGGTTTGACGGCTATTACCTGCTCTGCGATCTGGTCGAAATTCCCAACCTTTATGCCAAATCCCAGGCGCTGGTCGCGCGCCTGGCGGAGCGATGGCTGCTGGCCGCGCCCCCCAGTCCGACCGAGGCGAGGGGCCGCGAATTCTGGGTACTGACCCTCTACGGATTGGCCGCTCTCTTCTGGCGGGGAGTGGTGATGCTCTCGCTCCTCTTTGCGGCGACGGCGCTCTTCAAGGGGGGCGGATTGATCTTCGCGCTGGCGGCGATGGGGGCGTGGATCGGTCCCGCCATGCGCGGCGCGATCGCCTTCGTCGGCACGGGATGGCGGACGGGCCGCTTCTCGCGGGGGGCGGGGCTGCCCCGGCTGGCTCTCTTCGCGGCGGTGGCCCTCGGCATCGCCTTCCTCCCGGTCCATCCCCGGATCGGCGCGCCCGCCCTCCTGCAGTGCGCCGATCAGGTGGTGCTCCGCGCGGAGTGCCCCGGCTTCATCAACCAGGTCTACGTGAAGAACGGCGAGGCGGTCCGGGCTGGGGAGGCTCTGGTCGAGATGCGGAACCTCGAGGTCGAGACGGAATTGAAAAAATTGGCGATCGAGATCGAGTCCCAGGAGGTGAAGAGCCGGCTCGAGCTGGGGGGCGGCGATGTCGCCGCCTATCAGGCGGAGGACGACTCGCTGGAGGGGCTGCGCAAGCAGTACGCCGAGGCGGAGCAACGGGTCGATTCGCTGAATGTCCGCGCTCCGGTCGACGGGACGGTGGTCGAGTGGGGCTTGGAGCAGCGGGTGGGGACCTTCCTCCATCCCGGAGACCGCATCCTCGAAGTGGGGGCCTTTCCCGCCAGCGAGGTGAAGATCGCGGTGCCCGAGGCCGACATCGAATTTTACCGCCGCCAGGTCGGCCACTCCATCTCGGTCCTGATCGACCGGCGCGGCCTCTCGCGGCCCGCCGTGCTGGAGCGGGTCACGGCCCGCTCCTCCCGCGACCTGACGCTGCCCGCGCTCTCGGTAGCCGGGGGTGGACCGCTCCCCGTGGTGCGCCGCCGGGAAGACAGCACCCGCCCGGAAGGCGAGAACCAACCGACTTATGAATTGCTCGATCCGGTCTTCGAGGCGACGGCCCGGCTCGATCCCACGGGATTGCCCGATCTCCGTTCCGGCGAGTTGGCGCGGATCAAGTTCCACGCGCGGCAGGGAGTGCCCTTGTGGCGGCGTGGCTATGCCGCGATGGATCGGCTGATCGCCGGCCTGTTGGGCAAGGCGGCGCGGACGGCGGCGGCGAACTCGATCCTCTAACGGATCGCCCTGGCGCTGGGTCGCGGCTTATTGATAGACCGGCTGGCCATTCGACTGAGGCGCCGAGGACGGTCCCTTGGAGGGAGGCGGCGCGGGCGATGCCTTCGGAGTCAGCTCGCAGCGCACCCCGCTCCGGTAGGTGCCGCTCGGATTCTCGATGACGAATTTGACCCGGACGGTATTGCTGGCCGCGTTGGTCACCGGGGAAACGAAATCGACGGTGGCGGGAATTTTTTCCTGGGTCTCCGCGAGATAGAGGGTGGCGGCCGCGCCTTCCTGGAACCGCGCGGCGGTGGCGCGGTCGAGGTACATGTTGACCAGGAGCTTGTCGAGCTGGACGACCCGCAGGACGTAGACCGAGGGATCGACGCTTTCGGAGATCTGTTTCTTCACCTCGATGACCACGCCGTTCATCGAGCTGCGCAGGGTGCGGCTCTCGATCTCGGCCTCGGCGCGGTCGACCTTGAGGGCGTCGATCTCCTTGTCGGCCTCGGCCTGCTTCAGCTCCTCGGGGGAGACCCGCCCGTCCTTGGCCAGGACCTCGAGCTTGTCGACCTTGTCGCTCTGGACGTCGAGTTCCTTGCGGGCGATCTCGAGGTCCTTTTCCATCACCTGGTAATCGAGGCGGGCGAGGATCTGGCCGGTCTTGACCGCATCGCCTTCCTGAACGGGCAGCTCGGTGAGGACGCCGGTCTCGGAGAAGGCCATCTTCACGTCCTGGAAGGGCTCGGTGTAGCCGAAGGCGCCGCCCGCCGAGAGGTCGCTTTCGTCGGCATGGGCCAGGGCCAAGGCGAGGACGCTCCCGGCCAGAAGGACGAGAGCGCAGGGGCGGAGGGGGAAGGGCTTCATCTCATTCGACGGCGAAGTGCCGCTTGAGCGAGGCTAGCTGCTCGTCGTGCCGGGTCAAAACTTTGCGCTCCTCGACGTGGAGGGCCTCGACGCGGAGCTGTACGCTGTGGAAGACCTCGGCGTGGTGGGGGGCCAGTTCGCCGCCGCCCGCCCCGTCGTCGGGAGCGGTACGGAGGCGGGCGGCCTCGGCGGGAGCGTGGGCCGCCAGGAGATCGTCGTCGGGCGAGAGGAAGAACTGGGCCTGCCCGGGCATGCCCTGCCGCCCGCTGCGGCCCGCCAGCTGGCGGTCGACGCGGCGCGATTCGTGCCGTTCCTGGCCGAGGACGAAGAGGCCGCCCCGCTCCACCGCCGCCGGGCTGGGAACGATATCGGCCCCACGCCCCGCCATGTTGGTGGCAATGGTGATCCGACCTTCCTCTCCGGCCCGTCCGATGAGCTCGGCCTCCTCCGCGTCCTGCCGGGCGTTGAGCAGGCAGGCCTGGCCGCCGAGGCCGGCGGCGTGGAGCGCTGCGGCCAGTTCCTCGCTCTTCCGCACCGTGCGGGTGCCGACCAGGACCGGCTGCCCGGCGGCGTGGCGGCGGGCGATCTCCCGCAGCATCGCCGCGATCTTTTCCTCCCAGCTCCGGAAGACGCGGTCGGGGAGGAGCTCCAGGAGATTGGGCCGGTGCCGGGGGATGGGGACGACGGAGAGGCCGTAGACATCGGCGATTTCGGCGGCGCTCTCCCGGGCCGTCCCGGTGGTGCCGCAGAGATGGGGATAGCGGCGGTAGAAGGCCTGGCGGGAGATGCTCAACTCGGCGGAGGTCTCCTGGGTGAGGGTCAATCCCTCCTTGGCCTCGACCGCCTGGTGGAGGCCGTCGCGCCATTTCCGTTCGGCGAAGCTCCGCCCGGTGTATTCGTCGATCAGCTCGATGGCCCCGTCGCGGACCAGGTAATCGACGTCCCGCCCGAAGAGGTGGCGGGCCCGCAGCGCCTGCTCGACGTAGAAGTGCCAGGGCCGCTGCAGCCGCATGGTTTCGAGCGCGCCCTCGGACGGCAGGAAGGCGGGGGTGTAGATTTTCTCCAAGGCCGCAGCAGTCAGCCGGACGGAGCGCCGGCGCGGATCGATCTCGATATCGGCGGGGGCGACGAGGTTGACGGCGATCCGGTCGGCGGAGAGGTAGGGAAAGGGGTGGGGATGGGGCTCCGATCCCGCCAGGCTGATGAGGAGGGGGGTGGTCGCCTCGTCGATGAGGACGCTGTCGATCTCGTCGACGAGCGCGAAAGGCACGGCGCGCTGCAGCGGCTGGGAGCGGGGCAGCGTGCGCGCCAGCAGGCGGCTGGCAAGCCTTTCGCCGGGACGAACCGGGGCGTCCGAATGGAGGCGCATCTGATCGCGAAGGTAATCGAAGCCGAACTCGTAGCCGGTGCCGTAGGTGACGGCGCAGGTATAGGCGGCGGCCTTGGCGGCGGGATCGTCGTTGTCCCGGAGCACGCCGACGGAGAGGCCGAGGGCGGCGAAGAGGGGGCCCATCCCGGCCGCGTCGCGCTCCGCGAGGTAGAGGTTGACCGTGGCGATGTGGACTCCCCGGCCCGGGAGCGCCAGGCAGGCGGCGGCGAGCGCGGCGGCCAGGGTCTTTCCCTCGCCGGTCGCCATCTCGGCGACGTCGCCCCGGATCAACGCCAGCGCCGCCTCGATCTGGACGTCGTAGGCGCGGAGGCCGAGGTGGCGCCGGGCGGCCTCGCGGGCCAGCGCCAGGGCCTCGGCGAGGAGCTCTTCGTCGAGGACGGGAGCGGAAGAGGAGGCAGGGGGGCGACTCCGGTCCGCGGACTCGGCCCGCTTCTGGCTGGTTTCCCAACGGCCCCGTAATTCCCCGTCGTCGATGAGGAGGCATGCGGCTTCATGACGATTCACCCGCTCGAGCAAGGACGGAGAAGCGAGGCCGAGCCGCTGGCACAGGCGATGGAACAGGAGCGGCATGAGATCCTGCCGGGGGCCGGTCAATGGTCGGCGATCGTGGAGAGGGGCGGGACGACGTTGGCCTGGGCGCGGGCATCGTCGGACATCGTCTGGGCCGTCGCACCGGCATCGGGGACGGAATTAGGATCGGGCGTGGGAGTGGGAGTGGGAGTGGGAGTGGAATCCGCAGTGGGATCGGGAGCGGGACTCGGCGCAGACGAATCGGAAGCGGTGGCGGGCGGGGCGGCGTCGTCCGAATGGAGGCCCATGTCCTTCGGGTCGACGGTCTTGGCCGGGGCCGGTTTCGCGGCGGGGGCGGCATCGGGAGCAGGGGAGGTAGAGGCGGGGGTTCCTTCCGTGGCCGAAGCGCTGGTGTCGGTCTTTTCGAGGTTCATCACCGGCAGGCCGTGCGAATCGATGGAGCGATGGATCTCGACCTTCTCGTAGCTCAGGAGGGTGCCCTGGGATTTCTGGAGATTGGTGATGGCGACGTTGTAGGTGGCGAGGCTTTCGAGGAAATCGTCATTGGCCTTGAGCAGGCGGTCCTGCGAATCGAGGACATATTCGAAGTAGGTGGGCGCGGCCACTTCCTGGGGGCCGAGCATGTAGTCCTTGCGGGCCTGGAGATCGTCGACCTCCTCCTTGGCCGCCTGATAGGTGCTGTATTTGGCCTGGAGATCGCGGTAGGCGGTCTGCAGCTCGCGGACCGAGACCTTCACCTCGAGGAGGACGGTCTCGATGGTGGTCTGGAGCTGGTCGAATTCCTGGCGCAGCTCGAGCTTGCGCCGCTCCAGCCGGGCCTCGGCCTCGTTGTTCTCCAGGGGCATGTCGACCCGGATGCCGCCCTCGTAGCCGGGGCCGTCCTTCTCGTATTGGTTGCCCCAGGCGGTCTCGTCCTCGTCGCCGCCGCTCAGGCCCGACCAAGTCCCGGCCAGGATCAGGTTGAGGGTGGGCAGCAGCTCGTTGCGCTGCATTTGCTCGCGGATGGCGGCGGCCTTGAGCTGGAAGAATCCCTGGGCGACCTCGGGGCGCTCCTTGAGCGCGGCGGCGGCGGCGGCGCGGAGATTGGCGGGCATCTCGGTCAGGGTCGGCTCGTTCTTGGGGATGATCTCGAGATTGACCTGCTGCTCCATCTGCGGATCGTTGATCAGGGCGACCAGGCGGTCCTGGGCGTTGTGGATCGCCGCCTCGGAGCGGACCAGGTTCGCCTTGCGCTCGGCCAGGGCGGCGTTGGCGCGGAGCTGCTGGCGCCGCACCGCGTCGACGTCGGTGCGGGCGTCGAGTTCCTTGACGATGTCGGTGGTCTCGTCGACCAGCTGCTTGCGGGAGAAGTAGAGGCCGCGCGCCAGGTAGAGGGACCAGTAGGCCCGGTTGATCTCGAGGAGGTGGGATTCGGCCTGGCGGATGAATTCCTCGCGCGCCACCTGGCTGTCGATGTCGGCCACCCGCATGGTGGCCGAGTTGTAGGCGATGCCCGCGCCCTTGAGGAGGGGCTGGACCATCTTGAGGGTGAGGGTGGCGGTGTTCTGGGGATCGGGGAGGAAGTAGAGCGAGTTGCTCTCCACGTGGTCGACCTTCTCGCTCGCCGTCACCTCGGTGCCGGTGATGGTCTTCTTGGTCAGGCCCGCCTCGACGCTGGCGTCGGTCTGGCGGAGGTAATCGGGGCCGCCGGTGGTGAGGGTGGTGCCGGCGGGGACGTCGGTCTTGTCGTAGGAGGTCTCGACGTAGGCGTGGGTATCGAAATCGCCCTCGGCCTCCTGCTTGCCGGTTTCGCGGATCAAGGGGACATCGCTGAAGACCCGGATCTGGGAGGAGTGCTGGAGGGCGCGGACGTAGAGGTCCTCCAGCTCGTAGCCGACCGGCACGGCTCCTTCGTCGAGGCCCTTCTGGATCAGGTCCTGCCCGGCGGGCCGGAAATCGGCGGGCACCGCCGGAAGATCGGCGGCGCGATAGGTGGAGCTGCCGTTCTGCTGGTCGAGCCGATCGGCCTCGGAGCGGTAATTCTGGACCATCCCCTCGAAATCCCCCTGGAGGTCCTTGCTCATGTCGTATTGCTGGGCGCAGCCCGACAGGAGCAGGAGAGACCCCAGGCCGATTCCCCAAAAGAGCAGGGGAGCGGATGGGGCTTCCGATTTTCGCATCGCCATGGATGGTGGGACAAAAACCGAATTCCACTAAGTACTTTGGGACGAATCGGGCTGAAAAATGGACGAAACAGGCCCGGTTTTGTCCTCGGAGCGGCGGTTTCGCTTAAAAGGGAAAAAAGCGGACATCGGCTTTGGGGACGCCGATGAGTTCCTCCGCGCTAGCGATTCGATCGCAGCGCCTTGCGCAAACGGGCCGAACCGGCCCGGCCCAACTCGAATTCGCACGACACACCCTCGATTTTCACCAGGGCTTCGTCCCGTGACGAAGCGGTCAATCCGCGCAGGAAGGAGAGGTTGAACAGGAAGCTCCGGTCGGCGCGGAAAAACGGCGGATTGGGGAGGAGGGCCTCCCATTCCGCCAGCGTGCGCCGGAGGAAAAGGGTCTCGCCGTCGGTCTGGTAGAGGCGGGTGAAATTGCCCTCGGAGGCGATCGCCCCGATCCGGGCGATGGGGAGGGCGTGGTGCCGCCCGGCCTCGCTGATCAGGATGACGTCGCTGTTCTGGAAGGGGATGCCCTTGGCCGAAAAAGGGTGGACGGTTTTAGGAGTGAGGCGGAGGTGGGAGATGGCGGTGGCGAGCCGTTCGGGGCGGACCGGCTTCAGGAGGTAATCGACCGCGTTGACCTCGAAGGCGCGGACCGCGTAGTGATCGTAGCCGGTGACGAAGATGATGTGGGGGGCGTACTCGAGCCGGGGCAGCAGGGCGAAGCCGTTCTCGGGAGACATCTGGATGTCGACGAAGAGGAGTTCCGGGCGCTTCTCGTTGGCGATCCGGGCGGCGTCGGTGACGTTGGCGGCCTCTCCCACGATCTCGATCTCCGGATGGGCGGAGAGGAGGCGGCGGAGATAATTGCGCGCCGGGCGTTCGTCGTCGACCAGGAGGGTGCGCATGCCGGCTTTCATCGGTCAAAGGGGGACGGTCAAGTTTACACGCACCCGCCCGTCTTCGCAACGGGTCTCCAGTGCGGCGCGGTCTCCGTAGAGGAGGGAAAGCTTGCGCCGCAGGTTGATCAAGCCGATCCGGGTCGCTCCCGGCGGCGGATTATCGACCCATTGGCCCGAGTTCGAGACCTCGACCCGGAGGAAACGGTCCCGGACCTCGGCGGTGACGGCGAGATGGACGAGGCGGGGGCTGGTCTTTCGTCCATATTTGATGGCGTTCTCCACCAGCGGCTGGATCAGGGGCAGGGGCGCCGGAACCAACCGCGCCTCGGGACTGGCGATGACGGTGTATTGCAGCGTCTCCTCGAAGCGGGCCTTTTCGATCTTGAGATAATTCTCGATGGCGTCGATCTCCTCGCCCAACGGGGCGTTCCCCTCCCGGATGGTGAGGGAGAAGCGAAGATATTGGGCCATGGCGTGGACCAGCATCTCGACCATGGCGGGATCGTCGGAGGCGTAGGCGGCGATCGAGTTCAGCGCGTTGAAAAGGAAGTGGGCGTCGAGCTGGGAGCGGAGCACCGAGATCTCGACCTGCCGGACGGCGTTCTCCGCCCGGATGGCCCGGAGATCGGATTCCTGCCGGAGCCGCCACTGGGTGAGGCCGAAGTAGCAGAAGCTCCACGCCGCGAAGAGCGTCAGCCAGAAGGGAATCTTCGCGATCAGATAGGCCGCCCCCCGCATCATCGGGGCCGGCAGGCCGAGCAGATCGGGGAGCGGAAAACCGACGGCGAATTCGCAGAGGGCGCCGAGGCTGCAGAGCAGGAGGGCGTGGACACCGAGCCGGAGCGGGCTGAGGGTCCGCAGCGGCAGACGTTGGTAGGCGCGCTGCAGCGCCACGGTGATGAGGAAGCCGAGCGCGATGCGGATAACCGTGACGGCAAAGGCCAGGCGGAGGCTGTTCAGGAAATAGAATTCCGCCGCCAGGATCGCCGGGAAAATGAGGAGCCAGCCCCCGGTCTGGAGAACCCAGAACAACCAGGCTTCTTCCCCTTTCCCCGCTCCATCCCCTTGATTGAATTCCGGTAAACGCATTTTCGGACAGGAAACCGAGACAGGGGAAGGTGTAAGGAATTCCGTACAAAAGGTCTATGGAGGATTTTGCTTAGAGCCTCTCCGATAACCTCCGCGGGGATTATTTGATGGGCTCTTACCCGCTTCATCCATTTTTCAGCCCGTTTCGTCCCAAAGTGCTTATCAATACGGGATTTATCTCCAGTTTTCCAAGTAAGATGCCCCTCCCCGCTTTTCTCTCCAAATTGAAGAGAGCCAAGCGTTCCGAGCCCAAGCCGCCCAAGCGCTCCCCGGCGCGCCGCTTTTTGGCCGAGACGTTGGAGGACCGCATCCTTTACAGCGCCACGCCGACGGTGACGGTGACGGCTCCGGCCCAGATCAAGATCGGCGAGACGGCGCAGATCGCGGTGACCTTCACCAATACGGGGACGACGACCGGCTTCGGCCCCGTCGTGGCGGTGGCGCTCCCGGTCACGGGGGGGGACGGGACGGCGACGGGCGTCACCCCGGCGGTGACGGCGGACGGCCTCACCCTGACTTCCGCGCCGACCTATCTCGGCCAGGCGGTCAACTACCAGATCCTCACCCTCGACGACGCCGCCAACAACGGCAAGGGGATCATCGATCCCTACAGCAAGGACGCCTCCGGCAACCCGATCTACATCAGCTCCACCGATCCCTCGAGCCCCTACTACACGATGCTCAACGGCGCCTACAAGAGCGGCGACCAGATCATGCTGATCCAGCTCCCCTTCGGCAGCTTCACCCCGGGGCAGCCGAGCGCGGAGATCGATTTCTCGGTCAGCCTGAGCAACCTGGCCAATGTCGGCCAGGCTCTCCAGATCAAGGCGCTCGGCGAATTCCAATACGGCAACGACGCCCTCGACGACCCGACCACCGATCCCTCCCTGATCGGCGCGGTCACGGGGGCGAGCACCACCGCGATCGATTCGACCCTGGCCACGCTGACCACCAGCTATCTCGGGCCGGAGAATGAGACCGCGACCGGCCCCGATTTCCCCGAGGTCTTCCAGCTCACCCTCGACATCGCCAACGGGCAGACCCTCAGCGGGATCAACATCTACGACACGCTCGGGATCAACGCCCAGTTCACCCAGGTCCTCGGCGTCTACAGCAGCTCCGGCGCCTCGCTCGCCTACACGCTCGGCGAGACCCCCAGCACCACCACCCCGGGCGGCACGCTGGAGGTCTCCCTGACCAATGCGGTCACCGGAACGGCGGCGACCGACGACGTCTATGTCGACGTCCAGTTCTACGTTCCGCGCCTCGACGCCAACGGGAACGCCGTGCTCGATCCGACCACCGGCCTCGGCACCACGGTCAACGGGGCCCTCACCTCGACGGTCACCACCCAGGCCTACGGCGACGCGCTCTGGACGCCGCCCGCCGGAGCGGCCCATGGCCCGGTCGAGATCGGGATCAACACCACGGTCACCGACAATCCCGATCCGGCCAACCTGGTGCCGCTCTCCAACACCACCAATCCCGGCTACTACGCCATC